>Ga0187878_1000208_pt1 | contig 74346 bp, 54 predicted proteins | sample June2016WEW_17_1_FD_132979 | JGI IMG/M metagenome (GOLD analysis project Ga0187878, IMG submission 132979) | Peatland microbial communities from SPRUCE experiment site at the Marcell Experimental Forest, Minnesota, USA - June2016WEW_17_150 | ecosystem: Environmental > Terrestrial > Soil >... | reverse complement strand
TACTGCAATCCTACGGATTGCCGCCTCGATTGCAAGAGGGTTGGTCTTCACTACACGCGAGTTCGCGCCGCGCTCGCGCCGACCCGCTGCTGAGCAACGATGAAAACAAACGAAGGCTGTCTTGCTTTATGTGAAATCTGCCTGCCGAGCAAGCGCAAAAAAGTCAACGGCGGACCGGAACTGCGGAAGTTGGGGTAGTTGGTTCAGGTTGCGCGTGGCTGGCCGGGGTCAGTTGTGACGGGCACGATACCATCGATGGCAGAGGGGCGAGATGCCACGAGGGTACTTTGGAAAGAGCCTTCCTGAGCTGCGGATGCCGAAGCCGGAGCGATGGCCGGGGTGTGCCGGGTTTCGGGCGGAGGGGCCAGTGATGGACGGGAAAACCTCCGTCCAGGAGGTGCACCGGCAGGCAAAGACGCAGGCGGCAGCTGAGCAGATCCGCAGAAATGGGGCGGCGAACTGCTATGTTTCGCCGGAGGATTACGATCCAGTGCTCAAGTCTCATTTGAGAGGAAGCTGACAGCCGGGAATGCGCGCCGAGAAGAGCATCGGGTCCATGGTGCGTTGGCGGGGGCGGACTGGAAGGACAAAGAGAGGAAGCAAGGGAAGAAAAAGCCGCTGGTCATCGAGTGCAAGAGCACTGGGAAGATCACGCCGGAGCCGAGGCTGGAACCGCCGCGGCTGTCGCTTGTGGAGTGCATCGTGCAGGATTTGAACAGGCGGAGCTCCTGAGGATCGTGGACGATGTGAAACGACGATAGCCGTGAATGAACGCGGATGGAGAACGGGCGGACTGGGGCACTACGGAGGATGAGAACCCCGAGCGTCGGCTGGAGAGCCGACGCGGCACGCTGAAGCGTGCGCCACGAACGAGGCTTTTCCTCTCTTGACCGCGGCAGTTTCGGAGTGGAGCCGAAGCCGGTAGACGTCGAGGACAAGCTGAAGCATGTCCCACGCGGCGAATCAACAGATTGCTCAGCAACTCTTTCATTCTGGTCGTGCCGCGGCCCGATTTCCGCGCGGAAGCCTGCCCATCGGCGACCGCTACGCCAGGGCCTCTCATCTCAGCGCGCGGATCGTGTCTGCCTGGGGCGCCATGCAGGGGGCGGGGAGGAGTGGCCGATATGTATGGTTGGCAGCTTCCGGGAAACCGGAACGGCGCGACCTTCCGAGGTGACCCAGCCGAGAGTTGCGGGCTCGGTCGGGCAAGACCTACGATGGTTATGTAGGAGGGTGCTGAAAAAGCCCATTAGGAGGCCCGAAGAGGACAAGCTGAAGCCTGTCCCAGACGGACGCCGTTGCCGGGGCTGACGCTGGTGGCGATGATCTTGCGGAGTTGGAGCAACCGGTTCTTCCCCCAATCGGACGCGGTGGGAGGCGACAGCCGATGAACCCTTCCTTGGCGCGCAACGCGGTCCCCGCGCAGCAGTCCGCGGAGGTGCGGCAGCGGCCGACCCAGCCGGCACTGGACCTGCTGCAACGGTTCGGCGGCTACGTGGCGATGGTGTATGTGTTGATGGTCTACGTCCGCCTCGCCGAGTACATTCCCTTCCACGCCCACCTGCCGCTCATCATGACGCTGATTTTGCTGCTATGCACGGTGTTCACGAACGGAATTCCTCGCGCCTTCAACTCGAAGACGGCGATGCTGCTGAGCGCCCTGGCCGGCTGGTTCATCGTTTCGATCCCCTTCAGCTTCTGGCGGTACGGCAGCCTGATGCTGCTGACGGGCTACTACAGTTTCGCGTTCTTGAGCTTCGTCGGGGTCACGGCGCTGATCGTCACCTTGCAGCAGCTTCGGAAACTCACCTGGTTCATCGCGGCCGGCGCCTGGGTGCTGGCCCTCCTGGCGCTGTTCTACGGGAGCGAAAGTCTGGGCCGATCGGGGATTTCCGCGGAAGTCAGCGGCTCGCTCACCAACCCCAACGATGTAGCCCTATATCTTATTTTCGGCCTTCCGTTCAGCGTCCTGGTGGTGCTTGACCCCGCACGGTCCCGCCTGATGCGGCTGCTGGCGCTGGCCGCCTCGATGGTCACCGTATATGCGACTTTGCGGACCGGCTCGCGGATGGGTCTGCTGGGCCTGTTGGTCCTGGCCGTCTCGCTTCTTCTTCGAGGATCGATGAAGCTCGCTCTTTTCGGAGCGGGGTTCCTGCTCGCTGTTCTGGCGCTGGTGTCGGCGGTGCTGCCGGAAGGCGCCATGGTGCGGTACCGCGCCATGCTGCATAGCGACGTGGAGGTTTTCGCAGAAGCTCAGAAGAACGAGGACCCGAACGCGGCGGCGGATCAACTGGAGAAGGCTCGGGATTCGGCCGCGTCCCGCAAGGCTTTGATTCTGTCCGGCATCCTGCTCACGCTTCGTCACCCATTATTCGGGGTCGGGCCGGGGCAGTTCGGAAACGCAATGGCCCAAGATCAGAACCGACCGCTGGCATGGGTGCAGCCTCACAACACTTATACGCAACTGTCGAGCGAGCTGGGCCTTCCCGGCTTCGTCCTGTTCGTCTGGGTGGTGATTCACAGCATGCGGGCCTCCTACCGTATCTACAGAACCAACAAGGGCCGGCGGGACCTGGTCTGGGTTTCGCGTCTGGGCTATTGCCTGTTCACCTGCTTCGTCGCATTCGCCGTGATGGGAATGTTCGCGCATCAAGCCTATTCCTTCATGGTGCCGCTGCTGTGCGGCCTGACGGTGGTGCTGGAACGGGTGGGCGGCTACGAGTCCGCGCGGTCCCCGAGCGCGGTTCCGTACATACCGGCTCCCAGGCCGCCAGCGGCCGGAGTCGCGGTGGGCCGAGGGAACGCCCAGCGGTAGGTCTGCCGTGCCCAGGTCGAACTTCTGTCCCACCGAGGAAAAACGCCTGAGCGGGGTCGCCAGCTTTCTCCAGGCGGTCTTCTCGACCCCCGCTTCGTCTCCGTTGACCGCTCTCGATTTCTTGAGCTGGAAGTATTTCGCGCCGCGGCCGGACTGGACCGGACCGCGAAGTTACCTTCTGGACTCGGGAGGGAGCATCACCGCGCACGGCGCAGTCTGGCCCTTGACCCTGATCACGCCGGCGGGCCGGCACACTGCCTTCAATTTCATCGACTGGGCAGCCGAGGCCTCGCGGCCGGGGGCGGGCGTGGCCCTGTTGCAGCAGATGAGCCGCCTGGCCGAGGTCGCGATTGTGCTCGGCGGCAGCGCCATGGCGCAAAAAATCCTGCCCGTGGCCGGTTTCAAGAAGTCTTCCCCAGTCCGCTACTTTGCGCGCCCGCTGCGTCCGGTGGCGCAGCTTGCGCGCTCCTGGCGTTGGAATTGGAAGGCCCCGGCCAGGGTGGGGAGGAATGTATTGCTGCGGCTGGCGCCGCCCATCCGGCCCGTGCCCGGGTGGAGTCTCGACCCGATCCACCCGCAGGAACTGAGTGAGATGTTCGGCGCGCGAGACGAAGGCTCGGGTGGCGGGGCCAGATTCGCGAGGAGCCCGGAGTTGATCGAGTACTACCTTCAATGCCCCATCGTTCGGTCACAACCCTATGTGCTGCGTCGCGGACCGCAGGGGCGGGGCTACTGCGTGATCACCCATGCCATGTACCAGGCACGCATCGTGGATGCCTGGGTTCCCTCCGACGGGTCGGAGGAGTGGAGGGCATTGTTCGGGCTGTGCCTGCTGCGTGCGCTGGAATCCCGGCAGGTCTGTGAGATCGCGACGTTCACCTCGAGCGAGTCCGCCGCGGCGGCCCTGGAGGCCTCGGGCTTCCTCGCGCGCGGCACGCAGCCGCTGATGTTTTTCAGCCGCTCGGGCCTCGATCTCACCGGCATGCCCGTTTCCATCCAGATGCTGGACTGCGACGCCAGCTTCCGGCACGAGGGAACAGCGCAGTTCTGGACGTGAGCGGGGCGCCCCCGCGGCGCTACAGTTGGCCGCCGGTGAGGGCCAGGAGTTGGCCCGAGAGGAAGGAGGCGTCGGGAGAGAGGAGATAGCGGACGGCCGCGGCGACATCCTCGGGGAGGCAGAGGCGGCCCAAGGGGACCCTGGCGGTTTCCTGGAGCACGGTCCGCTCCAGCACGTTGCGGTTCAGGCCGGCGGGAACGAAGGACGGCAGGATGGCGTTGATGGTGATCCGCCTGCGCGCCAGCTCCGGCGCCAGCAACCGAACCGCCTGCTCCAGCGCGGCCTTGCCCAGGGAGTACGCGCCGAGGTGAAACGCCGGCTTCACGGTTCCATAGGTCGAACCGAGGAGCACGACGCGGCCCTCTCCGGCGCTGTGGGCGAACAGGAACCTGGCCAGTTGAATGGTCTGGAGGGCGCCGAAGGAGAGCTGTTGCAGGATGACCTCGTCGCCGGCGTCCAGCAGGCTGCCTCGAGGCGCACCGGGCCAGGCGGCGTGGACGATGCCGTACAGGGTTCTGCCCCGCAGCGCGGTCTCGAACTGCTCTGCCCAACCGGCTTCGGTCAGGTCCGCCTGACAGCGCTCGACGCCCGAGATCAGCAGGTCGGGATGGCGGCCGGCCGCCGCCAGGACGGTGTAGGATCCGCACAGCTCGCTGGCAATGCGGGAGCCCAGCCCGCCGGAAGCGCCCGTGATCAGCACCAGGGGCTTGCCGGCAGCAGCGGCGCGGGTCTCCGGCTGGGGCAGGACCTCGGCGGCGGCGAGCGGGCGGGAGCTGTGCAAGGTCACACCGACCGTGATTTCCGCCGAGGGCGTGGCGCTGGACAGCTCCTGCACGGTTACGCGCAACACCCCGGACTCCAGCGACGGGTTCCAGCTTGTCAGCTCCCCGCTCACCCGAACCCGGCAGGGATAGTAGAGGGGAGCGGGAAAACGCGCCTGGATGGAACCGAGCAGGCATTTTCTGCCCGGGAGATACATGCCGGCCATCGCCGAGGCGAGACCGACCTGGAAGGCGCCGTGGACCAGGCAGCCCTGGAAATTGGTGGAGGCGGCGTACTGGCGATCCGTGTGCAGGGGATTGAAATCGCCGGACAGCGCGCTGAAATCCCGGATGTCGGCTTCGCTGATCTCCCGTTCGAACCGGGCGGAGAGGCCGGCCCGCAGGTCGCCGGGTTCAAAGTCCCTGGCTTCAGGCATGGTGCAACTTCTCTTTCACCGCCTCGGCGAGCAGCGCAAACGAAGTCAGCACTTCGTACTGGTCGGGTTCGAACTCGATGCGGAATTCTTCGGCCACGACGGAGAGCAACAGGACATGATTGACCGAATCCCAGCGAGCCATGCTGCTGGCGCTGGCCAGTCGCACATCCTGGGCCTCCAGCTCGGGGAAGACGGAGACAAAGCATTTAGTCAGGCGTTCCAGGGTGTCATCCACAAACCACGACCTCGTGCGGAAGATTCAAATCCGAGCCCAGCACCACGTCTTTCGTGAGCGCCACCTCGCCAACGCCCGGCGGCAGGGCCGCGAAGGAGGCCAGGAACTCCCGAAGCGGTCCATTGCGCCCGGTCTCGGCAAAGTCGAGCCGGAGCTCGCTGCAATTCAAGCGCTGGAACAGGCCGGCGAGCGTGTGAAACTCGATCCGGCGTGAGAAGGCCCGGCAGCTCATGACCCAGCGGCCGACGCGGCAGAGATCGCCGGACAGGACGCCCGTCACGACGGCGATCTTGCCGAGGGGGCCAAACTTGTCCAGGTAGGAAACCGTGAGGAGGAAACTGTCCGGGGATTGGAGCAGAGCGCGCCAGTCCGACTCGGCGTAGCGCCTGCCGTTCAGGTTGAACTGGTTGGTCTTGTTGATCAGCTCCAGGGGCCGGCTGTCCTCGGCATTCTTGGTGAAGTCGAGCGTCACTTTGCCGCCCAACTGGCGCAGGAACTGGCCGCCATCCTGGCCGCGGAGGCCCGGTTCGATCTGCTCGGCGGCCCGCAGGCTGGCGGCGCGGAAGGAGTCTTCCTCGGAGAGCAGCGGCTTGCCGAAACGGTCGCGAAGCTCGCACAGCGTCTCCCAGACCAGGTTCGGATTGTCCTTGGCGAACCGGATGCACTCGATGCCGGGGTGGCGCGACTGAACCTCGGCCAGCTCCATGGGGCTGTCATCGATGAAGATCACGCTATCCGGGGCGATGTTCCAGGCAGCCAGGATCCGGCCGACCGACTCGGACTTCGGCCCCCAACCGGCCATGATCGGGAACAGGCGCTGCCGGGGAATGAGAAGATCCGGTCGGTTCAGAGCTTGTTCCACCAGGGCGGGGTCGTTCTTGGTGGCCACGCCCACCAGGACCCCGTTTTCGGCCAGCACGGCCAGGCTCTGCTGGTACAGGCCGTGGATCTGGCTGCGATGCTCGAGATCCCAGAAAACGCCGTCGCTCCCCTGCTCGCCGAGGATGCCTTCCCAGAGGGTGTCGTCCAGGTCCGTGATCAGCCCCTTCCTGGGGGGCGGCGGGAACACGGTCTCGAGGATCAGCCGGCCGAGGGCACTGGCGTGTTCGATGGTGTAGGGCGACCCGGCCAGGAGGTCAAGCTTCAGGTCCAGCCGCTCGGCGGGCGGGGAAAAGGCGTCCAGGCGCGCCGCGTCGAGCACCCGGACGCCGGGGAAGCCGGCCGCGGCGGCGAGAAAGTCGGCCGCCAGCTTGCGAAGCTCGAGTTCGAACGCGCTGGCCTGGAAGCCAGCCGTGTGAGAGAGCGGCGGAAGCGGAAGCGTCGGCCCGGCCAGGGCGACTGGGCCCGAGGCCGCCAGCTTGCGCAGGCTGTCCAGTAAACGGCCGAACGCCGGGACCGCACCGGCGGCAATGTCCTGCTGGACCTCGCGTCCCCAGCCGCCCGAGTGGCGGAAGCCGAGGCGAGGGTCGATGTCGGCCCACTCGACGACGACGGCGGTCTCGCAACTGGCTTTCGCCGACGCCTGTTCGATGCTGTTGAGCAGATTACCGAAAAGCCCGGTTTCGATCTCCATGGCGGCGGCCAAGCGCTGGACTGCGTACGCCTTGACGAAGACCTCCAGGTAGGACGGGGTGAATCCGCACAGCAACCGCATCTTGCGCCGGGGCGATTCCGGATCAGGGGTTCGAGTCGCCAGGCGGATGGCATCTTGCAGCCGCATAGTATGGCGCGAAGAAATCAGGGTATCACCGAATCGGATCGCAGACCACCGCTCGGCGGGAAGCGGTGAAAAAAACCGGGGGACGGTCGGCGTCATGGCGGCGTGAGGGGCAACCGGGGACAGCCTGAGCCGTCCCCACAGCGGACGGCCTAGGCAGTCCCTCGGTTGCGGGCGGAGGGCCAGGCTTCGCGTGCAAAGGCGGTCAGGGTCGAGGGACGGCAGCAACGCACGGCGGCGGCGAAAAGGGCTTCCAGGTCGCGGTACAGGGCCTCGATCGATTCCTGGTCGGGGAAGGTGGGGCTGCCGCCCGGCATGAGCTCGGAGGAGTGCAGCATGAACTCCAGGTAAGTCCTGCGCTCCTGGAGGGCCTTGGCTAGCACGCGCAACATGCGCCGGCGGTTCTTGCCGTCCGGGCGCAGCCAGGCGCGCGGGGGGTACAGGCGGTTCAAGGCACGGCGCAGAATGGCCCGTTCGGGCAGGGTCTGCCGCAGGCGCTCGAGGGCGGGCGGGGCCAGCGACATGATGGTGACCGGCAGTTCGAGCAGATTGGAGGCGCCGGGGCGCCTCACGTCGTCAAAGTCGACGAAATAGGGTTCCTGTGGCGCCGCCGTGTAATCCGGACCGCCTTCCCCGCCAGGCTTGCCGAGCGAGGCTTTCCAAGAGACGCCGGGGGTCACGGAACAATCCACCAGGTATCCCATGGCGGCCAGCGCGCGGGCGTAGACGCCGTCGAAACCCCAGCGGCCGGCGCGGTGGCTGGTCATGGGCGCCTGGAAGGTGTCCTCAAGAAGACGGGTGAGCACCGAAAGCTTCTCGGATACCAGCTCCGGAGGGTACTCGGTGGCGTAAGGGCCGCAGGCGTTGTCGTTGCTGGTCAACGGCTGGATGGGCGGCGTGTTCCAGGGGTGCAGGTGCGCTCCGATCTCGCCGGCGCGGCGGCGCAAGACGTCTCTAGCGAAGGCGGAAAACACCGGGCATAGCGCCATCTCATAGTCGGTAAGGTAGGTGGGCTGGAAACCGAAGCGATCACAGAGGGCCTGGAATCGCGGCAAGAACTGCGAATTCCCGGTGGTGATTTGGCCAGGCCCGCTCCAAAGATTGTCGCCCTCGGTGTCGATGGTAATCAGAAATGCCGGCTTCATTGGAAGGCGGCCGAGCGCGGCGCCTACAGGCTATGGTAGCGTGCCGGGGCGGGTCCGGCAGGTGTGTGTTAGCATTAGAGATTCCGAAAACGCGTCATTGATGAACGTACTCTCGGTAGATGTGGAGGATTATTTCCAGGTGGAGGCGTTTTCCGACCTGGTGGACCGCTCCTGCTGGGAGGGGTATGCGTGCCGCGTCGAGGCCAACACGCGGCGGGTGCTCGAGTTGCTAGCCGAGTGCGGGGTGAGGGGGACATTTTTCCTGCTGGGCTGGGTCGCGGAACGCTACCCGGGCCTGGTCCGGGAGATCGTGGCCGCCGGCCATGAGCCGGCCTGCCACTCTTACTGGCACCGGTTGGTCTACCACCTGAATGCCACGGAATTCCGCGAAGATACTCTCCGCGCCAAGCAGGTGATCGAGCAGGCGGCCGGGCGGGCGGTGTACGGTTACCGCGCGCCGAGCTTCTCCATAACCCGGGAGTCGCTGTGGGCGTTCCAGGTGCTGGTCGAGTGCGGCTTCCGTTACGACAGCAGCGTGTTCCCGATCCGCCACGACCTGTACGGCATCCCTCGGGCGCCCCGCTTCCCTTTTCGGATCGCGACTCCATCGGGAACCCTGGTGGAGTACCCGAGCACCACGTTTCGGTTGTTGGGCCAGAACCTGCCCGTGGGCGGCGGCGGTTACCTGCGAATCCTGCCCTTCTGGTACACCCGGCTGGGCCTGCGGCGGGCGAAGGAGGACCGCCTGCCCCTGATTGTGTACGTGCACCCCTGGGAGACGGATCCCGAACAGCCGCGGCTGAAGGGCCGCTTTCGTTCGCGGCTGCGCCACTACACCAACCTCAAGAAGACCTGTGCGCGGCTGCGGCGACTGCTTGGCTCGGACAAGTTCACCAGCTTCGAGACCAGCGCGCTGGAGGAAGGAGCGCGCGAGGTGGTCAGCCTGGCCGCTCTCCAATGAAACCCGAGAACATTGCGGAGCTGGCGCGCTACTGGAACGAGGTGGCTCGGGAGTTCGACGCCATCTACACGGGCGACAAGGGCCCGCTCCGGCGCGCGCTGGACCGATGGCTGCGCCAGGACATGTACCAGCGCTTCGCCTGGGTTCTGGAGCGATCCGCGGGGATGCAGGGCCGAACTGCCTGCGATATCGGATGCGGCTCGGGACGGTTTGCGGCCGCCCTGGCCAAACAGGGCGCGGTCCGGGTGGTGGGCGTGGATATCGCCCCGCAGATGCTGGAGTTGGCTCGCGGCCTGGCCGCTCAGCAGGGCGTCGAGCAGGCCTGCGAGTTCGTGCACGCCGACGTGCTGGATTGGCAGACCAGCGAGCAGTTCGACCTGGTCATCGCCATCGGCCTGTGGGACTATATCGCCGACCCTCTGCCGCGGCTGCGCGTCATCCGCCGGCTGAGCCGGGGGCGGTTCCTTTCCTCCTGGCCGCGCCTGTGGACCTGGCGCACGCCCATCCGCCAGGTTCGCCTGGGTCTCAAGGGCTGCCCGGTTTACTTCTTCCGCCGTCCGCAGGTCGATCGCTACTTGCAGGAATCCGGATTCCGTGTCCGGTCGTGCCAGGTGATCGGGAAGCTGTACTGCGTGGAAGCCGAGCCGGTCTGAGGCACCGTGAACGCCGAAGTCGTTTTTTGGATCGCCGCCGGGGTCGTGCTGTACGCCTATATCGGGTACCCGATGCTGGTGTGGATTCTGGGATCGCTGTTTCGCCGCCCGGTCCGCAAGGGGCCCATCGAGCCCTCGGTCTCGCTGCTGGTGGCCGCTTACAACGAGGCCCGGGTCATCGAACGCAAGATTCGCAATGCGCTGGAGCTGGACTATCCCGCGGAGCGGCTGGAGATCGTGGTTGCCTCGGACGGCTCGAGCGACGGCACCGCCGAGGTTGCGCGCCGGGTCGCCATCGAACTCGAAGCCGGGGAGCGCGTGCGGGTGTTGGACTATCCGGTCAACCGCGGGAAGCTGGCGGTTCTCAACGAGACCATCCCCCAGGTGCGCGGCGACATCGTAGTCTTTTCAGATGCCTCGAGCATGCTGGCGCCCGACGCCGTTCGCCAACTGGTGGCCAACTTCGCGGACCCGGAGGTGGGCGCCGCCAGCGGGATCTACCGGGTGCGGAAGCAGGAGGAGTCCCGGCTGGGCGTGCAGGAAGATTTCTACTGGCAATACGAGACGTTCCTGAAACAGCAGGAATCGCGGTTGGGAGTGGTGCTGGGCGCGCACGGTTCGCTGTACGCCATCCGCAAAGTGCTGTACCCGTTCCCCTCGACCGGGCTGATCAACGACGACTACATCGTCCCGCTGCGGATCCTCCAGCAAGGCCACCGCGTGGCCTACGAGATGGGGGCCGTGGCGTACGAGGAAGCCGGCGAAATGGGAGGCTTCAGCCGGAGGGTCCGCATCATGGCCGGCAACTTCGAGCAACTCCGGGAGATGGCGGCCCTGCTTTGGCCGCCGCGATGGCTGGCCCTGTTCGTCTTCCTGTCGCACAAAGCGGGCCGGCTGCTGGCGCCGTTCGCCATGCTGGCGGGCCTGGCCTCGAATGCGTTTCTGATCCGGGGGGCGTTTTACTTCTGGACGGCCTGCCTGCAAGCGGTCTTCTATGCCCTGGCACTGATCGGGCCGGCGCTGCCGCCCCGTCCGAAAGCGCTCCGGTTGCCGTACTACTTCTGCATGATCAACCTGGCGGCGTTTCCGGGCCTGTATCATGCCTTGCGGGGAGGGCGGCGGCTGGCGTGGAAGCGGAGGGTTGGGCGGGGCTGATCCACGGCGGTCGCTCGTTTTCCATCTGGGGTGGTCGCAGGAGATCCGGGCGCCCTTCGACAGATTGTGCCGGGCGCAGAGCAACTGGACGTTTTCCGCTTTGAGCGATGTGCCGCCCTTCGAGAAGGGCAGTACGTGATCGAAGTGGAGCTCGTCGGACGCACCACAAATCACGCATCGCCCGCGGTCCCGGTTCCATACCTCGACCTTGACGGCAGTCGGAATCAGCCGCCGGCGCTCGGCAGGGGCACGTTCCGCACCGGCCGAATCGTTCTCATCCTGCACGGCAACGAGCTTGAACTTGAATACGGTTCTCCTCCGATCGCGCTCCTTCCACGCATCCACGAGATGAAAAATCCTGTTGTATGACCACACACCCTGCTGGATCTTCTCATACACGCGAACCGCGTGCGGGGCTGAACTGTGTTGCCTGTGGGTAAGGGCAGCCTGGTAGAACTTGCCGTTTTGAGTGGGCGTGCCGGAGGGGGTGATTTCCGGCTGGTCAACCGGTTTGGGCTCCGGAACTTTCTCGCTCCGCGGAGCATCGTGCCCTTCTTAGGTCAACGTTGATCCCTCATCGTGCAAGCGATCCCGATACGGAGCATTGCGACGCACCGACATCAGGATCACGGAGTATCCCCTGCCGAGGTCGAAGTTCATGCCGCGCTGTAAGCTCGCGGATTCGCGCCGGCACATCTCGAGGTAGGGGATGATCTCGTTGGCCATGGCAACGCTGAGCCTTCATTCTATCGATCTGGGCGGCCGTCAGGTGACCGCGCATCGCCCCGGAAGAATCCAGGTTTGCAGAGTGTTTGCAGCCGGCCAGGAGGGCGGGACGGTTGCGCAGGCTTGTCTGCGCGCAACTCAATGAAAGCTGGCGGTGAGGGTGGGATGCGAACGCAAAGGCCCCATTAAGAACACGCAAGTTATTGATTCTGAAAGTTCAGGAAACGCATAGAACGCAAGAAACGCTCATCTCATTACGATCCTATTACGATCGGACAGGCTAGACCTCTGTGACCTGGACTCTTTCCAGCGGCCCAGGCGGCGGCGCACCCCCATCCACTGCCGCTGATGCTCAGACAAGGATGAGCACTTCCACTCTCAGCCCGGAGTACACGCGGGACACACGGGGTTCCTAATCGTCGGGGAGGTCCCCATTGTCCGCGCGCAGGTATTTCCTGTGCTGCGGCTTGATGGTGGCGAGCAGTTCCTTCCGGCTCTTCACCTGGAGAGGCCGGCCGACATGGATCTTACCCATGCGCTCCATGAGTCGTTCAGGGACGGCGTTGGCGAACAGCAGCAGCGGCCAAGTGAAGGCCGGTCCATTCAGGCGGCGCAGCTTGAAAAGCCACAAGGCGATGGCGCCCAGCCGCCAGACGGTGGGACCCCACCAACTGTACAGGCCTGGGCTCAGATTCATCCTCCAACACTTCATCATCAGTTGCCACTGCAACCCAGTGAGTTCGCGCGTCTGTATCACGCCCCTCTTCTTTTCCATACGGGTGTCGTGGAGGGGGGTGAATATGGAAGGAACCAGGAACGCGAACAGCCCCCGCCTTTCCATCTCATAAACCAGATCGAGCGTAGCTATCACGTCTTCGTCCGTCTCCCCGGGGTTGCCGATCATGAGCGTCATCACCGGGAACCAGTTGTTGCGATTCAGGATAGTGAGGCCCTGGATCACGACGCTGGGCCAGTCTTCTATCGAGAACGGAACCGCCTTGCTCGGCATGATGGCGCGGGCCATGCGAACCGATCCAGTCTCCAGGCCCATCAGCGGGCTCAGGATCTTCTTTCGCGGATGGCTGCTGTGCGACGGGAGGTGAATGGGACTCTTGTCCAGCAAGACCTCCGTCAGTTTCTCGATCAACAGCGGGTCGACCACCGCGGGTGCGATGGTTGCGTGACTGAGCAGGTGATGTTCCAGACCCGGTGTGTTGGCGATCTCCGAGAACAGGTCGAGCAGCGCTTCGCGGTTGGGGAAATAGAAGGGTATACCCGTGCGTACCTGGCCCCAAATGAACATGTCCTCGGTGGCGAGGGAGATCTGCTTGTTCCCCTGGCGGACATTCGCCTGCACCGCCCGCATGATTTTCTCTTTGGGCACGTCGATCTGCGGGCTGAGGTCCGGCACGCCGAAGTGGCAGCGGCGTCCGCAGCCCGTGGTCATTTCGACCACGCCGAAGGTGGTCCTCTTTTCCGGGATCAGGATGCCATCCCTGTCCTTGGGATGTCCGGCCTCCAGGTGTCGAGGTAGCTGCTCTCCGCGGATCGCCTGCCGGACGATCTCCATCGTATCGGGGGACTCGCCCCGTCCTTCCACCACGCAGTCGACGCCGAGCTGCCCGTAGCTATCCGTCTGGATGATCTGCCATCCTCCGGAGCCTCCCACGATGACCTTGAAGCTCGAGCGGTGGGGGTTCGCCTGGATCCGGCTGAAGAGCTCGCGGGCGTAATGCGAGTTGATCGGTTCCTGCGAGGAGCCGAAGATCGAGGCGTATACGCCGGCCGCGAACGTAACCCCGAGCGGGTTGTGCGTGGACACGCCAACCAGCCGGGTCCTGGGGCCGATGAATCTCTCCAGGTCATTCGGGTAGCAGGCGACGATCTCCTCCGGCGGATACTCCCGCAGCAGCGCGGCTTCCAGCGTGCGCAGGCCGGCTGGCATGTAGCGCGCGGAGCCGTCCTCGTTGTGCTCCACCTCCTTCCAGTTGGGGTACTTCGAATTGAAGATGCTCTCCAGCCGCTTGGGCATGGAGGCCACGCCCATCTGAATGAAAAAGCCTGCGTGATCGATGGTCTCCGTTAGGGGGGCTGTCAGTACAATCAGCTTGCCACCGTTCGCAGTCTGTCGCATATGCTCCAATGATCCCGATGCCGGCAGTTCGTCACGCCGCCCGAACCCGGCTTCCGAGGTCCACTTTAGACAGTCTCTACGGGATTCCGCGTTGAAGGTCAGCCGTTCAAGAATGCCTCTTTCCCTGATGACACCTGAGGTCCGCGTAGGCGCTGCTGCTCAGCCTCAGATTGCTCCTGTACGAGAGATTGCCCACCAGGGTAATGAGTGGCTGGCGCTGCCGCCAGAAGTTGTTCCACACCCTGCCCAGAATGCGTGGCATGGAATAGAACTCCCGGTCGCAGGTGGTCATTTCCTCAATGATCGTGTCCAGAGGGAGATGCTTGTACCGAGCCACGGGAAAGGTCAGCGTGAAATATTTCCAGTCCTCCGGGAACGCGTCGAGCGCGAGGCGGCCTTCGGATTTCATCTGCTTCCACAGGCGCGTGCCAGGCAACGGAGTCAGGAACATCGCGTTGAGATTGTCCACGCCGTACTGAGTAGCGGCGGCGGCTATGCGTTTGCCGATGCCCGGCTTGTCGCTGTCCAGACCGATGATGAAAGAACCCACCACCAGAATGTTGTGCCGCCGGATTCGCCGCACGGAGGCGCGGAAGTCACGGCCCTTCAGAAGGTTGAATTTCTTGCCAAGCTCCAGAAGCCCTTCCGGGGTGGGGGACTCAAAGCCGACAAAGACCCCTCTGCATCCGGCCTTCGCGGCCAGCGCCAGGAGTTCCTCGTCATCACCGAAGTTGATGGTGGCCTGGGCAACCCACTCCTTTCGCAGGTTCGCCCGTGCCATTGTGCGGAACAGATCCTTGGCGCGGGCGATGTGCTCCGGGCGCGTGCCGATGAGGTTATCGTCGACCACCAGAACACGTTTCTCGCGGATCAACTGGAATTCCCGCACAACGTCCGGAATGGGCCGCTGCCGGTAGCGGGCTCCGTTGAACGCCGTCACGCTGCAGAAGGTGCAGTTCATGGGACAACCACGCGTGGTCTGAATAGCTCCCATGGCATATCCCGAGCCCAGCAAATCATGCCGGGCAGGTGGGATGCTGCCCATCTCGGCGAACCCTCCGTCGTATCGGCGCTTCAGACACCGGTTCCGAACGTCCGCGAGGACCTGTGGCCAGACGCTCTCGGCTTCCCCCGTGACGGCCGAGTCCACGCGCTCCATGACTTCGTCCAGGCACATGGTTGCATGAATGCCGCCCATGACAACGGGTACGCCGAGGCGGCGGAAGTGAGCGGCCACTTCATAGGCGCGATTCGCCTGCGAGGTGAAGGCGGTGATGCCTACCAGGTCAGGCCGGGGCATGGCCCGATAGTCGGGCACGCCTAGGTTTTCGTCAACGATCGTGATTTCCCACTCCGGCGGGGTCAGGCCCGCGAGAACCATGAGGCTGAGCGGTTTCCACACGCGGTAACGGTTCCAGCGGCTCTCCTGGACTCTCACGATACTGACGAGAGGGTTGGAGGGATTGATCAGGTGCAGGCGCACGGCGTACCTTTGCGATCGCTCGATTCGTACCAAGTATACTCCGGGCAGTCCCTTGGGCACCCGCTGCCGTGGACTGAGACAGAGCCTGGACCGCATCCCGCGAACCTCTCTGCATCCTGGCCCAAAACTCCCTGGAGCGAATTCCCTGTGGGATCCAACGAAAGGTGCTACACTGAGGTTGCGTTTGACCGCCCCGCCAAACTGGGCCGACAATCCTATCCGCCTGGAATAGCCCGCTTTCAAATGACAAGGAGACTAGCGTGAAGAACATTTTTGTAGGCAACTTGGATTTCGGCGCCACACAGGAATCAATCCGATCCCTCTTCCAACCGTATGGAGCCATAGAACGTGTCAACCTGGTGACGGACCGCGATACGGGCCGCTCGAGAGGTTTCGCCTTTGTCGAGATGACGGACCCGGCGGAAGCCGACCGCGCCATCCAGGCCCTGAACGGCACAGACTTGGGGGGCCGTTCGCTCAACGTGAACGAGGCTCGGCCGAAGACAAATGGCGGCGGACCACGCGAGCGTCGCACGCCCCGCTGGTAATCCCAACCCCAATCTGGCTCTCACAGACGGCGCCGGCGGAACTAAGCCGGCGCCCTTAGAGGCCTCGCAAGGGCTGCGCTGCCATTCGTTGAGGGTTCGCAGCAAGAGGGAGGGTCCATGCTCACCAGGCCAACGACAACGACATCCATCGCGTGGCTGCCGGGGAAACGCTGCGCCCGGGCCTCTCGGAGAGCGCATGATCCCAGACGAGACGATGGGAGAGGCCTCGTGCTGACGAAGGTTCTTTTCACGTCCGGGGACGCAGACAACGGAACCCCGCACCTGGCTGGCTTCCAAGGTGTTGGTGTGTTCCTCGCAAAGCCGTTCGGCCAGGCGGGGCTGATGCACGAAGTCAAGGCAGCTTTGGGATGCCGGCGCAATCGCGCCGCATCGATAAGCAGGGATCGAGGACCGGACTGTTTTCGGCAGAGGACGCATCAAGATCGCCGTTTGCCGCCCCGCAATGATTGACCAGAGGAGGTTCTCTTCCATGACCGGCACAATCAAGCGTTTGGACGTGGCAAGCGCATCCGGCGTCATCACAGCAGAGGACGGTTTGATCGTTCGTTTTTGCCCATCTGCGGTCCTGACGTATGATGTCCCCAGCCTCGCGATCGGCCAAGTGGTGAGCTTTGACCTGGAGGGCGGCAGGTCCCCCAAGGCACTGAACGTCTTTGTGCAGCGGGCGCCCCAAGCCGTGAACGCGCAGGAAAAGCGCCTGGAGACCACGCGCTTTCGGTACATCGGTTTCGAGCACAGGGGGAACATACGGGCCTATCTGTTTGTGGGGCTTGCACCGGGGGCGGAGAAACGAACATTCACTGTGGATGCCGATCTCGCGCTGTTCGCGAAGCACCACGTTCGAATGCAGGAGGGTCCGGCTTTGTGTTTGCACCTGTTGGCAGCGGAACTGGACGTCACGGGCGCGGCGGCATGGACATCGTTCCAGTGCTCGCTTACGGACCGGGAGATGCTGGCCCACCTGGCGAGCCGGCCTGTTCCGCAAACTAAGCATGGTCCCAAGCGCACTCGGCCTGCATCCGGTGCCACCTCGTACGTCCGGTGACCCGGGGCGGCGCGTTGCCCGGATTGTTTTTTAGCAGCCTGTGGTGAAAGTCCGTGGCAGGCGAAACCGTTTGCCCCACACTGGCCCAAGTCGTTGATTCTCCTTGTGGCGCAGGCGGTTTCGCCTGCGTCCGCGCCTTAGACGGGACTTTCACCGCAGGCTCCTAAGCCCACACTTTCTGAGCAACCACGCGCGTAAGCAAAGGGCGGAGTACTCAGAACGACAGTCGCAAAGCCAATTGGAGCCTCCTTTGCGTCTGCTGGCCGGAGGTCGCGGCGACGTATTGGCCGAACAACGCGTTGGTCTGGTTGCCGTTCTTGTCGAACTGCGCGGTGGTGTTCACGGAGCTGAAGTTGGTGTGGTTGAAGACATTGTATGCTTCCACGCGGAGTTGGCCCTTGAAGCGCTCGCCGTGGAGGTTGAAGTTCTTGACCAAGGTAGCGTCCCAACTGTTGATGCCGGGCCCGCGGAACACGTCCTTGGGAGCGTTGCCCCAACAGATCGTGGGCGCATTTGCCACCTGGCAGGCTTGCCAGGGCACCGCCGCGACCGCGCTGGTGTTGAACGCCGCGGTGACCGAGCGCGCATCTCTCGACAGGATCGGATCCCCCACCATGAGCACGCGCCAGCCATCGGTCGACCCGGTCACATCGGTGGATGTCGGGCCGCCGCTGGACGAACTCACGTAGGAGGGGCTGATGCCCAAGGGCGCGCCGCTCTGGAAGGTGGTGATGCCGGAAACCTGCCAGCCGCCCAGTACGGCCTTGGCAAACCAGGCGCCGTTCACGCGCGGCAGGTTGTAGTTATAGTAGAAGCGGAAGATGTGGGTGTGGTCGAAGCCCGCCTTGCCGTAGTTCCAGACCTTCTGACTCATCTGCGTGGTCACCGTTTCGTTAGCGCCGGCAGCGTCGTCGTCGGCATAATCCATCGCCTTCGACCAGGTCCAGACCCCCCCATAGGTGAGGTTGCCCTTATAGCGGCGCCGCACCGTGGTTTGCAGCGAGTGGTAGCTGGAATTGGCGCCGTTATAGTAGTAGTAGATACTGGCGTAGCCGGGGTAACGCCGAAGTAAATTCGTGGGCAGCACCTTGTTGCCGTTGGTCGCATCCATGTTCTGGGGCATCCAGTTGGTGCCCAATGGGGTCGCATTCAGGTCCTCCCTTTCGATCAGGTGACGGGCCAGGGCGCCCACGTAGGCGACGTCCACCACGGTTCCGGCGCCGATGTCCCGCTGGATGTTGAAGCTGAAGTTCGAGGTCATCTGGATGTGGCGATTCGGGTCCGTGCCATTGCTGTTGCCCGGGAACAACGAGTTCGCCCCGGTTATGAAAGTTTGCACGGTGGTGTAGTACATGATTGGGGTGGTCTGAATGGGAGCGGTCAACTGGATTCCGGACTGGTAGTTATCCCGTTCATGGGTGTTGTAGAACATTCCCGCGCCGGCGCGGATGACAGTCTTGCCATTGCCGGTGGGATCCCAGGCGAATCCGAGCCGCGGCGCGGTCTTGATGCCGTCGGTGGTTCGCAGTCCCGTCAGATAACTGGGATCAGTCTTTCGGTACACCACGCCGTCGAAGGGATCGCCGGCCCCAGGCGCGATGGCGCCGATATAGACGGCGGGCAGTATGGCGCCCGTGTAGGGGTCGAGAGCCATGCGCTTTCCGTTGGACATCACCGGCCCCATTAGCTTCACCGCTTGGTCGGCCTTCCAGAGTCCCGGCACGAATCCCGCCTCCAGATTCTGCACGCTGTGCCAGGGTTGGCCCCAACCCCACCGCACGCCATACTCCAGGGTCAGGTTGCGCGAGACCTTCCAGGAATCCTGCGCGAACCACTCGATGTTGCTGGTGTACTCATACATGGGCGGGCGGCTGCTGGACTCGGTGTAGGAAGTGAGTGTCCCGATCAGCGCGTTGGCATAGGCGTTGCCGGTGTCCCCGCTCAGGTTGTTGCTGTCGGTGCCGAAGGCCATGGTGCCGGCGAAGTTGGCCTGCTCGCCCTTCATGGCGCGCCATCGCTCCGCGTAGATACCCACCTTGAGGGTGTGCTGGCCGGCGGTCTTGTTCAGCGTGCCGTTCCAGATAAAGGTGTTCTCCGCGCCGCGAAGCGGGAAACGCGTGGCATAGCTCGGGCTGGGAGCGTTGGTGATGCCGCCGAAGCTGGCTTGCGGCACCAGGTTAAGGGGGTTGATGGACGGATAGAACTGCGGAATGTTCACGCCGCTGGCAGTCCGGGTCTTGGCTTGCACATCCGCGGCACTCAGCGCCGGCCCCGCTTCGGTGAACCGTTGGAAACCCATGTTGGCCTGGAGAACCGTGCTCGCGTTCACGATATGGGTCAGACTGTAGATCCCCGAGGGCGTAATGCATCGATAGTACGTCGGCAGCCATCCCCATGCCGAGTTGCCTCCCGAAGACCCGGCGCCGGCCTGCTGCTCATACCAGTAGTTGAAGCGCAGGTACATCGTCGTGCTGGAACTCGCGTTGTAATCCAGGCGCCCCGTATCGATGCGCTTGGGGACCGGCATGTTTTCCTGGAAGACGTAGTTGTATTGATACTTGCTGACGGCCGTGTTGGAGAAGTTCGGCAGCGGCAGCAGCTTCAGGTAGTTCTGCGTGGAGGCGAGGATGCGGTTGGCCGGAATGAGGTTGCCGGAAAACGCCGCGCCGGTGGTCGGGTCCTTGATGGTAATGGCTTTGCCCGCAGAGCTGATCGACTGGCTGAAATCGCCCGCCCGCTCGAGGGCCGTCGGCACGGTAAGATCCTGCTCGGCTTTCACACGTACCTCGCGGATCTCCTCGGCGGAGGCGAAGAAGAACAACTTGTTCCTCAGGGAGCCGAGGTGTGGAATGTTGAGCCGGCCGCCGAGATTGCCGCCGTAGTTGGCAAAGCGATACTTGCTCCGGGGAGCGCCCTTCTGGTTGTTGAAGAAGCTGTTGGCGTTGAGGCCCTCGTTGCGGTCGTAGTAATAGGCCTGGCCGTGAAACTCCTGCGAGCCGCCCTTACTGACCGCCATGATCGTCACGCCCTGGTTCCGGCCGTATTCGGCATTGAAATTGGCCACCTTCACTTCGACCGTCTGGGTGGCATCCAGGCTGAGCGTGGTGTTCAGGTTTCCCTGATTGGAGTTGCCCGCGGGAATGCCGTCGATCAGGATGTTATTGCCCGTGGTGCGACCGCCCAGGACGTTGAGTTGGTTGGCGCCGGTGAAGCTCTGCACCTCGACGCTCGCGTTGACGACCACACCGGGTTGCAGCTCGGCAAGCATAGTGAAGTCGCGGTTGACAACCGCCAAAGTCGAGATATCCTCGCTGCTGACGATTCCGGACCGTTCACTGCTGGAGGTCTGGACGACAGCGCCTTCCGCCGTCACCGTGATCGAGTCGATCGTGGATCCGAGCTCGAGTTTGATGCTCCCCAACGCGATGATGCCGCCCGGGCCCAGCTCGATGTGCTGTTTCTGGAATTTCTTGAACCCCGCACGCTCGAGGCTCACCGTGTAAAAGCCCGGCGTGACGGCCGTGAAAACAAAGTCTCCTTGGTTGTCCGCCGGCAGCGTGCGGACCGCTGCCGTCGCTTCGGAAATGAGATTGACACTCGCTGCCGCAACGGCGCTTCCGCTCGGATCTACGACCGAGCCGGTGATCGTGCCGGTGACCTGCTGGGACCATGCCAGCGAAGACAGAATCAACAACAAACAAAGTGCGACGTAGCGCAACATGGAAACTCCTCCTCTGACCCATCGAGATCTCTCCGTCGCCACCCCTGGCGACAATAAATCTTATGGCGATCTCCGGCGAGACTCTCCCTACATTCAGCCGTCTCTCCGGACTCATCTGGTGGCGAGCCGAGCGAAGCTCCAAGCCGGACAGCGGGGACCGTCTACAGCGACACAGTTAGCGCTAATGCTCTCCCGCGCTTCACAGCACGCCAGGACTCGATGTGTTCGCCACCCCGCCGGCCAATGTCACGCTGGCACCGGGAACGGAACCACCCTCCGGCCGTTGGCGATTTGCGCGAACACCGCCCGGCCTGGAGCTGTTGCCAGCAGCAACAGCAGGACTACGATGGACGTATCAGGTGCAAAGGTTTCTCTGGCCTCCCGGCTCGTCTACACCACCCTGCCCTCTATGTACCCTTCGGGGATTTTTTCCCTACACGCCGGGAGCAAGAATTACATTCCGGCGCCGGACTTTCCAGAGCCGGTTGCCCCCGGTCTTCTGCTGGGGTGGGAATCGCAAAGACGTAAGGAAAAGAGACTGGGAAGGGTACATGCAAGATGGAGTTGAGTGCCACCGCGAGCGCAGGGCTTGCGCCCTGCCGAGCGGCAGCGGACACTGTTCAAGAAGGGAGAACTGATATGGGAATGCGGGTGGGTTGCGCGGTGGTGTGTGTCTTCCTGGGTTCGGCGGTCTTGCCGGGCCAGGGTCCGCTCCCGCGCGAGCAATGGGGCGCTATGTCCGTGAGCACGTCGCACACCGGCGGGACCTGGATCGTCGCGGGCAAGCACAACCGCGTCACTCTGGACGAATCCAACCTGGCCATCAAGGTCGAAGCCGGCCCGGTCACCTGGACCATGGCGGGTTCCCTCCCCGACGACATGCGGGTCAGTGCCAGGGGCGAAGAGTTCCACCTGAGGCTCGCCGATGCGGGCAAGATCGCTATTGAGCCGTTCGACGCCGCCTTCAAGACCGGCTTGAAGATCACCCTGGGGCAGTTCCAGGGCAACGGCCTAGTGCGGGGAGGATTCCCTCTCGATCTAAAGCTATACCTGACGGTCTGCCTCGAAGGCCAGGACGAGGACCTCAGCCTCGATATTGCGGCGGCGGAGGGTGAGGCGGTGGTCCGGCAACTGGACTGGCCCAAGCAGTTGGATCCGTCGGATGCGTTCGACCTGACCGTCCTGAGCAATCGCTGGGGCACGCTCCTGCCGCGGCACTGGCCCAAAGAGTACAGTCCGATCCGGGCCATGACCAAGGAGGGGAGGATCGACGCGGCGGACGTCAGTGTAGTGGAGAGCAACCTGATTGAGAGCTGGTCGATGTCCTGGTGGGGGTTTCAGAAGGGCGAGTCGGCCATGATGGTGCTGATCGAAACGCCCGACGACGCCGCCTACAAGTTCCAGCACCCGGCCGGCGGTCCGACCGTCATCGGGCCGCGGTGGAGGGCCAGGCTGGGCAGATTCGGATATCCGCGCTCCGCCAGATTGATCTTCTTCGCCAAGGGCAATTACGTGACCATGGCCAAGCGGTACCGCCGGCATGTGATGAACACCGGCCAGTTCGTGTCGCTCCGGGACAAGATCACTCGTGCGCCGCTGGTGAAAGAGCTGATCGGAACACCGCACACCCGCCTGCACACCCTGACGAACTACCGGCCGGGCGGCTTCCGGTACGACCCTGCCAACAAGGCGAAAAACTTCCATGTGATCACCTTCGACCAGCAGGCGGAGCGGGTGCGGAACTGGAAGGCGCGGGGAATCGACCGGCTCTACGTATGCCTGGCTGGCTGGCCGTACCGCGGCTATGACCGCCAGCACCCGGACGAGTTGCCGCCAGCGCCGGAGGCGGGGGGCTGGGATGGCCTGAAGCGCTTCGCCGAAACCCTGCATGAGCTCAACTACCTGTTTGTTCTACATGACCAGTACCGCGACTACTACACTGACGCCCCCTCGTTCCAGGAGCAGTTCGCGATTCATGAGGAATCCATGGTGAGGCCGCCGCGCGTGTTTCCGGGATCCCGGTTCGGGCAGACCAAGGCGGGGTACATACCTTACATGGACCACTGGGATGGCGGTGTCATGAGCTACCTGAGCCCGCGCTTCCAGCTCGGCAACCTGGAGAAGAATTACCGCCTGATGTTCGAGCATGGGATCCGACCGCAGGGAGCCTATCTGGACGTCTTCGGCTATGTCCCGCCAGACCAGGATTTCAACCCCGAGCATCCCTCCACCAGGACGGATTCCATGCAGGCCCGCGCTGCGTGCTTCCGGTGGGTTCACAATAACCTGGGCCTCGTCGGCACGGAGGCCGCGGCCGACTGGGTGATACCCTACGTGGACTTCGGCTCCGCCAATCCCGGCCGCGGCAGGGCCATCCCGGTTCCCCTTTATCAACTGGTCTACCACGACGCGATCGTCACTCCGGCTGCCGGAGGCGCCGGCGAGGGGAACCTGGTCGGCCTGTTGTACGGCTGTGCGCCGACCATCGGCGGCCGCGCAGAAGTCACCGAGGAAGCGATCACCGCAGCACGGCGCATGGCGACGCTGCATGCCCGGATCGGTTTGCTCGAAATGACCAACCACGAGTTCCTGGATCGGAATTACAGAATAGAGCGCACCACGTTCTCCGACGGGACCACCGTGACCGTCGATTTCGACGCCGGGACGGTGGAAATCAAGCCCGACGTGAGGTGAAGCTCAGATGCGGGCCTCCATCCTGTTCTTCTTGTCCGTCCTGCTCGTTGGCAACCACGCGGCCGCGGAGCAGAAGCGGGCGGCCTGGATGAAGCAGGCGCGCTGGGGCGTGATGACCCACTTCCTGGCGGAGTGGATCGAGCCCGAAGCGCATCGCAGTGTCGCAGCCTGGAATGCCCTGGTGGACCAGTTCGACGTGGAAGGGCTGGCCAACCAGCTTCATTCGGCCGGCGCGGGTTATTACCTGATCACCATCGGCCAGAACTCAGGGTTCTACATCAGCCCCAATGCCGCTTACGACCGGTATGTCGGCAACCAACCGGCCAAGTGCTCGCGTCGGGATCTGATCGCAGATCTGTATGAGCCGCTCCACAAGCGCGGAATCCGGCTGATGGTGTACCTGCCCGCCGGGGCGCCGGCCCGCGATCCGGCGGCGATCAGAGCGCTCGAATGGAAGAACGGACCAAGCCCGAACCGGGAGTTCCAGCGCAAATGGGAGGAGATCATTCGGGAATGGTCGCTGCGCTGCGGCAGGAAGGTCGCCGGCTGGTGGTTCGATGGCTGCTACTGGCCCAACACGATGTACCGTTCCGCAGAGCCGCCCAACTTCGCCAGCTTCGCCGCCGCGGCGCGTGCCGGCAACCCGGACAGCATCGTAGCCTTCAATCCCGGCGTCATCTACCGCGCGGCTTCCATGACTCCCTATGAAGACTTCATCGCCGGCGAGATCGACCAGCCCGAGCGCATCCGCATCCGCCGCGTCACGGATGGGGATGTGGATGGCGTTCAGCTCCATTTCCTCTGTTATCTGGGCGAGACGTGGGGTAAGGGCTCGCCGCGGTTTACCGAGGAGCAGATCGTCCGGTGGAGCCGGGAAATCAACGACAGCGGCGGCACGATCACCTGGGATGTGCCGATTCAGCCCGGCGGCCTGATCGCCCATCCATTTCTCAGCCAGCTCGAGGCGCTTGGCCGGGCACTGCAGCGCCAGTAGCTGGTGGCGGGCGACTGGCGTGGAAAAGCGCCGAAACGATCAGTTTTGATCGACGCAAAATGAACGTTTGTAAACTGCTAAGCCGACAGAATGATCGAATGGTCAATTTATCTTGCACACACACCATGATTGCTGTGCAATCGAATCCTGCACGGGCTTATGGCGGCAACCGGTGGGGCAGATCTGCAAGTCTTCGGCGGGCGCAAGGCCGTCAAGAAGCGCCTGTCCGGGATTCTGGAGTGTCTCGCCGCCGGCAAGCACGTCCGGGTGGAAGAGCTCATTGAGGGGACTGGCTCCTCGGCGGCCACCATCCGTCGCGACTTGCGCCGCTTGCAGAGCGGCGGCCTGGTGCGGCGCGATCACGGTGGAGTTTTTCTCACCGAACCCATAACGTTTGAAGCCTTCCTGTACGATCCCAGCTTCCGCGACCAGGTGCAGCATCTGGCAGCGGAAAAGCGCCGAATCGGCACTGCCGCCGCTGCGCTCGTCAAAGATGGCCAAACGATCGGCATCGCTCCCGGAACCACTGCGGCGCAAATCGCGAGGGCACTGCAGCGGCGTAAAGGCCTGACCGTGATTACCAACGCTGTCAACGTCGCCATGGACCTGAGCCGGCGAAAGGACCTGACGGTCCATCTCACGGGCGGATATCTCAGCGGCGATTGGTTCGCCATTGTGGGGCCCAAGGCGCTGGAATTCACCCGGGCCATGTTTCCAGCGCAGTTCTTTTTCGGCGCCAACGGCGTGCACGCCGAGCACGGCGTTACCGACCGCCACGCCGAGGAGTCGGCCGTAAACCGGGCGATGGTCGAGCAGGCGCAGAAGCGAATCCTGGTGGTCGATCACACGAAGTTCGGGCAGGTGGCGGGTCACCTGGTATGCCCGATCACGAAAGTGAACGTGATCATTACGGACAGTGGCGCTCCCGATGAGGCCGTGGCGCCGTTCGTGAGTCTGGGGCTCGAGGTCCTGCGGGTCTGAACTCGGGCTAGCGGCGCATAGATGCGAAGATGACAGGAACTGCGGAGACAGTCGAGGAAGCCTGGAGGCTCGTGGACGAGTTGTTCGCCTCGTGGCGCCCCTCGCTGTTTCGTTATGCGATGCGCTTGTGCGGCACCCGGGAACTGGCCGAGGATCTCGTTCAGGAAGCCTTTTTGGCGCTTTACCGGGAATCGGTGCAGGGGCAGGGCGTGCGCGACCCCAGACGGTGGACACTGTGCGTGGTCCGCCAGCAGGTCTCCAAGCACTACCGCGATCGAAGACGTCACGGCGAGGAGTTGAAGCCTCCCGAGGTCCTGGAGGCCTTCGCGGCCGATGACGCCGTTCCGGTGCGCGGGGCCGATCACGGGGGCGACGTCAGCCGGCTGCTGTGGGTCCTCACGCCAAGGGAGAAAGAGGTAATCCTGTTGCGTATGGAGTCGCTCAAGTACCAGGAGATCGCAGCGCAACTTGGGGTAAGCCCAAAAACCGTTGCTGCGCTGCTCGCCCGCGCACTCCGCAAGCTGCAAAGAGCGGCGGAGAGCGCGGTTAATCCGGCCGCCGTCTTCAATCCACGTGTGGTGGAGGCACCCGCCGGATTTATCACTCCGGACTTGAGAACCTTACACGTGGCGCTGGGCTGATTTCCGCTTGCGTCCCGACTGCCTTCATGAGGAGGGGACAGTGAGGAATGCCGGGAAGGGGAGCCCCCGCCCGACCTTCCCACACAAGATCTACTGCGGCGCGCGATGAGCCCATGTCTACGTCGTTGCGCTCGGGCGACGTCCTCGACCCGTTAGCGGGCCTGCGGGCGTCGCCTCTCGCCCGCCTCGTATCCACGGGCTCCTTCACGCGCCTCGTCACGATCGTGCGTGAGAAGGGCGGGCTAGCGCCACACCCGAAGCAGTTTGACGCCATGCGCCGGAACGTCCGCCGAGTAGTCGGGGCCGGTCAGGGCGACATCCGCGTGCGCCCATAGGTCCCTGGCCCGCCGCGGCGCACGTTTCATTCCAAGGTCGGGCCACCGGAACGCAATCCTGGCCGGCTGTGGGCCCCGGTTAAAGAGCGCCACGGCCCTGGAGCCGTCTGCCAGGAGGCGGACCCAGATCTCCTGATCCCCGGATTGGAGAATGCGCGTCCCCTGCTTGCCAGCCCTGTCCTGGTTCACGGAGATCACTTCGCGGTTGGTAAGGATCTCCAGAGTGGCAGCCGTCATATCCCGCAGGTCGTTGCCGGCCAAGAGGGGAGCGGCGAGAATCGCCCACAGGCTCATGTGCGTCCCGTACTCGGTATCGCTCATGCCACCGTTCCCGATTTCGAGCATGTCGGGGTCGTTCCAGTGTCCCGGCCCGGCCCAGGGCGCAAGCTCGTTCTGGGAGAAGCCGATCCTGGCCATTGACTCCCAGGTGTCCCGGATGTCCCCGGCGGTCCGCCAGGTGTTCCCGCCGACCGCCAGAGCCCACTTCCAGACGTCCGCGCGTCCGTATTGGCACAAGCTGTAGAGGATCCGGCGGCTGCTTGCGAGCAGCGCGTCACCCATTTTCTGGTACACCGCCTGCATCTCGCCGTCCGTGTAGAGGTTTCGGGCGCCGCACCAGTCGTACTTGAGGTAGTCGATGCCCCAGGCCGCGAAGGTGCGGGCGTCCTGCTGCTCGTGCCCGTAGCTGCCCTCGTACCCCGCGCAGGTATCCGGGCCGGGAGAGGAGTAGATCCCGATCTTCAGGTCCTTGCCGTGGACGTAGTCCGCGAGAGCCTTCATGTCGGGGAATTTCCGGTTGCTGGAAATGTTGCCCTGGGCGTCCCGTTCTCCCTCCCAGGTATCGTCGATGTTGATGTAGACATAGCCCGCGGCCTTCATCCCGTTGCCGGCCATGGCGTCCGCGATTTGGCGCACCGTAGCGTCGTCGATCCGGCCGGCGAACTTGTTCCAACTGTTCCAGCCCATGGGCGGCGTCTTCGCGAGCCCGTTGGCGCGCACCTGGTGAATCCGCGGAAGCGGGATGCGGGCTGGATAGGCGCCCTCTGCCGCGGGCGCGCGATGCGCCACCATTTGGGTGAGTGGAGCTTCCGGGCGGCGCCGCGTAGCCAAGTGCAGTTCGTCGCCTTCCAGTTTTCCTTCGTATCGCACGCGCCGCTCGGAATTGCCGTCCTTCATCGCCCCGGTCAGCGTGAAGCCCGCCGGCCCGCCGGTGCTCTCGATAATGGCGTAGTAGAACTGCGTGACCCGTATGTGCCCGCCAATTCGCGGCCCGTCCTGCTTTAGGTCGAAATAGGTCTTCTGGATCGTGCCGTCGGCCCGGGGGTTTCGGACTACCCAGTTCCCCGTCAGGTCGCCCGCGACGCATTGCCCCGCGAGCAGCAGCATTACTGGAAGCATCGTGTGTTTCATCATTGGGGTTTGTCCGGGGAGTTGCCGCAGGCGGTCGATCGAGGCCATCGCGCTTGACCTCCAGCAGCGTACTGGCGCATCAGGCCCCTCATTGGGCCTCGAGCCACAGCACCGGCTGGCGGACCGGGTAGTTGCGGACCGCTTCCTCAACCGTAGGGTCGGGGTTCAGCTTGCGCCAAAGGTCCAGCCAGGCGTCCTGACCGAGAGCCAACCCGGCGAACAGCAGGCTGGGATGGCGCACCGGCCACTGGTCGAAATACATGACGTCGGGTGCGTAAGGCCACTTTTGCTTGTCGGCGATGTAGGGCACCAGGAACTCCATCCCCGTGGAGATCGAACGGCCATCGGTCAACTTGAACCTCCAGAGGTCGTCGTCTCGCGTCGAGAGGATCTGGCAGACCATCGCCATGGCGTCCAGGTTGAAGAGCGAGTAACCGTAGGGCTTGGTGCGTCTCAACTCCTGCGGGAAGCTGCCATCGGCGGCCATCTGCCCAGGGAGCAAGACGGTCCTGTAACGCTCGCGGCAGAACTGCTCGATCTCCCGGTTGCCCGTGAGCCGGGCGAATTCGGCCGCCTGCATCACCCAGCAGGTGGCGTGGTTGTTCTTGGTATCGCGCTCGGCCTGGCCGTAGGGATGCGTCGTGATCCACCGCAGGTATTCTGCAAACCAGGCTCGAACACCGGCGCTCTCCTCCGCCGGAAGAGCGAAGCTGTCGTCGAGCCTCGATATCGCGCGCGCGACCTCGACCAGGTGAAGCGTGTCGATGATCCCGGTGCCCCGGCCCGTGGCGATGCCGTGGATCGCCTGCGCGTATTGCAGGTTCGGGTTCATCCGCGTTTCCGGATCGAGAAACCACGCCCGCAGGTGGCGCGCGGCGTGGACGGCGTACTTCCGATCCTTCGCGATCCGCCAGGCCGCGGCCAGCGCGGGCACTTGCACGCTGAGCCGCATCAGCGCCCGCCGGTGCGCGACGAAGTTGTCCGGATTGCTCATGCCGTCGCGCTGGATATACGGGCCGCCGGGGTTCTTCGGGTCCGGCCACCAGTAGTCTCCCTCGGAGAAGTAGTCGTGCTTGCCGCCGGCCGAACGCGGGCTGTGTGTTGCGGTGATTGTCGACGGTGCTTCCCGCAGGTATTGGCGCGCGCCCTTCAGTATCCGCTCACGGTCGATCGACGCGACGTCGATTCGCTCCGCCGCACGCAGGCATCCGAGCGCCGGCAAGGCGAGAAACCATCTGCGCTTCATGTCCTAGCTTCTCACTTCGAGGAACACTGTCGGCAGGCCCTTGGAGGAGACGCCGATCACCGATGCGCCGCCGTTCCGCAGCAGGCTGATCTGGGCCCGGCCGTTAAAAAGCTCCACCACGCGCGAACCCGTGGAAGTGCCTAGATTGTCGAGCAAACACCCGTCGCCGGCCAGTTGGAATCGCACCAAGTTCCGCGCGTCCAGGCACTCGATGCCGGCGGCGTCGAGCAAGTGCGCTCTGAGAGTCACGGCGTCGCCGTCGCGCCGAAGCTCGGCCAGATCGAGGCGCGCCGGAGCGCCCCACTTCTCGGTCTGGTAGCGAAACCGGATTTCGTCGGTCACCTCCACACCAGCCTTGCGCGCGACCACCCGCAGGTGATTCTCGCCCGGCTGAAATTTCACCATCCACCGGAGGCCCGCCGCGGGGAAGTCCTGGCTGTCGCGCTCCTTCAGGCCGCAGGAAACACCGTTGAGGAACAGCTCCGCGACGGGGCAGTTGGAGTACACCTTCACCATTTTGGGCTCGCCGCGCTCGCCCCAGCGAACCGGCCAGGAGTGCCCGTAGATGCGCGCCATTGGCTTCTCAGCCCAATACGACTGGAACACGTAGTAGCCTTCCTTGGGCGTGAGATCGCGCTCGACGAGGCCTTTCTGGTTGACGCGCGGGACCGGATTGCCGGGCCGCAGAGGCGTCGAGAAATCCTTGAACACCCACTGCGCCGCGCCGCTCAGCCAGGGCATGGTCTCCTGCTCCTTGAGATGCCAGTCGAACAGATCGCAGATGTAGGTCTCGGACCAGTCGCCGTCGCGCGAGACCCGTGGCAGCCCATTGCCCGGCCCGGAGTCCAACCCGCGCTCGTCGACGCCGCTTCCCAACGGTACGCTGGAGATAATCTTGTGCGGGTCTTCGGAGTGCCGCCGGGCATGGCTGTCGCCGCCCCACTCGGCATGGAAGAAGCGATTCACCCGCTTCACCTCCAGCTCGCAGGCGCTCTTGTACTCGGTGAAGCGCCCGCGGTACCATCCCGCCCAGATCGAAGGCGAATAGACGTCCGGAATATCCCTGGCGAAACCGCAGCGCCGGATGGCCGTGCTGCGGGCTGGGTCGAGCTTGTGAGCCAGGTCGTTCAGCTCCTGCATGAAGACGCGGATCCGGTGCTGGTTGAATTCGGGGAAATCGCCGGGCCAGTCATTCTCATTCCCGAGCCCCCAGATGACGACGGACGGATGATTGTAGTGCTGGTCGATCATGGTCCGCAACATGTGGCGCGCCTGCTGCTGGTAGCGCTCGCCGCCCAGGCCGCCGCGGCACCACGGGATCTCTTCCCAAACCAGCAGCCCCAGCTCATCGCAGAGATCCAGCACGAGCCGCGATTGCTGGTAGTGGCCCAGGCGGATGAAATTCGCGCCGACATCCTTGATCATCCGCATTTCTTTGCGAATGACGTCCTCGGTCATGGCCGCGGCCACGCCGGCGTGGTCTTCGTGGCGCTGTGTGCCTCGGAGCAGCAGGCGCTCTCCGTTCAGCCGGAAAGGGCCGTGCGGCACGAACTCGAACGAGCGCAACCCAAACCGCTCCACCACAGTGGTCTCGCCATGGGTGCTGTTGAGCGTCACCTCGCACCGGTACAGGGCGGGGTGGGAAGGCGACCACAAATCGGGCCGTTCCATCGTGAACGACGCCGGCGCTCGCGCGCCGCTGTAGACTACCTTGCCGCCGGGATCGAGCACCCGGACCGAGATTTCCGGCGCGCCGGAAAGCCCCAAAGGATTGTACAGCCGCACCCGCACCGCGACCGTTGCCCGGCCCCGGGAACCGACGCTGCTTCCCACGTGCACGCGCTCAATCGATATGGCGGGCACGTAGACCAGGTTCACATAACGATAGAGGCCGCCATAGAGATTGAAGTCGTTCAGGTTCGAGGGGATGGACTCGAGGTCGCGCGTGTTGTCGGAGAGCACGGCCAGCGGCACTTCGCCTTGGCGCTCCCTGCCGGTGATATCGATCACGAACTCGTCGTAGCCGCAGTCATGTTCGCCCACCTTCTCCAGGTTGACGTATACTTCCGTCCTTTGTCCGGCGCCCTCGAAGTGCAGCAGCGTTCGCCCCTTCGGATAGGGATTCTGCGGCGTCAGACGCACGCGATACCACCCCGGTCCCTGGTAGTAAGGCGCATCGGGATCGACTGCGTCCCTTGCGTTGAAGCAGTGCGGCATGGCGACCGGGCGCCAGGTGACGTTGTCGCTCGCCTTGTCGCCGCGCCAGACCTCCCAGATGCCGCCTAGCGCGCCGCGATAGTGCTCCCATCCGGCCAACAGGCGCTGCCCGCGGGTGCTCTTTTCTTGCGCCCCCGCGCCCTTTACCAGGGCGGCCAGTGCGGCCGTTTTCAAGAGTTCACGACGTGTCCAGTCCATAGTCAAGCGACCTGCGTTAGAGTTCAGCGATTGATCCTGGCAAGGAAGCCCCCACCTGCGGCGAGATCGATGTCCCACAGAGTCTCCCGGCCGACCTCGCGGGTTTCCACCTTCATGGCGGCGGATTCCCCTGAACTGTCGGAGGCCATCGTGGCCTGATGGCTCCCGCTCCCCAGAAACGACAGCGCAATCTTCACCCGCCGGGCCTTCGGTCCGTTCAGGATCGCAACGAACCAGGTGGTTCCCCGGCGGCGCGCAAAGGCGGCGATCTCCCCGATCTGGGAACCCGGCAGTGCAATCGTCTCATCCCACACGCTGGGGATGCTCTTGATGATTTCGGCGGAGGGGTTCCTGAGAATGCTGGCGGGATGGGCGCCGTATACGAGCAGCGGCGACGTGAAGACCGCCGCGGTGGCGGCCTGGTGCGTCCAGGTCGTATCGTTGCGGCGCTCGCCGAAGTGCACGGGAGTGTAGTCGGCGTGCCCAGCCAGCATTCGCGTGAACGGCAGCGTGGCATCGTGCCGGGCGCGCAAAGCCTTTCGCGCCTCCATCCCGCGGATCGCCTCGCGCGTCAGCTCGTTCGGCCAAGTGCGCGATTCGCCCGTGGGCTTGTTGGCGCCATGGAAATCCACAATCAGGTGGTATTCGGCCGCGTCCCTCAGAGAGGCCTCGTACAACTCGACAACCTCCTTCGCTTCGTGATCGAAGAAGTCGAGCTTGACGCCGGCGACCCCGGCGGCGCGGCACAGTTCGAAGAACTTCCGCCGTTCCGCCGGGTCGCGGATCTCCTTGCTGTGTTTCCACAGGACGATCCCCACCCCGCGTTCACGCGAGTACGCGACCAGCGACTTCAGATCCTCGAAGCTCCACTTCTGCCAGAAACCCTCGATCAGGTTGTACTCGAAGCCGAGTTCGCCCGCCAGCCGCGAGAACTCCTTCATTCCGTCGAGCGTGCTTTCGCCGCCGTCGAGATACTTCCACACGGCGCGCCCGGGCTTGATCCAATCCGTCTGAAGGCCTTTGGGGAACAGCTTCGGATCGGGGGGCGGAGCGAGATTGTGCACGATGTCGCAGTTGACGAGCGTGTTCAAGTCGCGGCCGATCATTACCACGCGCCAGGGAGTCGTAATGTCGCCGGCAACCTCCGCCGGCCGGGCCAGACGCTCCACGTCGGCCGCGTAGCGCAGACGGAACGGATACGAGGCCGGGTGCTCGTGCCCCAGGCGTGCCTCGAAGCCGCCCCGGCCGTCGGCGCGCAGGCCCATGCCGCTGTACCGAAATAGCGCGGCTTCGGTGATGGATCCATAGCCGACGCCATCGGGCAATTGAAACGTGAGTGGCGGTGCGGCCCACTGGCCGGCGGGCGTCTCCGCCAGCGGCATTCGCGTGTGGATCCCTTCGTAGTGCCCCTCGAAATCGTGATACCAGACCACGCTACCGGCGGGCAGCCGGAAGGCCGTCGCCTCATCCGGAACGCGGCGCTTGCCCGGCGGGCCTGGCACGACAAAACGAAATGCGACGCCGTCGTCGTAAGCGCGCGCTTCCAACGTGTACGCGGTTCCCGTGCGGACGTGCTTCAGCGGGAGTCTGAACCCGTTCGAGCGGTCCCTGGCTACCGAATGCACTCCGTACCAGGGATAGGTCTCGTTGGTCCGGTAGCGCTCTGGCCTACCGAATTCCACGCCGTCAGCGAGGTTGACTCCATCGACTACAATGCCGGCCGGGGAGGGGTCGATCACACGCTTCCCCTCCCTGGTGGCGGAATAGCCCAGGCGGCCGTTGTAGAACTTCAAAATCCTCAGCTCGACGTTTCCGCCGGGGCTTCGCAGCGTGAAAAGGTCCGCAGCCCACGCAGGCATCGCGAGTGAAAGCACGAGGGCAAGGCCGATGGATCTCATAGGGGTGCTCAGTGCGCTGGAACGAGTCTCAGCGAGATCAACGTCAGGCCGAATTTCTGTTCCGCCTGGATCGTCTCTGGCTTGAGAGCCAGGCTCAGCTTGCCGGGCTTTCCGATCGCCACCTTTCCGATCTTCGAAATGACATAGGGCCAGTAGGCGTTCGCCGGATTCTCCTCCCTGCCATCGTTCTTCATGGTGCTTCGAAGTTCCTGGCCTGCGACACTCAGAACCACCGTGTGCCCTCCGTCCCATCCCTTGCCGTACTTCTGTTCGGAGGTGATCGCGACGACCTCGAAGGTGCCCGCACGATGCATCTTGAACTCCCAGCTCAGCCACTCTTCTTTGTTCAGCCACCGCTCGATCACGCCGCGGCTGTCGAGCCGCATGCCCGCCTCCGAGGCATTGTGCATTTCTGCCAGCGATGCAGGCAGCGTCACAGTTCCATCCGGTTGCTGCATGAGAGATGGATCGACCTCGAGATCGCCCTGGATGTCCAGCGCGATTACGGTGTCGCGCGCGTCGGGCGCGGCTGTGGGTAACTGGAGCCGCAGCGAATCGACGCCGGCCGATACCTGCTGACGGATTTCAACGGGACTTTCCTTGGCCAGAAGAGAGCCGCGCTTCACTTTGCTCTTCAGCCCATAGAGCGTCAATTCCTTCCCCGGCCATTCGAAGACGTGCATAAAGAGCCGTCCCGGCTTGGTTGTGAGCACGCCCCATGGCAGATCGTAAGGGTAGGGATTAGCCGAGGTCCCATAGATCGCCTCGCCGTTTGCCTTGAGCCACTGGCCGACCGCAGCCAGGCGCTCGACGCTAGCTTGCGGTATAACACCTTCGGCCGTCGGACCAACGTTGAGCAGATAGTTGCCGCCGCGGGAGGCGATCTGCGCCGCCTGCCGGATCAGCACGGCCGGCGATTTCCAGTTCTGATCGTTCGTCTTGAATCCCCAGGTGTCGTTCAAGGTAACCGGCGTCTTCCAGTCCCGCCTGACGCGCCCGACGCTGATCTGATTGTCGCCGGCCGAATCGTAGTCGCCGGCCCCATGGCCGACGCGGCCGCTCACAAGGCAATCCGGCTGCAACTGGTGGACGAGCGCGGCCAGTTCCTGGCTCTGCTCTTTGGCCATGTTGCGGGGTGTGTCGAACCAGATCAGACCGATGGGGCCGTAGTTCGTCAACAGCTCGCGAACCTGGGGTTTCACTTTGTCCTCCAGGTAGCGGGCGAAGTTCTTCTTACTTTCATCCGGGAAGTCCCAGGTATTGCCGATGGCATCGGGCTCATGCCAGTCCTGTGTCTGCGAATAGTAGAAGCACAGGCGGATGCCGGCCTTGCGGCACGCCGCTGCGAGATCCTTCATCGGATCGCGATGGAACGGCGTAGCGTCGACGATATTGTACTTACTCGCTTTCGAGGCGAACATAGCGAAGCCGTCATGGTGCTTCGCCGTGATGACGATGTACTTCGCGCCCGCGCTTTTGGCGACACCCACCCACTCATCGGCGTTGAACTTCACCGGATTGAACCGGCCGGCCAGCCGCTCGTACTCGGCAACCGGAATCTTCGCGCGGTTCATGATCCACTCGCCGATGCCGGCCACGGGCTGCCCTTTCCATTCCCCGGCAGGCAGCGCGTACAGGCCCCAATGGATGAACATCCCGAAACGCGCCTCGCGCCACCACTGGAGACGCCTCGCACGCGCCGCCTCTTCGACTGAGGGCGATTGGCCAGCCAGCGGGAGCACCGCCAGCGCCACTAGAAGACATAGGCCTTTCACGATTCTTCTCCCGTGCCCTGCTCTCCAAACGCACCTAGAACGTCAGGCGCAGCCCGAGCTGCGACTGCCTCATGCCGCCGGCTGAAGTGATGGTGCCGAGGCTGGCGGAGTTCAGGCTGGTGTTGGGCCCGTTCAGGTTCACCAAGTTGAGCGCATTGGTCAGTTCCGCGCGGAACTCCAGTCGGAGCGACTCGCGGAGCTTGAACTGGCGGAACAGCCCGAGGTCGAGCCTTTTGTCGCCCGGGGCATCCAACAGGTTGCGCGACGAGTTGCCGTCGGCGCCCGCTATGGGGGCCTTGAAAGCGTCCTTATTGAACCAGGCGCTCGTGACCGCGGCGCGAGAGCGGTTGGGGTCGAGCCACGGATTGCCCACCAGGTCGGCGCGGTCGGTGGCGTTGCCGTCGACGTTGTTGTCCTGGCCGGCGGTGATGGTGAGCGGCCCGCCGCTGCGCATCCAAGCGATGGCGGAGAGAGTCCAGCCGTTCAGAATGGTCCGCACCACGGCTCCAGAGCCCTTCAGATAGTTGATCTCCCAAACGGCGGAGAGGGAGAACGTGTGGCGGCGGTCGCCGTTGGTGCGCGCGCGCTCGAGCGCCAGGTTGCGGAAATCCTCGGCGCCGCCGGTCGGCTGGTTGTTCTGGGTCTGTGCGCCCTCCATACTCTTGCCGAAGACGTAGAAGGCCTGCAGGGAGAGTCCGTGAGCCATGCGCTTTTGGAGGCTGGTCTGCAGCGCGTGATAGTCGGCGTTGATGATGCCGTCCTCGTAATAGATGATACCCAGCGTGCCGGGCAGGTACGGCCGGCGCGAAGGAAGGTTGGCCGTAGTGGCGGTGGCATTCCAAATCGGATAGTTCTTGTCCACGGTGAACGGCAGATGATGCGTCAGGGCGCCGACGTAGGCCGCGTTCACACTGATGTCGCTGCGGAGTTGGCGCTGCACCGAAAGGTTGAGCTGGTAGGTGTACGGGAAATGAAAGTTCTGGGCCAGCGTGGATACGTCGGCGGGCAGGAGCGCGAACTTAGGATTTCCGGGCGTGTAGCTGATGGGGAATGGCGATCCGCCCGCCATGTTGCCGTAGGGATCGGAAAGGGTTTTCACGTTGGCGAAAGTCTGACGGGCCGAGAACGGCTGGTAGTCCGTCGTCATGTTCATGTTGTTGCTGGATATGCTGCCGTAGAAAAGGCCGGCCGCCGCGCGGATGGCGGTCTTGCCATCGCCGAAGGGGTCCCACGCCAGGCCCAAGCGGGGGGCGAACATTTTCCGCGAAGCCTGAATGATGCCGCGGCTGACGCCCGGGTCGCCGGGGAACAACAGGCCGAGGGGCGCACTGGGCGCGACGGCGGACTGCACTCCGGGAGCGAAGGTCATCTTGCGGTCGAGCGGATCGGTCATGGAAGTGGGCAGCTCGTAACGTAAGCCCAGGTTGAGGGTGAGCCGGGGGTGAACCCGGAAATCGTCCTGGATGAAGAGGCCGGCGTACCAGTCGTTGTCGATCTTGGTGCAGGGGGTGTCCTGTTTGAAGCTGGCGGGCAGGCCCATCATGAAATCGGCCAAAACGTTGCCGGTCTTTTTGCCGTCGAAGGACCACACTCCATAGTTGTTGAGCGACGTGTCCTGGATGAACTTTTCGAGCGATCCATCGATTCCCATCTTCAGGGAATGACGGCCGCGGATCCAGGTGACGGCGTCGCGGAAGCCGTAGTAGTTGCTGCCGGCGATGGGCCCCTGGATGGCCTCGGAGAGCGTATACACGCCGCTGACAGTGATCTGCGGGAGGCTCTTGGGCCCCTGGATGGTGAACTTGGAGCCCAGGTCGGCGAGCGAAAGATCCGGCAGGTTCAGACGTCCGCCAAAGTTCCGCACGTAGGTGGCGCGGAATTGGTTGAACAACGTGGGGCTCATCGTCCAGGTATCGCTGGCGTTCAGGTTCTGCTGCTTCCAGGTGTAGTCCTGCTGCGACCACGCGATGTTGCCGGTGCCCTTCTGGTAATCGAAGCCCTTGGTATAGAAGTAGCTTCCCGACACCTGGTGTTTCGCCGAAGCCATGTAGTCGACCTTGAAATTCACATCGTCGGAATTCGTCGGGCGCGGCACGATCCCCTGCCATTTGCTTAAGGGAAGGTTGGACGTGGGGATGTAGGCGGCGATGATCTTCATGGCGGCCGGGTCGAGCGCCGAAGAAGAGATTACGCCGTTGGTGATGCCGGTGGCCTTGGGGACTTTCGCGGAGGCGGAGAAGTCGCCTGTGCGCTCCAGGGCGGTGGGTACGATGGCGCCGTTGAGGACGTCCTGGGCGCGTTGCCGCAGACCGGAGTAGCTGCCGAAAATGAAGAGCTTATCCCTGCGGATGGGACCGCCGGCGCTGCCACCGAACTGGTTGCGCCGCTGCGTCGGGCGGCTCAGCACGTTCCAGTCGTTGGCATTCAGCTTGTCGTTGCGCAGGAATTCGAACAGCGAACCGTGCAACGCGTTGGAGCCCGACTTGGTGACCACGTCCACCACGCCGGCGGTGAAGCGGCCGAACTCCGCGCCGTAGCTGTTGGTTATGACGCGGAACTCCTCCACGGTATCGGGATTCGGCGTGGCGTTGCCGGTATTACGCAGCCCGGTCATGTTGCTGCCGCCATCCAGATAGTAGGCCACGGAGCCCGTGCCGCCATCGCCCGACCCGTTGATGGACACGGTGGTCTGGCGGAAGCCCACGGTATTTGCGGTGTTGTTCATTTCCACGCCCGGCGTGAGGTTCAGCAGGGAATAGATGTCGCGGTTGACCAGGGGCAACTGGGCGATCTCACGGTTCTGCACCGTGCGCCCAATCTGGGCGTCGGAGACGTTGACTAGGGGCGCATCGGCAGTGACCGTCACGGCGTCGCTCAGGGTGCCGATATCCAAAACTACGTCGACCCGGGCGTTGCGGCTGACGTCCAGCACGATGCCCGATTGCTTGTACGCCCGAAAACCGTGCTGGGCGACTTCCACGTTGTAGGGGCCCAGCGGGAGAGCCTTGAACGAGTAGTCGCCATTCGCTTCCGACTTGGCGGAGCGGGTGAAATTGGTTTCGGTATTGGTGACTGTAACCGTAGCGTCCGGCACGACTGCGCCGCTGCGGTCCTTGATTGTGCCGAAGATTCCGGCGGTGGTGACCTGCGCGGGCAGAGTCGTGGCGATCAGCAGAAAAACGACTGTCAAGAAAACCACATATGGAACTCTCATATACGCTCCTCACAAACAGCAAATGTTGAAACGCGGGGACAAGCTGCGACACTCCCGGGGATTCGTAGCCTGTCCCTGAATTGACGAACTTGGGAAACCTGCCGCGGGTGATCCTCCAGCCAGAGCAGCGTCTCGAGCAGGTAATAGTCGCCGTAGATGAGCGGACCATCCTTTGGGCGGGTGCTGCATCCGTGCCGCAGCACGCCCGGCGGGGATGGGTCGTCACCTACCGGCGTGAGATAGCGGTCGATCAGCGATTGGACTATGCGTTCCCCCTCGCTGCGGTAACGCGTGGCGCGGACCGGATCTGCCGTTAGACCGGAAAGCCGCAGCAGTCCGCCGGCCAGGATGGCGGCGGCGGAGGTATCGCGATTGCGAAAGAAGACTCCCGGATCCGCGAAGTCGTACCAGGGCACGCCGTCCTCTGGCAAGTGGTCCAGCGCGAACGCGGCGGTCTTTTCGGCGGCGGCGAGCAGTTGCGGATCGCCGGTGGCGCGATAGGCCTCGGCGAAGCCGTACACGGCCCAAGCCTGGCCGCGGGACCAGGTGGAATCGGCGGACCAGCCCTGGTGCGTGTGCGTAAACACGACTGCTCCGGGCGCGGCGTGGTTCGGGAAATCGAGGACTCTCTCGCTGGAAGTGAACCGCTGGCGGTTGTCGCCCGGGTTGTAGTGAACGGATTGAATCGTCGAGCCATCCGGCCGAACCAGCCAGGCTGCCGAGCGGAGCGCGTGTTTGTGGCCCAGATCCAGCCACTGCGGGTCGCCCGTTTCCCGCCACGCCCACCACCAGATCTGGAGATTCATGAGCGTGTCGATAATGGTGTCGTCGCCGTTCGGAGACCACGACGCCACCAGGTTCGTCAGCGGGTTGAAATGCTCCTTGAGCCGCTCGGCGGCCCGCAGGCCTTCCAGGCGATATCTTGCGTCCCCGGTGGCTTCATAGGCCAGCACGGAGGAGTAGAGGTTCAGAAACCCGGTATCGTGATTCTGGTTGGGCTGGAGGCCGGCCAGGCGCCCGGTCCAGATCTCCGCCAGGCGTTTGAACTCCGCGTCATGCGTGTAGGCGTACAGCTTCCACAGCTCTCCTGGCCAGAACCCCCCGGTCCAGAAATAACCATTCTGCTGTTTCCATTCGCCGGTGCTGTCGCCCTCGGTGACGAATCCGCTGCCGTTGAACTTACCCGCCGTGCCCGGAGGCGTTGCTAAGATGAGCGGTTCGTACCTGCGTGCGGTGCGGCCGGCGGCTTGTTGCAGCAGCGCGATGGCCTGCGGGTAAGTTCTGCGGGCGCTCGGGGACAGCGTATCGGGCGGAGCGGCTTCAGGAGCGGCGGTCTTCGAAAGGATGGTGACCACGGCCGGTTGTGCCAGCCGTGCGCTCAGGTCGTTCAAGTACCCGACGAATCGGTCGCGGGCGGGGCCGGTGTCCGCAACAGGCGCCAGGAGACCGCCGTGGTTGCGTTCCGGCGAACGCTCGGAACGGACGGTCAGCCGCTCGGTCCCTTCCTGGGCCCACATGGCCGCGACGTACCATTCCGCGGAGCCGCCTTGCGGCGCGAGACGGACCAGGTAGTTCGCGGCGTCGGCCAGCACGCCGGCCGAGCGCTCCTGGCGGATCAATATGGCGATGCCGAGGGCGTCGTCACGGCCCCAAGTCGCGATCACCTGAACCCCAGCCGCGGGCGAGGCTTCCACCCTGCCGGCTTGGGCTTTTCGAGGCAGGGCGGCGGCCAGCGCCACATCTTGGGAGTCGCTGACGGCAATGCGGTGCTCGAACCCGTGTTCACCGGCCCATTGAGTGAACCGGCTGATCAGGTTTACCGCGCGACCGCCGATCTTCCAGCCCTGGTACTCCATTTCGGCGATCGAACGGACCGGGCCCGACGCTAGCACGCGCCATTTCCGCTCGGCAACATCCGCAATGGCCTGCGCCTGGTCACCGATCACCGCGACGACGGAACCGATGCCGGGCCCCAGCGGCGTCTCCGAGTGGTACACGTATTCGGGGGAAGCGAGCAGATCCAGGTACAGGCCGGGACGCCGCTTGGCGAACAGGTCAATGGCGTTGCGCTGGTCGCAGTAGATGCGCCAGGCGGCTTCCTCGGATTCCCACCCGAGCCCCTCGTAGCGGGTGGAGAACCTGGCGCCGGTGCGTTTCCTGTAACGGCTGCGCAACCGCAGAACCGTGGCCTGGTCGCCGTAGGCGAGCGTCACGATGCGCGTCTGTTTCGGCTTGAGATCGACCTGGAACGCCACTTCGTCGTACTTGCCATCGCCATCCAGGTCGTCGGCCTGGGATGGCAGTTCCACGGTCTGGAGCGTTCGCGCATTCTGTTCGAGAGTGGCAGCGTCGCTCGTGGTGACAATGGCATTGCCCGCGGCGAAGTCCGGTGCGACACGCCTGAGATCGCTGACGCGCAACGCGATATTCGCGGCGCTTCCAACGCCGGCGGGGTTCGTGACAGCCAGTTTCACGACCTTGATCGGCGCGGCGGCGGGAAGGGCCGCTGCGGCAAGAATCACCAGCGTCGGGACCATCGGACAACGCGGACGGCGTATTTTCCCGCTGCGAGACATTTGCTGATTAGCCTTCCTGCACCGCCGGGCTTTCGGACATCGACAGTTGATCTTAAGGCTAAGCCGTGAAAGTTGAGAAGCACGGGAACGTCCTTCGACGGTTCTGGCCACGTTAGCCGAACGTTCGCAACAAAGGACATAGCCTTGCGGAACTCTCTGATTCTCAGAGAGGAGTCCGCACGAACGGTACATAGGGGCATGGGAACCCGGCATCGGCTCCCGATCCCCGGCGCGTCTGGCGGAAGGGGTTCGAAACAAGCCCTCCCAGTGTCTGGAATGTGCTATAAACACGTTCAAGGCCCAAAAGCTCGCGAAGCGAAGGGAGTTAGCGGTGGAAGGTCTCTCCTGTCTGTCAGCCGACCAGAAACGAGCCGCGCTGCAGGAGGTGCTCGAAAGCGAGGCACTGGCCCGCTCGGACCAGCTCAGGAGCTTCTTGAGCTATGTCGGCGAGATGGCCATTTCGGGCCGGGCGAGAGAGATTACCGAGTACCAGATCGCGGTCGAGGCGCTGGGCCGTCCGGCGGACTTCTCTCCAACCGACGATTCCTCGGTTCGCAGCCGCGCCCATGAGCTCCGGCGAAAGCTGCAGCGCTACTACGAGACGGAGAATCCCCGCGCACCGGTACGGGTGGTGCTCCCCAAAGGCGCCTACTGTCCCCGGTTCCTCCTTCGCGAGGAGGCTGATCGAAGCTCGCTGCACGAGCATGCCGAGGGCTCCCCGCCCGAGCCGGTTGCGACAACGCTACACGGTGAGTCCGGCACGGCGCAGGCCGAGCTGGTTGCGGCGGCAGCGCCGGTGCGGCGCCCCGCCCGTTTGTCGCGGCGGGAAATCGCGCTGGTTGCGGCCCTGGCGGTGTTCGTGCCATGCGCGGCGTATCTCGGGTACGGGCTGAGACGCGGGGATTCCAGGCGCCAGTTCGATCCGGTGATCGTGAAGGCTTGGGGGCCGCTGGCCAGGCCCAATGCGGATGTGCTCCTGTGTGTTGCCACCGTATTGCACCTGGTGGTCCGCCCTTACATGGCGGTGGTTGCGGAGGGTTTTCCCAAGTACCCGGCGCCTCCCGAGCTCTACGCCTTCTTCCGGCAACACCGGCCTCTGCCCGAGGGTACCGAACTGAGCATGCATCCCGTGGACAACTCGGTTCAGATGGGACAACTGACCAGCGTGGTGGCGCTTGCGAATACGCTGCATGACGGAGGCGTGCGCTACCAGGTGCTACCGGAACGGGCGGCACGGATTACCGTGATGCGCGGACGAAACGTCATACTGGTCGGCGAGCCGCAAAACAGCGAAGCCGCGGCGCTCTATCTGGACAAGATGCCCATTACCGTCGAGTACGATCCAGCCGTCCAGGACGTGGTGGTTCGCGACCGCCGCCAGCCCGGCCACCCCCGCGCGTTCGTTCCTAAGCGGGGGCCGGACAAACGGTATACCGAGGTCTTCGGGCTGATCACGGTGACCCCGACGCCCGAAGCCACGGGCGATCAACGCAGTGTCATCATTTCCGGGCTCACTTCGGTGGGCGAGCAGGGTGCCGCGGAGTTCTTCAGTTCCGTGAAGGCCCTTTCCTCTTTGCTGGAGCGCTTCCGGGGCGAAGGCCGTTCCGGATTTCCGTCCGGCTACCAGGTCGTCCTTCGCTGCAATAGCCGCGACACGCTGCTCATCTCGACCGAATACGAAACCCACGTCGTGTTCCGGCCGTAGAACTGCCGGTATCGCAAATCCCATCGGCGGCGGGAGCGGGCCGGCAGAAGGCGGCCGGCTGCACAGCCTGTCTGGTAGGAGCACGCAGGACCGAGATTTTCAACTAGATGGCGGTGAGGGTGGGATTCGAACCCACGGGCCCCTCACGGGGTCAACGGTTTTCGAGACCGCCCGATTCAACCGCTCTCGCACCTCACCGCGGGGTGGTCGTTGCTGCGGTCCGCGCACCCCAATTCTAGCAGAGTCAGCTCCGCCCGGCCCTGGCTGTGCGTTACTTCGCGGCGGCTTTCTTGGGAGCCGGCGGCGGTTTCGGAATCCAGAAGTCGGGATCGGCGGAGGCGAATTCCTTGGAGACGTAGCTCATCTTGGGGCTGACCGAGAACAACATGCGGACGCTTCCCTCGACGATCTCCGCGAAGGTCTTGCCCATCTGCTCGAAGGCGCTCTCCCCCATGGCCTCCCGGGTGGACTTCATGACCACCGGCCACTTGTCCCATTCGCTCAGCGACGCCATGGGCTCCAGGACGAGATAGGTTCCCGAGGGCCCGCCGGCCATCACTTGATAGACGGAGATCGGCTGCTCGACGTTGGCCGCCTCGTAAGCCGTTAACAGCCCCTTAATGGCCTCAGCCAGCCGTTTTTCGGAGTTCGGACGCACGCGGATCTGCTGGACGCTGAAGTAGCGCGCCTTGGGCAGCATGGCCATGCCTTGGTCCGCCCGGTAGCTCAAGTTCTTACGGTAGACGGCAATCACGTTGCTGAGGCCCGAGAGCAGCTCGCCATCGGCGGTGGCAGCCTGCTGCCACTCGGTCTTGAAGGGCTCGGCCTCCAGGACCTTGTCAGCCTGCTCCATGGCCGCGAACGAGGCGTTGGCCTCGAGGAACCAGACTTCGTTGGGACCCGCGATGGCGTCCATCGCGAGATAGTGAGACGGGTACTTGGCCTTGGTTGCCGCGCGGACGAACATGAGCTCCGTTTTTTCGTGAGCGGCTCCCTTGCCGGGTTTCAATACTTCCCGGGTGATGCGAAGGACTGCCGGCGGCTCGGTGGGAGTTTGCGCCCAGACGCAGCCAGCCGTCAGCAAAACCGTGGACCACATGCGCACTCTGATTCTCATATTCACCTCTCCTTGTGTAACTACCCAGCGACGCGTGGACACCCAACACTTCCACGACGGGCAGGCGTTGAGTCAAGTATACTCCCCGGGCGGGCCCGATGGCCGGCGTGCCTTGCCGGAGCGCAGGATCCTTCACGGGAGCGGGATCTCGGCGAGCAGGCGGATGTGCGAGGCTACCTTCTTGCGCTTGCGGACGGCATTCGACAGCCGCCGATCCGCCGTCAGCAGCGGGATCCCGTCGCGGATCGCCAAGGCCAGGTAGACGCAGTCACAGACCGGGTGGCCCAGGTCCAGCGACAAACGGAGCGCCGCATCCAGCAACTCGCGGCTCCCAATCAGAGTCACCGGACTGCGCAACAGCAATGCCAGGCGCTCCGCCGCTCCCTCCCCGCGAAGGTCGCCCAGGCGGACCTTCCTCCAAAGGATATTCGCGCACTCAATGGGCAGGAGATCCGGGGCCTCCAGTTTGGCCGAAGCCAGCAGCCGTGCGCGGTCGCTCCCCTCTTCCTCGACCACCCATTTGATCGCCACGCTGGCGTCGACGACCGCGGCCTCGATCATCGCTCGTCCCGCATCTCCCGCTGCAAGCGGGCGCTGTCGGAACGCTGCCTTCCCGAACGGCTTCGGAGCGCGTCGGCGCTGGCCCAAAAGTCCGCCGGGTCGGCGCGCAAGACCTCCGCGAGGATCCGCCGGATCTCGGCCTCGGCGGAACGGCCGTGCTGCGCCGCTCTGATCCTGAGCGTTCGCACAATTTCATCGGGGACATTGCGAACCGTCAACTGAGCCATCCTCCGGGACACCTCTGCCTTCATTGTACTCAATGCAGGCATTGCCTCCACGCGCCCACTATTCGGCGCCGGTTTTGAGCAACTGTTCGGCGTGCATGAGGGCCTCGCGGGTCAGGCGCTCGCCGGAGAGCATGCGGCCGATTTCGCGGGTGCGGGCCTCGCCCTCCAACTCCTCGATCACGGCCACGGTGCGCCCGCCGGACTCCTTCTTCTCGACGAAGAAGTGATGATCGGCGAAGCCGGCGATCTGGGGCAGGTGGGTGACGCAAAGGACCTGGCAGGAGGCGGCGAGCTGCTTGAGGCGGCGGCCGACGGTCTCGGCGGCGCGCCCGCCGATGCCCGCGTCCACTTCATCGAAGACCAGGGTGCGGGGCCCGGGAGAGCGGTTCGCGCGTTGGGGCGCCGCGATGCAGGTTTTGAGCGCCAGGGCGATGCGGGAGATCTCGCCGCCCGAGGCGACCTTCTCGAGCGGCCGGGGTTCCTCGCCGAGGTTCGGGGAAACCAGGAAGCGGAGGGCGTCGGCGCCGCGCTCGGACCAGGCCGCCGGGCCGAGCACCACCTGGAACCGGGTGCGCTCCATGGCCAGGGTGGCCAGCTCCGCCTCGACGCGTTTCTCGAGCCCGCGGGCGGCCTCTTCTCTGCGGGCCGACAGAGCCTGGGCCGCGGTCTGGTAGGCGGCGGCGAGTTCCTTGCGCTGGCGGTCCAGCTCGGTCTTGCGCTCGCCGGCGGTCTCCACCGCCGCCATCTGCGCCCGGACCTCTTCCAGGAAGGCCAGGATCTCTTCGGCGCCACGGCCATACTTGCGCTTCAGGCGGTCGAAGGCCGCCAGGCGGGATTCGATCTCCTCGAGGCGGGCCGGGTTGGCTTCCAGGCGCGAAAGGTAGTCGCGCACCGCGAAGGACGCCTCCTCGGCGGTGATGGTGGCGGGGGCGAGGCTTTGGCGAACCGGGTCCAGGCGCGGATCGATGCGGCAAAGCTCGTCCAGGCGGCGGGCGGCGGTGCCCAACCGGGCCAGCGCCGAGTCGGGGGAATCGTACAGGGCGGCGTAAGCGGCGTTGGCGGCCTCTTCCAGGCGGGCGGAGTTCTGGAGAACGCGGCGCTCCTGCTCGAGCGCGGCGTCTTCGCCGGGTTTGGGGGCCACCGCCTCGATTTCCCGGCGCTGGAAGTTCCAGAGGTCGAGCAGGCGGAGCTTCTCCTGCTCGGTCCGCTCGAGTTCCTCGATCTCCCGGGTAAGGCCGCGCCAGCGGCCGTAAAGCTCGCCGGTCTCAGCCAAGAGGCCGCCGGCGCCCGCAAAGGTGTCCAGCATCTCCAGTTGCGACTCGGGGGCGAACAGCATCTGCTGGTCGTGTTGGCCGTGAATGTCGCCCAGGTAGGGCGCCAGGTCCCGCAGCAGACCGGCGGTAATGGGGCGGCTGCCGGCAAAGGCGCGCGATTTCCCCTCGGAGGAGATCTCCCGCTCGAGCAGCAGCTCGCCCTCCTCGCTCTCGATGCCCGCCGATTCGAGGAGTCGCGCGAGGGCGGGGTCGCGGGGCAGCTCGAAGACCCCGGAGATCCGGGCTCGGCCGGCGCCGGATCGGACCGAGTCCTGGGAGGCCCGGTCTCCGAACAGCAGGGCCAGCGCGTCCACCACCATGGACTTGCCGCTGCCGGTTTCGCCGGTGAGCAGGTTCAGCCCCGGGTGGAAGCGCACCCGGACCCGCTCGATGACGGCGTAGTTCTGGACCACCAGCTCCAGGAGCATTCGAGGCAATTATACTCGCACGGGGTGGCGGAAAATGCGGGTTGACGGAGTCTTTTTACCGGGCGGGGGAGTCGAAAGAGCTGAGGCTCGTTTATGATGGACTCGTGGGGGAATTATATTGAACCTCTTTCATCCGGCTAACCTGCTGTTGCAGCAGTACAACAACATCTGGGACATGGTGAGCCAGTCCAAGCCCCTGCCGCTCACGGTCCTGGTGATCCTGCTGATTTTCTCGGTGGTCTCCTGGGCCATCATCTTCTCCAAGTGGCTGACGCTCGGCCAGGCGCGCCGGGCCAACGGGCGTTTCCTGCGGGCCTTCCGCAAGTCGAACGGGCTGGAGGCGGCAGCGGCGGTGGTGGAGCGGTTCCGGCCCTGCCCGCTGGCCACGGTATTCGAGTTTGGCTACGAGGAACTGACGCGGCAAGTCAAGGTGCGGGGCACGGTGGGCAACATGACCGCGCTGGAGCGCACGCTGCAACTCGGCATCAGCGAGGAGATCGCCAAGCTGGAGCGGAACATGAACTGGCTGGCCACGACGGCGACGGTGACTCCCTTCATCGGGCTGTTCGGGACCGTCTGGGGCATCATCGGGTCGTTCCAGGGGCTGGGGCAGGCCGGCAGCGCCAGCCTGCGGGCGGTGGCGCCGGGCATCTCCGAGGCTCTGGTGGCCACGGCAATGGGCTTGGCCGCCGCCATTCCGGCCGCCATCGGCTACAACCATTACGGCCACGTCATCCGGGAGATCGGCGCCCGGATGGAGGATTTCGTCCTGGAGTTCCTGAACGTCTCGGAAAGGCACTTCGAGGAGTAGCGCGATGGCATTTTCACTCGGCGGGGGGGCGGGGGTCCGGAGCCGGTTCCGGGGCACGCGGACGCTGGCGGAGATCAATATCGTTCCGCTGGTGGACGTGGTGATGGTGCTGCTGGTGATCTTCATGCTGACCGCGCACGTGATGGAATTCGGCATGGAAGTGGACGTGCCCAAGGTCAAGCAGGTGAAGGACACGGCGCAGGAGCTGCCGGTGGTCACCGTCGCCAGGAACGGCGGGCTGTACCTGAACGACCAGGCCATCAACATCAACGATCTGGGGCCGCTGGTGCGGCAGAAGTTCCACGGAGTTTCGGCGGTCTACGTGCGGGCGGACAAGGACGCCATCTGGGACGTGATTGCCCAAGTGGTCAGCGCGCTGAGCGAGGCCAAACTGGGGATCAACATGGTGACCCAGCCGGAGGACGAGGCAGACAAGAAGCGCCGCTGAGGCGCGGGAGTTCGGGTGGCAGCGCAGATGATCAGCCATGTGGACGTTCTGGAACAGCGGGACTCGCTGCGGAGTCCGGTGCTGGCTTCCGTGGGCGTGCATGCGCTGGTGTTCTCCGCGATCATCGTGTCCAACTCGCTGGGGGGACGAGGGGTGCAGTGGGGCGACCCGAACGCGGCGGGCATGGGAGGCTCGGTGGGCATCACCGCGGTGAAGCAGATTCCGTTGCGGGCGCATGCGGGAGAGGCCAATCCGCTGGCCAACGACACCGAATCCCGGGTGCCGCTGCCGCCCAAGCCGGAGCCGAGAAGGGTGCGGGCGCCGGAGCCCGACGCCATTCCGATCCGGGGCCGCAAAGCGCACCAGCGCGCGTCGCGCGTGCAGCAGGCACAGCAGTACCGGGCGCAGCCGGACCGGCCGAACCAGCTTTACAGCAGCGTTGGGCAAGCCCTGAGCTCCAACATGTACGGCTCCCAAGCCGGCACCATGGGCGGCAGGGTGGGAGTGGGGCCGCGCGGGTCATTCGGGCAGCGGTTCGGCTGGTACCGCGACCTGCTCGAGCAGCGCGTGGCCCAGAAGTGGCACACCGACGACGTGGACCCGCGGGTGCAGAGCGCCCCGCCGGTGATCGTCACCTTCGACATCGTCAGAAACGGCCAGATTCGCAACGTGCGGATCTTGCAGGCCAGCGGGAACCGGGTGCTGGACTATTCCGCGCAGCGCGCCATCTACGACGCGGCCCCCTTCCCCCAACTGCCCCCGGGCTATGAGCGCGACAGCGCCCAGATCGAATTCTGGTTTCAACTAAAGCGATGACCAAGAAAACTCTAGGGATCGGTTTGTTCCTGCCGGCGGCGGTGCTGATTCTGGCCGCCCAGGAGAGCGACGTCATCATCAAGATCGCATCGCCCGAACGGGCCGTGATCGCGGTCCCGGACTTCCGCGGGGCCGGAGACGCCCAGCAGTACATGGACGTGTTCAATCAGACGCTGTGGAGCGACCTGGAAGGCTCGGGGGTGTACACCATGGCTCCCAAGAGCATGTACCCGCTCCAGACCCCGCAGCGGCCCGAGGACTTCCGCCGGCCGATCATGCCTTCCGCGCCGGCGCGGCGGGGCGCGCCTCCTCCGCGGCCCATCTCGCAAGGCCCCTGGCTGACGGACTGGAGCGAGCCGCCGGTGAAGGCCAACTACCTGGCCTTCGGCTACACCGCCTCCCAGTCCGGCCAGATGGTGCTGCGGGGCTGGCTGTATAACGTCGTGCAGGCCGACCTGGCCAACGCGCAGGTCTTCGGCAAGACCTACCTGGCGGAACTGGGCGAGGAAGGCGCGCGCAAGCTGGCCCACGATTTCGCCACCGACATCCTGAAGCAGCTCGGCGGCGTGAGCCTGGTCGGCTCGAAGATCTATTTTGTCTCCAACCGCAGCGGCCGCGGCGTGAAAGAGGTTTGGTCCATGGACCACGACGGGGCGAACCAGAAGCAGATCACGCAGTACCATTCGCTCTCGTTCACCCCAGCCGTGTCGCCGGGCGGTACGCGGCTGGCCTTTACTACCTTCCAGGCGGGCAATCCTGCTATATTTGTATTCTCCTTGGAGACAGGAAGGCGGTTGCCTTTTTACAGCCCGGTGTCTTCGGTGACGACCACGCCCGAGTTCACTCCGGACGGGCAGCACATTCTGTTTGCGTCCGCGATCGGCGGATGGACGCAGATTTTCGTTGCCAACCCCGACGGCAGCGGTCTGCGCCGCGTCAGCTACTCCTCGTCGATCGACATCGAGCCCAAGGTGAACCCGAAGACCGGGGCCGAGATGGTGTTTGTCTCGGGACGCTCCGGGACGCCGCAGATCTATCGGATGAACCTGGAGGGCGCGGATGTGCAGCGCCTGACCACGGGCGAGGGGGACGCGGTGAATCCCGCGTGGCATCCGGACGGGCAGCACATCGCGTTTGCCTGGACGCGGGGCTTCGCGCCGGGCAATTACAACATTTTCGTAATGGACGTTGCGACACGGCAGGTCAACCAGTTGACGCATGGCGCCGGACGCAACGAAAACCCGAGTTGGGCGCCGGACGGCCTGCACCTCGTCTTCTCGTCGAATCGCAACGGCTCGACGCAGATCTGGACGATGCTGGCGGATGGAACCCAACTCCAACAACTCACCACACAGGGGCAGAATACGATGCCAGTGTGGGGCAAGTAGAGAAAGAACGGCAACTTGAAATCTCAGGAGGCGAAGTACAGGATGAACAAGCGAAATGTCAGTCTCGTGCTATTGGCTCTGTGTCTGTTTCTGATTGCGACGGGGTGCAAGAAACCGGTGCCACCCCCGCCGCCGCCACCCCCGCCGCCGCCCAAGGCAGAACCGGCGCCGCCGCCGCCGAAACCCACGGTTCGATTCTCGGCTGAACCGGCCACGGTCGAGCGCGGCCAGGCGTCCACTCTCAACTGGGGCGTGAGCGATGCCACGGACATCGAGATCGCGCCGGGCGTGGGCACAGTCTCCGCGCGGGGCAGCCGCCAGGTTTTCCCGAGCGACACAACAACCTACACTCTGACGGCCAAGGGGCCGGGTGGGAGCGAGTCGGCCACGGCGACCGTAACGGTAACCGTACCACCGCCGCCGCCGCCACCGCCGCCGCCGCCACCGCCGCCCAAGAAGACGTTGAGCGAACTGCTGACCACCGAGGTGCAGGACGCTTACTTCGATTACGACAAGAGCGACATCCGCGAGGATGCCCGCACCGCGCTCACCCGGGATGCCGAAGGGCTGAAGAAGGTCCTGGCGGAGATCCCCGAGGCCGTGGTGGTCGTCGAGGGCCACTGCGACGAGCGTGGTTCGGCCGAGTATAACATCGGACTGGGCGACCGGCGCGCTACGGCGGCCAAGGAGTTCCTGACCCAACTGGGGGTTCCGGCCGACAAGCTGAAGACCGTCAGCTACGGCAAGGAAAGGCCGGTGTGCACCGAGTCCAACGAAGAGTGCTGGCAGAGAAACCGCCACGTGCACTTCTCGCCGGCCCAGTAGCGGGGAAAGAAGAGGATCGGAGGGCGCACCGGACGTTTGAGGTGCGTCCTTCGCCAGTCCTGAAGTCGGATCGCGGTGCGCGGATGGCCGCGCGCCGCGATCCCTAAGTAGGAGAATGAAATGAACTGGTTGCGGCTGGCTTTGGCGGCCTTTCTGTTCACGCCGTTGGCGTTGGGACAAAAGCGGGAGTTCGTGGAGCTGCAACGGGACATGTCGACCTTGCAGGACCAGGTGCGCAGCCTGGAACGCTCCTTCAACGAGAAGATGGGCAGCCTGAACACGCTGGTCCAGCAGTGCATCGACAGCATCGGCAAACTGAGCACCTCGATGGCGGTGCTGGACACCTCCCTGCGGGAACGGGAAGGCAAGCTGTCGGCGCCGGTGACGGCGCTGGGCAGCAAGGTGGACCAGATGTCGTCGGAGTTCCAGGCAGTGCGGGTGTCGATCGACGACCTGAGTGCGCGGCTGGGCAAGCTGGAACGCGGCCTGGTGGATCTGGGGAACGTCATCAAGGTGATGCAGACGCCGCCGACTCCGCCTCCGGCGGCGCCCGGCGCGGGCTCTTCCAGCCCGCCGTCGGCCGAGACCCTTTACGCCAACGCGATGAACGACAAGAACGGGGGCAATTTCGACATGGCGCTTCAGGAGTTTGCCGACTACCTGAAGTACTACCGCGACACCGACTCGGCGCCCAACGCCCAGTACTACATCGGGGAGATCAGTTACAACCGCAAGGATTACGAGGGCGCGTTGAAGGCTTTCGATGCGGTGCTGGAGCAGTTCCCCGAGGGCAAGAACACCAAGACGCTCGACGCCATGTTCATGAAGGGCCGCGCGCTGATGCAAATGGGCGACAAGGCCGGAGCCGCGGCCGAGTTTCGCGCCGTAATCAACCGTTACCCGACCTCGGAGCTGGCCACCAAGGCCAAGGCGCAACTAGCCGCCATGAACATGTCCGCCACGCCGTCCGGCAAGAAGGCCGCCCGCAAGGCCCATTAAGCGGATGCCTCGGCAGGCGGAACCGCCTGCCCCACTTGGCTCGTGCGAGAATGGGGGACGTTATGGACCCCACGGTGAGACCTCCCCTGGCCACCTACGAAGCACTGGCCAAGATGATCGATCACTCGCTGCTGCGGCCGGAGTTGACCGACGAGCAGGTGCTGGACGGATGCCGGGTCGCCGGACGGTACAACGTAGCCAGCGTGACGGTGCGCCCCAGCGACGTGGATGCGGCAGTGCGCTGGATGAGCGGGAGCGGCGTCGCGGTGGGCAGCGTAGCGGGCTTCCCGCATGGAAGCCAGACCACCGCGACGAAGCTTTATGAAGCGCGCGACCTGTTGCGCCGGGGCGCCCGCGAGATCGACATGGTGCTCAACATCGGCAAGCTGGTGTCCCGCCAGTTCCAGTACGTGGAGGTGGAGCTGGCGCAGATGGCGGAGGCCTGCCACGACTCGGGCGCGATCCTGAAGGTGATTTTCGAGAACGCCTACCTGACCGACGAGCTGAAGATCGTGGCGTGCAAGATCGCGACCGACACCGGCTGCGATTTCGTGAAGACTTCGACGGGCTTCGCGCCCAGCGGCGCGACGCTCGAGGACCTGCGGCTGATGCGCGCGCACTCCGGGCCGAAGGTGCAGGTGAAGGCGGCCGGCGGCGTGCGCACGCTGGAGAAGGCGATCGAGGTCTACGAGGCCGGCTGCTCCCGCTTCGGCGCCACCGCCACGATTGCCATCCTGGAGGCGTGGAAAGCGAGGTTGGCGGAGAAGACCTCTCTTCCGTGATATTCTCGAATGACGCCCGACTGATGCAACCCCTTGGTTCCATGTCCCGCATCTGCGTCGCGTTGGGGTTCTCCAACGCCGGCCGCCTCCTCGAGCACGCGCGGAGCGAAGTGGAAGCCGGCGAGACCTTCCTCGAATTCCGCCTGGACCGCCTCGACAGGCCGGAGGGGGGCGTCGAGGCAATCCGGACCCTCCTGGGCGAATCTCCGGATTCGACGGTGATCGCCACCTGCCGCCGGCGTCAGAATCATGGCCGGTTCAACGGCAGCGTGGAGCAGCAGATCCGCATCCTGGAGGCCGCGGTGGAGGCGGGGGCGCGCGCGGTGGACGTCGAGATTGAAACCGCGGAGAGCGCCGGCGGGCGACCGGAGGTGTTCCGGGGCCGCGCGATGGTGGTGCTCTCGTATCACAACTACGAGGGCACGCCGGGCATGGAGGCGGTGCTGCGCCGGATGACCCGGATTCCGGCGGACGCTTACAAACTGGTGACCACGGCGCGCAAGCCATCGGACAATTCCCGGGTGCTTTCGCTGGCCCGGCTGCACCCACGCACGCCGCTGGTGCTGCTGGGGATGGGAGAAACCGGCTTCCCCTCGCGGGTGCTGTCGACCGTGTATGGAGGACTGTTCACGTACGCGGCGCCAAGGGGCGCGGAGGGCACCGCGCCCGGGCAGGTGTCGGCGCGGCAACTGCGCCAGCTCTATCGGATCGAGAAACTGGGGCGGGCGGCGAAGATCTACGCGGTGATTGCCGACCCGGTGCGGCACTCCATCTCCCCGGCGGTGCACAACCGCGCCTTCCAGGCGCGGCGCATCGATGCGGTCTACCTGCCGTTCCTGGTGCAGTCGGCGCAGTTGAGGGACTTCATGACGGCGGCCGGGACGCTGCCCGTGGCCGGCTTCAGCGTGACCATCCCGCATAAGCAGAAGATCATGCGGTATCTGGACGTCGTCGATCCGCTGGCGCGGCGCATCGGGGCGGTGAACACGGTGTGGCGGAAGGCGGGGAGGTGGCGCGGGACGAACACCGATGCCGAGGGCGTGCGGGCGCCGCTGGAACGCCACCTGCGGCTGGCGAAGTCGTCGGTGCTGCTGGTGGGCAACGGCGGCGCGGCGCGCGGGGCGGCCTTCGCACTGGCCGGCGCCGGGGCGAAGATCTCGATCGTGGGCCGCAATCCGGATCGCGTGCGGGCGCTGGCCAAGGCTTGCGGAGCCGAGCCGCTGCTGCGGGCGCAGGCCGAGGCGCGCCACTTCGACGCGCTGGTGCACGCCACGCCGCTGGGCATGACTCCCAACGTCGACGAGTGCTTCTTCTCCAACCACATTCCGGCCGAGGTTGTCTTCGACATGGTCTACAATCCGATTGAGACGCTGTTGCTGCGCCGGGCGCGCGAGCAGGGCCGGACGGTGATCCACGGCACCGAGATGTTCCTGGAACAGGCAGCCCGGCAGTTCGAGATCTGGACCGGGGAAACGGCGCCGCGCCCGGTGATGGAGAAGGCCGCGCTGGAGGCCCTGGCCGGGCACTCCGAGTCGGTCATGACGGGGCCCAAATGAAGATCACGCGCAGACAGTGGGCAGGTACGCTGGCCGCGGGCGCGGCCGGCCTGGCGAGGGGTTTTCAGGGGAAATCCGAGACCCCGGAAGAACTGAGGAAAGCGGCCGGGGAGCGACTGCGGCGCAACGCGGGCGTCCTGGCCAAGATCCGGGTTCCCATGGCCACGGAACCGGCGTTCCTTTTCAAGGCGCAGTAGCCATGCGGGAATGGAGCGACGACCTCTTCTTTAGCACCATCGGGGAGCTGGGCGCGAAACTGAGGGCGCGCGAGTTTTGCTCGGTCCAACTGACGCGCGCTTTCGCGGACCGCTTGGAGAAACTGGGACCCCGTTACAACGCTCTGGCGCTGCCGCTGCGTGAATCCGCGCTGAAACGAGCGCACGACGTGGATTCGGAGATCAAACGGGGGCGGCTGCGCGGGCCGCTGCAAGGCGTTCCTTACGGGGCCAAGGACCTGCTCTCGGTGGCGTACAAGCCCACCACCTGGGGAGCGCGGCCCTACGCGGGGCAGATGTTCGACTACACCGCAACCGCGCTGGAGAGACTCAATCAAGTGGGTGCGCCGCTCCTCGCCAAGCTGGCCATGGTGGAGCTGGCGGGCGGCGGCGGCTACCGCTACGCCTCGGCCTCGATGTTCGGCCCGGGACTGAACCCCTGGGATCCGTCGCGCTGGTCCGGCGGATCCTCGAGCGGTTCCGCCAGCGCCGTGGCCGCCGGGCTGGTTCCCTTCGCGCTGGGCTCGGAAACCTGGGGCTCTATTCTGACGCCCGCGGCGTACTGCGGCGTCACCGGCCTCCGCCCCACCTACGGCCTGGTGAGCCGCTACGGCGCCATGGCGCTGTCCTGGAGCATGGACAAGATCGGCCCCTTGTGCCGGTCCGCGGAGGACTGCGGGTTTGTGCTGAGCGTGATCGCGGGCGGCGATTGGAGGGACCCCGGCTCGGCCGGAAGGAGATTCTACTACGACCCGCAGTACGTCTCGGAGTTCCAGAAGCTGCGCGTCGGGTTCGCGCCGGTCGATTTCGAGGAATGCGCCGAGCCCGCCGCGCGCCCCGATTTCCTGAAGGCCATCCAGACCATCCGCGAAATCGGAGTCCAGATGAGGGAGGTGGGCCTCCCGGACTTCCCCTACGCCACGCTGGCGGGCTTCATCATCGACGCGGAAGGCTCGTCCGTGTTCGAGCCGCTGGTCGAGAGCGGCCAGGTCGACCAGTTGGCGGACCAGAAGCAGATCGCGGGTTTGAAGGCGGGCCTGGAGATCGCGGCGAAGGACTACCTGAAGGCGATGCGCGTGCGCCGGCTGGCCCAGGAAGCGCTGCGCAGGCTGTTCCTGGACTACGACGTGCTGGTTTCCGCCAGCCGGTTCGGCCCGGCCTCGAAGATCGAGGAGCCGCTCGACCGCCGCTCCGGGGAGCGTCCCGCGCCGAAACAGCGGGGCCTGGCGGATTTGGGCGCGGCGGGGAATCTCGCCGGACTGCCCGCGCTGGCGCTGCCTTGCGGTTTTGCGGACGGCCTGCCGATTTCCATTCAGCTCGTGAGCCGGGCGTTTGGCGAGAACACGCTGCTGGCCCTGGGCCACGAGTTCCAGAAACGCACCGACTGGCACCGCAGGCGCCCGCCGGTTCCGAGCAGCTCCTAAACCGGTGTCCCGATCACGGTACGCTCTGGCGGGCGGGATGGCTCTGTCCGGGCTGGTCGTCGCGGCGCGGGCGGTGTTCGGGCCGCTGGCGGTTCCTATCCCCGTGCATTCGCCGCTGAATGCCGAGGCGTGCTTCGGAATCTGCCTGCTCCTCGCGCTTTGCCTGGGAGCCACGAATTCTTCCGAGCGCCAAGATCTCCGCTTGGGACGGACAGACGTTGCGCTTGGGGCAGGTCTCATCTGCCTCATGGCCGCCGCATTCTGGAGAACGCTCGACTTCTACTTCCTCTCGGACGATTTCGTTCTCCTGAAACTGGCCCAAGGGCTGCGCTCGGGCTGGCTCGCGCTATTCACTACCGGCGGCGGGGACGGATTCTTCCGTCCGCTGGGGTACGTTTCTCTGGCAGGCACGTCGATGTGGGCGGGAGTGAGCCCGGCGCTCTGGCACGCCTGTGGCCTGACTCTGCACGCGGCCAATTGCGTTCTGGTCTTCGTGTTGGCGATGCGGGTGCTAGGCTCGCGCCGGGCCGCGTGGTTTGCCGCGGCGCTGTTCGCGATTCACGGAACGCGGCCGGAGGCGGTGGTCTGGGTGGCGGGCCGGTTCGATCTGCTGGCGACGTTCTTCATGCTTGCCGGGCTGCTGTTGTTCCTCCGGCCCGGCCGCTGGAACAGGCTGGCTTCGCTGGTATCGATGGCCCTGGCGATGCTGTCGAAGGAATCGGCTTACGCTTTCCCGTTTCTGGCGCTTCTGCCGGCCATCCCGGCGCGCCGCCGGGTTCGCGCGGCGGTTCCGTTCTTCGCCCTGGCGGCGGCGCTGTTCGTCTACCGCTGGACTCTGCTCGGAGGCATCGGCGGCTATCGGACCGATGCGCTCGGATTCGTTCCGGCGTCGAAGGCACTGGCGCTGCGGTTATGGGCGGCTCTGTTTTTCCCCATCAACTGGAGCGCCGAACCGGGCCGGCTCGAGGCCTTGGCGATCGTGGCGCTGATCGTGTCGCTGGGCTTGCTGGCGACGAGCCGCGCCAGACGAGAGCCACTGATCTTCGGCATCGGCTTCGTGCTGGTTTCGGCTCTGCCAGCGCTGCCTCAGTTGTTGATCGGGCCGGATTTGCAGAAGTCCCGGGTGCTGTACCTTCCCTCGGTCGGGTTGTGCCTGCTGCTGGCGGCCGCGGTGGAGGGTTTGAAGGGGCGGTTGCGGTGGATCGTGCCGGGCATGGTTCTGATCGCCAGCCTGGTTGTGCTCGAGCGCAATCTGGATGCCTGGGAGTATGCCTCGAGGAAGGCGCGGACCGCGTGCGCCGCTGCCGCAAGCTGCGCGGGGCCGGCCAACAAGCTGACGGTGGGGCCGTTTCCGGGCAGCCTTCGGGGCGTGTACTTCCTTCAGAACGGCCTCCGGGAGTGCGTCGAGATCCAGCGCCACGGCGCCCCGGTCGAGATGGAGTTCACGGGGCAGTCCCCCACGCTCCGATGGGACCCGGCCGCGGAAGAGCTGAAGTGCTATGGGGGCGGCTCAAACCCGACCAGGCGGGACTCGGACTGGAACTTGCGGTAATCCCGGAAGGTGGCGTCCACCTCGGCGCGAATGGTCTTCAGCAGCAAGACGCGGGCGGCGAAGGCGACGGTGACGCGCTTGGGCAGCCAGACCTCGTCGTTGACCCGGGTCTGCTCGAAGGTCAAGTGGGCGCCCTTTTGCAGGCGCGCCAGGAACAGGCCGAAGGAAATGATGTCGAGCACGTCGACCTCGGCCTTCACCCAGACGGAATCCTGCTTGTCGATCCACAGCCGGCCCTTGAATTTCGGGAAGAAGCGGGCCAGGCGCGACTTGGGCCGGAAGCCGGGGCGTGGCGTGCCATCGATGATCCAGGCGTCCTTGCCGTCCACGCGCTCGGAGCCGGCGACGCGGAGCTCGAAGGCCTCGGGGATTTCGAGCAGCGGGTCGTGTTGCTCGCGCCGTTTCTTTTCCCAATCGGCGAGCCGCCTGGTGCGCTGGTCCGGGGTCTCCTTCCGCCGCTGTTCGATGCTCTTGCGGAGTTTCTCCTCCTCCTTGCGCTGTTCCGCGGGGGAGAGCGGCTTGTCGTCGCGGGCAATCAGGCGGGTGTAGGGCGAGCCCTCGAGCAGCGTCACGTCGTAGGTGAGTACGCGCCGCTGCTTGAGGCGGCCCTGCCCGTCGATCTGGCGGGTCTCGTTGCGCGCCACGAAGGTGTAGTTGCGCGCGATGCGCTCGTTGCGGCCGTCGAGCTCGAGGGAGCGGAGCACGATCTGGCGGGCATCCTGCGCGAACGAGAGTGCGGCCGCGAGCGCGATCAGCGCGATCAGTCGCATGCCATTGGTACGCGAAGCAGGGAACGGCCGTTTCATTCAAAGGTCGATGGCCACCACTTCGTGCACCGCGACGGACGGCACGGCGATCCTCACGCGCCCCGGCGATTCCTCGACGCGAGGCGTGCGGCCGCCGACCAGCAGTTGCACCTTGCGCGGCTTCGCACCTTCGGGCAGCCGCACCTCGACCTTCTGCTCGCCCACGGGGACGATCTCGCGGAACGGCCCTTTCATCATCATCGGGTTGGTGAGGTTGACCAGGTGAACGGTGAGGGACTCCTTCTGGCGCCAGACGCTGACGTCGAGCAGGCCCGGTCCGGTGACGGTGGCTGGGGGCGCCTCGTTGACCGCCCATGCGACGGCGTTGCGCAGCAGCCTGCCGTGGTCGGCGGCCATCACCTCCCAGAAGGTGCGGTCGATGTCCCATGGGAAATAGACGATGCGGCTCGATCCGGCTTCCCGCAGATAGACCCCGGGAATATCGGTTTTCGGGGCGCGCGGGTAGACCTCCTCCATGGGCAGGTCGGGATACGAGGGGATGAGCGTGAGCGGCGGGTGGGGGAAGCTCGCGCGCGGGGCCACATCGACACGCCACACGCCATTGATGATGCGCCCGGCATCCTCCAGGCCCGCCAGGAGCGGAGGATGCCGGCCGGTGACGGGGTCCTTCTCGAGGTTGAGATAGGAGTTCTGCATCGGCCCTTCCAGGCGGCCTTTGTAGGCGACGCCGAAAACGTCGGCGAGGCCGAAGTCGGCCCGAGGCGCGCCCCATTCGTCGTAGAGCGAGGTCTCGTAAGTGGCGAGCAGGCTGCCACCCCGCGCCACGTACTGGCGGAGCTCGGCGCACTGGGCGGCCGAGAGCGCGGCGATATTGGGCAGGATGAGCAACTTGAAGCGATCCACGTGCGCGGCATCGAGGAGGCGGTCGTGGACCATCTCGAAGGGGATGCGCGCCTCCACCAGCGCGTGGTACATGCCGAGCGTGTGGTCCTCGACCTTCTGGGAAGCGTGCTCGCCGCCGTAGAAAGTGGCGGTCTGCTGCGAGTACACCATCGCCACGCGCGCCAAGGGGGCCTCATTGCGCAGATAGCGCTCGGCGCGATAGTGCCAGCCGTAGATGTCCTCGACCACCTTCAGCCAGCGGCGGTCATACAGCGTGCCGGAGAACTTGGTGAACCAGGGGCGCAGGCCATGGGCGATGCCGTCGGCCACCCAGACGCGGATCTCCTCGGGAGTCTGGACGGAATCCTTCCAGCGATACGGCTCCTCGAGCCCGACGCTGAAGATGCCGATGATGGCTTTCCGCCCCAGGGTGGCGCGGTATTCCTTGGCGTTCTTGCCGTTGGCCCACGGCGGCATCAGCCCGCGCCGCGCCTGGCGATCGGCGGCGAGCGTGGGGGCGAGTTCGCCGAGGGTCTTCATGTCCAGGCCGCTGAGGGCGCCGCCCCCGGCGTTGGCGATGAAGCGCGCGTGGGGATCGATCTGGCGAATGGCGGCATCCCACAGCCGCCAGAGTTCGAACAGCCGCCGTTCGCGCCACAGGATATAGTTGCGGCGCGCCGGGTCGCGCGGGTCGTTGGTGCGCGGCAGGTCCATCTGGCAGGCGGCGCGGAAACTGGCGGCGCAGTGCTCGCAGTAGCACATGCCGCTGCCCGCCCAGCGGTTGGAGAAGATTCCGTCCACCCGATACAGGGAAACGATCTCGCGGGTGACCTGGGTCATGAAGTCGAAGTTGTAGGGGCCGAGTGCGCAGGTCACCCAGAGGTCGGGGCTGGCCCAATGGCGGCGCTTGCGGCCTTGCGCATCCACGGCGATCCAGTCCGGGTGAGCGTCGCAGAGATCCTGGTGCGCGGCGTGCGGATCGGTGCGGGCCAGCACCACCATGCCCAGCTTGCGGCAGCCCGCCAGCAATTCGCCGAAAGGGTCCGTCGCACCCATCCACGGCGTGCGGTAGTGCAGCGGGATCCGGGTGGGATAGTAGGCCACGCAGCCGCCGGCGCTCAGGCAGGCGGCATCCGAGTGAGTGCGGCGGAAGTAATCCAGCCAGAAGCCCGGATCGTAGCGGCCGGGATCGTTCTCCACCAGGGTCAACTGCGCCCAGCGCATGGGGAGATCGAACCACTCGGGCCGCTCGGTGGCGGGCGCGATCCAGGCAACGCCGGCCGCAGTCTCCAGGAAGTCTCTCCGCGATAGGGTCATTCCTTCGGCGTGAAGCTGAAGCCGGACAGGCGCACTTCATCCTTGCCGGAAATCATGATGCCGAAGCGGCCCTGGGTGAAATTGCGGTCGGGCGCGGCCCAGGAATCGAGCACAATCCACTGGTCGCCGTTGCGCGCCTTGTTGACGATGCTGCCCGGGGTGACTTCGACCTGTAGCGAGGCCGCGAAGGGATCGCCGATGTCCAGGCCGTGAGGCTTCTTGACCATCTCGGAACGTTTGCCGTTCACGAGCTGGATGCGGCGGAAATCGTTCTTGTCCAGGTGGAAGAGGATGTAATTGCGGTCGTCCTTGAAACCGACGATCCACTCCAGGCTCTTGCCGCGGAAAACCCCGCCGCCGGAGGCCAGGGTGAGGTTGAACGAATACGTGCCGGCGCTCCCGGTGAGCCTGTAGAGAGGGGATCCGCCGCCGCGGCGGACGTACCACTGGCCTTCGGCGGTCCAAGCGCTGGCATCCCAGCCCTCCATGCCCAGGGGCACCACGGCGGGCTTGCGCGGCTCGCGGGCCAGCACGAGATTGACCAGCGCGGTCTGTCCGGACACCACCTGGACGCGTTCGGTGCGCTCGAGGTAGCCTGGCGCACGGGCGGAGACGGTGTAGGAACCCTCTTCCAGCTCGAGGGTGTTTCCGGCTGGGGTCTGGGGCTGGCCGCCGCCCGAGCGAGCCAGGGTCACTTGCGCGTTGGCGGGCTGGATGTTGAGGCGCAAGGTCCCCGGCGGCACCCGGAGGGCGGCTTCGGCTTCGGTCACGTGCACGGTCTGGCCGGCGACGAAGCTCTTGCGCACCGGCCGCGACCGCGCCGTGTCCTTGCGCAGTTCGATCACATGTTCGCCCGGACTGAGGGTCTGTATCTGGAAAGACCCGTCGGGCTGCACCGCGCCCACGGGATTCTGATCGATGAATACCTGCGCGCCGGGGGTGACGCCCTGGAGGACCATATGCGCCGTGGAAGGCAGCGCCGTCATCTTGAAGACGACTTTCTTCTCTTCGCCCTTGGCCAGCGCCACGGTCTGCTCGGGCACCTCCTGGAAGCCCTCCTTGGCGATCCGCACGTGGTACTCCTTGGGCTCGCGGGGGATCCGCAACTGGCCGCCGCGGGAGGTCTGCCGCCGATACTTGGTGCCGTTGAGGTAGACGTCGGCGCCGTCCTCGCCCGCGAGGATGACGAGCATGCCGAGGTTCTGGTCGGACTGGAGAAAGGCGCTCAGCACCGGCGCCGGGCTGATCTCGATCACCTTCTTGAGCTGCTGCTTGCCATCGCTTACCGAAAGGTCGTGCAGGCCGGGGGTCAGGTTGTTCAACTCGAGTCCCTCGGGGCCGAGGTCGCCGGCGGGCTGGGTGTCCACTTCGGCCTTCGCCGGCGCCAGGCTGCTGTAAATGCGCGCCCGGTTGCCGAAGCTGCTCACCACCAGCGCCGCGATGTTCTTCACGGCCGGAGCGCCGCTGACCACGGGCACGCCCCCCGGGATCAGCTCGAAGCCGAAGGAGGCCTCAATGGAGCGGCCGGTAACCTTGATTGTGTGTTTGCCCGGAGGCACCGAGTCGAGCGTCCACTGGCCGTCCATGAGATCGCGCGCCGGCTGATCGTCGAGAACGATCTTGCCATCGGCGATATCGCTGAACACCCGGACGGTTTGGGACATCGGCTGGAGCGTCAGCTCGATGGGGCTGGTGGCGCCCTGTGCCAGGGTCGCCGAGGCCGAAGCGGGCAGGTAGCCATCCAGCGTCGCTTCCACCTGGTAGACGCCGGGCGCGTCCTCGAGCTGGAAGGGCGCGGTGCCGCGGATCCTGCCATTGACGCGCACGACCGCGCCGGGCGGCGTAGTGCGAACTTCGACCTTGACCGGGGCGGCTGGCGGAATCGGCTTCTTCCGGAAGAGGGGAACCAGAACGATCACCAGACCGATCAGTGCGACTACGCCTGCGCCGCCGAAGATGGCCCAGCGGACGGAGGGGCTCAGCGGCGCCCGGGACTTGGGCGGCGGAGGCTGGGGAGCCGCGGGCACGGGCGCGGGTTCGGGCACCGGCGCGGGTGCGGGCACCGGCGGGGCCGCTGGCGGCGAAGCCAGATTCGTTCCACAAACCGTACAGAACCTGGTTCCCGGCGCGGTGGCCGAGCCACAGGAAGGGCACGGATACGGAACGGCCGCGGCCAAGAAATCGGGAGCGGCGGGCGGCGGCGCCGCGGCCAAGAAGTCGGGAGCGGCGGGCGGCGGCGTTTCCCCCACCATTTGCAGGTCTGGCGTGGGCGTGGCCGGGACCGCCTCGGGAACCGGCGGCGGAGGCGGAGCGGCGGGCGGAGCCGGGGGGAACGGCGTGGTTGGCTGCTGGGGCGGCGGCGGGGCGGCCGCCGGTCCGGTTTGGGTGAAGCTGGCCACCATGCCGGTGTCGAGAAGGCCCCTGCGCTCTCCGCTCGCGGCACTGAGCCGTTGCTCGAGGCTGGCGACGACGGTCTGAAACTCGGGGTCGTCGGGGTACCCCGCGGCGATGGCGCGGGCCCGCTCGACCACGGTCTTGAGATCGGCCCACTCGCCCGCCGCCAGGGCGTCCTGTTCGAGCTGGCGCAGGGCGGCCAGGTCGGCGGGACGGGTCTTGCTGCGCCGGCTCTCCTCGAGCTCCCTGCCGAGGATGTCGCGCAGTTGCAGCAGCCGGGGATCGAGGGGGTAGGTGGCCAGACACTGCTCGGTTTCGGCCAGGGCCTTGTCGAGCTCTCCCGCAGCCCGGTACTGGCGGACTTGCATGAAGCAGCGGATCACCGCCTGGTCCCGCTTGCTGTCCAGCACGCGCGTGCGCAAGCTCCTGGCCAGAGGATGGTTGGGATCGATCTCGAGCGCCTGCTGGATCAGGGGCTCGGCGGCCGGCAGATCGGCATCGATGAGGGCGCGCGCGCGCTCGACCAGCGCATCGACCAGGGCGGCGCGAGTGGCGGCGCTGCGGGGGTCGAGTTCATGCGCCCGGTGCAACGCGGCCAGGCCCTCGTCGAACGACTGCTGGCCCAACAAGGACTGTCCCTGGGCGAGCTGATTCTGGGCCTCGAGGGCGTTGGCGGAGGCCCGGCTCAGGTTCTCCCTGGCCTGGGCCAGCTCGGCGTCGCCGGGGAATTCCGCCTCGGCGCTCGCCACCAGCTCCACGGCGCGCGCGTAGTCGCCCGATTGCATGGCGCGGTCGATCTGCTCCAGCCAGCGCGTCTTGCCTTCCGAGCGCGCCTGCTGCTCCCGCCGCTTCACGACCCGTTCGATCTCGAACTTCAGGCCGGCATACTGGCCGTAGATGGTGCCCAGGATCTCCCATTGCGCCAGCGCCTCGGCGAACTGCCCGCGCTCCTCGTGGTAACGGGCCTTGGCGGCGATCGAATTCACCAGGTCGCGCTTCTCGCGGGTGGGCCGGAGCTGGCGTTCGAAATGCTGCTCGCCGGGATAGGCCGCCACCGCCTGCTCCAGGATGTGCACGCGCCGGTCGAGATCCGGCTCGGCGTCGAGCTCGCGGTCGATCGCGGCGATGCGGGCGGAGAGTTCCTGCCGCTGCTGCTCCTCGATATCGAACTTCAGCGATTGGAAGAGGGCGTGGCCGGGGTACCTGGCGAGGAACTCGTTGGCGATGGCCAGCGCCTGGGCGAAGTTGCGGTCCGCCAGATGTTTGCGCGCTTCGGCGTAGGAGTTCTTCAGGGTCTCTTGCTCGGAGCGGACCTTGTTGTAGAAGGACTGATGGGCGGCGGAGCGGTCGGGGGAGGACTTGTCGGGGGATCCGCGGTCCAATTCGAGGACGCGTTCCAGCTTGGAGAGCGCCGAAGTCACCTCGCCCGAGTTCCAGCACTCCTGGGCGGACTGAAACAGTTCTTCCTTTTGGGAGCGGGAGCGGAGGTAGTCCTGCTCCAGCCGGTCCACTTCCGCGAGCAACTGCGGCGCGCGGGTGTCCGCGGGCCGGAGCTCGAGGACATTGTGCAGAGCCTGGCGGGCGTGGCCGAAGGCTTGGTTCTCGATATGCTGCTGGGCCAGGCGAAACCACTCGTCCACCTTCTGGTTGGTCAGCTTGTTCTCGATGCTCATCTTCAGGCCCAGGGCCTGGGCGTTGTCGGGCTCCAGTTGCAGGACCTCCTGGATCTTCTGGAGCGCCAGCGGAAACTCCTCGTGCTCGAAGCGCATGCGCGCGCTCTCGATCAACTGGCCGACGGTTACCTGCCGGGTGGCGACCTCGATTCTCTGGCGCAGGACCGAGATATCCGGATCGATGTGGCCCTCGGCCTCCAGTTCGCCCAGGATCTCGAGGGCGAACTGGGCGTCCCCCTGCTCGTAAGCCCGGGCGGCGCGCTCGATCCGAGGCTGAATGCGCGCGGGGTTGAAGGCTTCGATGGGCTCGTTCCGCAGCCCCTTCTGGAGCGTGTCGGCAAACTCACGCGCGCTGGCGTAGCGGTTCCAGGGCTGCTTGGCCATGGCCTTGTGCACCACGCGGCTGATGGGCTGGCTGATGGCGGGATTGAGGTCGCAGGCCGGGGGCGGGATGCGGCGCAACACGGCGTCCACGATCTCGTTCTGAGAGGGCGCGTCGAAGGGGCGGCGCCGGGTGAGGGCCTCGTAGCACACCACGCCCAGGGAATAGATGTCCGAGGCCGGCGAGGCCGGCTTCATCTGGAGCTGCTCGGGCGCCATGTACAAGAGCGTTCCCTTGGCGCCCACCGACAGCCCCGCCTCGACCATGTGGGCGACGCCGAAGTCGATGATCTTCACCGAGTCGTCGTCCATCACGAACAGGTTGCTGGGCTTGATGTCGCGATGGACCAGGCCCCGCTCGTGGGCGGCCTGAAGACCGCGGCAAGCCTGGCACATCATCTCCACCACGCGCTCGGGGGTGAGGCGGTGGCTGGAATCGCGTATCAGCTTGTCCAGCGTGGCGCCGGGCAGCAGCGGCATCACAAAATACGGCTTGGCCGCGCCCTCGCCCTCGTAATACTCCCCGATATCGAAGATCTCGATGATGTTGGGGTGGCTGAGGGCCGCCAGCACCTCGCACTCTTTGTAGAACAGTTGCAGCGCGGCCCGGTTCGGGGTATCGCGCAGAGTCTTGAGAGCGACGTCTCGTTTGACCGCGGTGTCGTACGCGCGGAAGACCAGGCCCATTCCGCCCTGGCCCAGAGTCTCTTTGATCTCGTAACGGCCTTTAAGCTTTTGAGGGACCGACATAATGCGCCTCCCAATGCCTGGGGCACGCCGGGGAGCCTCCATCGGCCGCGCTCCCCGCCGGCAGACACGACCACAGCGCGCCCGCCCGGTGACGCCCCGGTCCAGAGCACTGGGTCCGGATATTTACCACCCGAGAATACCACGGACGAGACGAGGATGGATGGCGGAATGGCGCCAGCGCGCGCTTCGGCCCAAAACTGGAAGCATTTTCACAATCGTTTTGAAGCAGTTGTGATAGGATGAGCTTTCCGCCGTTGGACACCCCAGGGTGCGGGGTGTGAGCCGGGATGAGGAAACGCGCGACGAAGGCCACCGTGGCCGAGGGGCTGGACCTGCCCGCGTTGCGCCAGCAGAGGGGGATCTCTCTGCGGGAGATTGCCGACGGCACCAAGGTCAGCATCCGGTTTCTGCGAGCGATCGAAGAGGGGGATTTCAAGCGACTGCCCGGCGGGATTTACACCAGCAGCTACATCCGCGAGTACGCCCGCGAGATTGGGCTTGAGGAAGTCAAGCTGCTGGCCTACTTTCAGGCGGCTACGGCGGTGGCTTCGTAGTGTGCCGGGACGCGGGCGCCGGCCAGCCGCCAAGGGCTTCCGAGCCAATGATTTTCAAGGTGTTTTCGGTCGCGGTAAGACTTTCCCGGCGGATTCCTAATACTTCCCCACTGCCCTGCCGATAAGAACTTAGGCGGAAGTCGGCTATGAAAGTCCACGAAAGCTCTTTGAACCAGGCAGCGGCGTCGCAGCTCGGAAAGGCGCGCGAGGCGGAAGCAGTCACGCTGGGCGGGTCGAAAAAGAGCAGCGAGGCGCAGCCGCGGCAGGAGTCGGACCGCGTGCAGCTTTCGGAGCTTTCAGGCCAGCTTCTGGCGACCCAGAGCGCGGAGTCGCCCCAGCGGGCGGCGCGGGTGGAAAAGCTGGCAGCCGACTACCGGGCCGGCCGCTATCAGCCCAACTCTCTGGAAACGAGCCGGCGGATCGTGGACGACGCAATAGGCCATGCGCCGTAACCCTGGGGCAGGCGAGCTGGGGTGGGCGCGGCAAGCGCAGGCCAGCGTTCGAGAGGCGGGGCGGTTGCTGGCGTCTCCGAGCGCCAGAAGGATCGAGGAGGCGGCAGCGCAGGTCCAGGCAGCGTCCAGATGCCTGGAGGCGCTCCAAGGTTCGCTCGGCTCGCGGGGCCCAGGGCCGGCGCCTGCCGAGTTGGCGGCGGAGCTAGGCGAGCTGCGGCGACAGGTTGCGCGCGCGAGTGCGCTGCTGGAGGGAGCCGCTAGGTTTCACTTCGGCTGGGCGCGGTTGCTGTATGCGAGGGCCTGCGGCTACACGGTGAGCGGTGAGCCCGCGGCGCCGGGGCCGGTGCGGAGGCTCTCGATCGAGGGTTGATTTCGCTCGCGGAGGGAATGCGGTGTCCGGGCTATTCGGCGCACTGAGCGTCTCGGCTAACGCCTTGCAGATGTTCGACAAGGCCTTGTCGAACGTCCAGAACAACGTCAACAATGCCTCCACTCCCGGCTTCGCGAAACAGAGAGTCACCACCGTGGCTTTGCCGTTCGCTCCCAATCAGGGTCTGCCCGGCGGCATCACCACCTCGGAGATCGAAAGCTCCCGAGACGAATACGCCGAGCAGGCGGTGCGCCAGGAGCAGTACAAGTACAGCGGGTACCAGGAGACGGCGAGCGATCTTTCGCGCATTGAGGGCCTGTTCGATGTCAGCGGCCAGTCCGGTGTTCCGAGCGCCATGAGCAAGCTGTTCCAGGCCTTCTCGGCCTGGAGCGTGGCCCCCAGCGACACCCTTCCGCGCCAGCAGGTGATCGACGCAGCCACCAGCCTGGCCTCCAGCTTCAATGACGTGGCCAGCGAGTTGGGGAGTGCCTCCCAAAGCCTGGACCAACAGGTCCACGACGCGGTCAGCGCCATCAACGATCTGTCTTCCCAGATCCGCGATATCAACGTCCAGACGCAGCGGAATCTCGCTACCCGGAGCGATCCCAGTCTGGATGCCCGGCTGCACGAAACACTGGCGAGCCTGGCCCAGTACACCGATTTCACCGCGTTGCGCCAGTCCGACGGTACCGTGACGGTGCTGATGGGCGGACAGGTTCCATTGGTGAATGGCGACAAGCAATGCGCCCTCACGGCCGACTCCTCGGGCGCCCAGACGATGATTCGCGACGCCCAGGGTAACGACGTCACGGCCCAGGCCACCACGGGAAAGTTGGGCGCCCTGATGGAGATGAGGAACACCACCCTGCCGTCCTACATGAGCGACTTGAACCGGTTGGCGGCCGGACTGGCGGACGGGATCAATGCCACGCTGGCCGCCGGGGTGGACGCCAACGGCAATGCCGGGGCTGCTCTGTTCGCGTACAACTCGGCGAGCGATGCCGCCAGCTCGTTGCGGGTGACCTCGATCACCACGGCGGAACTCGCGGCGGCGACGCCGGACAAGCCGGGGGGCAACGGGAACGCTCTGAACCTGACGGAGCTGGCCAACCAGCCGGAGTTGGACGGGCTTGCCTACACCGCCTTCTACGGCCAGCTCGCGACCCATGTCGGCCAGGCCCTGGACTCGGCCAAGGCCAACCAGGATACGCATGAGCAACTGCTGCTCCAGGCGCGCTCGATGCGCGACGACACTTCCGGCGTTTCGCTGGACGAAGAGGCCGCCAAGTTGCTGGAGTTCCAACGGGCCTACGAGGCGACCGCGCAATTCATTAACGTGCTCAACCAGTTGACGCAGGACGTACTGAACATCCTGCCGCTATGAAGCGCGGCTCGAGGAGGACCCCATGATTAGAGGAGGACCCCATGATTAGCGGTTTGGACGCTTCGAACGACAGGTTCCTGGCGGCGCTCAAGGCCATCGAGGCGCGAGCCGAGCTGGCCCAGCGCCAGATCAGCTCGGGTAAGAAACTCGAAACTCCCTCCGACCAGCCCGACCAGGTCATTGAGCTGCTCCTGGGCCGCTCCCAACTTGACCAAACCCAGCAGATTACGACCAACCTGGGGCGGGCCAAGGCGGAAGTCGACACCGGCGAGCAGGCGCTCGAGGACGCCGTGAGCGTGCTCCAGAATGTGAACACGCTTGGGGTGCAGGGGGCCACCAGCACCCAGACGCCGGCGCAACGCCAGACGATCGCCTCCAACGTGGAGGCGGCCCTGGAGCACCTGGTGGCGGACGCCAACACCACAGTCGAGGGGCGCCACATTTTCAGCGGCGACAACTACAGCGCCGCTCCCTACTCCGTGGATTTGACGCAGGCCCACGGAGTGACGGCCTATGCCGGCGGCGCGGCGACCCGCGAAATGCTGCACCCGAGCGGCACCCGCTTCGCGATCTCCAAGTCCGCCGACGAGATCTTCGACAGTTCGGCCTCGGGGGCCAGCGTGTTCGCCGCGGTCAACGCTCTCAGACTGGCGCTCCAGAACGGCCCCACGGTGGCGGAGGGCGATCCCGCCTACGATGCGCAGTACAGCGCGCAGACCGACGCCATCCACGCCGCGCTGACCCAGATCAGAAGCGCTCAGGACTATCTCAATGACGCTCTGAGCTACTACGGCACGGTGCAGACCCGCATCCAGGAGGCGACCGACACCGCCAGCAAGCTGGAGGTGCGCCAGAAGACCAGTCTGAGCGGTATCGAGGACGCCGACCTGGTCCAGGCCGCCTTGGATCTGACCCGGGCGAATACGCATCTGAGCGCCGCGATGTCCGCCCGCGCCCTACGCGGCAACAAGAGCCTGTTCGACTACCTGGGCTAAGGGCGCCGCCGGTCCGCTCCGGACAAGACGGAGCCTTATCCTACTGGGTTGCCCTTTGGTATCATGTGTCGGTTGAGAGGACCGCCTCCATATGGATACCAAGTATCGTTCTTACGTCTCCGAGAAGACGGACATGCGGGAGTTCACCTTCCGGGCCGTACTGCTGGGCCTGGTGATGACGGTGATCCTGGGCTCGGCTAACGCCTACCTCGGCCTGCGCGCCGGCATGACCATTGCCGCCACCTACCCGGCCGCAGTGATCGGCATGGCGGCGCTGCGCCTCCGGAAGGGCTCGATCCTGGAGGAGAACATCGCCCGGACCGTGGGCTCGATCGGCGAATCGGTGGCCGCGGGGGCGATCTTTACGATTCCCGCGTTCGTGATCTCGGGAGCGTGGGACAGATTCGATTCCCCGGAGGCGTACTGGAAATCGACGGCGCTGATGCTGGTCGGCGGCATCCTGGGCATTCTGTTCGTGACGCTGCTGCGGCGGGTAATGGTGGAAGACCCGGAACTGCAATTCCCGGAATCGGTGGCCGCCTCGCAAATCCACATCGCCGGCCAGCGCGGATCGCAAGCCGCCAAAGTCCTGTTCTACAACATGGGGGCCGGCGCCGCGTTCTACCTCCTGGGCGCGTTCAATGTCTTCTCGGCGAGCAACTCATTCCTGCTGCGCATCGGGGAGACGGGTAAGAGCCTGGTGAAGCTGGTCACCAAAGGATACTCGCATGAGGTTGGAGTGGGCGGCGTCACGGTGGCGACCGCGCCGGCGATCAGCCCGGCCTACCTGGGCGTGGGCTACATCATCGGGCCGCGGCTGGCGGCGCTGAACTTCTCCGGGGGCGTGGTGGCGTGGGGCCTGCTGGTGCCGCTGCTGGCCTACTTCCTCGGCCCGCAGTTGCAGGCCGCGAATCCGGACTGGGAGAAGGTGAACGATGCCATCTGGAAGTCCATTGTGAAGCAGATCGCGGTGGGCGGGATGCTGGTGGGCGCGTGCTACACGCTGTTCCGCATGCGCAAGAGCCTGGCCACCGGCATGCGCCGCGCCGTGTCGGACCTCCGGAAGGCGCGCTCGCAAGGCGGGACGAGCAGCCGCCTGGATCGCGACCTGAGCGCGCGGACCGTGTTCGCCGGGCTGTTTGCGACCTTCCTGTGCATGATCCTGCTGTATTTCTACTTCTCGGGTACTCTGCCGGGAGGGCTGGTGGCGGCGCTGGTGATGATCGTTCTGGGCTTCTTCTTCGCCGCGGTTTCCGGCAACCTGGTCGGCCTGATCGGCTCCTCCAACAACCCGGTTTCGGGGCTGACGCTGGCCACGCTGGTGGTGGCGGCGCTGCTGATGGTGGCCATCGGCGTTTCCGGGAAGGGCAGCGTGGCCGCGGTGCTGGGGGTGGCGGCGGTGGTGTGCGTCTCCTCGGCCGTGGCGGGCGAGATGCTCCAGGACCTCAAAGTCGGGCACATTCTGGGGGGCACCCCGCGCAGCATGCAGATCGGCGACATCCTGGGGATCCTGGTGGCCAGCGCGGCGCTGTACTTCCCGCTGCTGGTTTTGCACAAAGGATTTGGCGGCTTCGGCAGCGCGGCGATCCCGGCGCCGCAGGCCGGCCTGATGGCCTCTCTGGCCCAGGGCATCGTGGGCGGCAACATGGCCTGGCCGCTGATCGGGGTGGGCGTGCTGATGGGCCTGGCGCTGATCATGGTGCAGGTCCGCAGCCCGATGCTGTTCGCGGTGGGCATGTACCTGCCGCTGGAGACCACGTTCGCGATTTTCATCGGCGGCATCCTGCGCTGGGTGACCGACCAGCTCAGGGACCGCCGCAAGTTCAATGACGCGCAGAAAGCCCGCGTCGAGAATGCCGGGGTATTGACCGCGTCGGGCCTGATCGCGGGAGAGGCCATGGCGGGGCTGGTGATTGCGGCGTACCGGTTCCGCTACGCGAGCGTCCCGAAGTGGGAAATGCCCAAGGTGCTGCCGGAGGGCTCGCTGGCCGCGCTTCTGCTGGCGGGGGTGGTGATGGTGGCGCTGGCGATCCTCATGGTGAAAACGCCGCTGGCCAATGCCGGCCGGCCGGACGAACCCGCGCCTCCCACGGCCATCATGTAGGTGTTGCCTCAGCCCTGGAGCTCGCCATTGACGCGTTCGAGGTGGGCTTCGAAGTAGTCGCGCAGCTTGCGCGAGATGAGCCAGCCATTTTCGAGCATCAGCTCCCAATCCGGCAGGTACAGCCCGGGCTCGATTTCCACGGCCAGCCAATCGAGCGGCCTGTGTACGCCGGCGTCGCGTAGCGCGTAGTAGACGAACACCAGTCCGCCGCCGCAGTGACTCCGGCCGAACAGGTCGCACTCGAGGCAGGCGCGGTTCGGGGCATCCGGATCGATTACCCGCAACAGGCTGACCTCCTCGCGCGTCTCATAACTCAACGGCAGAGGATCGGCCTGGGGGTGCGGATGTTCGCCGTACGGGGCCGGAGGGCGGTTCAGCAGCAGGTCCCAACATTCCGCGTGGCTTACCGGGAGCACGCGCTCGCGGATGCGACGGTCGAATTCGAGCAGGGCATCGGTGACCCGCTCGCGGCGCACGAAGTCGGGGATGGGATCCTGGGACATGTCCGGCAGGGGTAGCTTAACATAGTAGGTTGTCTCGGAATCAACTCTCCATGAAAACTTCGCCGTGGCGGCCCCGGATCTACCTTGGCGTCGGCCTCACCACGCTGGCCACGCTGTTGCTGGAACTGGCGCTAACCCGCATCTTCTCGGTGGTCTTCTACTACCACTTCGCCTTTCTGGCCATCTCGATCGCGCTGTTCGGGCTGGGCGCGGGCGGCGTGTTTTCCTACGTGGTGGCAGGCTGGCGGCGCAGCTTCTTTTCCAAACTCGGGGACCTGGCCGTGCTCGGCGGCGGCCTGGCGCTGGCCGCGCTGGTGTTTGTGCTCACGCGGGAAGGGACGCCGGGCGCCTGGACGCTGGCGCTGGTATACTTCGCCAGCGCACTGCCGTTTTTCGCCGCCGGCACGGTGATTTCGCTGGTCATCGCCGAGACCATCGAGCGCGTCAATCGCGTGTATTTCGCGGACCTGCTGGGGGCGGGGGCGGGCTGCCTGGCGCTGATCCCGCTGCTGGACCTCGCGGGCGGGCCGAACACGGTGATCGCCGCCGCGGTGCTTTACGCGGCGTCGGGAGCCGTCTGGTACAGCCTCTCGGGCGCAAGGAAATGGCGCAACGTGGCGCTGGCGGTCTCGGCCGGCATGGCGGCGCTGGCCGGGTTCAACTCCTGGCGGCCCGTCATCAACGTGAAATATGCCAAGGGCCAGGCGCTCAAGAACGAGCGCTTCGTCAGGTGGAATTCCTTCTCGCGCGTCGCGGTCACCGGAGATCGCGGCTCCGCCATGATATACATCGATGCGGACGCCTCCACCGGCATCCCGGCGTTCGATCTCGGCAACCTATCCGAGCAGGACCGCCGCACCTTGCTGTACCAGGGGCCAGGCCTGCCCTATGCGTTCCGGCCCGGGGCGAAAACGCTGATCATCGGGGCGGGCGGCGGCTGGGACGTGGCGCGCGCCCTGGCCTCGGGCGCCCGCGACGTGACCGGAGTCGAGATCAACCCGATCATCGCTACCACGGTGATGCGCGACCGCTTCCCCCAGTTCAGCCGGAATCTGTACAACCGGCCGGAGGTTCGCATCGTGGTCGAGGACGGCCGGAGCTTCGTGCGCCGCACGCCGGAAAGATACCAGGTGATCCAGGCGACGCTGGTGGACACCTGGGCGTCCACCGCGGCCGGGGCCTTCGCACTCTCGGAGAACAACCTGTACACCACGGAGGCGTTCCAGGACTATCTCCGCCATCTCACCGACGACGGCGTGCTGGTGTTCACGCGCTGGGGCTTTCAGCCGCCGCGGGAGTCGCTGCGCCTGGTCTCGCTGGCCATCGACGCCCTGGCCCGGCTGGGCGAGCGCGAGGCCTGGCGGCACGTGATGGCGGTGCGCGAGGGCAGCGCTGAGGACCTGGCGCGCTGGGGCGCGCTGGATACCGTGCTGATCTCCCGCAAGCCGCTGTCCGCGGACGACATCGCCCGATTTCGCTCGGTTGTCGCGCGGGGCCACTTCCGCCCCCTGTATTTCCCCGACGAGCGCCTGCCAAACCCGTTCACCGAGTTGCTCCGCACACCGGACCGCGCGGCCTTCGAGCGCAACTACCAGTTCGACGTCTCCGCGGTCGGCGACGACCGGCCGTTCTTCTTCTACACGGTTCAACCCCGCGACATCGGGCAGTTCCTCCGGCATGCCTCCAGGTTGAGCGCCGACTACAACATCAATTGCGCGGTTCCGCTTCTGTTCGGGCTGCTGGCGGTGAGCGCGCTGGCGACCGGCGTGATCCTGGTGCTGCCGCGAGCTCTGCTGCGAAGCCGCCTGCCGCGGGAGGCCGGCGTGCTGCGTTTCCTGTGGTATTTCATGGCCATCGGCGCGGGCTACATCCTGATCCAGGTGGCGCTGGTGCAGAAGTTCGTGCTGTTCCTGGGGCATCCGACCTACGCGCTGACGGTGATCATCTTCTCGATGCTGGTCTCGAGCGGCCTGGGAAGCTACTTCAGCCCCCGGCTGGCGGCGGATTCCGACACGCGGCTCCAGGGCGTGCTGGCGGGGGTGGCCGTGGCGGTGGGGGTGCTGGCTGTTGCGGTCTCGCCGCTGCTGGCCGCCGGGGTGGGCCTGCCGTTGGGCGTCAAGGTGGCGATCAGCGTGCTGCTGATCGCCCCGGCCGGGTTTCTGATGGGGATTCCGTTTCCCACGGGCCTGCGCCGGCTGGAGAGGCGGCACAAAGCCTCGGTGCGCTGGGCCTGGTCGCTGAACGCGGCTGCCAGCGTGCTCGGATCGGTGTGCGCGATCATGCTCGCCATCTACCTGGGCCTGCGCGGAACCCTGCTGATCGGCGGGGGCCTGTACCTGTGCGCGCTGGTTTCGGTGCGCGCCTCGCGGCGCGGGGCGCCCGAGCCTGTCGCGGTCCCGGCCGGTGAGTTTGGGGATCGAGTAGCCTGCAAGAGCGGCTGATTCCGCGAGTCCAGCCCGGAGCGTCCCCGGATTCTTTCACGGCGTCCAGCCGCCGTTCTTCGACAGCCATGCCGGGCAACTTCTTGCGTAACACCGGGCGTGCGTCACCGTATTAGCCTGACTTTCGCAGTTGACGCCACTTTTCCGCCGTTTTGGGGCAGTTTTCTCTCGCAACTCCTTGCGCTGCAAGGCGGGCGCATCGCCAACGCGTGTAGGGCAGACCTACCCTCTTTTCAACGGGCGAGAACTCTGGCATGCTGCTCACAGCGATGCATCTGAAAACGCACCGGCGGAACAAGGACGGCAAGGAGCATCGCTATTTCAGCGTGGTCGAGAACCGGCGCCTGCGAACCGGGAAGGTTGCTCAGCGCCGGGTGCTCTACCTGGGCGAGATCAACGACAGCCAGCAAGCCGCCTGG
>Ga0187878_1000207_pt1 | contig 74662 bp, 59 predicted proteins | sample June2016WEW_17_1_FD_132979 | JGI IMG/M metagenome (GOLD analysis project Ga0187878, IMG submission 132979) | Peatland microbial communities from SPRUCE experiment site at the Marcell Experimental Forest, Minnesota, USA - June2016WEW_17_150 | ecosystem: Environmental > Terrestrial > Soil >... | reverse complement strand
TCATGACCGGCGCGGAGTGGATCCAGACGCGGTTCGGCAAAGGCCGCGGCGCCCAGCTCGCCCACATTATCGTGGTCATCTACGCCTTCGTCAGCATCATCGGATTCTTCAGCTACGGGTTCAAGGGCATCGGCAAGTTCGCCGCGAGCTTCCTGCCCTGGAATCTGACTCCCAACCAATACGCCCTGATCCTGATCGCCATCACGACCATCTACGTGGTCAAGGGCGGAATGTTCAGCGTGGTCATCACCGAGGTGCTCCAGTTCTGCATTCTTTCGGTCGCCTCGTTCGCCGTGGGCATTATCGCGATGGCCCAGATAGCTCCGGCAACGCTCGCGAAATTCGTCCCCGCCGGCTGGGACAATCTCTTCTTCGGCTGGCACCTGAACCTGGATTGGTCCAAGCTCATCCCTTCGGCGAACGACAAGATCGCGGCCGATGGCTACGGGCTGTTCGGCTTCCTGGTGATGGCGCTGTTGTTCAAGGGAGTGCTCATCAGCGCTGCCGGCCCGGCGCCGAATTACGACATGCAGCGCGTCCTGTCGTGCAAGAACCCGCGGGAGGCCTCCATGATGAGCGGCTGGGTGAACGTCGTGCTGACCTTCCCGCGGTATTTCCTGATCACGGGGCTGACGATTCTGGCGCTGGTGTTCTACAGCGATCACATTCGCTCCATGGGAGCCAAGATGGACTTCGAGGTCGTGCTTCCCCTGGCGCTTGGCCGGTTCGTACCGGCGGGCCTGCTCGGGTTCCTCATCGCGGGCCTCATGGCCGCCTACATGTCCAACTTCGCGGCCACCGTGAACGCGGCGCCGCCCTACTTCGTCAACGACATTTACAAGCGCTTCATCAACCCCAATGCAGACCCGAAAACCTACGTGCGGCTGAGCTACCTCAGCTCGTTTCTGGTGGTGGTCCTGGGCGTGCTGATCGGCTGGTACGTCGCCTCGGTGAATTCCGTGGTGATTTGGATCGTTTCCGGGCTGTGGGGCGGCTACACCGCTTCCAACGTCCTGAAATGGTACTGGTGGCGGTTTAACGGCTACGGCTACTTCTGGGGAATGGTCGCGGGCATCACATCCTCGCTGACTGTCCCGGCCATCCTTGCCCGAATCCATCCCCTGACGGCTTTCGCGGGAGCACACTCCTTGAACCTGGATGTCTCTCTGGGATTCACGGTGGTCTTTGTGATCTCCTTGATCGGCTGCCTTGCCGGCACCCTGCTCACCAAGGCCGAGGACGAGGCGGTGCTCAAGGAATTCTACCGGCGGGTGCGCCCCTGGGGTTTCTGGGGCCCGATTTTGAAGAAGCTTCGGCAGGAAGATCCCACCTTCCAGCGCAACAAGGATTTCCCGCGCGACATGTTCAATATCGCGGTGGGCATCTGCTGGCAGGTGACGCTAGTGGCTCTGCCCATCTACCTCGTGATCCAGAAGTACAGCAGCGCCGCGGTCGCGCTGGCGATCGTGGCGGTGACCTCCGTAATCCTGAAGTTCACCTGGTACGACCATCTGCGCAAGCTCGAAGCGCAAATGGCCCATGGTGCGGAGTTACCGGCGCGCGGGACTTAGTAAGTTCGGTCGCTTTACTGCTCGGAGTCGGGATTTGGCTGGCTCTGCAACTGAATCCGCTGGGGCAGCCAACCCCAGTCTTCGAGATGCCATTGCACGCGATCCACCAGGCGTCCGATCGGGCCAGCAACAAGCCATTCGAAAAAGCCCAGGTGCAGCCATCGGGGGTGGCGGCGGAACACGCGCGCCCAATGCAGCAGCCGGACGGCCCATCGTGCATTCGCCGAAAACGTGGCAGCCCAGAACAGACGGCTATAGTAGTCGAACAAGCGATCGCGCGACTGGTCGCCCGCGGTCACGCCATCCCGCGACATCTGTTCCGCCAAACGCGTGCCGGGAAGGACGAACAGCTTGTTGATACACAGTTCGAACCTGCCGCCCATTTCCAGCAAAACGTCTAGTGTATCCTTGAGATCGCGCTCCTCTTCGTAAGGGTTGTAGGTGATGATGTCCGTGTAGAAGTACAGCCGGAGTTTTCTGCACAGGCGGATGGTTTTCAGGAACAGCTCCCGGTCGAACACTCGGTTGAAGACAGATCGATTGATGCGGGCGCTCCCCGACTCCAGCGCCACGCAGCAGAATTTCAAGCCGGCCTGCTTCAGGAGCGGTAGAACCGTCTCGACATTTCGTGTCGGATAGATGTAAGCGATGAATGGCAGGCCAACTCTGGCGCGGTACAAAGGCGCGAACGCCGAGAGCCACTTCAAGTCCATTCCGAAGATCTCGTCCTCGAAAACGATTTCGTTGAGATCGAACCGCGCCTTGGCCTCCGCCAGCTCATCGACGCAGCTCTCGGGCGATCTCCGCCGCAGGAAACGCTCTCCCGGATACAAGCTCTTCAGCGAAGCTTCGCAGCAATACGTGCAGCTATACGGACAGCCCCGCGCTGTCATCGCCTGGTAAGAACCGGACGGCCGGTCGTTCAGCACCGCGTAGTTCTCCTGGAGCCGGCCGTCCTCGATGAAATACTTGTTCTCCGGCTCGTCGTCCCGCCAAGGCACGGAATCCAGGTCCCGGACCAGAGGCGCCCTCTGGTTGAAGACCGGCCGCCCATTGCGCCTGTAAGCCAGGTTGCGGACCTGATCGAAGGCCTGGCCCCGATCGATGCACTCGGCCAGCTCCAGGATCGTGGTATCGCCCTCGCCGATGCACGCGTAATCGCAGATCTCAAGACACGGTCCCGGGTTGACCGTTGGGTCGTACCCGCCCCAAACCACCGGCGCGGCGGAGAAGCTCTTGAGGAAGCGCGTCACTCGCGCGTGCTGTGAGCGCAACGGGGTGTTTACGGTCATTCCGATCACGTCCGGCCGGATGCGCTCTATTACCTGGCGCAAGAGTCCCAGTTCCCGCTCGCCGACCGGCTCATGACATGCATGGCTGTAGGGGCGCCCGCGCCGGTCGATACCGATCCAAGCGTGCTCGTCAGCCCCTGCTTGGAACGGGCCCGCGCTTGTGCCATAACGCTTGAGGAAAACGATATGGCAATGGTGCCCGTGGCGTTTCAGATTCGCCGACATCAGGCGCTGGCCGTAGGCATTGCGATCGTACAGCGAGACAAAGGCGATAGTAGCCATACCGGGACAGGGCTGGAGCCCTATCCTACTATGTCGTCGATCCGGCGCAGTTCTTCGGCTGAGAACTGCAAGTTGCGGATCGCGGCGACGTTCTGCTCGATCTGCTCGACCTTGCTGGCGCCGATCAGCGCGCTGGTCATGCGGCTGTCCCTGAGGACCCACGCCAGCGCCATCTGCGCCAGGCTCTGGCCGCGCTCGCGCGCCAACTCGTTGAGCGCGCGCACTTGAGTGAGCCGGGTTTCGCCGATGTCCTTGGCCTTCAGGAAGCCGTGCGGTTTGGCCGCTCGCGAGTCGCTGGGAATGCCGTCCAGGTACCGGTCCGTCAGCAGGCCCTGGGCCAGCGGGCAAAACGCAATTCCGCCGATCCCCTCCGCCCCGAGCACCTCGAGCAGACCGGTCTCGGCGGTCCGGCGGAACATCGAATATGACATCTGGTGGATCAGGCACGGCGTCCCCAGACCGCGAAGGATCTTCACCGCCTCTCGCGTCTGGCTGGGGTTGTAGTTCGAGATGCCGGTGTAGAGCGCCTTCCCCGCCCGAACCGCCTGGTCCAGGGCCGCCATGGTCTCCTCGATCGGCGTCTCGGGATCCGGCCGGTGAGAGTAGAAGATGTCGACGTACTCCAGCCCCATGCGCCTGAGACTCTGGTCCAGGCTGGCGATGAGGTACTTGCGCGACCCCCAGTCGCCATAAGGCCCCGGCCACATGCCGTAGCCGGCTTTGGTCGAGACGATCATCTCATCCCGATAGGCTGCCAGGTCCAGCTTCAGCGCGCGTCCGAAGGTCTCTTCGGCGGACCCGGGCGGCGGTCCGTAGTTGTTGGCCAAGTCGAAGTGCGTGACGCCGAGATCGAAGGCCCGCCGCAGCATGGCACGGCAGTTATCGAAGCTATCGACTCCGCCGAAGTTGTGCCACAGCCCCAGGGAAATGACGGGCAGCAGCAGGCCGCTCCGGCCGCAACGCCGGTAAATCATCGATTCGTAGCGTTCCTCGCTCGCCAGGTACATGGCTAGCTCAGTGTCACTTCCACGGAAACTTCCGTCCGGCCGTCGGCTGGCGGCGGCACTGTGTTGCCAGGAACCGGAACGCCGTCGACGGTGAGGGCCACGGCGTTGCCGTCGCCCGCGCGCTTGACCGTGATGTCGTAGACGACGCCCCGGAACTTCCGGGTAGCCTGGAACCCTGGCCAGTTCTTCGGGATCACCGGCGCAATCTCCAGACCGTCGTAGGTCGGACGGAGGCCCAGGATCCACTGCGTGATGGCGTAGTAGTTCCAGGCCGCGGTACCGGTGAGCCACGAATTCTTGGCTTCGCCGTGAGTGGGCGCGTCGCGCCCGGCAATCATCTGGGAGTACACGTACGGCTCGCAGCGATGCAGGTCGCTGATGCCCTCCCGCGCCGAGGGATTAATGCGCGCGTAGTAGTCGTGCGCGCGGTCGCCGTTCCCCACCATCGTCTCGGCAATCATGACCCAGGGGTTGTTATGGCAGAAGATCCCGGCGTTCTCTTTGTAGCCCGGCGGGTAGGAGGAGATCTCTCCCAGATGCAGGTAATACCGCGAATAGGCCGGCTGCTGCAGAACGATGCCGTGCGGCGTGGCCAGATGCTCGACCACCGATTCCAGCGCCCGTTGGGCCAGGCCGTCCTCCAGGCCGATGCTGGCCAGCACGCAGAAACCCTGCGTCTCGATAAAGATCTTCCCTTCCTCGCACTCCGCAGAGCCGACCTTGCGGCCGAAGTCGTCGTAAGCGCGGACGAACCACGCGCCGTCCCAGCCGTGCTCGTGAACTACCCGATCCATCTTGGCCGCTCCTTCCAGATAGCGCTTGGCCTCTTCTTCCAGGCCGCGATGCCGCGCGATGGCCGCCAGTTCCTTGCCCGCCAGCACGAACAACGCCGCGATGAACACCGACTCCGCCACCTTGCCTTCCTTGTTCGTGGTGGTCTGGAAGGACTGGCCCGGCGTGTCGGAGAAGCAATTCAGGTTCAGGCAGTCGTTCCAGTCGGCGCGGCCGATCAAGGGCAGTCCGTGCGGTCCCAGCCGCTCCAGCGTGTAGTGGAAGCTGCGCTGCAAGTGCTCGTACAGCGGCTGCTCCGAGCCGGGCTGGTTGTCGTAGGGCACGGGCTCGTCCAGGATGCTCCAGTCCCCGGTTTCCTTCAGGTAGGCCGCGACTCCCACGATGAGCCAGTGCGGGTCGTCGTTGAAGTTGCTGCCGACGTCGTTATTGCCGCGCTTGGTCAGCGGCTGGTACTGGTGGTAGGCGCCGCCGCTGGGCAGTTGCGTGGCCGCCAGATCCAGAATGCGCTCGCGGGCGCGCGACGGCACCATCTGCACGAAGCCCAGCAGGTCCTGGTTGGAGTCGCGGAAGCCCAGCCCGCGCCCGATGCCCGACTCGTAGAAGGAGGCCGAGCGCGACATATTGAAGGTCGCCATGCACTGATAGGGGTTCCAGATGTTGACCATGCGATCCGTGTGCAGGTCCGGCGTCCGGACCTGGCAAATGCCCAACAGGCTGTCCCAGTAAGCGTGCAAGGCCGCGAAGGCCGTATCCGCGTTGGCTGGGTCCAGGTACTTCGCGATGACCGGCTTGACCGTTTTCTTGTTGACGATCTGGGAGCCGGGCGGATCGAATTTCTCCTCGACGGGATTCTCGTGGTAGCCCAGGACAAAGACGATCTGCCGGTTCTCGCCGGGCTGGAGCGCGAGCTTGACGTGGTGCGAGCCAATCGGCGCCCAGCCGTGCGCCACCGAGTTCGACAATTCTCCGCGCTCCACCGCCACCGGCCTGTCCCAACCGCGGTAGCGGCCCACGAAAGCCTCGCGCTGCGTGTCGAATCCCGCCAACGCCTCCGAACAGGCGAAGTAGGCGAAGTGATCGCGGCGCTCGCGGTACTCGGTCTTGTGGTAGATCACGCCCTCCTCGATCTCCACCTGGCCGATGCTGAAGTTGCGCTGGAAGTTGGTCGCGTCGTCCTGGGCGTCCCACAGGCAGAATTCGATGCTCGAGAAGATCGACAGCGCCGCCGGCGCCGGGCGGTGATTGGTGACCGTGAGCTGCCAGATTTCCAGGTTCTCGTCCAGCGGCACGAAGTACCGGGTGCGCGCCTCGATCCCCCGATAGGCCGAGCCGATGATGCTGTAGCCCATCCCGTGCCGGCAAGCGTACCCGTCCAGCTCGTGACGGGTCGGCTGCCAGGAAGGCGACCAGAATTCCCGGGAGTCGTCATCGCGCAGATAGATGTAGCGCCCGCCGAGATCAAAGGGGACGTTGTTGTAGCGATACCGGGTGACCCGCCGCAGCCGCGCGTCGCGGTAGAAGGAGTAGCCGCCGGCCGTATTCGAGATGATTCCGAAATAGGCCTGGCATCCCAGGTAGTTGATCCACGGCAGCGGCGTGTCCGGCCGCGTGATCACGTATTCCCGATTCCGATCGTCAAAGTACCCGTATTGCATTCTGCGTCGCTCCAGGATTGATGCACTGCGGTCGAGGACCGGACCGCGGCGCGATCTGAGGTTTCAATGAGTGAGTATACAGTAGCCTTGCGCGGGCACACAACCGAACGCATCACGACCGGCTGGCCGTCACCCCGATGATGAGAGCGCTGACCGCTTGCTGACGCGCGCGGTTCGGTGCTGTCATGCGGACCCCAGTACCGAACTGGACATGACGGCCGGCCTTCACCCCCAATGAGGAAAGCGCCGACCGCTTGCTTGCGCGCGTGGCTCGGAAAAGGCGCGGGCACACAACCGAACGCGGCTGAAGCGGTCAGGCGGCGGCGCCAAAGAGCTTCTTTTGCCGCTCCTGCATCTCTTCGGGCGTCACGTCTTCAGTGTGCGTCGCGATGGCCCACACGAAGCCGAACGGATCCCGCAGTTGTCCGTAGCGATCGCCCCAGAACTGATCTGCAATCGGGTAGAGCACCTCGCAGCCGGCGGCGATGGCCTGTCCCCAGGTAGTGTCGGCGTCCGGCACGTACAGGTTCAGCGCCAGCGGCCAGTGCCCCTCGGCGATCGGCGGCGACCCGAACTCCGGGAAGTGGTCGTGCAACAGCAGGATGGAATCGCCGATGCGCACCCGAGCGTGCATCAGCCTGCCGCCCGGCCCCGGCGAGCGGCTGATCTCGACCGCGCCGAACGCGCGCGCGAGGAAGTCGACGTAGTTGGCCGCGCCATTCACTTGCAGGTGCGGAGTAATCGAGTGGAACCCAGGTGGAATCGCAGTGGCGGATTCTCCCATGATGCACCGATCATAGCGCAGATTTCTGTGTGGACGACCGACCCACGCGGCGAGGGCGTCCCGCCAAGTCTCACCGCGAAGCGGGAGGGCTGCCTTTTGTCGGTCCCGATGTCCACGCAGCCCGGCGATGTGCCTCACCCAGATGAAAGGCCCTCTCCGTCCTGGGACATGTTCTGCTATGCTGACGAAGGGAAAAGCCAATCTGAAGGGCGGTCACCATGCCAGATCCGGAGAGCGAGAACGAAGGGCAGGACAGCGCCTCGCCTAGGGTCCCAGTCCAGGTGCGGAAGCAGCTCGAAGGCGAGGCGGATAACGAGATAGAAACCAGACCGACGTACATTAACCATGTGGTCCTGGCTCGTGCTGGCACAGACGTGTTCGTGGACATCGGGATTGTGCCGGTCGACGACCTAATGCAGAGCAGAGAGAAGCCCGAGGTTCGCTTTATCGTCCTGGATCGGTTGGTGATGGGGTTGGAGACATTCATGCAACTCCATGATGCCGCTAACATTCTGTACGACCAACTCAAGAACAGCGGGGTGCTGCCGAGTGAGAAAATCATTACAACGGAGCCGCAGGCTGGGCTCTGAACTGAAGACTGTCCACCGCAATCGTCAGAAGGCCCTCGGTACCGAAGCTGCCGCAGTCACGCCGTACGCGATTGATGTGCCTGCGTCTCAGACTTACTATCGCGATGTGTTCGTAGCTGAAGGCAATGTTGTCCGTCAACCCATCCGGATCGGCAAATTGGATCATTCCAGATCGACCCTGGAGGCGCGTCGCACCTCCAGATATTCGTTTCGTTCGCAGATCGCGACCGCAGTGATCCCCATCGCTACTCTCGTGCCCGAGCCTTATGAGCTGACCAAGGACATTCCCGCGGTGCTCCAGCCCGCCGACGATGGATTCATCGCCACGTTCTTTGACGCCAACATCAGCACATCGGGGGATACGGAAGAGGAGGCTGTCTCGAACCTGCGAAGTTTGATCGTCGACATTTTCGAATACCTGGAGTCAGAACCGATGAAGGCTCTCGGACCAGAGCCAAGGCGTCAACTGGCAGTGCTGCGAGCGTTCATTCGGAGAGCATAGAGATGCTCACCAAAGACGACGCTGAAGCCATAGCCCGAAAGCTGAGGGCTGAGATCCGGCCGGCCAGAAGGCACGACATCGCTGTGGTAAGAGACAACGACCAGACGATCGTCCAGTTTGGGATTCGGCGGGGCTCCCGCCGTGACCAAGGCCACGACCACATTCCGGGGCAGATTCACGTAACCCCTCGCGAGGCGGTCCTGCTATCCCAGTGCCCCATGTCTGTTGAAGACTGGATCGAGCGGATGAGGCGGAAGGGGCTGATCCCGGATCGTTGATTGGTCTGGCGTCAGGTCCGCATCCGCGCCATCAGGTACATCGCCGCCAGCGCGAACACGGCGTCCGGCGACCAGGCGGCAAACGCCGCCGGCAACTGGTTCACGTTGCCGAACTGCTCGAAGACCTGCCCCACCGTCCAGTACGCCACCGCGATCCCCAGGCTCACGCCCACCCCCGCCAGCGCACCTCGGCTGCCGGTCAGGAAGGCGAACGGCACCGAGATCAGCGCCATGATGAAGGCGAACAGCGGCACCGCCAGCTTCTTCTGGAGCTGCACCCGCAGGTGCACGGTGTCGAATCCGCTCTGGCGCAGTTCCTGGATGTACTTCTTGAGCTGCGGGAAATTCATCTGCTTGTCCTGGATCACTTCTTTGAGGAAGTAGCCGGGCGGCTCGTCCAGTTCCGGAAACGTGGTGGCCTGAAAGACCTGGTACCGCGCTCCCTGCCTCACTCCCAGGTCGCGCTCCCAGCCGTTCTCGAACACCCAGGTCTTCAATGCCGCCGACCACGAGGCGCGGCCCGCGGATATGTGCCGGGTCAGCCGGAACGATTTCTCGTCCAGTTCGTAAACGCTCACGCCGATCATCACCGCCTGGGTGGGATCGAAGTACTTGTAGTAGTAAATGCGCGGCCCCTGGCCGTAGATCCACTTGCGGTCCGGGCGCAGGTAGGTCTGCGGCGCGCGGCCCTTGATCTCGTCCCGCAGCGCTTCCTGGCGGCGGTTGGCTTCCGGCAGCAGGCGGTAGTAATCCATGGCGAACAGGCCCGCGCTGAAACACAGGCTCGCCAAGAGCACGGGCAGCGACAGGCGGCGCAGGCTGACGCCGCTGGCCTTGAACGCGGTGATCTCGTTGTGCTTCGACATCACCCCGAAGGTGACCAGGACCGCCACCAGCACGCTGATCGGCGTCGAATCGTAGACCAGTTTCGGCGTGAGGAAAAACAGGTACGCAAGCACCCGGCCGAGCGGGATCCGGTTGTGGATGATGTCGCCCAGCAGCTCGAAGAACGTGTACACGTGCGTCATCAGCACGAAGCTCGCCAGCAGCAGCGCGAAGTAGAACAGGAAGGTGGAAAGGATATAGGTGTCCAGGATCAGCGGCAGCAGCGGCACGCGGCCGAATCTGCGCCCGTTCGCCGCCGCGCGCGCCGACGTCGGGCCGCTGACGCGGCGCCACAAGGAGTGAAGCCGGGCGCTGAGCGTGACGATGATATCGCGGTCGCCGGGCCGCTCCAGGCGCAGCATCAGCACCAGCCCGACCAGGGCGAATACCGCATTCGGGGTCCACACCGCGGGCCCCACCGGGACCGTGCCCTGCCGGGCCAGGCTGATCAGGCTGATGAACCCCATGTAATACAGGAAAGCCAGAAAGACGGTGATGACGAAGGCGGTGGACTTGCCGGACTTGCGCGAGGATATCCCGAGCGGCATCCCTACCAGCGCCAGGAGCACGCAGGCGAAGGGAAGCGCCAGGCGCTGGTGCAGCTCGATCGCGGCGTCCCGCGAGTGGCGCGCTTCCCGGCGCAGGGGGATCGTGTCCATCTCGGGGTAAGGGCGGGCCGGGCGCACTTCGTTCGAGCGCGAGGCCTGGAGCGCCTGGTCGCGCAGCGGGCTGCTGGTGCTGTAGTACTTTTCCTGCTCGCCGGCTTCATGCGTGCTGCTGTCGAGCATGTGGAGCTGGATGCGATTGTTGGCCAGGTCCGGCGTGGCGATGGCTTCGCGCGCCAGCGTGATGAGCGGTCCGCTCGATTGTTCGCCCGAGCCGCCCGGGCGTTCCGACCCCTCTCGCAGGTCCGCCAGGAACACCTTCCGCCACTTTTCCACCGGGCCGGGGATGACATCGCCCACGTACAGAATCGTGTTGGGGAACTGCTCCTGGAATACGCGCGGCTGAATCTCGGCGGTCAGTTCCTCGGCCGCCATCCGGTTCAAGATCCGGTAGGTCTCCCGGATGGACCAGGGCGTCAGCCACAGCGAGCAGGCCGCCGTCGCCACCAGCGCCAGAATCGCGAACGTCAGCACCGGCGCCATCATCCGGCGGCTCGGAACCCCGGCGGCGCGCAGGCCGACGATCTCGCCGTCGCTGGACATGCGGCTCAGCGCAATCAGGATGCCCACCAGCGCGCCGACCGGAAGAGTAAACGTCAGGGTGGAGGGCAGCATCAGCGCGAACAGGGAGCCGATAGTTCCCCCGCCGGCCGAGCTGCGCACCAGCAGCTCGAAACTCCGGCCCGCGCGTTGCAGGAACAGCACGAAGGTGAACAGTACCGTGCCCAGGAAGGCGCTGGAAACGATTTCGGCGAAGATGGCGCGGCTGAGGGTCCCCATGTCAGTTCTTCAGGGCCGGCGGCGGCACGATGGGCGGTCTGGGCAGTTCCTCCTGCGCCTTTTCCAGCTCCAGGTCGTCGACCAGGATCGATGGGGCGACGATCGAGGTCTCCGCCACGAACGCGGCGCTGTCCATCAGCGCGAACGGCGAATTGTTCTCGAGAAAATCGAAGACCTGCGTCTCTTCGGAGGCGGCCAGAATGTCCTTGAGCGACCGCGTGGTCAGGCCCCGGAAGCGCAATCCTCGGACCAGTTCCTCGCGGCCGTCGGGGTAGGCGCGGTACGCCAGAATAGGCAGGCTGACCGGGCGCGCGCTCCCGCCCGATTGCGCCATCCCGGCAAGCATCCGGCGCGCCTCGTCGAAAGAGGCCGAGGAGGGGAAATCCATCTTCCGCACGATGATCCCGTAGGGCTTGTTGCGCTGGCGGCAGAGGCGGATCAGTGTCTTCCTGAGCTCGGAAACGGGCTGGGCCTCCGACGCCCGCACGAACAGGTTGCCGAAAGCCGCCGCTTTCGCGCCGAAGCTTCCGGGCAGACGGGCACGCCCGTTGGAGGCCTCAAAACCCTTCACCGGCTGCCGCGTCAGCAGGAAGTTCTTGAGGACGCCTTTCTCGACCAGCGCCAGCGGCTGCGGCGCCACGCCCTCCAGGTCCACCGTGTAGTAGCCGAACAGCGGCCGGCCGCGCCATTCCTTTTGCGTCGGGTCGTCCACCACGTCCATCCACTCCGGCAGGATGCGCACGCCCAGCCGCCCTTCCAGATCGCTGGCGGGGAACGGAAACGAACGGCCCGGCGGCGCTACCGGCCGGCGCGGCACGGCCAGGTTCCTGCCCAGCACCTCGGCCAGCAGTTGCGCGCCCGCGGTCCCCTCGAACAGCACCGGCCCGGAGTACGGCTCGCCAGCCGGCGCCTGGGCCAGAGCGGTCAGGTTCTCTCCCACCTGCCGGACGCCGCGTTCCAGCTCCGCCTCGGGCGGCAAGCGCAGGGGATCCAGCGACGAGAACACGACGGCATCGCGCAGCAGCATGCCGTCGGGAGCCTGGGCGTTGGCGCGGGCGCGCACCGCCATCATGTTCTGCGGGATGCGGATCCGGGCGCCCTCAGAAGTTACCAGGTACAGCGTGCTCTGGCCAGCCTCGAAATCCACCATCGACGCGTTCACCCTGGGGTAATCCAGGAACACCGCCGACAGTCTCCGCAGGCGCGCCAGCCAGTCAGCCTGGTCCGGCACATTCGGAACAATGGTCTCCACCCGCTCGATCGGCGTGGTCTTGGAGAAATCGGGCCACTGCTCGCTCATGGTCACGTTCTTCAGGGCGGCACGCTTCCGCGAGTAGGCTTCCACCGCTGCCTTGTAAGCCGTATCGGTCGCCAGCCACAGATGCTGGCGCAGCACCGCATAGGAGGCATCCAGCGGGAACTGGTCGACGTCGTAGCGCGTGCCCGAATAGAAGTCGGCGCCGACGTAGTTGGTGTTGTCGGAATCGTAGTCGCCCACGCGCACCTGGATGCGGGGCAGGCGATAGCGCAGGCGGTGCGAGCGGATCAGCGCGCCGAGCGTGGCCGAGCCCGACACGTTCTCCCCGTCGTGCAGCGCGTACTCGATGTAATACGGCTGCTCGGGATTGACCGCCCGCAGCGCGCGCGACCGCTGCATCTCATCCTGCATGGCGCGCAGGATCACATCGTCTTCGGCCCACGCCGCGAGCGCCAGCAGGAAAACCGCCCAGCGCAGGCGCCGCCTCATTGCGTCCCTCCCGTCGCCGGCGCCGGCAGGAACGGCGGGCGATCCTGTGATTTCTCCTTCTTCTGGATCTCGATTTCGGAGACCAGAATGGCCGGAGAGACCGCCGCCACCGGCACGCTGCCGGACTCGGCGCCACAATATCCGTTGAAGACTTCCGCGCGGTCCGAGGTGGCCAGGATCTTCGAGAAGCTCGCCAGCGGCGTGCCGACGATATCGGCGCCGCGCACCAGTTCGTCCGGACGGCCGTCGGGGTACACGCGATAGATCACGATCGGGATCACCTTGAAGGCCTGCACGCCTCGCCGGCCCGTGCTGGTGTACCCGCCGGTCACCTGCCGGAAGTACAGGCCGTAGGGCTTGTTCTGGCGCTTGATCTCGGCGATCAGCATCTCCCGCAAACGGGCCTCGGAGACCTTCTGGGCGGACTCGACAAACAGGTTCGATTGCCGGGAAACCACCTCGAAGCCCGGCGCGCGGCGGCCGTGGCCGTTCGAGCGGCTGAACCCCCGAATCGGCGAACGCGACATCAGGAAGGTTTTCAGAACGCCCCGATCGACGATCGTGACCGGCTGCGCCTTCACCCCCTCGTCATCGTAGTGGTAGGAACCGTTCAGGGAAACGCCCTGGAATTCCCGCCGCGTGGGATCGAAAACCACCGAGAGGAATTCCGGCAACACCGGCGCCCCCACGCTCTTGGCAAAGGTCTGGCCCTCGGTTTCGTCCTTCTGACGGTGCCCTTCGATGCGATGGCCGAAGATCTCATGAAACAGCACCGCGGCGGCGCGCCCGGAGAGCATCGCCGGGCCGACGAATGGCTCGACCAGCGGTGCCTGCAGCATCGCGCTCACGTCCTTGGACACCCGGCCGGCCGCCTTCAGCACGACCTCGTCCGCCGGCAGCCCGGCGACGTCCTGGGCCTCGAAGCTCTCGCTCGATGCCAGGTCCATGCCGTCGGCGGCTTTCCCCCGCGCCTGCAGCGAGATGCCGGCGTAGCCGCGCCCGTGCTGGACCCGCGCGCCCTCGGTATCGACAAAGTACCGGGTCTCGCGCTGGGCCGCCAGCGTCGCCAGCGAGGTCAACACTCGAGGATACCCCGCAAACGCCGCCGACCACTTCCGCACCCGCGCCACCGCTTCCTCGGCCGGAAAACTCAGCCGCAGGACCGGTTCCGAATACACCGCCGGGGTTTCCGTCGAGAAGTCGTCGGAATCGTCCTCTTCGGTGGCCTTCATCTGGCGGTTCGACCGCACCTTGATCAACCGTTCGGCCGCCAGGCGGTACACGCGGTCGGTCTCCAGCCAGATCCGGCGCTGGATCGCAGCGGGGTTGTCCTCGATCGGCAGCGCCACGCCCACGGCGAAATGCACATTGTCGCCCGGGATGCGGTGATAGTTGTCGAGTTTGGGGCTGCCCACCCGTACCGTGACGTCGAGACGGCGGCCACGGTCGGTGCGGGCCGATTTCAGCGCGCCCAAGGTGGCCGAGACTGCCGAGACCTCGTTTTCCGTCACCTCGTACGCCATGTAGTAGGGCGCCGGATCGGCCTTTTCCTTCAGGATGCGGAAGTTCCGGTCCAACTCTTCAGCCAGGATCTGGACCAGCGGTGGAGTCTGCGCCAATCCCAGGGAGACACACCCAGCCAGCAGCGCGATTCTGAGCGCGGACCGCGCCAGCTTGCGGCCTCCGGCCGAATGACGCGATTGCAGAGTCCAGGGCGCGGACCGCGCCAGCTTGCGGCCTCCGGCCGAATGACGCGATTGCAGAGTCCGGGGGACAGGCACCGACACGCCCCTCAGGATAACAGAACGGGAAAACCGCGCGGGGCGAATCCCTACCCGGACTGGCTCATCGCCAGGCAGGGGCTGGCTCCGGAGGTGGCGGCGGCCAGGCCCGCCAGCGCCAGGCCGTAACGCCCTTGAACTCCCGTCTTCTCGAAGATGTGCTTCAGGTGCACCTTGACTGTCCCGGGGCGGATCCCCAATTCTCTGGCCACCTCGCGGTTCTTCAGGCCCTGCCCCACCAGCTCCATCACCTGCTGCTCCCGCGGCGTCAGGCCGTTCCGCGACTCGCGGTGCGTCCAATGTTGCTCGTGGAACACGGTCTTCTCCATCCAGGTGGCGCCGGAGGCCACCGAGCGCAGGCACACCAGCAGCGTCTCGACGTCGGCCGACTTCCGGATAATCCCTCTGGCCCCGGCCTGGATGAAGCGCAGCGCCTCAGCCTCCGTGATCGACACGCCCCAAACCACAGCCGCCACGGGTTGATCCGCGGTTTTCAGTTCCGTCAGCGTATCCAGCACCGCCTGGGCTCCGAACGCCTTGTCCAGGATCAGCAAGGCCGGCCGGGAGCGGTGAACGCGGTCCAGGGCAGCGGGGATCGAGTCGGTGGCCAGGAGGAACTCCAGGTCCGAACTTGCGCCAAGCACGGCGCGCAACCCCTCCGCGGTGACCGGCTGGGTGTCACAGATTGCCACGCTTTTCCTCATCGGGTCGGACTCCAACTCCACTGATTTCAGGGCCCGTCGCAGAGACTGTCGTATCCCTTACAAAGCTTTAGTCCGCCTGGCGTGGCGATAGTCTCATAATTCCTGGGGAGTGGCCGATCTGTTGGATAGAGCGGCGCCCATGCCGTTACTGCTATGCCCGACTCGCGCCTCAGCGATCCATGCAGCGCCCTGTTGGTGTCGCCGGACCCGCGCATGGCCGTCGAGCTGAGGCGCCTGCTGGCGGGCGAACTGCCCGCGGTGGCTCTGACCCTCCTCGGAACCTACCCCAGCCGCGCCGCCCTGGCGGAGCTGGTGGCCTCCGGTATGCAGCTCTGTTTTCTGGACGTCGCCTCCGATCAGGGGACCGCTTTCGCGGCCATGTCCGTGCTCGGCAGTTCCTGCCCGGAAGTGCCGGTGTTCGCTCTGCTGCGCTCCAACGACCCGGACCTGATCCTGCAATGCCTGCGCCAGGGGGCCAGCGAGTTTCTGATCCAACCGTTCACCTCGGACCAGTTCCGCGGGGCCCTCGCCAAGATGTCCCGGTTCCATCCCTCACGCGCCGCCGAACCCGAGAGCCGCACCCGGGTGTATTGCGTCATGCCGGGCAAGGGCGCCTGCGGGGCCACGACGGTGGCCTGCCACCTGGCCTTCGCGCTCAAACGCCAGGACCCTGGCAAAGTCCTCCTGGCGGACATGGATGGGCTCACCGGCACACTCGGCTTCCTGCTCAAGCTCAAGTCGAGCTACAGCTTCGTCGATGCCCTGGCGCATGCCGGCAGCCTGGACGCGGACGTCTGGAAGGCCCTGGTGACCCCCTGTCAGGGCGTCGATGTACTCCTCTCCCCGGAGAACCCCGCGGACAGCATCGGCGATGCCGCGGACCCGGCGCCCATCCTGGGCTACTCGCGCCGGGCTTATGCCACGGTAGTGCTGGATTCCGGCGGCGCTTACGGCGACTGGAACGTCTCGCTGGCCAGAACGTGCGACGAGCTGCTGCTGGTCGGCACCAACGAACTCGCCGCGCTTCACGCGGTGCAGCGCGTCCAGGCCTACCTGGGAAGCGTCGGCGCAGACCGCTCGAAGGTGCGGCTGGTCATCAACCGCTACTCCGATGAAGCCGGGCTCCGCCGCGAGGGCATCGAGACGGCTCTTCAGTCCGAAGTCTTCGCGACCCTACCATCCGACTACGAGGCCATTCACCGGTCGCTGATGGAAGGCAAGCCCGTGCCTTCGGGGAGCCGCTTCGGAAAAGGGATTGTCCGGCTGGCGCGACAACTGACGGGCCGCGACGGCGCCAGGGAAAAACGCTCGGGGTTCTCGGGCTTCCTGAAGAAGCTGACCGGCTGACTTATCTGACCCTCCGCAGAAACCCTCCGGCGTTGAACGTAAGCAAGTATTTCTCTCGCCCCCGGTCCGCCACGAAATCCTGGTTCTCCTTCAGGAATTCCTGGACGGCTTCCCGGGGACCTGGTCCAAAGTGCGGCAGTATGGGATGACCATTGAAATGGGTGTCTTCGACGATCAAGTAGCTGCCTTTCGTCACCAGCCCGCTATAGAGCCGCAACTCGTTGAGAACATGCTGCTTGGCGTGGTCGGAATCCAGGGACACCAGGACTGTGCGCTGCCCGGCGGCCAGGGCCTTGAACTGCTCGATGATGCCGGGCGCGGTGGAGGATCCAAGCAGATACCGGATGCGGCCGTGCTGTGGCCGGCCGGGATACTCCTCGATGTCCACCGTCGCAACCTGTCCGTGGTTTTCCAGGTCGCAAATAGACGCCATGAAGAGCGCGGACCCGCCCTTGTAAGTTCCGGTCTCGACGATCAGGTCGGGCCGCAGCTCGTGAATGATCTCCTGATACACCCAGAGGTCAAGGGGGGTCTTCTGGACCTCAGTGCCCAGCCAGTGAGTGTCGTTGAAGGTCTGGCGGTGGTGATACACAATATGAAACGCCGCGATCACCGTTTTCTCAGCCCAGGCCGGAACAGCCCTTTTCCAGGCGTAGAAGCCAAACCCCAGCACCGGAAGCAGGGCGCCAACCACAAGCAGGGCCGTGATGCTGCACAGTCTTCGGAACAGGGTCATGGTCGAAGTGTACCTTCTTTTGCGGCCGCCTCGCGCAGGGCTTCGAGCGTGATCTCGGCCGTTTTCCGCCAGGAGAACTGGGCGGCCCGCAGCGGCCCCGCGACCGACAGGCGCTGGCGAAGCCCGTCATCGCTCACCACGCTCTCCAAAGCTTCCAGCATGGCCCGGGGGTCGAAGGGGTCGAATCTCAGCGCCGCCTCGGCGGCCAGCCAGGCCAGCGGCTCGATCGACGAGCAGGCTGTGGGGATACCCGCGGCGAGCGCCTCCAGCAGCGGCAGTCCGAAACCCTCGAAGGTCGACGGATAGACGAACGCCCAGGCGTCGCGGAACAGCTCGTACAGCTCTTCCCGGGGAACCCAGCCGGCGAGGCGGACGGTTTCGCCAAGCCCGAGCTCGGCAACGAGGTTCTCGAGCGCGGCGGTGTGGAACCCCCGGACGCCCGTGACGATCAGCCGGAACTCGGGCCGGGCGCGCCGCCATTCCGCAAAGACCCGGATCAACGGCCCGAGATTCTTGTGCGGGTGCAGAGTGGAGGCGCACAGGAGGTACGGCATGAGGCGCCGCCCCTGGCGCTCACGCCCCACCTCGAAGAAGCGTTCGTCCACACCCGAAGGCACCACCCGGACCTTCCGTTCCGCCAGCCGGTAGACGCGCAGCAGGTCGGCGCCGGTAGCCGGGGAAACCGCCAGGAGAAGTCGTGAGGTGTGCGCCGCGCTCCACAGGAAAAACCGCCAGAACGGCAGATCGAACCAGCGGAAGTACTCCGGGTAGCGCACGTGCTGGAGGTCGTGAAACACGGTGACCGTTGGGCAGGGGCAGAGGACGGGAGCGGTGAAACCGGGGTTGAACAGAACGTCGAGCCGTCGCCGCGCGGCCTCCAGCGGCAGCAGGGTCTGCTCCCACAGGATGCGCGCCGGGCGGAAAGACGCGCGCACCTTCTGTGGCGCCTGCCGGAAATTCGGCTGCGGGGGCACGAGTTCCGCCCCGGTCTCGCAGTTCGTGAACACGACGTACTCGTTCGCCGCATCGATTCCGGCCAGTGCCATCAACAGGTGGCGGAGGTAGATCTCGGTGCCCCCGACGCCGCCGGGAATGAGGTACAGCGCATTGACCCCGATGCGGATCGCCACGTCAGCGAGAACCCTTCAGGCGGCGCTCCGCCTCCGCCAGGCCGCTGCGCGCCTGCTGGTCCGACGGGTCCAGGCTCAAGGCGCGGCGATACTCGGCGGCGGCGGCCTCCCATTCGTTCGAGTTGGCGTAGAGCACGCCGCGGTAAACGTAGGTCGCCTCAAACCTTGGATTGAGCCGGACGGCGGCATTCAGCGCGGCCAGCGCTTCGGCGCGCTTGCCTTGCTTGACGTACACCCTCCCGATCTCCGAGTTCACATGCGCGGTGTTGCTGAGCGCGGCGGCCTGACGGAGTTTCGCCAGCGCTTCGTCCAGCCGGTTCAGACAATCGCAGGCACCCGCCCATTCAACCAGCAGACGGTAATCGGGCCGGGCCACCCGAGCCGCGGCCTGGTAGCGCTCCAGGGCGAGTTGGCACCGGCCCTCGGCGTAGTACGCAAATCCGAGCTGCTCCTGGACCCTCTGCTTGCGGGGCGACTTCGCGGCCGCGTCCTCCCACAGCGCCGTCGCATTGCTCCAGACCTGGCTGCGCAGGCGGGTCAGCGCGCCCATCAGCAGAACGCAGCCGGCCAGTGTGACGGCGAGCGTGCCGCGCCTTACCTTCCAGCGCCGCAGGAATTCCAGCGCCATCAGCAACAGACCCAGGATCGGCAGGTACATGCGCCGCTCGGCGATCGGATCGATAATCGGCAACACCGACGAGGTCGGCGCGAGCAGGATCAGGAACACGAAGTAACCGTAGGAGGCCAGCGGATAGCGGCGGCGGAAATAGACCGCGGCCGCGGCCAGCGCAGCCAGCCCGATCAGGCCCAACACCGCCCCGTGTTCCAGCAGGTTGTGCGAGACCGCAAAATCGTAATCCACCGTCTGGCCGTAGGGCAGGAAGAACAGGCGGATGTAAACCCAGATGACCCGGCACTGCGTGAAGAAGTACTGGACCCAGGTGAGGTCCTTCAGTGCGAACCCGGCGGTGTCGGCGCCCCTCAGCACGCCTAGGATTACGCGCAACGCCAGCGCGACGCCGGCCGCCAGCAGCGCATAGAGGCGCCAGTTGCGGCGGATGCCCTGGAGCGAGAACCCCGGATTCCAGTAGTAGTCGGTCGCGAGCAGAAGCAGCGGCAACACGGCTGCATGCTCCTTGCTGCTCACCGCGGCGCCGAACAGAATGAGCACCGCGGCCGCGGCGGGCCAGGAGAGTGCATCCGATCGCCGGTACAGGAAGACCACCCACGCCGCGCAGAAGAACAGCCCGCTAAGGACTTCCGACCGGCTGGCCACATAGGCGACCGATTCGGTCTGAACCGGGTGCAGCAGGAAAACCCCGCCGGCGAAAGCAGCCAGCGCCGCGCGTGGGAACCCGCCCGTGCCGGCCCAGGTCAGCACTCGGCGCGCCACCAGAAACACCAGTACGCTGGTCGCGAAGTGGCACAACACGTTGAACAGGTGGTAGGACAGCGGATCGAGATCGTAGAGCCGGTAGTTCACCCAGAAGCTGAACATCAGCAGCGGCCGGACACCCCCCACCCACAGTCGCAACGGGGCGTTGGAGAAATCCTGCACGGCCATGGGCAGGTAGGCGTCGTCGAACACGAACTGCCCGCGCAAGGCCGGGCCATACGCCTCCAGCACTGCCACCAGCGCCGCCGCCAGCGCCAGGGCGTAGTGCCATGGGCGAATCTCGAACGCCGCCCCGGCGCCGGCCCCGCCCTTCCCCGTCGTCTCAGCCGCGCGTTTGGATTTCTTCATGGAGAGCGCGCAGATGGTATTCCAGAATGGCTACCCTCTGCGCCATGGCGATGTTGGCGTCCTTCAGCGCCGAGATGATCACCGAAAGGCGGAATAGCACCAGCAGAAACAGGCAGCCAACCAGCGTCAGCAGCGCCAGCGGAGGCTGGCCGATTCCCAGCAGCCCCGCCAGGTACACCAGCACCGGATGCAGCCGCGAGAGTACCAGCAGGGTCAGCGCCGCCCCCAGCCAGCTCACGGAATACTCGACGCGAATGTGCGAGCGCCGCACCGAGACCAGCACCATGGCGATCAGCACCACCGCCACACCCGTCAGGAAGTTTAAGAGGCCCTCCATGGATCCCTCCACGCCACCACCCTGCCTTACCGCTTCTTGTGCTTCCGCTCGTACTTGAGCACGTTTACGAACACTCCCAGCAGCACGTGAGCGATGTAGTAGAGCGATTTCACCGCCGTGATCGTGCTCCTGCCCCCCAGCCGCCGGCGCATGCGGCAAGGCACCTCGACGAACCGGAACGCCCGGCGCTGCAATACCACCAGCGTTTCGATCTCCGGGTACTCCAGCGGGAAGCTCCGGCTGAAAACGCTCAGCGCCTCGCGGTTCACCCCCACGAACCCGGAGGTCGGGTCGCGGACCTGCTGGCCCAGGATCGGCCGCAGCACCAGGCGGAAGAAGCGGACCCCCAGCCCGCGCGCGAAGCTGGTATGCTCCTCCCCGCCATCGATGTACCGCGAGCCGATCACCATCTGGCAGGAGCTGGTGCGCAACGTCTCCAGGATCTTCGGGATGTAGCGGGGATCGTGTTGCCCGTCGCCGTCCATGCGGATCACGTGCTCGTAGCCCAGCTCGAAGGCCAGTTTGTAGCCGGCCTGCACCGCTCCACCCAGCCCCAGGTGATGCGGCAGCGACAGCACCTCGGCGCCGGCGGCGCGCGCCAGCGCGGCCGTGTCGTCGACCGAGCAGTCGTCGATCACCAGCACCGGAACGCCGGGCGTCGTTTCCCGGATCTCGCGCACCACCTGCCCGATCGCCTCCTGCTCGTTAAAGGCGGGAATCACGATCAGCAGCGAACCGGGCCCGGTGGCGGCGGTCATAGCACCGTCACCTGCCGGGGCGTGATCCAGTGCCGTTTGAGCAGCCCGCGGAACTCTCGTGGAGTGAGCCGCGCCTTGCGCCGCACCTCCCTCCGCTTCTTCCACAGCCGGCCGGCGCGAAACAGCACGGCGCAGTGCGCGCGGGCGACGATAAAGGCCAGCTCGAGAACGCCGTGGCGCTCGCGACGGAACCGCGCCGCGCTGCCGCGGTCCTCCACCACCGAGACCAAATGCCAGAAGTAGCGGGCCAGGGTGGTGAACGGCGCGCGCAACAGCAGGCCGGCGGGGAAGTTCTTCAGCAGAACGTAGAGCCGGTTGCGCTCCACGCAGTAGGCTTTGAGCGGCGACGCGGCGCCCGCCGAGCTCGAATACTCATGGTCCACCACTGCCTCCGGCACGTACTGGCAATTCCAACCCGCCCATCGGGCCCGCAATCCCAGGTCGGTGTCTTCGCAATACAAGAAGAAGTCCTCGTCGAAGAGCCCGATCTCCTCCAGCATGGCTCGCCGGTACAGAGCCGCGGACGCGCTCGGACAGAGCACATCCGCCGGGTCGCCGAACTGCTCCGGCGCCTCCAGGTGGCCGCGCTGCTTGCTGCTCCCGTCGCCGGCCACCAGCAGGCCCGCCGAATCCAGGCGGCAGCCGCCGTCCGCCAGCCGCACCTGCGACGCGAACATCCCGGCATCGGGCCGCGAATCCGCCGCCTCCAGCAGCGCGTCCAGCCAGCCCGAGTGGGCCTCTGCGTCGTCGTTCAGGGTGGCCAGAAACGGCGCACGCGACTCCCGGAAACCCAGGTTGATTGCCGCGCCGAAACCGATGTTGCGCTCCGGCTCGACGATCCTGGCCCCAAACCGCTCGGCCTCCGCCTCCCGCGCCAGGTGACTCCCGCTGTTATCCACCACCACAATCTCGAAATCGCGCCGCTTCTGCCGCACCAGCGATGCCAGGCACTCCACCAGGGCGGACCCCGCGGTCAGGGTCGGGATCACCACCGTCACTCGCGGCTCAGGCAACCCTCGATTTTACCCGACTGCGACCCCCACTGGGCCGGCTAAAGTCTATCGCTTTTGGCCGATGAGACAGAAGAGGCTGGAGGTGTACAGCATTCCGCAGACCGGTCCGCTCGCGGGACACCTGCGGCGGGTGTCTACGCTGGCACGCGAAATCGCGGCGCGCCTGCGCCTCAGGCCGACGGACAGCGACACTCTCACCGAGGCTGCGCTGCTGCACCACTACCCCGCCGAAGTGCTGCAAACAAAAGCCTTCCATCGCCTGCTCGCCGACCTCAGAATGGGCTTCCCGTACGGCGCCGCATCGGCCTTCCCGCCCCGCAGGGTCCGAGACGTCCTCGAGCGTTTCCATGAAGGCAGATCCGCCAATGCGGCTTACCTGCTGGCGCAAATCGTTGAAGTCGCGAATTTCTTCGACGAGCGCCTGGAGTTCTTTCCCTTCGAGCCGATGAACTTCGAGCAGATCATCGACGAGTTGGACTGGATTGCCAAAGAAGGCTTTCTCAATCCCGCCGTGGTGGCCGCCTTGGCCGGCCTGCCGCAGGTTCGCATGCACGAGCTGCTCGAGCAGGTACACCGGTTGCCGATCTTCCCAGCCGTGCTCCTGGAAGCTCTCCGGATCACGGCGGACGAAGACAGCAGCTTCTCTCAGATCGAGCGCATCGTCCGGTCCGACCAGGTTCTGGCGGGCCATCTGCTCCGGGTCGCGAATTCCCCGCTGTACAGCCCCCTGCGGCGCATCGCCTCCATCCCGCAGGCCATCTCTTACGTGGGCCTGGATACGTGCCGGAAGGTGATGATGGCCAGCGTGTTCCAGCCCCTGTTCAGTTCGGCGGTCCTGCGCGATCTGTGGCGGCATTCCCTGGCTATGGCGCGGCTTGCCGAGCGCTTGGCCCAGCTTTGCGGTCGCATCGATCCCCAGGAGGCATTCCTGGCCGGCCTGGTGCACGACATCGGCCGCCTGGCCCTTCAGAAGCTCCGGCACGAGGATGTGATGAACTACCAGCGCCTGATCGAAGGCGGGTGTGAGCCGGTGTTCGCCGAGATGCTGCTTTGCGGCTTCGAGCACGGCGCCATCGGCGCTGAAGTACTGCGCTGCTGGACTTTCCCGGAGCACCTGATCGAAGCGGTTCTGCACCACCACCATCCCGAGCTCGGCGATTCGCTCCTGGCCGCGGCGCTGTACCTGGCCGAATGTATGAGCGGCTCGCGGGAAGACATCGCGTCGCCGGTTCGCCTGGGTCTGGCCCACGACCGGCTCGGCATTGCCTCCGAGGTCCCGGAAGGGGAAGGCTCCCCGGATCCCGGCTGGCTGGATGTCCTGATCAGCGCGGCGTGACGTTCCGATACCACTTCAGCGTGGTCGAATCGATGCAGGCGATGTCCGGCTTGCCGTCGCCGTCCAGGTCGGCCACCGCGCAACTGGCCGCCCCCATGCCGCCTTCATCCAGCGCCTGGCGCCTCCAGTGCGCCCCCCGCTCGTCTTCCGCCTTGTAGATGAACACGCCGCGGCCTCCGCCACGGCACCCGGCGACGATCTCATCGCGGCCGTCGCCGTCCAGGTCGGCGGCCACGAGCGCGTGCCCATCCACAAACGAATCCTCGATGACGTGGCGGCTCCACGCGCCGCCGTCATCGAGGTAAACCGCCACCTGGTGGCCGTGCCAGGGCTCGATGGCGCACAGGAACCGCCGCTTGCCGAGCCGGCCCACCGCCACGTCGCTCGATCCGCTCTTGGGCCAAGCCGCGGGGCTGCCCTTCGCCAGCTCCGTCCGCCTCCAGCGCCCGTCCGCGCCCAGCTTGAACAGGTGAATGCCCTCAAAGCTGGCGGTCAGAATCTCATCGCGCCCGTCCCGGTCCCAGTCGATGATGAAGATGCCGTGCAGCACCCCGGTAAGGTCGTCCGAGATCAGCTCCCGCTTCCAGGCGCCGGGCCGGTAGAAAACCAGCGGCGCCCGGTCGCGGTAATCGGGTGGTTCGGATTTCGCTCCGGCCAGCGGCGCGTTGATCACGACCTTTTTCCCGCTCCCGTCGATGTCGGCCCAGCGCAGCCGGTGCGAGGCCGGCAGCCGGTCGATCCCGGTCACCGTCCAAGGCTCGCGCGGGTCGCCCGCATGCCGGAGCACCGAGACCACGCCCGCGCTCTTCTTCGGCTCCATCGCGAAGCCCTGCGCCAGGACGATTTCCGGAATGCCGTCGCCGTCGATGTCCCAGGCGGCCAGGTTGATGGGCCGTGCGACGTTGGCCGCCAGCACGTGCCGCTGCCAGCCCGGGTTTTCGAACCACGCCAGTTCGTTCATCCCGGAGGCCAGCGCGATCAGGTCCGGTTTGCCGTCTTGGTTGAGGTCCGCCGCCACCACCTGGTAGCCGCCCTTCAACTCCGAGGTGATTGTATGCTCCCGGAACTGGGCCGCCATCAGCGAGCAGCTTAGCAGAGCCAGCCACCCCGCCGCCGACACGCTCTTATCGCCTCGCGGGCAGCCGGTCGGGGCTCATGATGCCCTTCCAGTAATCCCCAGCGGCTTCTTCGGAAGGCGTCTTCGCCTCTCCCAGGTGGTTGCCTTCGAGGGTGACCCCCTTGAGAAAACCCGGCTGCACGGAAAGGAACGTGCTCGTACCCGGCCATGCCCGGCTGCCGCGGATCAGAGCTGCGGTGCAGTTGTCCAGGCGGATGACGGGAGCGGCGGCGTTCGGCTGACGGCTCTCGACCCGGTCCAGATCCAGTCCGGCGGAATCGCGGATCAGAAATGCGGGGCCGTCGGCCGCCTCCAGCCGCACGTTCCGCAATTCCAGGCCCTCGGTATTGAACGCCCGCAGCCCCCGTCTGCCGGAGCCGATGAGATCCGTGATCCGCAGGCCCCAGACCGGCATTTCGGGCAGGCCTTCGATGCTGGCCACCGCGGGCGCTCCGCTGACCGTCACGTTGCTGATGGCGATGTTGCGGAACACCGGCGTGCGCTCGGAGACCGGCTCGACCGGGACCCTGGTGTAGTAGTTGGTCACGATGATGGCCTCCCGCCCCGGATTTTCGATCACCCAGTTGTCGAAACGGATGTTCTCGATCAGGCCGCCCCGTCCGCGTCCGCTCTTGATGCGGATCCCGTGGTCCGTCCCCTTCGAAACGATATTGCTCGCCACCACGTTCCGGATCCCGCCCGCGGTCTCGCTGCCCAGCACCACCGCTCCGTGCGCCCGCCGGACGGTGCAGTTGGTGATGGTGACGTTCTCCGTCGGGCGCCCGACCCTTCTCCCGTCGGCGTCCTTGCCCGACTTGATGCAGATCGCGTCGTCCCCAGTGTCGAAGTACGAATCCGAGATGCGCACCTCGCGGCTCGAATCCACGTCGATGCCGTCGGTGTTGGCGCCGGGAAAGGTCTCGACGATCACGTTTCGCACCACCACGTTTTCGCAGTAGAGCAGATGGATCGTCCACATGGAAGAGCCGACGATGTGGATCCCCTCGATCAGGATGTTCTTGCTGTCCATGGGCCGGATCATCGAGGGCCGCAGCGCCAGGGCCGCCTTGCGGAGGTCCTCTTCAGGCACCTCCTCCTTGCGCTCACGCCGCTGAAGAACACTGGCCCACATCTTCCGGGCCTCGGGGTCGCTCGCCCGCATGCGCCACTCGGCGTTGTCCGTAGTGAGCGTGCCCCGGCCCGTGATGGTCACGTTTTCCAGGTTGCGCCCACCGATCAGCGGAGCGGGAGTGAGCACCTCGACGCCTTCCAGCCGGCCCTTCACCAACGGATACTCGGCCAGGTCCGTGTGGAAGCGGATGGTAGCGCCGGCATCGATGTCGAGCACCAGGTTGCTGGCCAGTTCGATCGCCCCGGTCAGGTAGGTGCCGGCGGGGAAGTAGACCGTTCCACCGCCGGCCGCCGTGCAGGCCTCGATGGCGCGCTTGATCGCAGCGGTGCTCCGCGCGCTCGCGTCGTTTTTCGCGCCGTAGTCCAGAACGTTGCAGACCGGCGCCTGTCCCGCCCAGGCGCAGAAGGCAACCCAAATCGGAAGAGTGGTTCGCAAAGCGAGTTTCATAGGAGTAAGTGTTATTGTAGGACAAGGCTCCGGCCTTGTCAGGGGCCGATTTCCACAGGGACGATTTCCACATCCGTTGCTCGAGAGCGACGAACATCCAACCCGACCGGTCGTGCGACGCCGACTTCATCGCAGCGATGTGATAAATGCGAGGGTTCTGCTCAACATGACCGTTCCCCAATGTCGGAGTCTAACGCACTCCAGAAGCCGCGGCCACGAACCCGCCAGCGGCTGGATACGCGCGCTCTCGGACCAGATCTGGAGTGGTCACGCCGGTGGCCCCGAGGGAGACCCGCGGTGCCCGCGTTGATCGTGTCTCACCGTTGGCTGCGATACCGATCATACGCGTCCAGCATTGTGAGACCAGCAATCGCGGCGCTTGGTTCTTGCTGAACCAGGAACTTCCGCAGCGGTTCCGGGACGGGTGACGGCATCAGCTTCACCAGCGCCCAGGCAACGGCAGCAGAACTGTTGTTTGTGAAGGCAGAGAGCAGGGCTCCAGCAGCTCGCGAATCTCCCAGCCTGCCGAGGGCTGCCGCCGCCGCATCCCGTGTCTCCGAATCGTCGTCCGCGAGGGCAGCAGTGAGCGGCTCGACAGCTCGTGGGTCTTTCAGTTTCGCAAGTGCGCTGGCCGCCGACCGGCGCACATCGGGACTCGGGTCCTTTAGGGCTAGGATCAAAGGCTCAAGGCCTCGCGGGTCCTTCACCTCACCCAAGAGCCCGGCCGCCTCTCGACGCACACCAGGGTCCCTGTCGCTTAGACAGCTCAATGCTGTCTCGACCACCTGAGGGTCCCTCAGTTTGATGAGGCACTCCGCCGCCACGCGGCGAACTGAGGCTCTGCCGTCCTTGAGCGCGGCGAGGAGCCGCTGTGTCGCCTGGTGCCCCCTGAGTTCGCTCAGAGCCTTTCTCGCCTCGATTTGAGGACCATACCGATCACCAAAGGTGGCCAAGAGGGGCTCGATAGCCCGAGGGTCGTTTAGTTTCGCTAGGGCCTTAGCTGCTTCCTCCGGAACAGGATAGTGTGGATCCTTCAGGGCCGCAACAAGGGGATCAACCGCCCGCGAGTCCTTTAGTTCCCCTAATAGCACCGCTGCCCTGCTTCGATCCCAAGCGTCGGCGTCTGTGTCTTTGAGGGCGGCAACGAGGATGGGAAGGGCTCGCCGATCCTTCACCTCCAGGGGCGTGTGTGCCGCCAGCCATTGCAGCGAGTCGGCGTCTCTCAAGGCAGCAATCAACAAATCCGTTCCGTATCGATCCTTCATTCTTGCCAGGGCCACGGTTGCCGACAGGCGAACACCAGAGTCGCTGTCCTTGACGGCGGCCGTGAGGGACCTAAGCGCCCGTGGGTCTTTGAGTTTCCCTAGAACCGTAGCGGCCTTCTGACGAACTTCCGGATCGGTGTCCCTGAGGGCGAGCGCGAGAGGTTCAACTCCCTGCGGATCCTTCAGCTCTCCTAAGGCAGTGGCAGCCCTGCGGCGAACTTCCGGATCGGTATCCCTGAGGGCGAGCGCGAGAGGCTCAACTCCCTGCGGATCCTTCAGCTCCCCTAAGGCAGTGGCGGCTCTGCGGCGAACTTCCGGAAAGATATCCTTGAGGGCATCGATGAGTAGGACCGCTGCATCGCGATCCTTTAGCTTGACCAGCGCATTTGTGGCTGCCTCCCCAACCTCAGGACCGTCACCAAGATGGTAACGGAGGACGGCCGTGACAAGGGCCTTCAGGGCACGCCGGTCTCCCAGCTCGCCGAGGCTGCGAGCTGCCTCGAGCCTTACCTTTGCGTCCTCGCCATCTGTCAAGACGGTTGTCAGGGGTTCCACCGCCCGCGGGTCCTTCATTTCCCCCAAGACCGCGGCGACTCTCCCCTGCTCGTTGGACAGATCGGGATCCTTGAGGGCACCAACGAGGACGTCGACCGCTTGGGGATCCGTCATTCCAGCGTGAACGTCGTCGAGAGCCTGTACCGCCGCCTCCCTCGCCCAAAACTGTTTCTTGAGGACGGTCCGCAGGGCTCGCGGCCCTCCAATACACCCCGCGAGGCTGACTAGCGGAGGAATCAGTCCCTGCGCCAGTGCCGCCTGGAACGGCGGTTCCCGTACCTCCGGTAGTAGCAGGTGCAGGGAGGGGCCGAATTCGCCCGCAAACGTAGAGGCGAACACCAACTGCCCCTCAACTTCCATCAGCAGCGCCCCGTGGACCTCAGCGCCGCTCGGGTACTCAAAGCCAGGTGGCTGCCCCGAGCCGGAGTACCACCCGCTGACAGCGCGACCACAGACGTGGACCCGCATGACCGCGTCAACATGCCGAAGCGAGAAACCAACCACGGAAACGCCTGCCATCCCGAGCAGTGACCGGGAGTATTCCGGGACGCTGAGGGATTTGGGCATCTCCTTCCGGCTGTGGTTGATGATTTCCACGCGCATCCGCTTGACTCGACGTAGCTGGGCTGCGTTCATTCTAAGAAGGTCTCGGGAGGCGGCGCGACGCTCCGCTTCGTCATCGGAGGCTAGTGCGCTGTTAACAAGACGAAGCACGGCCCTATCGGTAGACGGGGCTCGGTTGCTGTGGGGTTCCGCAGGGGCGGAGGCACGGTGTAAGAGGACGACAATGAGTCCCACAGCCAGTATGACGACGAGCGGAATCGCAAGTACTGATCGTCTCATGTTTTGGGCTCCTGGACCATACTCAGTATTCCAGTGAGTTTTGGCGGAGTTGGAGAAGGTCGGCCAGACTCGACCCCGTAGGTTGAGGCGACGAGCTCACCAGTTCGAGACGTATCCACGATGGGGCGCCACCCCAGTCTGTTGGTTTCTGGTCTGCTTCTTCAACCTGCAACAGGTCCACGTGGACGAGTATACCGCCTCCACGCGACCGTGTAACGCCCAACGCTTAACTTTCGCCGATCACGCATTGATCCTGCGTGACGACATAGTAATTACTGCGCTCACCTGACGGCTGAGAATCCATGATGCTCCCGCTCAACCCGGGAGTCAACAACACAGCGCCCGCGGCAACGACAGGAGTGGATGCCAGCTCAGCCGCGGCGCGGCGTGTGCGCGGCGGGCTGCGACGCCTTGTCAGACCGGTACGACCGAGTTGCCCGGGCGGGGCGCCGTCTCTCGATTAGTCGCGTGATTTCTGGAACCAGGCGGTTCGGCACGACCATCACGGTCTGACCCGGCGACCGGAATGCGGCTTCGTCCTCCGCGACCGCCTCATCTTCGGTTTGCCCCTCGTAGTGCTCGAGCACTTCTCGGACCCTAGCCTCGTTCCAGCCAGCCGGGAATCGGGTTTGTTTCATCGGCGCCTTCCCCTCTGCCGCTTGCGATAGGCCATAAGCGGTTTGCCGCGGAGTTCGTATGCTGCGATTACGAAAACGCTGTCCGGTTCCGGATCGCGAACGTAAATCACTTTCAAGTATCGACCGCTCGCCGTCTGTCCCGTGGCGACGCGGGAACCATCCCGCCCAGGACGATCCTCTCCCGGACTCACCAGGACCTCCTCCACCTCTTCCTCCTCCACGTCGTGATTGGCAATATGCGTTTGCCCCGTTCCGGGATCGAGGTAGAAGCGAAGCTTCACCTGCACCAGTATACGAACTGCCGAGTGTGTGCGGCAAACAACAGTGCCAGAACGGAAGGCAGTTCGGCAAGATCTCGCCTAGCGCCCCAGCCAGCGGATACGGAAGGTAAAGGCGCGACTTTGGCCGCTATAGAAGCTCAGGAACTGCGGGGAACCGGTGTCCGCGTTCACCTCGTTTGGGTTCTTGTGGCCGGTGATATTGACAAAGCCGAAGCGCAGGGCCCAGCGGTTCTTGCGGAACACGAAGCGCCGCTCCAGGTGCAGGTTGAGCTCGAAAAAGGCCGGGAAACGGTGATCGTTCGGGCTGCCCAGGATCTGCCCCGCCTCGTTCTGGATCGAAAACGGGTACCCGCTGCGCGCCTCGAGCAAATAGGCCACGGCCCAGTTCGGCCAGCGGGTGGGAAGATACCCCCAGCTCAGGAAGCGGTTGGGGGCATCCCAGGACATGCGGCCGGCGTTCGCGCTCACCAGCAGAGGATCGTCCACGCTGATGTCGAGCACCGCGGTCGAATAAGCCCGTGACCGCGTGTAACTCGCCAGCCACTCGTACTGCTTGTGGAAGGCCTGGCGCACCGTCGCCTCGAACCCATCGTAGGCATCGCGACGCAGGTTGCCGAGCACGTAGACCGCATCGAACGGCAGCGTGCCGAAGCGTGCTACCAGGTCCGGCGGGGTCGGCGAATCAGGGCCGATCGTGTTCCGGTAGGAGAAGCCGTCCCGGCCCCGCCTTCCGAGGTACTGCAAACGCAGGTATATGTCGGCCGCGAGCCGCCGCTCGGCTCCCAGGTTCCAGGTGGCGTACCGCGGCGTCTTGAATGGACCCGGGCCGATCGTAAACACGGAGACTGCGGGGCCATACGCCGGCGTCCCGTCCGCGAGATAGTGGGTAGTGAGCGAATACTGGTCCAGCGGCTGGCTGAAGACCTCCAGGCTCGTCGCCTCGTAGACTATTCCGTACCCTCCGGAGATCTTGGTTGACTCCAGGTGCGGCGGGGCCCAGGAGAACCCGATCCGCGGCGAGAGGTTCGCGTTGCCGGCCAGACGGTCCCAGTCCTGCCGCAGCCCGATCTGGAGTTGCAGGCGCGGCCGGACCTTCCAGGAGTCCTGCGCGTACCAGGACGCCTCGGAGTTGGAGAGCCGAAGCTGGCCGCTGCCGCCGAATGTCACCAGGCGCGAGGAGGTGTTGTCGGCGCGCAGGAACAGGCAGCCCGTGCGGGTCACATCCTGCCAGTAGTTCACGGCGTCCAGGTCGATGCCAATCTTCACCTGGTGGCCGCCCAGCGCGGTGAAGGAAGGCAGGAACAGGTTCGCCAGAAACTGGTCGCGGCCGCCTTTGCGCGTTGCGTCGATGAAGGAGTCGCCGTGGCGCCCATCCGCCGCGTTGATCAGCAGGGAGTGTCCCTGCGGAATTTCACGCCCGAACGTGCGGTTGGCCGCGTAGCCGATCTCGAACAGCGCGCCGCGGTGGAAGTAGACCTGGTCCTTGAGGTTGAAGAACCACTGGCGCGTCCTGTGGTCGGTAGTGGTTTCCATGGGATCGAGCGCACCCAGCCCGTTGCGCGGCGCGATCCAGAAACTGGTGAGGAAGCCGGTGTAGAGAATGTTCGACGGCGTGAGGTTGAACTGGTTCCGGAGCAGGTTGTTCACCCGCCAACTGGTGCTGCGATCCTGCCCATTGGGGAGTTCTTCGACCACGTGCTGGTCGTATTGCACATCCACGCTGTCGGAGAACCATGCGCGGCCTGGCCGCACCGGTCCCGAGAATCCGAAGCGGGGCGTCCATCCGCCGATCACCCAGCCCTTGCGGTTCTCCAGCCCGGGGATGAAATTCGTTCCCGAGTAGCGGAACCGGTCGTCGCCGGTCGCCGTCCTGATCGCCAGAGTGCCCGCCGCCCCCTTGCCGAACTCGGCCGGATTGAGGCCCGAAACCTCCGTCGAACGCACGGCCTCCACGCCCACGCGGCTTTCGAACCGCCCGGTGAGCGGGTCGTTGATCTGGAACCCGTCCAGAGTATAGAGGATCTGCTGTTCGCCGCCGCCATTGAGGTGAATCCCGCCGGCCGAATCCTGCACCACCCCCGGGATGGTCCGCAGGGCGTTTCTCAGAGTGTTGGTCGACGGGTACGGGACCTGGAGCAGCTCCGTGCCCGTCACCCGCTCCTCGGGAGTGGTGCGGTCGAAATCGATGGCCGGCGGGGAATAGGAGACATCGACCTTTTCGAAGACCTCGCGCGTCGGGTTCAGCACCAGCGTGACTTCGTTCGCGCCCTCGGCCAGCCGCACGGGCCGGTCCTGGAGTCGGAAGAAGCCCGGACGTTCCGCCGTGAGCAGGTACTCGCCGGGCGAATCGGCGCGGAACACGAATCTGCCGGTGGGGTCGGCCACCGATTCCAGGCGGAACTCCGAACCAGCGCGGGTGAGAAACACTTGGGCGCCCGGCACGGCGGCGTTGTTCTCGTCCACCACGCGGCCAACCAGGCTGACCTGTGCCCGCGCGGCCCGCGTGCACAGGGCGACGAGCACGATCAGAACCGCTCGCTTCACAGCACTACAATGATACGTGATGCGGATTCGCCTTTCTTCCCTCGCCATTCTCCTGGCGACCGGCACGCTGGCCGCTTCAGCCCAGACCTCCTCGCACCTGGCCAACCTGCGCCAGCTCACTTTCGGCGGCCAGAACGCCGAGTCCTACTGGTCGCCCGACGGAAAGCGGCTGGTGTTCCAATCCACGCGCGACGGTCGTGAGTGCGACCAGATTTACGTCATGAACACTGACGGTTCCGGTGTCCGTATGGTTTCCACCGGCAAAGGCCGCACCACCTGCGCGTACTTCCTGGCCGACGGCAAGCGTATCGTTTACGCATCCACGCAGGAAGGCGGCGATGCCTGCCCTCCTCGGGCCGATCGCAGCAAGGGCTACGTCTGGCCGATCTACGCCACTTACGACATCTACCTGGCCACCGAGGGCGGCAAGATCCTCAAGAGGCTCACGGATACCAAGGGCTACGACGCCGAGGCAACCGTGAACTGGAAGACCGGCCGCATCGTGTACACGTCGCTGGCCGGCGGCGACCTGGACCTGTGGAGCATGAAGTCCGACGGCTCCGCCAAGCGGCAGATCACCCGCCGGGCCGGCTACGACGGCGGCGCGGTCTACTCCCGCGACGGCAAGAAGCTGGTGTGGCGCGCCATGCATCCCAACACCCCGGAGTCGCTCGCCGCCTACAAGGACTTCCTGGCGAAGGGCCTCGTCTCCCCGATGAAAATGGAGCTCTTCGTCGGCGACGCGGACGGCGGCAACGCCAAGCAGATCACCAATTTCGGTTGCGCCAGTTTCGCCCCGGCCTTCACCCCCGACGGCCAGCGGATTCTGTTCGCCTCCAACAAGCACAAGTGCGACAGCCACGGCTTCGAGCTGTATCTCGTGAACCTGGACGGCTCCGGCCTGGAGCAGGTAACCGATTTCGGCGGCTTTACCTCGTTCCCGGAATTCTCGCCCGACGGCAGGAAACTGGCCTTCACCTCCAGCTTCCAGGCCAAGGGCCGTTACGAATTCAACATCTTCGTGGCAGACTGGAGGTAGAGGCGTTATGGAACTCACAGGAAAACGCATCGCGATTCTGGTCGACCAGGCCTATCAGGAACTCGAGGTCTGGTATCCCTACTACCGCTTCCAGGAAGCCGGCGCCGAGGTGGTGACCGTGGGCGCCCAGGCGGGCGCGACCTATCCCAGCAAAGTCGGCTACCCGGTCGTGGCCCAGAAATCCTACGACGAGGTGAGCCCCGGCGACTTCGACGGCGTGATCGTTCCGGGCGGTTACGCGGCGGACCACATCCGCCGGCACGCCAAGGCCAACCAGTTCGTGAAGGACCTCGACACGCAGGGCAAGCTGGTCGCCTCGATTTGTCACGGGTTGTGGGCGCTGTGTTCGGCGGGCGTGCTGAAAGGACGCCGTGCCACCTGCTTTTTCGCGATCAAGGACGACATCGTCAACGCCGGTGCGCACTACGAGGACTCGGAGGTCGTGGTCGACGGCAACCTGGTCACCTCGCGCAAGCCTGACGATCTGCCGGCCTTCTGCCGCGCCTGCATCCAGGTGCTGAAGGTAGGATAAGCCTCCGGCCTGTCCCGTTTCAGATTCTTTCGTCTTGATTCCTGCCCGCGATTCGGCGTAGGATTCGAGACGAGATGAAACCGATCCGGACCTTCAGCGTCATCCCTTCCCTGCCCGCGCCGATCGAGGGCTTGCGGGCGGTCGCCTATAACCTGCGTTGGGCCTGGAACCACGAAGCCATCGAACTGTTCCGGCGGCTGGACCGGGATTTGTGGGAAACCAGCGGGCACAATCCGGTGCTCATGCTGGGCACGATCGAGCAGAACAAGCTCGAGGCGGCGGCCCAAGACGACGCGTTTCTGGCCCACTTGGAACGGGTCTCAAGCGAGCTCGAGTCGTACCTCACGAGCGAGTCGACGTGGTTCCACAAGATGTGCTCCCACCAGGCCGAAAAGCCGCTGGTCGCCTATTTCTCGCTGGAGTTCGGCGTCACCGAGTGCCTCTCGATCTTTGCCGGCGGGCTGGGCATTCTGGCCGGAGATCACTTGAAATCCGCGAGCGACCTGGGCGTTCCCCTGGTGGGCGTCGGGTTGCTCTATCAGCAGGGCTATTTCCGCCAGTACCTGAACCAGGCCGGATGGCAGCAGGAGGATTACCCCGCCAACGATTTCCACAACCTGCCGGTGAGCCCCGCTTGCGACCGCGACGGCAAGCCGCTGGTCATCGAGGTGGCCTTCCCCGGACGGCAGGTGAAGGCCCAGGTCTGGCGCGTGCAAGTCGGCCGCGTGGCGCTCTTTCTGCTCGACACCAACTTCGACGGCAACGCCCGCCCCGAGGACCGCGACATCACCGATCAGCTTTACGGCGGCGATCGCGAGATGCGCATCCGCCAGGAGATCGTGCTCGGAATCGGCGGCTACCGCGCGCTGGAGGCGCTGGGCCTGGAGCCGACCGTCTACCACATGAATGAGGGCCACTCGGCGTTCCTGGGCCTGGAGCGCGTGCGGCGGCTGATGGAGGCCCGCCGCCTGTCGTTCACCGAGGCCAGCCAACTGGCCTCCGCCAGCCTGATCTTCACCACGCACACCCCGGTCGAAGCGGGTCACGATTATTTCTCGGTCGAGCAGATGGACCGCTACTTCGGGGACTACGCGCGCGGCCTCCGGATCTCACGCCAGGAGTTTCTGGCGCTGGGGCGCCGGTCCCCCGGCGACGAGGGCGAGTTCTGCATGACCGTGCTGGCCTTGCGCCTGGCTTCCTACCGCAACGGCGTCAGTAAGCTGCACGGGCAGGTCAGCCGGCGCATGTGGCAGCCCCTCTGGCCCGGCGTCCCAGTCGAAGAGATCCCTATCGGCCACATCACCAACGGGGTTCATTTCCGTTCCTGGATTTCGCTCGAGATGAACCAGCTATACGACCGCTACCTGGGGCCAAACTGGCGCGAGGAACCCGCCAACAGCGACGTCTGGAACCGTGTCCACACCATTCCCGCGGAGGAGTTATGGCGCACCCATGAGCGGCGGCGGGAGCGGCTGGTGTCCTGGGCCCGCCTCCGCGTCCTGAACCAGCGCATCCGGCGCAGCGCGCCGCCGGCCGAGATCGAGGCCGCCGACGAGGTGCTCGACCCCGACGCCCTCACCATTGGTTTTGCGCGGCGTTTCGCCACCTACAAGCGCGCCACCCTGCTGCTCCGCGACTTGGACCGGCTCAAGCGCATCCTCTGCGACGCGGCGCGCCCCGTGCAGTTGATCTTCGCCGGCAAAGCTCACCCGCGCGACGACGCAGGCAAAGAACTGATCCGGCAGATTACCACCTTCTCCCGCCAGAAAGAACTCGGAAGGAACCTGGTGTTTCTCGAGGATTACGACGTGGCGGTGGCGCGCTACCTGGTGCAGGGCGTCGATGTCTGGCTGAACACACCGCTGCGGCCCCAGGAAGCCAGCGGGACCAGCGGCATGAAGGCCGCCGCCAACGGCGCGCTGAACCTGAGCACTTTGGACGGATGGTGGGACGAGGTTTGGCGTTCCCCCGTGCGGCCCGAGGGCATCGGCTGGGCCATCGGCAAGGGCGAGACCTACGACAATCGCGAGTATCAGGACCAGGTCGAGGCCGAGGCGCTCTACGATCTGCTCGAGCGCGACGTGATTCCGACCTTTTACGACCGCGGTCCGGACCGGCTCCCGCGACGCTGGATCGGCCGCATGAAGTCCTCCATCGGCACTCTCTGCCGCTTCGTCAACACGCACCGCATGGTGAGCGACTACACTTGCGGGTTCTATTCCAAAGCGGACGTCCAGTTCCGCCGTCTGGAGGCCGACGGCGCTGCCCGCGCCCGAGCGCTGGCCGCCTGGATGGCGAGAGTCCGGGCGGGTTGGCAGCACGTCCGGGTGGAAGCGGTCGAGGACGGCCCCGGCAGGGCCCTCCTGGTCGGCGCCAACTTCGGCGCGCGCGCCCGCATTCAGCTTGGCCCATTGACGCCCGACGACGTGGCGGTCGAGTTGTACCTGGGGCGGCTGGATCCCGCCGGCGAGATCCTGGAGGCCGGACTCACCCCCATGCCACCCAACGGGCGCGATGCCCAAGGCAGGTACCTGTTCGAGGCAACCTCGGTCCCCTGTTCCAAGAGCGGGCTGCACGGATTCACCATCCGCGTCCGGCCGCATCACCCCGATCTGCCCGGCGCCGAGGGCGGCACCCCGTTCCTCCCCGGCCTGATCGCCTGGGCCTGACCCGTGCCGCACCCTCCCTCCGTTTTGCCTACCATAGGAGGGTGAGCATCGGATACTTGGTTCGCGTGTGCGCCGTGGCGTTGGCGCTGGGGAGCTGTTCGGCCGCCCCGCAGCAAACTCCCGGCGAGCAGCCGGACGTCAAGCTGCCCAGCGGCAAGTCGCAGCGGGAGGAAATCCTCAAAGACGAACACAAGAAGTCTCTGCGCGACGTCAAGGAGATTCTCGAAGTGGCCGGGCAGCTCCAGGCCGAGCTGGAGAAGGACGACCACCTGGTGCTGTCCATCTCCTCGCTCAAGAAGACCGAGCGGATCGAGAAGCTGGCGCGGCAGATCCGGACGCGGTTGCAGCGGTAGGGAGGCGGGACGTGCGGCTGATGCTGGGGATGTTCGGCGCGGCCACGCTGCTCGTGGCGCAGCAGGCGCCGCTGCTGGTATTCGTGCCGGGGGGCGCCCAGCAACACCCGCAGATCCCCGGCTGGGAGGTGGTCGCGGTCCAGGCCGCTCCCAACGACGCGGGCGTGCGCGCCATCGAGGCCGCCGTCGAGTCGGCCCGCCGCGAGCGCCAGACCGACCCGCTGCGCACTTGCATCGCCGGCCAGGGCGAGGGAGCGGCCAGCGTCTTCTACGCGGTCTCGCGCCGGCCGGACTTGTGGGCCGCCGCGCTCGCCCTGGGCGGGAATCCGAAGCCCGCCATCGACTCCAACCGCCTCTTCGGCGCCAACTCGCAGCTCGTGCCGGTGCTGTGGATCACGCGGCCGGAGGACCGCGTCTTGCTCGAACCCTGGCGCGCGAAGCTGCTCGCGGCGGAGTTCAACCTCGAGCCGCATTCCCCCGCCATGACCGTGGAACAGGCGTTCCAGTGGCTGGCCAGCCACGAGCGCCAGGCGTTCCCCGCGAAGGTGGATTGCGAGACCGGCAACCGGACCTTCGCGCGATGCTACTGGGTCGAGATGACGAAGTTCGATGTGGCGCAGCGCAACGACGCCTTGTCGTCGACCCGCGTGGCGCCAGGCTCGGGCGCGGCGCTGGATCTGGGCGGGTTCGGGTTCAAACTCGATGCGCCCGGCCCGGGGCTGGCGGTGGAATGGCTGCCGGAAAACCACAAGGGGCCGCTCAAACTCGGCGACCGCATTCTCTCGGTGGCCGGCAAAGAGGTCCCCGACGCCGCCGGTTACGTCCACATGATGGACCAGTTGACTGAGGAGAAGCCGATCGCAATCATGATCCAGCGCGGCAAAGAGCGCCGCCGCCTGGAGACTCGGATCATCCTGCCGAGGCGCGAAGAGGCGCTCACGGTGCGGGTCCAGGCGCAGTTCCTCGCCGACTCGCGCGAGCTGCTGGTCATCACCCGCGGCGTGACGGAGCTGCGCGTCACGCTCCCGGACTACTGGCTCCCCTGCCCCATCAACTGGAACGGAAACGGCATGGGAACGGCGGACCGCCCCGGCTGCTGGCTCCTGGCCCTCGGCAGCACGGTACGCAAGTGCGAGTAACGCCGAGCGGTTGGCCAACTGCGTGGTCGCGACATTTCCGGCGCAAGCGCATGCAGCGCTTCGCCAGCGAATTCGCCATCACCCCCGAGACGCGAATCCTCGATGTCGGAGGGGTTCCCGAATACTGGCGAACGTTGCCCAAGCAGCCGCGCGTCACCCTGCTCAACATGCCGCGTGCGGGGGCCGAACTTCCCGCGGGGGAGCGCTGGGTGGCCGGCGACGGGCGGTGCTTGCCGTTCGCCGACCGATCGTTCGACATCGTCTTCAGCAATTCTGTCATTGAGCACGTAGGCGACGCCGCCAGCCAGGAGAAGTTCGCGCGCGAGGTGGCGCGCGTGGGCCGCGGCTACTGGGTACAGACGCCAAATCGCTGGTTCCCTGTCGAGCAACACCTGCTAACGCCATTCATTCACTGGCTGCCGAAGTTCTGCCAACGGGCCATCGTGCCCCATGGCACGGTTTGGGGCGCGCTCGCGCATGTTTCTCCGGACCGGCGGCGGTTCTATCTTGAACACTACCTGGCCGGTACCCGGCTCCTCGATTCCCGTGAGTTGCAGCGGCTGTTTCCGGACGCACGCTTGATCCGGGAGAGCTTTTTCGGTCTGACCAAGTCGCTGGTGGCGATGCGACCTGTAGGATAAGGCTCCAGCCTTGTCCCGGTTGTGCGCCGGACAAGCCGGAGGCTTATCCTACTTACAATTCCCAGGTCCGGAAGACGTGCTGGTGGTGTTCCATGATCACGCGGTTGCCGCGGAACATCACGCCCTCCATCTCCAGGCGCAGGCGCTGGTCGTGGCCCATCTCGCGCTTCAGGCGGATGCGGCCCCCGGCGCCCACCACCCGCTGCCACGGAAGAGAATCGCCCGCCTTCCGCAGGACCTGAACCACCTGCCGGTGGTAGAGCGGGTATCCGGCCGCGGCGGCCACCTGGGCGTAGGTGGCGACTTTGCCGCGGGGAATCTGCCGGATCGTTTTCCGGATGGCGGCGTCGCGCTGGCTCGATTTGGGCGCCCGAAGCAGGCGCCGCGCGACGTCTCGATGCGTTCTCAACGCTTCGCCCGCTTCCTGGTGGCCGGCGCCACCGGCGCGCCCGAGGCGTACAGCTTGCGGTAGATCTTGGCATTCCGCAGCACCGCGAAGATGTAGTTCCGCGTCTCGGAAAACGGAATGGTCTCGATGAATTCGGCCGGCTCGCGGTAGGCGGCCCAGGTCAGCCAGTTCTCCACGCGCGAGGCGCCCGCGTTGTAAGAGGCCAGCGTCTGCTCCCATTTCCCCGCATTCTTGTCGTAGACGCCGCGCAGATAGGCCGTCCCCAGCCGCAAGTTCAGCTCGGGGCGGAACAGGATCGCCGGCCGGAAGCGGCGCCGGCTCACCTTGAGCAGCGCCCGGCCGGTCGAAGGCAGGATTTGCGTCAGCCCGTAGGCCTGGGCCGGCGAAACCGCCTCGGGATTGAATTCGGATTCCTGGCGAACCAGGCCGGCGACCAGGAAAGGATCCAGGCCCCGCTGCTTCGAGTACATCTCCAGCGCGGCGCGGTACGGCAGAGGAAACAGCAGGCGCCAGAATTCCGCGGGCGCGCTCTCCAGCGGCGTCGACATGTAGCCTGGCGCGAGGCTCTTCATGATCCGCAGGGCGCGATGGGCGGAGTCGGCCGCCTGCGCCAGGTGAATCGCCAGGATGTGCGGCTGTCCGTCGGCGCTGGCGCCGAAACGCAGTTCGCGGTCGCGCAGGTCGACCAGGCCGGCGGAGGCGAGCAGGCGCCCGCGCTCAATGCGCGCCAGGGTCGCCGCCGTGGGTTCGAACGTCTCGGGGCGCCGCCGCACGGGCCAGGCCACGCCGTTGAGAAACCCGCGCACGCTCCCCGACTCCACCGCCTTGAATACCGCCGGCTCCGCCAGGCGCTTCTCCGCCAGGTCGGAGTAGTAGTGATTGGGATACCGCGCCACTGCATCCGTGTAATACGCCTTGGCCTCCTCCACCCGGCCGCCCGCCTCCGAGAGCCGTCCGAGATAGTAGAGGGCCGCGCTGGCGTTCTCCGAGCCGGGATACTTCAGCAGGTGGTCGCGCAGAGAGTCCGCCGCGCCCGGACGCCGCTGGATGTACTCGGTCCAGGCCACTCTCCAGTGACAGTAGCCGGCCTGCGGATCCGCCGGGAAGGATTCGTAACAGGCGCGATAGAGCGGTTCGTAGAGGTCCGGGCGGTTCGCGACCAGGTAGCGGTTCCCGGCCGAGACCAGCGCTTTCAGCCGCCAGGCGGACTGCGGATGAAGCCGCGCCAGCCGCTCGATTGCCTCCTGCATCTGGTCCTCGCGGTCCAGGCGGCGCGCGCACTCCAGTATGTAGTAGAGCCGCTCGGCATCGGCCTCCTCCGAGGAGACCTCGAGCGATCTCAAGCTGGTGTAGGCCGCCAGGTTCTCGTAGCGGAAGTAGTCGATCTCGGCCAGCCGCACGCGCGCCAGTTCGCGGTCCCCTCCGGCGGCCTGCGCGGCGATGGCTTCGTACTCGGCGCGCGCCCGCCGGCGGTCCCCGCTGCGAAGCCAGCGCTCGGCGCGCTGGAACATGGCCTGGGTGGTGGGCGGCGGAAACAGCTCTCCCAATGTCCGTTTCAGCTCGGCGAGCGCTAAGCCGGCCTGCTCCGCCTCGCCCGCGGAGGGGTATTGGTAATACACGCGCTGGTAGTACACAACCGCCGATGCCAGATCGTTCGAGGCGCGGTAACTGAAGGCCAGCAGCAGATCCCCCGCGGGCTGCGGCAACTGCGCGTAGTTCGCCCGGAGCACCCCCAGCGCGTCGGCCGGCTTTCCGGCCTCCTTCTGAGCCCGCGCGGCCAGCATCGCGGCATCGCCCGCCAGCGGCGACGCAGGGTCGCGGTTCCACACCGCGTCAAGTTCCTGCACCGCCGCGGCGAAATTGCCCAGATCGAACTGCGCCGCCGCCCGATAGTATCCGATGTAGTCGGCCAGCCTGGGAAGGCGGCCGCGCGCCTGGCCCAAGTGCCTCACCGCATCCGCCGACTGGCCGTGCTCCCGTTCGGCGACGGCAAGCGACAGCAAAGCCAGGGCGCCATTCTGGTCTTTCGGGTGGGCGGAGGCATAGCGCAGCAGCGCGGCGCGGTTCGCCGGGGTGCGCTGCCGTTGGAACGCCCGGGCCAGCGATTCCAGCGTCTGGGCGCGGCAGGCGCCGGCAGCCAGAACGAGCGCCAGAGCGCCCCACCCTACCCGGCTAAAAAAGTGGGCCGGGGTAGTCTTCGCCCAGTACGCCAGCATCATCGTTCGCCAGGGTTCGAATCAACTCCACATGGAGGTAGTCCGGCATCGCCGGCGAGGCGGAAACGAAATCCCGGCGGAAGGCCTCGCGGGCGGAATCGATTTCCTCTCTCAGCGCGGCGTACAGACTCCTCTGGGCGCGCCCGGAACGGACGGCCTGCGATTGGTACAGCCGCATCTCGGCAACCCGCACGCGGGCGAAGCGCTGCGCGCGCAGGTGCAGGTCCTGGTCCTCGCGGGAAAGCTGCGACCAGTCGGGCGCTGCCGGCCGCGCTTTCCTCCCCGGTCGCCGGCACGCCCCGGCCAGCGCCGCCATGGCCTCCAGACCGTTCACGTCGGCCGGCTCCCCCTCGGTGCACAGGATCGCCGCCACGCGCTCCTCGGCGATGACCGGGAACAGGCGCCGGTTATCGGCCGCAACCGGTTCCCGCGTCGAGATGGCGTCGGCGAAAGCCGGCGCGGCGGAGATCTCCAGCCCCGCGGCCTCGATGCCCCGCGCGCACAGCGCCTTCAGGCCCCCGCCCGTCACCGCGAACACCGCGGCGCGGCTCGCAAAGGGCAACGTGGAATCCAGCAACGCGGCGGCCCATTCCTCCTCCGTTTCCACGCCTCCGAGCCGGCGGACGGCACGGTGGAGTTCCGCGGTGGAATCGCGCCTGGCACGGTCCAGCTCGGCGGCCAGCTCCAGTTCGAGCCGCGCGGCCAGCTCCGCGAACCGCTCCTCGAACACGCGCTCGATCTGCTCCCTCCAGCCGGCATTCAGTTGCTCTTCGATGCGGGAGATGTGGAGCTGCCAGGCCGCCGCCAACTGCTCGCGAACCGCCTCGCGCTGCTCGGAGAGGGTGGAAGCGACGCGGCTCTGTTCGGGCGCGGGCGGTGAAGACATCGAATGGAAACACTATTCTATCGTAGAAGAGGCCGGGGAGTCGTGATCACGCTCACTCCGAAGAGCCTCATCGACCGCAGTATCGCGGAAGGCCTCGCGGACATGGAGGCCGGGCGGATGCACGGCCCTTATAACACCGCGGAAGAGGCAATGGCCGCCGTCGAGAAGCGAGTTGCCGCAAAGAAATCGAAGCGCTGAATGGTCATCCGCTTCACCGACAGGGCTACCCCATGGCGTGCGCGCCAGCCCCGGGGATGAAAATGAGTGCGAGGGGCAACCGGGGACAGCCTGGGCCGTCCCTACAGCGGACGGCCGAGGCAGTCCCTCGGTTGCGGGCGCAGCGGTAAAGCTCAGTTCAGCTTGCCCGGCTGGGCCTCTTCGTTCAACTGGAACGGCGAGAGCGTGCCGGAGAGGCGCATCTGCTTCGGGCCGCTGGCGAGATCGAAGGAGACGCGGCCGTCCTCGCCGGTGGCGCCCTGGCCCTGGTAGAGATCTTCGCCCATCACCGCCTGCAAGCCGGTGAAGCGGAATCGCGGCAGCCCGCGAACCACCGTGACCAGGCAATTGCCCGAGACGGATTCGAACTCGGTATCCGGCGCCAGCGAGACCGGCTGGCCCTCGAAAGTGCTCTCCAGCCGCAAGTTCCGTACCAGGTCCGGGCCGGTGCCCGAGGTTTCCAGCAGCCCTCTTCCGTCCCACTGCCCCTCCATCCATTCCACGGAACGAAAGCGCGCGGTAAGGCGGTAGGAGGGAACCGCGCGCCGCAGGTTCGCCGCCAGGTGGCCGTTGATCAGCCCCTTCCCCCACTGCGCGGCCAGCTCGGTGGTCTCGATGGTGGTGGCATCCCACCGGAAGCGCGCGCGCAGGTTCCCCAGGCGCACGTCCCCCAGCGAGAGCGAGCCGATTTCCAGGATCCCCTCGGCGTGCTGGGCCTCGAGCCACTCCGGAACGCGCGTGCGGCCCAGGCGCAGGGCACGGGTGAAAAAACTCTCGTCGCGCCGCAGCGCCGGCAGCAGCAGGCGCTCCAGTTCGGCGGCGTCCAGCTCCACCACCGAGACGCGGAACTGGTGCGGCCGGGCAGCCTTGGGGCGGTAGTGGTACTCGCCTTTCAACTCCGCGGCGCCGAGGCGGCCGCTGATCCGGTCCAGCGTCGCATCGCCGTCCCGGACCACAATCCGGGCCTGGGCCAGCTCCAGCGGGCCGGCAATCCCGGGCAGCGGGATCTCGGTGTTCTCCACCAGCACCGTTCCCGCCCAGTCGCCCGGCAGCTCGCCCTGCTGATGGTAGTTGAGATTCCCCTTCCAGACGCCCCGGCGGCAGTTCTGGATGAGTGGAATAGCCCCCAGCAGCCGCGCCCAGGCCGACCCGGCCTCGGGAATGCTCAGAGAACCGGCCACAATCGCCGTATCCAGGGTCTGGTCCGTCCAGGAATAAGCGGCCTCGAGCAAGGCCCGATCCGCGCCAGCCGGCGCTCGCGGCTTGGCGGCGGCAACGGGCAGCCGCTGCGCCACCGGCAGATGAAACGCCGTGGGCGAGAGCATCACCCGCCCGCCTTCGAACACCAGCTCCGCCCGCTCGAGCCGGATAGCGGGCGAGCCGGGCATCTTGACCTCGGTCTCCCCCGCCACCAGCTTTCCCTGGAGGTCCGTCGCGGGCGAATACCCCAGCACGCCAGTCAGGTTGCCAGTCAGGACCAGGTCCCGCGGCAGCGCCAGCCCCATGTGACGCCCGACCTGCGGCAGGGGCGCCAGTGGCAGGCGGTCGAGCGTCGCCAGAATACCCCAGACCGGCACGCCCAGGTATCCCCTGGCTCGCACCCGGAACGACAGCGGCAGCGCCTCCGCACCCGGCGACGGCGCCGTTTCCAGCTCCAGCCTCTGCGAGACCAGGTCCAACCGGCCGTGGTAGTCGAGCGACCAGTTGTCGCTGTAAGGTGGCAGCAGGTCCCAGCGATGGATATCCCCGACTTGCATGCGCCCGCTGATCCGGACGTCGGAAACCGGCCCGGCCAGTTGGGCCTGCGAGGTGACCTGGCCGTGGATGCCGATGTCATGGCCGTGCACCAGCCGAATGAGTTCGGCCAGCGAACTCTTCTCCAGATCCATCGAGAGATCCACCTCGCCGCCGGTACGCGCATCGGGACGCCACCGGCCGCGTGCGGTAAACGTGCCAAAGCCGATCCCGGCGCGGTCGGTCCGTGCCGGCTGCCCTTCGAAGCGCAGGCGCCACTCGCCGCCCGGAGTCGAGGGGGGCGCCGCGTCCAGCAGCGCTTCGGTGAGGTAGAAGATGGATTTCGTGTCCCCGACCTTGAAGTTGATCCGGCCGCCCCGGACCTGGATGAGCGGAAGCCGGACGCTGGCCGGCGCCGCGCCTGCCGTCCGGCTCAGCAGTTCCTCGAAGTTCCAGGCGCCGGACGCCGGACGCGCCAGGTTCACCTGGGGATTGACCAGCCGCAGCTTGGAGAACTCCAGCCGGCCCGTCCATAAGCTGGCGAAGCTGACGTGCGCCTCCAGCGACTCGACGTAGGCGAACGGCTCGACTCCCACCCGGGGATCCTCCAGGATCTTGACGCCGTCCACGGAGAACCCCGGCCCGTTGAACAGGTCCAGGTGCACCTGGCCGAGCTCGACCACCCGGCCCAGCGCCTGCTCCAGGCTGGCCCGCACGCGCCCGCTGAAGAACCGGCCGGCATCCACCTGCGGCGCGATCAGCCCAGCCGCCAGGATGAGCAGGAGAGCCAGGCCCAGCAGTCGCCAGATCGTTTTCTTGCGGAGTTTCATTGCGGCTCGGACGTTCGGACCAGACGGCGGTAGGCCTCCGGGTCGTCCACGTCCAGGAGGATGCCCGGATCGTCCACGTCGATGTAGCAGGTCTCGCTGGCGTGGCGATGGACTACCACCCGCGCCTGGGAGTCCTTGCAGAGGGCCAGGAATTCGGGGATCAGTTCGCGCGCGCAGCAGACCGGATGGCCCCGCCGTCCCTGAAACCGCGGCGCCACCAGCAGCGATCCGCGACGGCGCTCGAAGGCCCCGGCGAGAGCGACGACGGTCGCTTCGCTCACGGCGGGGTGATCGACCGGCAGGAACAGCACCCCATCGGCGCCCGCGGGAACCGCCGCCAGGCCGCACTGCAACGAGCTGAGTTGTCCGTCCACGTAGCTCTCGTTCACCACGAAAACCGCCTGCCCGGCGCGGCTCAGGCCGGCGCGGATCTCTTCCGCGCGATGCCCCAAAACCACGATCACCGGCGAGCAATGGCGGGCCAGGACCCCGATCAGCCGGTCGAGAAACGTCTCGCCCCGGTAGTCCAGAAGCGCTTTCGGGCTTCCCATGCGCAGGGAAGCGCCTCCGGCCAGGATCAGTCCCGCCAGGCTCACTGGAGCAGGGCTTTCCCGCGGTCGCTCAAGAAAATGGACTTGGAAAGCTGGCGCCAGTTGGAATCCGCGTTGCGGCGCACCGCGATCATCTCCGCCACCACCGAAACCGCGATTTCTTCCGGGGTCACCGCGCCGATCTCCAGGCCCATCGGCGCGTGGATGCGCTCAATGGCTTGGCGCGGGATGCCTTCCTTTTCCAGTTCCTTCACCACCGTGATGACCTTGCGCTTGCTGCCGATCATGGCGATGTAGCGCGCCGGCGTCCCAGCGGCCCAGCGCAGCACCCGCAGGTCGTCCCGGTGCCCGCGCGTGACGATGATCAGGAAACTGCCCTCGTTCACCGCCAGGCGCGGGAAGATCTCCTCGTACTCGCCGGCATAGACCTCGTCGGCCTCGGGGAAGCGTTCCCGGTTGGCGAAGCTCTCCCGGTCGTCGACGACGCAGGTGGCGAAACCCACCAGGCTGGCCACTTTCGAGAGGCTCTTGGAGATGTGCCCGGCGCCGAAGATCAGGGCCCGGGGCTGGGGCGTAATCGGCTCCACAAAGATGTCCAACTGGCCTCCGCAGATCAGACCGTTTTCATAGGCGTCGTTCTGGCCGAGGTTGAAGCTCAGCAGCTTCGGCCGTCCGGTCTCCATCACCTCGCGGGCGGCGGTGAAGACCTGAGCTTCCACGCAGCCGCCGCCAACGGTGCCCAACATCGACCCGTCCTCCCGCACCAGCATCTTGGCGCTCTGAAAGCTGGGGATCGAGCCGCCAACCTCGACGATCGTAGCCAGGGCGCATTTCCGCCCCAGCTTGCGGAGCCGGACCAGCTCCTCAAATACGTCCATCCGCTGGAATTATACCAGTGTGAGGCAGGCGGTTTCGCCTGCCTCCATGCGGCAAGCGCACTCCGGGGGGGTCTGTGGGCACCCCCTCGCAATAAAATGAGAATCTGGAGGCGCAAAATCCTAAATCCGTGATATCATGAGCGTTCTGAGCAATTGGGGACTGGTGTCCGGGTTGGGTCTGATCTTCGATCTGGACGGAGTGATCGTTGACTCGAATCCGATCCACTCGGTGGTTTGGCGAGTCTACCTGGCGCGCCACGGCGTGGAGAAGGCCAGGGACTTCGACCAAAAGATGTTCGGCAGACGGAACGACGAGATCCTGCGGGAGGTCTTCGGCGCGGATTTGGATCCGGCGGAGGTCTTCCGGCACGGCGCGGCAAAGGAGGAGTTGTACCGTGAAATGATGGGGCCGGTGCTTGGGGAGCATCTGGTGCCTGGGCTGATGCCATTCCTGGAGCGGCACCGGGATACGCCGATGGGAGTGGCCACGAATGCGGAGCCTGCCAACGCGGATTTCGTTCTCGAAACCGGCGGGGTGGACCAGTATTTCCGTGTCGTAGTACACGGCGAACAGGTATCGCGGCCCAAGCCCGACCCGGAGATCTACTTGCTTGCGGCGGAGTTGCTGGAACTTCCGCCAGCCAATTGCATCGTGTTTGAGGACTCCCGGGCGGGAGTGGAAGCGGCGCGGGCGGCCGGCGCCCGCGTGGTCGCGTTGAGGACCACGCATGACCAGCTTCTCAACGTGGATTTGAGCATCCGGGACTACCTGGATCCGGAACTGGAGTTGTGGCTTTCCGAGCAAAGGCCGGCGGGATAAGCCGCCGGGCCGTCGAGGTGGGCGCGGTCGTGCTGTTGCTGTACGGCACGGCATGGGCTCAGAGTGTGCTCTCGCTGGATGGCGTCACGGCGCGCCGCGGATCCGATTATGCCCCGGCGATGGAAGGCTCGACCGTTACCGTCCAGGCCACGGTTTCCTCGGCGCCCATCCACTTCCCCGCCTTCAGTCACCTTGCCATCCAGGATGAGACCAGGCACGGATTGTTCCTGGAGGCCGCGCCGGCGCAGTTTGCCCGCCTGCGGCCGGGCGACCGCGTGGAAGTCCGGGGGACGGTCTCCCCGCGTGCCGGCCTGGCCGTGGTGCTGCCCACCAACATCCGCCTGATATCGCGGGGCTCCGCCCCGGCTCCGCTCACCGTTTCGCTCGACGCTCTGCGGTCGTTCGAGCGCCTCGGGGTGCTGGTGAGCGTCGAGGGCCGGGTTGTCGATAAGGGCGAGAACAGTGGTGGCGAGTTCCTGCTCATCGGCGACCCAAAGCTGCCGCTCAAGGTCTTCTTGCCATCGCTGAAGCCCCGCTCCGGACCCTCCAGCCTGGCGCGATTCGAAATCGGCGACAAGGTGCGCGCCACCGGAGTCGCCGCGCAGTATTGCCCCTTTCCCCCGTTCAACCGGTTCTTCGAGGTCATCGTCTCGGAAGACGACGGTCTCGTGCTGGTCGGCAAGGGCTGGCTGATCTCCCCGGCGCTGTTTGCGCTCCTGGCGGCCGCCCTGGTGTTTGCGCTGGGCCTGTGGTGGAGGCGCGAGCGGTGCGTGACCGCGCAGCGCAACATGGTCCGGGTGTTCTACGCGCTCGGCGAGGAGATGACCGGCGCCAGTTCCCCCGCGGATGTCTCCAGGCGGCTGAGCTGCGTGCTGCCGGGTGTTCTGCGGGTCTCCGGCGTCCACCTCTATCTCTACAACCGGGCCGGCAAATCGCTGGATCGCGTCACCCACGGCGTCGACGGCCAGCCTTTCTACCAGCCGGTTTACCCGCCCGAGGGATCGCTGCCCCTCGGCGCCGCCGCCTGCTTCCGCAACCAGGCCCTGCTGATCATCCCGGACACCGAGCGCAGTCCCTTCTTCCCGGACGGCCGCCGCGACCAACAGCCCCGCTCGATCATGTTCGTCCCGATGTTTGCCGAGACCGAGCTGGTGGGCGTCCTGGAGATCTTCGATGCGAGGCCCCTGCACGACTTCACCCAGGATGAGAGGGTCCTCACCCAGCACCTGGCCAACCAGATCGCCCTGGCGCTGCGGTTGATCGAGGAAAAGTCCGTCCGCGAGCAGTTGTCGCGCAGCGAGAAGCTGGCCGCCATCGGGCAGCTCATCTCCGGCGTCGCGGCCGAACTGCGGTCTCCGCTGGAGAGCATCTCCCATCTGGCCGAATCGGTGATGACCGCCGACCCCAGCGCCATCTGGGGCGACCTGGGGTTGATCGGGGAGGAAGCCCGGAAAGCCTCGGAGATCGTATCGCGGCTGGTTTCCTTGGTGCAGCCCGAACGCATCGAGGCGCGGCGCGTCGAGCTCAACTCGCTGTTGCGCAGCTTGATCGCCTTCCGCAAACTGGAGTGGGAGGCGCGCGGCTACGAGGTCCACGACCTGCTCTGCCCGACGCCGGTTTACGTGCTGGGATCCCAAGGCCAATTGGAGCGCGTGTTCCTGGACCTGCTGGTCCAGGCCGAGCAATCCCTGGCCGAGGCCTCCGAGAAGCGGCTCACCGTCGCCACCAGCGTGCTGGCGCGGCGCGCGCTGGTCGAGATCGGCTTCGGCGTGAATTCGCTCAAGGGCCTGCGCGATCCCGAAGCGCTGCGCGAATCCGTCTCCGGCGTGCCCGGCGAGGGAGTTTCCCGCGGCATTGTCCGCAGCCACGGCGGAGAGATGCGCCTGGTGCGGGTAGGCGAGGGCGAGTGCAGGCTGGAGTTGGAGCTGCCCATCGCTCCGGCCAGGCTGGCCGAGGAGGCCGCCGGCGTGCGGCCGTTCACTTGCATGGTGGTGGAACCGGATTCCGACGCCCGCGAGGAGCTCGTCCGGATGCTTACCCATCGCGGCTGCCGCGTCATCCCCGCCACCGGCGCCGAAGAGGGCACCGAGTTGGTCCAGCGCCTGCGTTTCGACGTGGTGTTCTGCGCCATCCGCCTGCCCGGTCTGAACTGGGTCGAGTTCTCCGACCAGATCCGCCCGCAGACCGGCGCCTTCGTGCTGCTGAGCGAGGGATACGACTACGAGCTGTCGCGCGGCCTGCTGAGCGCCGAGACGCATGTCCTCACCAAGCCCTTCGCGGAGCCCGAACTCGACCGGTTGCTCACCGTGGTCGAGTCGCGCATAGCCAGCTCCGAGACCACCGCCACGCGCGGCCTGAAGCTGGTGCGGCCCGACAAGAAGGCCATCAGCTTCTAGTCCGCCCACTGTAGAATAAGAACATATGAACAGCAGCGTGGCGTTGCTTGCGGTGCTTGGCTGCGCCGCCCTGGCCCTGGCGCAGCAGGACTACTCCGGGCCGCGGCCTCCCAAGCCCGATCTGCCCTACCTGATGCACGCCGGCAACCTGGTCGAAACGGAAACCAGCGAAGCGCGGGAAGAGCAGCGCAAGAGCGAGGTCGTCTACACCATCGCCGGGGCTGCTTCTCCCGTGCGAACGCCCCTGGCCGAGCCGGTCTTTCTCTTCCAGTCCGACAAGCTCGCGCCCGATTCGCTGGGGCTCTTTCGCCTGGAAGTGAAGGGCGGAAGCCGCCAGGTGGTGCTCTCGAAGAAGAAAAGGGATTCACACCCGCTGCGCCTGACGGTCACGCGCCTGGCCGACAGACTCTACCGCGTCGAAGTGAATGAGGGCTTGGGCCTGGGAAACGGCGAATACTCCCTTTCCCCGGAGGGCTCCAATCAGGCGTTTTGCTTCGCGGTCTATTAGCTGCCAGCTCCCGGCCTTCTCTGCTAGAATCTCTCCATGTTCACCGGAATCGAACACACCGCGATAGCGTCCCCCGATCCCGAGCGGCTGGCGCAGTGGTACGTCGAGCATCTCGGGTTCAGCGTCAATTACCGGTATGCGGGCAACTTGTTTGTCAAGGCTGCGGATGGCTCGATGATCGAGATCATTCCCTCGGAAGGACCGCGCGCGCCGCAGACCGCCAAGACTCCCGGGCTCCGCCATCTGGCCATCGACGTCGAGGATTTCGACGCGGCCTGCCAGCGGCTTGCGGCCCAGGGCGTGGAATTCTTCGAGCCGCCCAAAGAGGTGCAGGGAAACCGGCTGGTGTTCTTCAACGACGCCGACGGCAACATCGTGCACCTCATGCGCCGCGCGCACCCGATCTGAGCGCGCGGCGCTGTCCCGCGTACAATAGTAGTTGCTGACGCGGGTCTTCAGGGCCTTCCGGTATCGCGATTTCCGCCTGCTGCGGTTGGGCGCCTGCACCTCCAGCATCGGCACCTGGATGCAGAAACTGGCGCAGGCCTGGCTCGTGCTCCAGCTCTCCAACTCGCCATTTCTCCTCGGCCTGGACGCCTTCCTGGGCGAGCTTCCCATCGTCCTGTTCTCCCTGGTTGGGGGGGGTGGTGGCCGACCGGCGCGACCGGCGCCAGCTCTTGCTGGGGTCGCAGCTCGTGCAGATGAGCAGCGCGCTGCTGCTGGCCCTGCTGGCCGGCCTCGGCGCGGTGAGGGTCTGGCACATCCTGTGCCTGTCGTTCGTGGCCGGACTGGGGCAGGCCGTCGGGGGACCGGCCTACCAGGCGCTGATTCCGAGTCTGGTGCGGGTCGAAGACGTGTCGAACGCCATCGCCATGAACTCGATCCAGTTCAACCTGGCGCGGGTAATCGGCCCGGTGCTGGGCGGCCTGGCGCTCACCGGATTCGGCGCCGCATCGTGCTTCGCGCTGAACGGCGCTTCGTTCCTGGCGGTAGTCGTGGCGCTGCTTTCTCTACGCGTAGCGTTCATCCCATCGAGAACCGGGGAGAGCGTGATCGACAGCATGAAGCAGGGCCTGAAGTTCGTGCACCGGCACCCGGTCATGCCCTCGCTGGTGGGCCTGGCGTTTGCGACGACCCTGCTGGGCGTTCCGCTGATCGTGTTTCTTCCGGTGTTCGCCAAGAACGTGTTCGGACGCGGCGCCAGCACCTACACGCTGCTGCTCGCCATCTACGGCGCGGGCGCCATCGCCGGGGCGCTCACCGTGGCCGCGCTCGGCAACATCCGGACCAAGGGCCGCGCCGCGTTGATGTTCCTGGCCGGCCTGGGCCTCGCCATGTGCGCGTTCGCCACTTCGCGGCTCCTCGCCCCCAGTTGCGTGTTTCTCTTTGTGGCGGGTGCGTGCCTGGTGGGCGTGCTGTCGCTGGTGGGGTCGCTGGTCCAGGAGATCGCCGATGACGCGATGCGCGGCTGCGTGATGAGCGTGTACGGCGTGGCGTTTCGCGGCGGCATGCCGGTGGGCAGCCTGGTCACCGGATCGCTGGCGCCCCACGTCAGCGCTCCGGTCGCTCCGGCGGTGAACGGCGCGCTGCTGTTCGCGTTGGGCGTTCACCTGTCGATCGTGCAAAGGCGAGTCGCGACCCTCTAGAATGGTAGCGATGCGACTCTCGCACATTGCCCTGGCGCTGGCTTGCGTTTCAGGGGCCGCGCGGGCCGAGGATTTGCGGGGCGCCCGCGACCGTCAGGACCGCTGGGCCTTGGAGCGAGCCGTCCGCGAGGCGGCGGGCGCGGCGCAGAAGCAGCCTAAGGATACCGGGGCGCAGTACCGGCTGGCGGAATCGGAGTCCTACCTGGCCGAGGTGGCCTTGGAACTCCGCGACAAAGATCGCGCCAAGGTGGCCGCCGAAGCGGGCATTCGCGCCGCCGAGCGGGCCGTGGATCTCCAGCCGGCGGTGGCCGAGAACCACCGTATCCTCGGAACCCTGTGCGGCCAAGTCATTCCCGCGCAGTTGTGGCTGGCGCTCAGGTACGGCAGGTGCGCGCGCGCCTCCATCGATCGGGCCATCCAGCTCGACCCCAAATCCTCGAGAGCCTACCTCAGCCGGGGCGTGGGGAATTACTATCTGCCGACCTGGTACGGCGGAGGGATCGAACTGGCGATTCGCGATCTTCGGAAATCGGTGGCGCTCGATCCCAGGTCCGCCGACGCCCACTTGTGGCTGGGCATCGCATTGCGCAAGGCGCGCCGCAACGCGGAGGCCCGCAAGGAGATCGCCAAATCGCTCGAGCTGAGTCCGAACCGAAATTGGGCCAAGCAGCAGTTGAACAAGACGCCGGCGCAGTGATGCCCACCCAGCAGCGGGCGGCCACGGTGGCGCGTTGCGCGTGGATAGGTGGCGCCATCGTCGCGCTCACTCTGCTGACGTTCTTCCAGTTTCCCGGCCGCACCTACTTGCAGTCCGACACGCAGATCTACCTGCCCATCCTGGAGCGCCTCTGGGATCCTGCCGCGTTCACCCGCGAGTTGCTGGCACAGCACCCGCACGTTTCCTTCACCATCTACGACGAGGTGACGCTGGGCTTGCGCCGGCTCACGGGCCTGGATTTCGAGACCGTACTGGCCGCCCAGCAGTTCCTCTTCCGCGCGCTCGGCATCCTGGGGGTGTTCTTGCTGGCGCGAGCCCTGCGGCTCTCGACGCGCATGGCCCTGCTGGTGGCGGCCACGTTTTCGCTGGGCGCGGCCATAGCCGGTCCCACCGTGCTCACCCTCGAGTACGAACCCGTGCCGCGCGGGTTCGCCGTGCTGCTGGTGTTGTTCGCCGCCGGCCTGGCGGCGAACGGACGCGACTTCGCCGCCGGCATCGCCGTTTCCCTGGGCTTCCTGTACCACGCACCGTCGGTCATCCCGTTCTGGATCGTTTACTTCTGCCTGACGCTGTGTCCCTCGAAACCGGCGGTGATGAGCCGGCGGATCTGGGGACTCGTTCCGATCCTGGGCGGCGTTCTGGTTCTGCTGGCGCTCTCCCGCCTCCAGGCGGGCGCGAGCGAGCCGCAGGCCTTCCTGGGCCGCATCGATCCCGAGCTGGAGCGCATCCAACGCCTGCGCGCTCCCTATTGCTGGGTATCGCTGTGGGCGCCGGAATGGATCTGGCACTACCTGCTCCTGTGGGCGGCTTCGCTCGCCGCATTCTGGCGGGTGCGGCGATCCGCCTCCCAAGACGCGCGCTTCTTCCTCATCGGCCTGCCGCTGGTGGGCGTCCTGGCGATGCCGGTCTCTTACCTGCTGCTCGACCAATGGAAATGGATCCTGATGCCGCAGATCCAGCCCGCCCGGGCGGTGCTCTTCGTCGCCGCTATGGCGGGAATCCTCGCCGCGATCGCCGCGGTGAAAGCCGGCGGGCAAGGGCGCTGGTGGGAGAGCGCGTTGTGGTTCCTGGTGGTGTTCGCGATCCCCGTGAGCACGTTCGCGGGCCGGCCGCTCCCCGGCGGGCTCGGTTGGCTGGCACTCGGGTTGGCGCTAGTGGCGACGCTCGCGGTGTGGGCCGAATCGGGCCGGCGCAAGTGGGCGCCCCTGCCCTGGGCGGCCGCGGTCCTCGTTCCGTTCTTCCTGATTCCCGCGTGGGGAGTCCCGAAGGCCCGGACGCCCGAGAATGCCAACCTGGCGGCGCTGGCCGCCTGGGCCCGTTCCTCCACGCCCAAGGACGCCGTCTTTCTGTTCCCGGACGCCGGCCGCGAAGTTTACCCTGGAACCTTCCGCGCCCGGGCGCTCCGCGCCGTGTACGTCGATTGGAAGAGCGGTGGCCAGGTGAATTTCCTGCGGAGCTTCGCGCGCGAGTGGTGGACGCGATGGCAGCGGGTGGGCGCCTATCCCGCCGGCGGCATCGACTATCTCGTGCTGAAGCCCGCGCATCGCCTCGACGGCCGCGCCCCGGTGTTTGAGAACTCGGGATTCGTGGTCTATGAAACCCGGGGACAGCCACCATGTTTCCCGGTTTCGCTCAGCGGGAAAGCTCAATGCCCAGCTTCTTCAGCTCCTCGGCATAGTAGCGCCGCAACAGTAGGTCCCATTCCTCGCTGCCCTCGGGGATCTCGCGCTTTTGCGAGCGGATCTTGTCGCGCGCCGCGCGGTCTACCTTCTCCTCCGCTTGCAGGATCTCGGTCATCTCGCGGACCAGCTCCAGCCGCACTTCGTTGGGCGGCTTCTTCAGCCGGAGCTGGCGCGCCTTGCGCAATGCGGTGACCACCTTGTGGGAGATGTCGATGACCTTGTCGCGCGACAGCTTCATGTGGTCGCCGGTGTCGCGGCCGGCCGCGCGGATCACCTTGCGCTGCGAGATCAGCGTGTTCTTGATCCGCCGGAACATCTCCTGGTAGCTGACGCCCTCGCGCCGCATGTAATCGCTGTACTCGCTGAGGATTTCCCGGACCTCGTCGTTCAGCCGGTCCTCCACCTCCAGATCCCCGGTGATGATCGTGGCGATCAGCTCCGACACCACCTGCGGCTCGACCGTCTCGATCATCGAGCCGCCCAGCTTCTTTACGAGTTGGCGAGCGAGATAGGCGACAAATTCCCTGGCAATCAGCATTCTGCGGACGATAGTCGCAAGCGACTCTTGTTAGTGTATCAGAGATCGGCGGCGGCCAGACCCGGAATCCGCCGGGAAGAGCGCAGCGGCGGCCGTCACGGGGCCGCGTACTTCCTCGCCACGTAGGCTTCCAGGATGGCAATGAACTCGGCGACGATGCGGTCGCCCTTGAGCGTGGTCATGAGCCGGCCGTCGACGTACACCGGCGCCTTAGGCTCCTCGGAGGTCCCCGGAAGAGAGATGCCGATGTCGGCGTGTTTGGATTCCCCGGGACCGTTCACGATGCAGCCCATCACCGCCACGCGCAGTTCTTCCACTCCGGGGTGCCGCTGCCGCCACACCGGCATGCGCTCGCGCAGATGGGTCTGGATCTGCCCGGCCATCTCCTGGAAAAAGGTGCTGGTGGTGCGGCCGCAGCCGGGACAGGCGGTGACCTGCGGCGTGAAGCTGCGGAGGCCCAGCGATTGCAGGATCTGCTGCGAGACCAGCACTTCCTCGGTGCGGTCCCCGTTGGGCGCGGGAGTGAGCGAAGCGCGGATGGTGTCCCCGATGCCCTCCTGGAGCAGCACGGCCAGCGCCGCGGTGGTGGCCACGACGCCCTTCGCGCCCAGGCCCGCCTCGGTCAGGCCCAGGTGCAGCGGGTAGTCGCAGCGCGCGGCCAGCCCGCGGTAGACGTCGATCAGGTCCTGGACGCCGCTGACTTTCGCGCTGAGAACGATCCGGTCGTGCCCCAGCCCGTACCGCTCGGCGGCCCGCGCCGATTCCAGCGCGCTCTCGACCATCGCCTCCAGCATCACCAGCCGCGCCTCCGCCGGCTCGGCCCGCCGGGAGTTCTCCTCCATCAGCCTGGTCAGCAGCGACTGGTCCAGCGAACCCCAGTTCACGCCGATGCGCACCGGGCGGCCGTACTGGCAGGCCGCCTCGATCATCGTGCGGAAGTTGTCATCGTGCTTTCGGCCGATGTTGACGTTCCCCGGGTTGATGCGGTACTTGGCCAGCGCGCGGGCGCATTCGGGGTACTTCTTGAGCAGGATGTGCCCGTTGTAATGGAAATCTCCGATGACCGGCGCGCGCACGCCGTCCCGCTCCAGCGACTCGACGATAGCGGGCACCGCCCGCGCGGCCTCCTCGGTGTTGACAGTTACGCGAACCAGCTCCGAGCCCGCCCGCGCCAAGGCGGCCGCCTGCTTCGCAGTGGCGGCGATATCCGCCGTGTCGGTGTTGGTCATCGACTGCACGACAATCGGATGCCCGCTGCCGATCCTGACTCCCCCGACCTCAACCGCCACCGCGCTGCGCCGCGGCGAAACCGCCATGGTCCCTCCGGAATCTTCATTGTAGCAACCGGGTTCCGGCCGGCCCGGCGAGCGCCGCGGTCCTGCGGGCGGGCGGGTTACGGGGATGCCGCCAACTGCCGCAGCACGTACGGCAGAATGCCGCCGTTGCGGTAGTATTCGGCTTCCTGGGGCGTATCGACGCGGACCAGCGCCTCGAAGGTCCGCTCGGAGCCGTCCGCGGCGACGGCGCGCACGCACGCCCGGCGCGAGCCGGCGATGGCCTCGCCCACGCCCTCGATGTGGAACACTTCCCTGCCCGTCAGACCCAGGCTGGCGGCATTCTGGTCCGGCGGGAACTCGAGCGGCAGCACGCCCATGCCCACCAGGTTGGAGCGATGGATGCGCTCGAAACTCTCGGCGATCACGGCTCGCACGCCCAGGAGATTCACGCCCTTCGCCGCCCAGTCGCGCGAAGATCCGGAACCGTATTCCTTGCCCGCCAGGATGAGCAGCGGCACGCCTTCCTGCTGGTATTTCATGGCAGCGTCGTAGATCCACGTCTGCTCGCCGTCCGGCAAGTGCAGGGTCCAGCCGCCCTCGGTGCCCGGCGCAAGCTGATTGCGCAGGCGGATGTTGGCCAGCGTCCCGCGGACCATCACCTCGTGGTTGCCACGGCGCGAGCCGTAGGAATTGAAGTCCTTCGGCTTGACTCCCTGCGCCATCAGGTAGCGCCCGGCGGGGCTCTCGGCCGGGATCGATCCGGCGGGCGAGATGTGGTCGGTGGTGACCGAATCGCCGAGCAGCGCCAGCACGCGCATGCCGCAAAGATCCGAGACCGGGGCCGACGGATCCGCCATCGCCTCGAAGTACGGGGGCCGCTTGATGTAGGTGGACTGCTCGCTCCACTCGTAAATATCGCCCTCCGGGATGCGGATGGAGTTCCACTGGGCGTCGCCTTCGAAGACCTGCGAGTACCGCTTTTGGAACATCTCGGCGCGGACGGATTTCTCGACCACCTCGCGGACTTCCTGGGGCGACGGCCAGATGTCGCGGAGGTAAACCGGGCCGCCGCCGCCGTCGTGGCCCAGCGGCTCGCTTTCGAGGTCGATGTCCACCGTGCCCGCGAGCGCGTAAGCCACCACCAGCGGCGGCGAGGCCAGGTAGTTGGCGCGGACCAGCGCATTGACGCGGCCTTCAAAATTGCGGTTGCCGCTGAGCACGGCCGCCACCACCAGCTTCTCCTTCTGTACGGCCTGCGCGACCGCTTCGGGCAACGGCCCGCTGTTCCCGATACAGGTTGTGCAACCGTAGCCCACCAGGTGGAAGCCCAACTGCTCGAGGTACGGCAACAGGCCGGCGTCCTCGAGGTAATCGTTGACCACCTTGGAGCCCGGCGCCAGGCTGGTTTTCACCCAGGGCTTGGATTTGAGGCCGCGCTCGCAGGCCTTCTTCGCCAGCAGGCCCGCGCCCACCATCACCGAAGGGTTCGAGGTATTGGTGCAGCTTGTGATGGCGGCGATCACCACCGAGCCGTCGCCGATCTCCCCCGCGCGCCTCGGCGCAGCCGCCAGCGACTCCCGAAAACCGCGTTTGACGTTGGGCAGGTCGATGCGATCCTGGGGGCGCTTCGGGCCGGCCAGCGCTGGCACGACGGTCGCCAGGTCCAGATCCACCACGTCGGCGAACACGGGATCCGGCGACTGGTCGGTGCGGAACAGGTCCTGCTCCTTGGTGTAGGCCTCCACCAGCGCAATCAGCTCGGGCGGCCGGCTGGACAGCCGCAGGTAGTTCAGCGTCTCCCGATCCACCGGGAAGAATCCCATGGTGGCGCCGTATTCGGGCGACATGTTGGCCAGCGTGGCGCGGTCGGCCAGCGCCAGCGCGCTCACTCCCGGACCGAAGTACTCGACAAACTTGCCGACGACTTTCTTCTTGCGCAGGATCTCGGTGACCCTGAGCACCAGGTCGGTGGCGGTCGAGCCCGCGGGCAGGCAACCGTGGAGCCGGAATCCGATCACCTCGGGCAGCAGCATCGAGATCGGCTGGCCCAACATGCAGGCTTCCGCCTCGATTCCGCCGACGCCCCAGCCGAGCACGCCCAGGCCGTTGATCATGGTGGTGTGGGAATCGGTGCCTACCAGCGTGTCCGGGTAGGCCGCGCCCTCGGCGGTGAACACCACCGAGGCCAGGTACTCGAGGTTCACCTGGTGGACGATGCCGGTGTCCGGCGGCACCACGCGCAGGTTCGAGAACGCCGACTGGCCCCAGCGCAGGAAGGCGTACCGCTCCTGGTTGCGCTCGAATTCGAGCAGCGCGTTGACGGCGAAGGCGTCGCGCGAGCCGTATTGGTCCACTTGCACCGAGTGGTCGATCACCAGGTCGGCGGGGATGAGCGGGTTGGCGCGCCTCGGATCGGCGCCCATCGCCCCGAGCGCGTCGCGCATGGCGGCGAGGTCGACCACGCAGGGCACGCCGGTGAAGTCCTGCATCAACACCCGCGCCGGTATGAAACTGATCTCGCGCGAGCCGCCCGACGCGCGGGCGACGGATTCAATGTCCGCGGCGGTCACGCTGCGCCCGTCCTCGTGCCGCAGCAGGTTCTCCAGCAGCACCTTGATCGAGTACGGCAGGCGCGACACATCGCCCACGCCCGCCTTCTCGAGAGCGTTCAGAGAGTAGATCTGATACTGGCGCTCGCCCACACGCAGGCCGGACCTCGAGCCGAACGAGTTGATGGATGGCATTTGAGTGCTATTCTAGCGCAACCCTGGGCGGCATCAACTCACGAAGCGAAACACGATGTCGGTGATCTTCTCCCAGAGGATGTAGTGGGTGTATTCTGCCACGCCCACCGTCTTGTCTACCACCAGGAAATCCGGGTCCGAGAGATCGAGGGAAATCTCCCGCCCGCCGGCGCGTATTCGTATCTGTCCAGCGGCGGCATTGGCGGAGGGAACTCCCCAAGTTCCGTCAGCACCCAGACGGTGGTCTTGTCTCCTTTGACCTTGTAGACCGACGATCCCTGCCCGGGGATCAGTTCGACCGGCTGCATTCTCTCTCTGATGATCTTCTCCCAATTGGCTTTCATCGCACCTCCGGCACCTCTTGGCTCAATTATGCGGCGAGAAGACCAAGCCGGAGCACGTTTTTTTAGTTGCCCCAGGCAGTGCGCTATTTCACGATCACTGGCAGTGAAGAGAAGGCAGCCGTGCCGATAAACCGAAACACGATCGCGGAAACCAGCGTGTCGGCGCTACAGTCCAACGTTCCTCGTTTGCCGGCCAGGGCCGGGAACAGATAGTTGCCCCAGTGCCCCAGCGGATTCAGGGCCGGGACCGAAACCGCGTGCGGAATCACCGTCCCCGAATGGTCGCGCGCCACGCAGGTGATATACGCCGCTGCACTCGGGTTCAGGCTGCTGATCGCGAAACCGGTGTAGAAGGGCGCATTGGCCGGGGCAAACGTGGTCGCGTCAAACGGGACCAGGAAGCCCGAGTATCCGCCGCCGGCGGCCACTCCCGCCTCGTAGAAGTTGCCTTCCGCCGGGGCGCGCCGGAAAACACCATGCAGCGTGATGGACGCATCCGCGGTAACCAGCCCCCAGCCACCCGTGGTCGGCCAACCCGTGTTGGCGGCTTCATAGTAGTATGCGCCCTGCGCGGGCACGCTGTCACTCAAGGCGCTCGAGTTCCCCAAATCGCCCCCGAACGGCAGCGCCAGGCTGCTGCCATCGTCACCGTAGAAGGCGACTGTGAATCGCCTCGCCTGGGTATCCGAGTTCATCGCGAACAAGCCGGTGGTCCACTCATTGCCGAAGGCCAGATGGGGCAGCGCCCGAATGACGCACGAGTCCGAACCCCCGCAGGCCGAGGAGTCGGTCTGGCGGATCGGCGCCGACACGCCGCCAAGAGAGAGAGTCCCCGTCCGCGCTGCGCCGGTATTGGAGTCCGCAAGCAGAGTGATCTCGGCGGAGGCGGCCCCGCTCGAGCTGCCCGAGACGGTCAGCCAACTCGGAAGGCCCGAGAGACTCCACGCACATCCGACAGCGGTGTGGAGGGTGAGCTTCACCTGGCCACCCGAAGCGGGCACGCCGAGGTCGTTCGTGCTGACCGCGTACCAGCACGAGGATACGGAACCGGAAGTCAGGATGCGAATGCGGCTGGTTGAATCGGCCACATAGATCCTGCCGGCCGCATCTACGGCTACGCTGGACGGCGCGTTGAGCTGGGCGCTGGCGGCCGGGCCTCCGTCGCCGGAATAGCCCGCGGTCCCGGTTCCCGCCACCGTCGAGATCGTCCCGCCCGCCGTCACCTTGCGGACGCGGTTGTTGTAAAAGTCCCCAACGTACAGGTTGCCGCTGGAGTCCACGGCTACACCGGTCGGATAGTCGAGCTGGGCGCTGGTGGCCGAGCCGCCATCGCCGGAGTAACCCGCGGTCCCGGTTCCCGCCACCGTCGAGATCGTCCCGTCCGTGGCCACCTTGCGGACGCGGTTGTTCTGATGGTCCGCAATATACAGGTTGCCGCTGGAGTCCACGGCTACGCCGGTCGGCGAGTAGAGCTTGGCGCTGGTGGCCTGGCCGCCATCGCCGGAGTAACCCGCGGTCCCAGTGCCCGCCACCGTCGAGATGGTCCCGCCCGAAGCCACCTCGCGGATGCGATGGTTGCCATCGTCCGCAATGTACAGGTTGCCGTTGGAGTCCACGGCGACGCCGTAGGGGTAGTTGAGCTGGGCGCTGGTGGCCGGGCTTCCATCGCCGGAGTAGCCCGCAGTCCCAGTGCCCGCCACCGTCGAGATCGTCCCGCCCGGCGTCACCTTGCGGATGCGATGGTTGAATTCATCCGCAATGTACAGGTTGCCGCTGGAATCCACGGCCACGCCAGTCGGATAGTTGAGCTGGGCGCTGGCGGCCGGGCTTCCGTCGCCGGAGTAGCTCGCGGTCCCAGTGCCCGCCACCGTCGAGATGGTCCCGCCCACCGCCACCTTGCGGACGCGATGGTTGCCAGTATCCCCAATGTACAGGTTGCCACTGGAGTCCACGGCTACCCCGGCAGGCGTGCAGAGCTGGGCGCTGGTGGCCGGGCCTCCGTCGCCGGAGTAGCCCGCGGTCCCGGTGCCCGCCACGGTGTTGATGGTGTAAGTCTGCGCCCCGGCGGAAGCCGCCAGGATGAACATGGGAAGCAAAGAACCAAGCAGTCGCATCGCGAAGTCTCCGTGGGCGGTATTCTACCTCACAATCACCGTCAGAGACTAATTGGCGCCTTACATGTACTCGGGCACCTCGATGCCCAGCACCGCGAGGGTGCGCTCGAGTTGCCCCAGGCAGTGCGCTATTTCACGATCACTGGCAGTGAAGAGAAGGCAGCCGTGCCGATAAACCGAAACGCGATCGCGGAAACCAGCGTGTCGGCGTTACAGTCCAGCGTCCCTCGTTTGCCGGCCAGAGGCGGGAACAAATAGCCGCCCCAGTGGCCCATCGGATTCAATGCTGGGACCGTGACTGCGTTGGGGATTACCGTCCCCGCCTGGTCGCGCGCCACGCAGGTGATATGCGCTGATGCGCTCGGGTTCAGGTTGCTGATCGCAAAACCCGTATAGAAGGGCGCATTGGCCGGAGCGAATGTGGTCGCGTCAAACGGGATGAGAAATCCCGAGTAGCCGCCGCCGGCGGCTACTCCCGCCTCGTAGAAGTTACCCTCCGCCGGAGCGCGCCGGAACAGACCGTGTACTGTGATCGAATCGTCCTGGGTAATCAGCCCCCAGGCGCCCGTGGTCGGCCAAGCCGGGTTGGCAGCTTCGTAGTAGTCTGTGCCATGCGAAGGCACGCTGTCGCTCAAAGTGCTCAGGTCCCCCAAGCTGCCCCCGAACGGCAACGTCCTGCTGCTGCCATCGTCGCCGTAGAAAGCGACTGAGAATTGCTTCGCCTCGGTACCGGAGTTCATGGCGAACAAGGCGGTGGTCCACTCATTGCCGAACGCCAGGTGAGGCAGCACCTGGATGACGCACGACCCCGAACCTCCGCAAGCCGAGAGGTCCATCTGGCGGACCGTCACGGAGACCCCACCGATGGAAACGGACGCCGCCCGCGGCCCGCCGGTATTGGAAGCCACAACCAGAGTGGTCCAGTGGGAGCCGGCGCCGGCGGCGTCGCCGGAGATGGTCAGCCAGTCGGGGAGCCCCGAGAGAAGCCACGGGCAGCCGGGATCTGTGTTGATGTTGAGCCCCACGTCGCCGCCCGAAGCGGGCACGCCGAGGGAGCTCGTGCGGACCGAGTAGGTGCATGAGGGTGTGGAGGCGGGAGTCAGGATGCGAATGCGGTCGTTCTGTGAGTCGGCTACATAAACTCTGCCGGTGGCATCCACGGCTGCACCCGTCGGGTTGTAGAGCGAAGCGCTGATGGCCGGGCCTCCGTCGCCAGAGTAGGTCGAGTGCCCATCGCCCGCCACCGTCCAGATCGTCCCGCCCGGCGCCACCTCGCGAATGCGCTTGTTGTTAGTGTCCGCGATGTACAGGTTGCCGGCTGCATCCACGGCTACGCCGTACGGCGTGTTGAGCTGGGCGCTGGTGGCCGGGCCTCCCTCGCCGGAGTAGCCCGACGTCCCGGTGCCCGCCACCGTCGAGATCGTCCCGCCCGGCGCCACCTTGCGAATGCGATTGTTGCCCTCGTCCGCAATGTATAGGTTGCCGCTGGAGTCCACGGCTACGCCGGACGTGTAGGAGAGCTTAGCGCTGGTGGCCGGGCCTCCGTCGCCGGAGTAGCCCGAGGTCCCGGTGCCCGCCACTGTCGAGATCGTTCCGCCCGGCGCCACCTTGCGAACGCGGTAGTTGCGCATGTCCGCAATGTACAGGTTGCCGCTGGAGTCCACGGCTACGCCGTACGGGTAGTCAAGCTTGGCGCTGGTGGCCGGGCCTCCGTCGCCGGAGTAGCCCTGGGTCCCAGTGCCCGCCAACGTCGAGATCGTTCCGCCCGGCGCCACTTTGCGAATGCGGTAGTTGTAAGAGTCCGCAATGTACAGGTTGCCGCTGGAGTCCACGGCTACGCCGGACGGGTAGTGGAGCTGGGCGCTGGTAGCCGGGCCTCCGTCGCCGGAGTAGCCCGAGGTCCCGGTGCCCGCCACCGTCGAGATCGTCCCGCCCGGCGCTACCTTGCGAATGCGATTGTTGTTAGTGTCCGCGATGTACAGGTTGCCGGCTGCATCCACGGCTACGCCGTCCGGCTGGTTGAGCTGGGCGCTGGTGGCCGGGCCTCCGTCGCCGGAGTAGCCCCGGGTCCCAGTGCCCGCCGCGGTGTTGATGGTGTAGGTCTGCCCCCCGGCGGAAGCCGCCAGCATGAACAGGGGAGGCAGAGCAAGAAGCAGACGCATGACGAACCCTCCTGGAATAGCGCTCTTCGCTTGCCAACAGACTAGCAGAAACCCTGCTCGAATTCCAGAGATTCGGGTAGGAAAATTCTACATGTACTCGGGCACTTCGATGCCCAGCACCGCGAGGGTGCGTTCGAGTTGCAGGCGGAGGTAGCCGGTGAGCCACAGCAGGAAGACCTTCTTCTCACGATTCTCCTCGGTGATGACCGGGTATTCGTGATAGAAGTTACTGAATGCCTGGGCGAGCTGGAAGGCGTACTTAGCGACGTGGGCGGGTTCGCCGCTTACGATGGCGCGCTCGATCGCGGAATCGGCCTTCGAGGCCGCGAGCGCCAATTGCCAGAGGCTCTCCTCGCGCAGTTGCCGTCCCATTGCCTCAGGCGTCAGCTCGCAGGCGAAATCGGGCACCGCCTCGCCGCGCTCCTCGAGCTTGCGCCAGATGTTGCGGGCGCGCACGGCGGCGTATTGCACATACGGGCCGGTCTCGCCCTCGAAGCTCAGCGCCTCCTCGAAATCGAAGGCGATGACGGAATTCCGCGTGTACTTCAGCAGGAAGTATCGCAGCGCGCCGACGGCGATCTGAGTGGCCATCCCCCGCTGCTTCTCGGGGGGATCTTCGGGATGGCGCGAGGCCACTTCATCGAGCGCCTCCTCGATCAGCTTGTCGATGAGGTCGTCGGCCTTGACTCCCAGGCCCTTGCGCCCTGACACCTCGACGTACGGCCGCTTGCGGTCCTCCACCGAGAGGGCGATGCCCAGCTCGGCCGAGCAGCGCGGTGAGAGCGCCACCATCTCGTAGGAGAAATGCACGGAACGCCGGGCCTGCTCCTCGAAGCCCAGCGCCCTAAGGCCGGCCACCACCACGTCCTGTAAATAGGACTGCCGCGAATCGATGACGTTGTAGACCCGCGTACCGCTTCCGAAGCTGGGCTGCGCCGGTTGCGGCTCGTCCGTGGTGACCCACAGCGCGTGCCCGTTCGGGTAAGTCATGAGCGGCCGGTAATGGAAATCCTTGCCCAGGAGGCCGAACTTCCAGAGCTGGTAGGCGATGTCCTTGCCGACGTAGGTCACCGTGCCGTTGGAGCGCACGATGACCTTGCTGTCCTCGGTCTCGGTGTCAGCCGAATAGGCCGCGCCGGGCATCACCCAGCAGCCTGCGTTCTTCCCCTCGGTCTCCAGGTAAATGGCCTTGCGCTCCTTGAGGAGCTCGAACGCGGTGGCCCAGAACTCGAGGTGCAGGATCTCGCTCTCGCGCGGCAGCACGTCGTACACAATACCCAGGCGCCACATCGTCTCCAAATGACGCTGCACGATGGCGTCCGAGATGATGTGCGCCATCTCGGCCGCGGCGCCCTCGCCGGCCTCGATCGCATGCAGCGTTTCCTGCCGCCAGGCGAGCGCGGACGGGTCCTGGCGGTAGTGGGCCGAGATCCGCGCGTAGAGGTCCCAGCAGAGGTAGTCGAACCGCTCGTGCTCGCGCGCCAGCCGGGCCACCTGTTCGGGGCTTTGGCCCTCCCAACGGTGGAAGCCCACGACCACGTCCGCCACCTGGACGCCGGTGTTGTCGATGTAGTTCTGCACTTCGACGCGGCGGCCGCGCGCCCTCAGCATCCGCACGAACGTGTCGCCCAGCACGGCGTTGCGCAGATGGCCGATGTGCGCCGCCTTGTTCGGGTTGATGTTGGTGTGCTCGACAATAATCTTCCCCTCGGGCAGACCCGTCTCTTCTTCCGCGGCGCCTGCAAGCAGCGCGGCCCCGTACCGCGCGCGGTCGAGCCGCACGTTGAGGTAGCCGTTGCCGGCCGCTTCCAGCGAGGCCACGCCGGGAATCGAACCCAGTTCGGCGGCCAGCTCCGCCGCGATCGCCTTGGGCGGCCGTCTCAACTGCCGCGCGAGCTGGAAGGCGGCCGGTAGCGCCATCTCGCCGAATTCCGGCTGCTTCGGCGACTCGATCGTCACCGGCCCTTCCAATCCGTAGCGGCTCCGCAGGTGCGCGGAGACCGAGTTCTGGAGCAGCTTCTCGATTGAATGGAACACGGAGATTCCAGTATAGCGGGGGGGGCAACCGGGGGCAGCCTGGGCCGTCCCCACAGCGGACGGCCGAGGCAGTCCCTCGGTTGCAATCCACTTCTGTTTCTGCAAGAAATATGAGACCCTGGGAGAAGCTGGAGCCTTAGAGACCATGCTGCCGAATTTCTTAGTGCCCGAGGCCGTGGTCCGGGAAGACGGGGAAGGCCCTGAAATCAGCCTTGGCCCGTCACAGGGTAAGTTGCTGCTGCTCACCCTCGGGATCACCCGAATCATCGAGCAGGAAAGCCTGGATGTGTCCATCTGGGGATCGCCCGACAGTGTGAATTGGGGCCCCAGGCCATTGGCCTGTTTCCCCCACAAGTTCTACTGCGGCACCTACCAGTTGATGGTCGACCTCTCGAGCCAGCCCGAGGTTCAATACCTTCGCGCCAGGTACAAGGTCAACCGCTGGGGCCACGGCGATCCCAAGCCGCTGTTCGGCATCTACCTTTTCGCTCAGGAAACCCAGGCGCGCGCCGAGGCGAAGACGGCGTAGAGCCTACTTCACGTCCCGGATCGCCACGACGTCGTCGTTGACCACTCCGCGGCTGAGGGCGAGGCGTTTTCCGTCTCGCGAAAGATCGAATTGGAAGATCTGGTCCGTATAAGCGCCGATCAAGCGCTTGGGCGATCCTCCGGCGATCGGCTGCTCCCAAATACTGGAGACTCCCGCCTGGCTCTTTTCGTAAAGCAGAAAGCTTCCGTCGGCACTCCATCGCACCTGCGCGGGAGGAAGGTCGAAGTGCTGGGAGGGCTTCCCGCCCTCGAAGGACCGGATGGCGATGCCGCGCTTGTCCTCAGTGTAATAGGTCGAGGCAATCCTCTTCCCATCGGGCGAAACGGAGGGATATTTGGCCACCTCCTCGCTGAGCCGGACGGGGTTGCCGCCCTCGATCGGGGCTTTCCAGATCGTTGGGCTGTCTACGTTCATCTGCGCGTATGCCAGCCACTTGCCATCCGGCGAACAGTCCGGAAACATCTCCCCCGACCCGCTGGTCACCTGTCTGAGCTTGCCCCCATCGGGGTCCATCCGCCAGACGTGAATGCTGCCGGTGACGCGGAGGGACGCGAACAGGATGGTGCGGCCATCCGGGCAGGCGCGCGGGTAGAGGGCCACGCCTCGATCCGAGGTCAACTGCCGGGACGCGCTCCCATCGGCATTCGTCATCCAGAGCTCCAGATTCCCGCTGGCGGCCGAACTGAAGACAATCCGGCCATCCGGCGTCCAGGAGACCCCGGTGGCGCCGTCCCGCCGCGCCGCGCCGGAAGTGATTTGCCTGGCTTCGGCGGGCTGGTCCACGGGCGCGACCCAGAGGTTGGCGACGAGGTCGCTCTGGACAGTGACCACCACGCTGGAGTCGGCCGTCGCGCTGACTCCCGTGTAATCGTTCAGATCGTTGGTGATGCGGCGCAACTCGCCGCCGGGATAGGAGAGGTAGTAGATCTGCGCGTGTGTGTCTGGCCGCTCCGTCACCGCCAGGACCAGGCCCCGGCCGTCGGCGAGCCAGACCGCCGCCTGCACGCCGAACCACCTCCGCGATGTCAGCGATCGCTCCGGTCCGCCGCCGGCGGGAACCGCGACAACGTTCTGATAGTTGCCGCCGGCATCGAAAACGCCCGCCGGGCAGGCGATCAGCTTCCCGTCGGGAGACCACGAGATCCGGCCGCCCGTGAAGAAGGCGGGGGTCTTCCGCGAGGCCACCTTGCGCTCGCCCGAGCCGTCCACGTTCGCCACCAGGATCGCTTTTTCCCCGTCCTTCCGCCGCATGAAGGCGATCTCGTTGCCGTCGGGAGAGAACGTAATCGGGCTGTCCACATCCACAATGACCGCTCGCGGCGTGCCGCCGAGAACGGGCAGTTGGTAAAGCGTGGCCACAGAAGCGTCCTTCTCCAGCTTGGTGTAGTACACGAAATTGCCGTCGGGCGAAAAGGTCAGGTCGGGTAAACTGCCCTTGGTAGGCGGTGCGATCTGCACGATGCTGCCGGTGGCCACCTGCCGCATCCAGAGGCTCCGCTCGCCGGCGTCCGACATGACGTGGACGACGTAGCGGCCGTCGGGAGAGATTGCGGCGGAGGAGACCTTGCCGGTCGAGGTCAGCCGGGTGATCTCCATGCGCTGGAACGGCGGGGCCGGCCGGCCCGCGCGCCACAGATACAGGCTGACCGCCATGACCGCCACCAGCGCCGGCGCCAAGATTCGGACAAACCGCCGCCGGGCCTGCGCGGGCGCCGCGATCGCGCCGCTCACGGCCCGGGCGCCGGATTCGGTGTCGCGCCGCAACCGTTTCAGCGCCGCCCTCAGTTCGGCCGCGGTCTGACAGCGAACGTCTCGGTCCTTTTCGAGCGCATTGGCGATGATCTGCGCGAGCGGAAGAGGCACGTTGGCGGGCGGCGGCGGCTGCTCGTTGAAAATGGCGTAAAACACGACCGCCGCCGTGGGGCCCTGGAACGGCGGCGCGCCGGTGGCCATCTCATACAGCACGACGCCGAAGGAGAACAGGTCGGTGCGGGCGTCCACTTCCTCGCCGCGGGCCTGCTCCGGCGACATGTAGGCCACGGTGCCGATCGCCGTGCCCGGCCGGGTCAGTTGAGCCTCGGCGAGTGCAGCGGCGGCCGCCGCTGAGCCTTGTGGCGGCGCCGCCTCGTGCTTCGCCAGTCCGAAGTCCATGATCTTGGCCTGCCCGCGCGCGGTCACGAAGATGTTGGCCGGCTTCATGTCGCGGTGCACGATGCCGCGGGAGTGCGCGGCGTCCAGCGCATCGGCGATTTGGATGGCCAGCTCCAGCAGTTCTTCCACCTTCAACGGCTTGCCGGCGATGCGCTCGGAGAGCGTCTGGCCTTCCAGGTACTCCATCACCAGATACGGCTGGCCTTCGTGCTCCCCTATGTCGTAAAGCGTGCAAATATTGGCATGGTTGAGGGCGGAAGCGGCACGGGCCTCACGCTGGAACCGCTCGCGCGCGCCCGGTTCCCGCACCGATTCGGGCGGCAGGAACTTCAGCGCGACAATACGGCCGAGCCGCGTGTCTTCGGCCTTGTAGACGACCCCCATGCCGCCCGCGCCGAGTTTCTCGAGGATGCGATAGTGCAAGACGCTGGTCCCAATCATGAGCGCTCTCTAAAGCTGGTTGATGATGCTGGCCACGTAGCCGGCGCCGAAGCCGTTGTCGATGTTCACCACGGTCACGTTGCTGGCGCAACTGTTCAGCATGCCCAGCAGCGCCGCCAGGCCGTGGAAACTGGCGCCGTAGCCCACGCTGGTAGGCACGGCGATCACCGGGCAGGAAACCAGGCCCCCCACCACGCTGGGAAGCGCGCCCTCCATCCCCGCACAAACTACCACCACCCGCGCCTGCGTCAGCCGCTCGCGGTTGTTCATCAGGCGGTGGATGCCGGCCACACCGATATCGAAGATGGTCTCCACCTCGTTGCCCATCACCTCGGCGGTGATCTGCGCTTCTTCGGCCACCGGGATGTCGCTGGTGCCCGCGGAGACGACCGCGATCCTGCCCTTGCCGCGGATGGCACGGTCGCGCCAGACCCGCAACGCGCCCGACAGCGGGAAGTACTCGGCCTCCGGGACCGTCTCGCGGAGACGCTCGGCAGTGGCGGCATCGGCCCGCGTGATCAGGATGTTGGGCGATCGCTCGAGCAGGCGCGAGGCAATTTCGGCCACCTGCCCGGGAGTCTTCCCCTGGGCGAAGATCACCTCGGGCATGCCCTGGCGCAGAGCGCGGTGATGGTCGACCTTGGCAAACCCGAGGTCCTCGAACGGCAGGTGGCGCATCCGCTCCAGCGCCGCCTCCACATCCACCGCCCCGGCGCGAACCGCCTCCAGCAGCGCCCGCACTTGTTCCTGGTTCATGAGCTAAAACCTCAGCGTGTCCCCCGCCTTCAGGCCGTACTTGGCCGCCATGCCCCCGCCCAACTCCAGAACGTACAGCGCGTCGTAGCTGCCGCCGTAGTTGGGGCACTCGCCGGCTTCGGTGGTGCACGGCGGCGTGTCGACCGAGAGCTCCACGATGCGGCGGTCGCGGTCCATCCAAATGATGTCCAGCGGGATGCGGACCTGGTACATCCAATACTTGTACTTGCCCGAGGCGGCGTGGAAGAAAAGCATCCCGCGGTCCGGTGCGAGGGAGTCGCGGAACATCATGCCGCGCTGCATGTCGGCCTCCGTCAGCATGCTCTCCGCGCGCACTTGCTTCCCGTTCGGGAAGGTCACCACGCGGGCCTGGTAGTCCTCCAGCGTCGCCGCTTCGCGGCCGCAGCCCCACAGAAGGAGGGCCAGGCCCGCGGCTGGGAAGATCTGGCGCACCATGCAATAGAATGATAGCAGGCGGCGCGATGGCATCCTTTCTGCGACGGTTCCGGCTGACGCTCGACATGGTCAAGTTCGAGCACTCGGTTTTCGCGCTCCCCTTCGCCGGAACGGGCGCGCTCCTGGCGTTCCGGGAATCGCGCGGCGCGGCGCCCGAGCTGGCCTGGAGCATCCTGTGGATCGTGGTGGCGATGGTGGCGGCGCGCTCGGCCGCCATGGCATTCAACCGCCTTCTGGACGCCGATCTCGACGCGCGCAACCCCCGCACGCGCTCGCGCCATCTTCCGGCCGGCCTGCTCTCGAAAGTATTCGCCTGGGCCTTTGTCGCGGCCTCCACGCTGGTCTTCCTGCTGGCGGCGCGCGCCCTGAACCCGCTCTGCTTCCGCCTGGCGCCGCTGGCGCTCGCGGTGGTGTTCTTCTACTCTTTCACCAAGCGGTTCACGTCGCTCTCGCACCTGGTGCTGGGCCTGTCGCTGGGGATCGCGCCGGCGGCCGCCTGGATCGCGGTGCGCGGCTCGCTCGACTTGCGCATCCTCTGGCTCACCGCGGCGGTGATGCTGTGGACCGCCGGGTTCGACATCATCTATTCCTGCCAGGATTACGAGTTCGACGTGGTGGAAGGGCTCTTCAGCTACCCCAGCCGGTTCGGGATCGCCGGCTCGCTGTGGATCTCGCGCGCGTTTCATGTCACCATGCTGGGCTGCCTGCTGGCGCTGGCGCACGCCTTCCAGCTCGGATGGGTGAGCCTGACCGGCGTGGCCGCCGTGGCCGCCCTGCTGGTCTACGAGCACGGGCTGGTGAAGGCCGACGACCTGTCCCGAGTCAACGCGGCCTTCTTCAACGTGAACGGCTGCGTCAGCGTGCTGTTCTTCCTGTTCTGGGCCGCCGATATCCTGCTCCTCCGTTCTGGGGTGTGAAATGGGAATCTCGATTGAAGACCGGCGTCTCGGGCCCATCCTCGACAAAGTGAATTCCGGCGACCGCCTGGACCGCGGCGACGGGATCGCGCTGTACCGCACATCGGATCTCCTGGCCCTGGGCTACCTGGCGAACCTGGTGCGCGAGCGGCTCCACGGCAACCTCACCTACTTCAACGTGAACCGGCACATCAACCCCACCGACGTATGCGTGGCGAGCTGCCGGCTATGCGCCTTCGGCAAACGGGCCAAGGACCCGCGCGCCTACACCCTGTCGCTCGAACAGGTCTGGGAGACCGCCGGGCGCGGCTGGACCGAAGCCGTCACCGAGTTCCACATCGTGGGCGGGCTGCACCCCGAGCTGACGCTGGACTGGTACTGCGAGATGCTGCGGGGCCTCAAAGCGCGCTTTCCCCAGGTGCACCTGAAAGCCCTCACCATGGTCGAGATCGCCTACCTGGCGCGCCGCACTCGCGTTTCAGTCCGCGAAGTCCTCCAGCGGCTCCAGGACGCCGGCGTCGAGTCGCTGCCCGGCGGCGGCGCCGAGATCTTCTCGGAGCGCGTCCGGCGCATCATCTGCGATCACAAGATCACCGGCGCGGAGTGGATCGAGGTGGCGCGCACGGCGCACCGGATGGGGCTGAAATCCAATTGCACGATGCTCTATGGCCACCTCGAGAACGAGGAGGACCGCGTCGATCACCTGCTCGATCTGCGTGCGCTCCAGGATGAGACCGGCGGGCTGGTGGCGTTCGTCCCGCTGGCCTTTCATCCCGGCAACACGCCGCTCGCTCACATCCCCTCGACCACCGGATTCGCCGACCTCAAGAACGTCGCGGTGGGGCGCCTGCTGCTCGACAACGTGCCGCACGTCAAGGCCTACTGGGTGATGATGACTCCGCGGATCGCCCAAGTCGCCCAGCGCTTCGGCGCCGACGACATCGACGGCACGGTGGTCGAAGAGAAGATCTACCACGACGCGGGCGCCACCACCAGCCAGTCCCTCCGCCGCGCCGAGCTGCTGCGCCTGATCCGCGAGGCCGGCCGCGAGCCCCTCGAGCGCGACACCCTCTACCGCCCCGTTTCCACCCCCGGCGCCGCCTCCACCGTTCTGGTGTGAAGGCCAGCCCGCATTTCAGTAGTGGGTCGCTTTCCGATACGGGCGTTTCCCGTCCGAGTGACCGTCACCAACGTTCCCGCGCGCCGAATTCTAAACGCTGGGCGACCGGGCGGGGTCTATTTCCCAGAACGTCGTTTCGAGACCGTTAAGGGCACAGCTCAGGGTCGGGGACGATACGGCCAGGTGGTTCGAGGGACCGGGCCCGCTTTCCCTCCAGTTGCATCAGTCGGAGGTTCGCGGGTCGGTTGTCATCAGAGATCGCCATTCACTGGCTTCAGTGCCGTAGACCTCTTCTCGCTGGTCGGGTTGGCAGCTCGTGAAGAACTTGTCGCGGGCTCCAGGGCATTGCTTCAGCTCTTGGCGGAACTTGTCGATTTCGGCCGACAACCTGTCTGAAAGCGCCTGAACGTTGAGCACAAGACACTGCTTGCCGCAGTGTGGGACAACGCTCAAGTGGGGCGTTTCCTTCCAGGCGACTATCAAACCGATGCTTGTTCCGTCAAATACGATCTCCTTCGTGTCATATCCATGAACCAACCCATTGCGGAGTGCCTCGTAGAGGGTCTTGCCGATGACCTCATAAGGTCGGCCCGGGGGGAGCAGGTTCTTGAACACGTCGGCTTCAGCCACGCCACGGCGCTTGGCAATTACATCGCATGCACACGCGATGAGGGCAGCCGCAGCGTAGTTAACGCCGGGTTCCAGAACCCGGATGCGTGAAAGGTCTCGCTGGAGGAACCCCAGCGTCTCGTCGAACTGCTTCTCAATCGCCGCGAACCCAATCATGTTGAGAGTACCTCGATCCGGCTGCCAGCGCCAATAGCCAGCTTACAACCTACGCGACACGGGAGTGCGATTGCGTTCCCCAGCACAGTGATACCGCACCCGGCTGATGCTCACGAGCGTGTGGCGAGGCCTCAAGGCCCGCACACAGGGGGACGCCATTGTCGAGACTATCGCCAGATGTGTCCGCTTTGCATCGAATGAACGTCACTCGGCCGCGCAACGCCCGAATCGCGGATGTGCGCGATCGTCGGGGGTCCGAAGCCCGGTTGGCGGAAGCGCCGTGACCACCTAGCACTGTTAGGTGTTCAGGTCCTCGAACGTCGTTTCGGGCCACCTGCGGGATGGGCGACCGTGCGCCAATTGAGAGGCGACTGAATCGGAAGGCGGTAAAAACAGGCTACGCTCCGCCGCTCGACGGCGGCCGGCAAGCCATGACGAACTCGTGTCCAAGCGCAGTCATGGAGTAGTAGTCCTCCCCGCGGCTCTGTAAGCCCGTACCATCGATCTTCATGTGCCGCCCATCAACTTCGAATCTCTGTGTCACCTGGACGAGCCGCAGGCGCAGCAGGGTATCGAGCGAAATCCGAAACTTCGCATGGTCATCGTCTTCGCCGGGGATGTCGTCGGGGTGCACCGTGGTGAGAAGCCTGGCATCGTTCCTCGTCAGCCCGGCCTCCGAAAAGATGTAGAGCATCTCGTCGCGGCCTTTGAAGGCGATCTCGCCCACGATTCGGGCGGCCATTCTTACCGCGCCGTAATGGTGCTCCATCATGGCCACAACATTGTCCAGAATCGCGTTTAGGAACACAGCGTCGCGGCAGGAAAGCTGACGAAGGATGTCCGGGAAGGACGGTAGGATGCAGCTATCCGTTGCCGCATTGGCCAGGAGGGCTGCCCAGCGCTCCTGCAGGCCTCGATCATCTTCGAGTGAGGCGTCCTCGAGGAGTGGCACGAAGATCTTTCGAGGCATCGAACGCGGTTCAATTCCGGCATTGACGAGCATCTCCTCGGCCCTCTTCATCACCTTCAGCCCTATCTTCATTCGCAGCAGTGTGCCGTAGCTTCCGAGTGCCTCACCCAGCTCGCCGCAGAACTTCATCGTCAGGGCATGAAAAGGGGCAAGCAGTGAGTCGAGGATGCCTTTCGACAGGCCCTCAGATCCGGCCTTTACGAGCTCTAAGTTCTGGTCCTGCATTCTCGGCGATTATACCATGTAAACCGAGAATGGTCGGGCGAGCCTAGCGGAGCGATTGGAGATCCGCTCCATTTCCCGTGAAGTCCCTTTGGAGGAAGTGCTGAGCCAACGATGTTGGCCTCAGTTCGTGATCACCTCGAACGCCGTTTGGGAATCACCGGCCTGATCGTTGGTGGTTATGTATTGAGCGTGTGTTGCGTACCGACAATCTTGCGGAGCTCCGGCAGTATTTCGTTTGCCAATTGCACGAGTTGGTCCCTTCCATGGAGGGATCTAATACGACCAGTGGAACTGGTTGCCGTGGCCCAGCCCTCTTTTGCGGTTCTGACACCCATATAGAAGTCTGCGACCTTGAGTCTCAAAGGAGCGGAGAGGCCCAGTGATCCCTCGCTGACGGACTGCCATGCTTCGTCGCGCCACGCGTAAGGGCGCGACGAGGCGCTCTTGAGTTGCTCTGTATTGTATTCAATCTCTCCGAGAAGTTTCTCAAGCTGAATGATCCCAAGGGATGAGATGGGATTATCGAGTTCTTCAAGTCTCCTAAGCTGGTCCACTCTTGTCCAAATTAGCGCCGCAACTGCCTGCCCGTTGCGGGGCCTGCGCCGGGATGTGAGCAGGCTGAGCCTCTGATAGATTGGATTGGGTTCTTCCAGGAACCAATCCCAAAACTACG
>Ga0187878_1000205_pt1 | contig 75395 bp, 62 predicted proteins | sample June2016WEW_17_1_FD_132979 | JGI IMG/M metagenome (GOLD analysis project Ga0187878, IMG submission 132979) | Peatland microbial communities from SPRUCE experiment site at the Marcell Experimental Forest, Minnesota, USA - June2016WEW_17_150 | ecosystem: Environmental > Terrestrial > Soil >... | reverse complement strand
CTGGTGTGCGGCGGTCAAGAGCGGCTAGGCTTGGCATTGGGCGTACTCCTTGTGGGCTTGAACACACACAGGTTGTACGCCCGCTTGCTTCGGGCAAAGTCCACAGGAAACGTTACGGCGCTCAGACACGCGGCCCACACACTGGCCGCCGGGACCGCGCCGAGCCACTGGCGAGACCGACCCGCGATGATGTCAAGAGGCAGGAAGCCATGAATGGGCATGCTTGGCCGGGCCGGCTCGTGGCCGGCAGCGGTTTCGATCCGTATGTCCACAAGCCGGGCACCAACTTGATGCGCCGGGGCGCGGTCGCCGACATTGCGTTTGTCGCCGACTCCACAACGGCTCTGAGTGAGGGCGTTCCGCCCACGTCCAATGGTCTGACAATCGCCTATAGCACGATCACTGCGGTACAGCGCGGCATCGTGGTGGAGGAGACGGACCTTGCAGAGTGGCAGTCACCCTATGACTTGATGCAGCCCACCGGAACATCTGGCGGACGAGAGCGATGCGCTCTGGTATCTCCACCAGCACCGGCGGCTTGCCCCCATCGCGCGTGAACCCGAATGGCGGCGGCCCTCCCGGCTCGCCCGAGCGTCGCTTGGCTGCGTGGCCCTCACGCTGCCGCTTGGCCATCCGGCGGCCGACCAGGTGCCCCAGCCCCGTCGCTACGGGGCGGCAGTGCCGATGACCTGGATCTCCCGAATGGCTCCGGCGGGTGCCTCGGATCCCACCCGGATGTAGACCGACTCGTATGGGAGGCACGGGTTCGGGCCGGCGAGGCTGACCCACCCGCCGCCGGCCGGGACCGGCTCGAGCGTACCGAGTCTCTCCCCGAGCTCGCCGGGCGGGAACACAATGACCTCGTACTTCGCCGCCGCCGAGCCGGGACCGAGCAGGACCCGCACTTCCGAGATGCGGACCTGGCTCGCGTACCAGACGCGGATCCAGCCCCGGCCCCCCTGGACGCGGACCGGGCCCGGGTCCCAGCCGGTCGCCTCGTTCCCGTCGACTGCGAGGGCCGGGTCGGACGCTCCCGTCGACGGGTCGGCCCGCGTCCGCGCGACGCTCGTGATCGCCGTCGTCGACGCGGGGCACGGCCCGGGCACCCAGCCCGCGGCGAGGGTGACCTCGATCTCGCGCCAGCCGATCATCGACGGGGTCGCCACGGTGGTGACGCGGACGTACCGGATGTCCTTGACCGGAGCCGGTGCGGTGTACTCGAGCCATTGCCCGTCGCGGGTGTCGCCGGTGAACCGCACGAGCTCCGTCTCCTTGCCCGTCGCCGTTCGGACAGTGACGCGGTGGTCGGTCGCGCCGGCGGTCTCCTGGTAGGTGAGCAGGCGGATCCCGGTGACAGTCGCCTCCGAGCCGAAGTCGAGCTCGATCCACTGCGGTGCCGGGACGTTGCCCGCGAGCCACGCCGTCGTGGCGTCGCCGTCGAAGGCGGCCCCGACCGGGTCGTTCATGGCCCATCGGACGTGCGAGGCGGTCGCCGTCCAGAGGCGGTCCCGAAGATCGAAGAACCGGTATGCCTCGGGGTCGCTCATCTTGCCCGACTGGTAGAAGTGGTCGAGGAGCGCCACCTGCATCCGCATCCGTCCCGCCTCGATCCCCGCCTTGTCGTTCCCGATGGCGGCGTCGCGGATCGCGGCGACGGCGCCCGCGATCCCGTCCAACAGCCCGCGAACGTCCGTCGCCCACGCGCCGGCCCCGGGCAGGTCAAAGTACGAGGCGACGGCGGCGCACGCGTTCCGCAGGTGACCGATCACGTTCTCGGCACTCGCACGGATCGTCGCCGCATCGCCGCTGCTCAGCGAGCCCTCGAACGCGTCCCAGGCGGGGGAGTGCGAGCCGGTGTCGGGGTTGCCGATCGCCGCGACCAGCTCGGCGACCTCCGCCTCGACGGCCGCGGACAGCCCCGGCGGCCAGTTGAGCCCGGGCCAGACGCCCGGCTCGGCCGGAGAGACGCTCGCTCCCGCCGCAGGCGGCGGGCAGACGACGATCGCCTCCGTCGACCCAGGCGCAACGGTCGGGGACGTCGAGGCGACCGGGGGAGTCGAGCGAGTCGAGGAAGGCGAGGGAGTCGACGCAGGGGACGAGGGCACGGCCCCGCTGCATCCCGCGAGGATCACGGCCGCGACAAGGACCACTCCGAAGTGGTGCGCCAGGCCCTCGCCTCGCATACCCGCACCTCCGCCGGCGCCTCAGCGGCGGCACTTCGTCGCGGGACGTCGGCCGAAGCGTGTGCCCGTCGAGCGCCGGCGACCAGAGCCATTTGGCTCGGCCCGGCCAGGGTAGCTTCGAGTTCTGCCGCCGGGGAGGCGGGCGCGGATCGGGCCGATCAGCTCCGGGTGGTGGTGAGAACCGCACCACCGTGCCTGCGTCCTATCGAAGACACAAGCCCTCAGCCTGAGTGTCGTGCTGAGCACGAAAGGGGAAGTGGAGCGGGAGACGGGTCTCGAACCCGCGACATTCAGCTTGGAAGGCTGACGCTCTACCGACTGAGCTACTCCCGCTCGAAACCGCGCTGGCGGCACGGCGGAGATTATCACGTGGCGCGGGACCAGCAAACGCGAGCCACGCGACCGGTGCGGCCGGGCCACGCAATCCCACGCGACCCGAGATCGGGCAGCTGTTGCGTCGGGCTACAGCGAGGAGATGAACCTCAATCCCGGCTCATCCGCGGCGGGACACGCGTTCGTGGCCAAGCCGTATGCCGTGGACACTCTCTTGCGGGCGGTCCGGGAGGCCCTCGCCGAATAGGCCGCCCAACGCCGTCGAGCGGCCCCCGGGCGTTCAGGGTGGAGCGAGCCTGCGACCGATCGTCGGGCCCGCCGCCAGGGACGAGGCAGCCAGCGGTCCGCCCATCGAGCGCTGCTCGACGACGACGCGGTTGCGCCCGGCCGACTTGGCGGCATAGAGACTGTGGTCGGCCCGAGCCAGGAGAGTCGACTGCGAGTCGCGCGGCACCGCTGCGGATGCTCCGACGCTCACGGTCAGCGCCAGCTTGCCGATCAGCGGGCTCCATTCGTGCCTGGCCACGGCATAGCGAAGTGCCTTCAGCACTGGGGTCGCAGCGGCCAGGTCCAGGCCCGGCAGCACGACCAGGAATTCCTCGCCGCCGAGGCGGGCGACGAAGCGCGAGTCGGCCGCGGCGGGGTCGGGGCCGGCCGGCAGGGCTTCCACGAGCACCCGACCCAGCTCGCAGATCGCGCGATCCCCGACCTCGTGGGACAGCGTGTCGTTGATGCGCTTGAAGCGGTCGGCGTCCACGATGGCGACGACCAGCGGCGTGCCCGTCACGACTTCGTTGAGTCGGCGCGGGATCTCCTCGTCCACGAACCGGCGGTTCGGCAGCCCGGTCAGGGCGTCCGTCCTGGCCTGGCGCCAGAAGCGCTGCGCCTCGTGGCGTGCCTCTGCGGTTTCGAACAGCGCCTGGCGGGTGCGCGCGTTCGCCTCGCGGCGTATGGAATTGAGTTTCAGGAATTCGGAGTGGAAGAGCTTGTGCATCTCGTAGGCCTGGCCGAAGCGGCCCGCCGCGGCGTGAAGATCCGCCTGCACCCGAAGCACTTCCACCTCGACGGCGCCGAGGTTGCGCTCGACGCAGATCGTCCGGCAGCGCTCGAGAGTCCCCTGGGCCGCTTCCAGCCGACCCTGCCTCAGCTGCACCTCGGCAAGCGTGAGCAAGATCCCGGCAGGCGTGTCCGCCTCGACGTTGCCGAGCGTGCTCAGGGTCTGGAGCGCGGCCTCGAGCGCGAGAGCAGCCTGCTCGTATTCGCCCATGCCGATGTGCGCCCGGGCGAGCGTGTCGAGAAGCGGCGGGGTCAGGTCGTAGTCGCTGGCCGCGGCAAGACTGCGCATCTCCTGGGCCACGTCCCACGCTCGCTGCGGGTCGCCGGCTTCGTACTCGGCGTAGGCCAGGTTGTTCAGGACGCTGATCTGCCGCTCGACGTCCCCGACGGCCAGGAAGACCTGCTCTGCCTCGCGGTAACGCTCACGCGCTTCGTCGAACGATCCGGCCACCGCCAACGCGTCGCCCAGTCGGATCAGGAAGTTCCCTCGCGTGCGCGGAGGCGTGCTGTCGTCCAGAAGCTCCAGGGCTCGCAACGCGTGGTCGAGGCATGAGGCGGAGTCGCCGATGCTCTCGAACAGTGACGAGAGGACGAGGTGGCTGCGGGCCAGCAAGGGCGATGGCCCCTGCTCGCGAGCCCAATGATTCACTTCAGTGGCGAGGTGGGCGGCGGCGGCGGCCTGCCCGGTGCGCAGGCGCATGTCCGCCTGCACCAGGCGGGCTCGCATCTGCAGGTCGGTCGCGCCGGCCGCAGCGGCCTGCTTCTCGACCCGGACCGCTCGCTCCAACCGGGCATCGACATCGAAGGCGCGGTGGAATTCGAGGTCGTCCAGGAGATCGGACAGACGAGCCCGCGCGTCATTCCCGGCCTTGCCGCTCACTTTGGGGGTGTCGGCGTGCGGCCCGCTCATCCGAAGCCTCGGGATTGACATTGACCTGCCACGACAACCGAGAATACGCGGGCCGGGCCCGATCCGGAAGCGTACTTATGAGCGGGTGACCAACCTCCCAAAGCCGCCCGCGGACTCCCCTCCTGCAGGGCCCCTAGAATGACCGCGATGCACGTCCCCGGCCGCTGACGCGGCATCGATGCCCGCCTCCGATCCCGCTGCCCTGCGGCGTCTCGCCAGGGTCGAGGCGATCCACGTCCGTGTGCCTTTCCGTCGGCCGCTGCTGGACGCGACCGGCGAGTATACGCATCGGCGCTCGTGGCTGCTGCGCGTCGTGGACGAGGACGGAAACGAGGGGCTCGGAGAGGCGGCGCTGAACCCGATCGCGTCGGATGTCGCCGCGGGCGCCCTGGCGAGGCTGGTCCGCGAGATCGCGCCGGGGCTGGCGGTGGGGCGGCTGCCGAGCTGGCCGGAACTGGCGGCCGAAGGCGAACCGGGCCGGGCCGCGATGGCCGCGGTCGACGGTGCCATCGCTGCGCTGGCGGCGGCACGGAACGCGGGCGACGGCGTGGCGGGCGACGCGGCCCACGCCGACCCGGCCTCGATCCCGGTGTGCGCGACCATTTCGTTCGGAGGGCCCGACGCAGGGGCGGATGCGGCCTCTCAGGCGGTCGAGCTCGGCTTCGAAACGCTGAAGCTGAGGGCGGGCTTCGAGCGCACCACCGACCAGCTCGTCGACCGGCTTCGAGCCCTGCGCGCGGCCGTGGGCCCGGAACCGCGCCTGCGGATCGACGGCGCCGGCGCGTGGGATCTCGAGACCGCGGTCGAGCGGATCGCGGGCATCGAGCCGTTCCGGATCGAGTACGTGGAACAGCCCCTGGCCGCGTGGGACGTGACCGGCCACGCTGCGCTCCGCGAACGCGTCCGAGTCCCGATCGCGCTCGACGAGAGCATCGACTCCGAGGGCGCAGCGCGGGCCGCCCTGGCCGAGCGTGCCGCCGACGTGGTCGTCGTCAAGCCCGCCCGTGTCGGAGGCCTGGCTGCGACCATGCGTATCGTCGAGGCCGCCGCGGCCGCCGGGGTTTCGGTGGTCCTGGGCACTTACTTCGAGACCGGCGTCGGGATCGCCGCGGTGCTCCGGATCGGCGCGGCAATGCGGGCCGGTGCGCCCGCTGGCGCACGCGCGGGCGGGCGGGCGACGGGGCGTGCGGTCGAGGGGGAGGTCGGCCTCGAGCCGGCGCACGGCCTGGCCACCGCCGGGCTCCTCGTCCACGACCTGCTGGCCGTGCCGCTATCGATCGACAAGGGGCGGATGGCGGTCCCCGCCGCCGTCACGCTCGACGAGTCGGAGGTCGATCGCTACACGCTCGAACGCTTCGAGGCGCAGCCAACCCGCTGAGTCGACCCGCCACCGCCTGCGCCGGCGCTCCGACTGCTCAGGCGCTGGGCACCTTGAGCATCTTCGCCCCATAGGAGACGAAGTTCGCCTGGGTCATGCCTTTCCCCGCGATGACGTACGCACGTGTGGTGCCGGGGTGGACGTAGATCACGTAGATCGGGGTGGGGTCGAGGAGGTCCAGCTGGCCTGAAAGACCGCCGAACGACCCGGTGCCAAGGACCGACGTGTGGGTGGAGCAGGCCGCCGGGCTGGTGATGCAGAAGGCGCCCTCTGCGATCTCTATGGCCGCGCCCCCGGATTTCTTGTAGGCAACGTCCAGCCAGCCGTTCTGGTAAGTGCCACTCTGGATGGACCAGCCCTTTGGCAGGACCGCACAGTAGATGGCGAAGTGCAGCGCGGAGGACGCGTCGACGAAGAAGGCCTTGTTGGTAGCGTTGCCGGTGCAACCGGCCGCCCGAGACGTGGGCGCTGCCGTCGGCGCGGGAGTCGGCGTGTCCGTGGCGACGGGGGTGGCCGTCGGAGTGGGCACCACCAGTGTGGGAGTGCTCGTGGGCGCGGCGCTGGGGGTCGGCGTGGCCTCAGCGGTTGCGGCCGGGGTCGGGGTCACGGTGACCGCAAGCGGCGTGGATTCGGCGCTGGCGCACGCGCCTGCCAGCAATAGGGCGACCAGCACAGCCGTGGCTGCGCGCCCCCGGCGAATAGCGTTGCCATTCATGTTCCGGTTCCCCCGAACAGTGGGTAGACAAGCAGCTTGACGTCTGCACACAAGGGCAGGGTTGCGTGGTCCCGTTCGTTGCGGCCAGTGGGAGCCCGGCCCGAAGACGTTCGCGGTGCGCGCGTTCGCGCGCGTTCGCCCGCATTCGCCTCGCCCCAGAAGGCGCATGATTGGGCCATGAGCACTCCCAAAGCTTCCCTCCGCGAGTTCGATTGCGTCGTGGTTGGCGGCGGTGCCGCCGGCCTCTCGGCGGCCGTCAACATGGGGCGTATGCGCCGCAGCGTGCTGCTCGTCGACGAGCGCGACCGCTTCCGCTGGCGGCACATGATCCACAACTACCTGGGCTTCCCGGACGGGATCCCGGCCACGGAGATCCGCCGGCTCGGCTGGCGCCAGGCGGCCAGGTACGGGGTCGAGCTGCTGCTCGGTCACGTCGCCACCGCCACGCCCGACGACGATCGGTTCCGGCTGCGGATCGAGCGGCTGCCCGACGGTGGTACCTACGGGAGCGGGCCAGGCCCGGGCGTCCCGCGCGACGCGGAGATGGCCCGCATGTTCGGCGAGGTGCCCGAAGGCGGCCCCATGGAAGTGCTCGCCCGGACGGTGATCCTGGCCACCGGCGTCCTCGGCCACTTCCCGGAGTTCCCCGGCCGGGACGACTGCGTGGGGCAGAGCCTCTTCTGGTGCATCCACTGCGACGGCCACGAGTCGATCGACCGGATCGTGGGCGTCGTGGGCCACGACGAGGATGCGGTCCAGACCGCGCTGGACCTGCTCGTATTCACCCATCGAGTGACGATCGTCGCCGGCCGCCCCGAGGGTTTCGACGTCCCTGTCTCGCGACTGGCAGACCTGGCCGCGAACGGCATCGCCGCTCACGCCTGCGGCGTCGCCGAGTACGAGAACGCGGATGGCCAGATGCGGGCGCTCGTCCTGGACGATCCCGGACGGACTCGTATCCCGGTCGAGCAGGTGTACGCGATCCGGCGCACGAGAGCGACCAACGAGCTTGCCAGGCAGCTGGGCCTGGAGCTGAACTCGCTCGGTCAGATCGTCGTCACCTCCGAGCAGCACACCAACGTGTCCGGGGTATACGCGGCCGGCGACGCCACTGACCTGCACGACCACCAGGTGAGCGCCGCCGTCCACGAGGGCAACCAGGCCGCCTGCGGAGCGAACTACCACCTCTACACGCCGGTCCAGCGTGTCCCCGGCGACGCCGAGGAGTGCTGACAGCGGGGATCACGGCCGAGGCGGGCCCTCGTTCGCAAGCCGTTAGAGCATTGGAGGGGGCCCGCTGCGCGGCTCGCGTGTCAGCTCGCGTGTCACGCGGAGGCGCGACGACGCGCGAACGCCGAGCGCGCGGTCGTCAATCGCGCCAAGCTGTTCGACGGCGGGGCATGCGCGTCGCGCACATGTACGCCACTCCTTCGGAGCGAGCCATGAACGAGCCATGAGCGATCCCGCAGCGGACCGTATCCGAGTGGCCCTGGAGGCCGAGCCGGCCGCCTGGGCCAGCCAGCACCTGGTCGATGACATCGTCGGCTGGCTCACGACGGTCGCCGCCGACGGCCGGGTCCAGAGCTCGCCGGTCGCGTTCCTGTGGGACGGCGAAACGGTGCTCGTCTACAGCCAGCCCGAAACGCCCAAGACCCGGAACATCGCCGCCAACTCACGGGTCTCGTTCCATCTGAACACGGACGAGTACGGCGACCACGTCCTTGTCTTCGAGGGAACCGCCGCGCTGGACGCGGCTGCGCCCCCCTGGAGCGCCAACCCGGCCATGGTCGCGAAGTACCGCGAGCCGCTGGGGCATTGGGAGCTGGACGAGACCGAGACCTCGCGCGACTTCTCGGTCGCCATCCGCATCCGCCCAACCCGCGTCCGCGCCTGGTAGGCCAGGGCGCAAGAGAGGCAGTTGTGAGCAGAACGACAGGCAAGTTCACGGTCACCGGGGGCGGCGAGCAGACAATCCGCGAGACCCCGGGCGAGGTCAAGCTCACTCGCGTGAGCGGAGCCCAAAGCTTCCTCGGCGGGATCGTCGGCCTCGGGTCGGTTGACTGGGTGTTCTGCTACCGGCCGGACCGCTCGGCCAGGTTCGTCGGCTTCCAGCGGATCGAGGGCTCGATCGATGGGCGGTCGGGCAGCCTGGTCATGGAGTCGGTCGGCGACCACGACGGCAGGCAGTCGAAGGGCCAGTGGCACGTGGTCCCAGGATCGGGCACCGGCGATCTGACCGGCATCAGCGGCGAGGGCGCGTTCGAGGCGCCGGGAGGCCCCGAAGTCGGCTACGAACTCGAGTACCGGCTCGACTGAGACGGCCCCTGGCCGCGCGCCGCCCACCTGGCCCGCCTGGTGGGTTGCCAGATGCCCGTCGGTGCCGGCCGCGACCCTTTCGGGTAGCGTCTCGTGGCGAAGGATGTGGCCATGATTCAGAGCAACGTCGATCCGTTCCCCGCGTCGGCACTCGACACGAACCGTAGTGGTCGCCTTACCGATTCCCAGCGCTACAGGCTCCGAGGCCTGGCCCGAGCTGGCCGCAAGGACGAGTTCATCGGCGCGGTCTTCTGCGGCGTAGTGGGGGTTCTCCTGCTGGCGCCCGTCGGACCCGCTCCGAACGCGTGGGCCCGTCCGCTGGCCGGCGCCGCATTCCTCGTCGTGGCGTTCCTGCTCTTCCGGGTTGGGATCAAGGGCGACTCCATGACGCTGGACATGCGCAGTGGGCACGTCCAGGCCATCGAAGGGGCCATTGGCAGGCACACCTACGACCACGAAGGCCAGCACAGCAGGTTGACCGAGTACTACCTCGACGTCGCCGGCCAGAGCTTCGGGGTCGACAGCGGCACTTATCACGCCGTGCCCGACGTCGGATATGTCCGCCTGTACGTTCTGCCGCGCAGCCACGTGATAGTGAACCTGGAACGCATGCCGGATAGACCGCTGCCCGCGGGAGCTACCACCTCGCCGACCGCAGTGATCGGCGCCGCGATCACCGCCGTGCGGTCGGGCGATCCGGTCAAGGCCGCTGAGGCGCGCGCCGAGCTGGCGGCGATGAAGAACGCCGTGCAGGCCGAAATGGCTGGCGCCGCCGTGCCGCCGCCCACAGACCGGCGCGACCCGCGACCGCTGGCCGTGGCGATCCTCGGGACCTGGCAGACCGGCCCGATCTCGATGTCGTTCCTGCCGGACGGGACCATGGTGGCAACGCTGCCCGGCGGCCACCAGCAGCAGGGGCGCTGGTCGATCGGCGCGGATGGCCGGCTGCACTCGAATGCCGCTGGTCGCGACCAGGCGCTCGATGCGTGGGTGGCCGGCGACATGCTGACGATCTCGGAGAACGGCCAGGGGATGGCCTACCGGCGAGTGGTGGGCAACTAGGGCCGCGGGGTCCGAGGGCGCGGGCGACCAGGCACGGCGAAGCCCGATCGCCGGCTCAGCCGCCCAGGAGCGACAGCCACCCCAGGCCGAGTGCGACGCTGGCCAGGAACAGACCGAATCGAATGAGCCAAACGATCGGGCCGCCTTCCCGCTCGGCAATCTGGCGCGGGGCGTAGATCAGCATGGCGTAGTAGACCGCCGCGCAGGCAGTCAGCGCGCCGATCGCCAGCCCGACCGCACTGGATATGCCGGCCGCCGAAGCGCCTTCGAACATGGCGCCGAAGTCGATTCCTCGTGTGACCTCCAGGACCACACTCCAGAAGAGACCGCCCGCCGCCATCGCGTAGGGCGTCACGAGCGCCCTGCGGACAGTGGTCGGGATGGCAGGCAGCTTCGCCTGCAGCAGGGTGAAGGCCACGACCGCGATCAGGGTGGGGCCGAAGACGGTCTCGGGATTCAGCCCGAGCTCGGCGAAGGCGCTGCCGCCCACGAGCAACAGACCGCCGACGAGCGGCCCGACTGCCGCCGAGCTCAGGACACCGGAGCCGGGAGTGAAGCCGTCGGAGCCGGCGATCGCGGTGTCTGAACCCGGGTCCGCGCCGTTGGCTGGGGCAGCAGCTCCATCGGAGTTGCGCGTAGCCAGGCAGGCGATCGCACCGCAGAAGCCGGCCATCAGCAGCAGGCCCTGGACCGGATGGTCGGATTCGAACGGCCCGGCCGAGCCGCCCGAATGGACCAGCACCGGCCAGGCCAGCCCGACCCAGCCGGCAAGCAGCCAGTCCTCGACCCGTGCAATCGCCGGGGCGCCCGATCCGGACAGCGACCCTTCGCCTTTCGTCAGCCACGCCATAGGTCTGCATGATATGCACCGTCTGCGCAGGTCGCCCCCCACGGGGGGCCCGTCGCCGATCTACAGGCCGCTATGAAGCCCGCGGGCGTACGATCCGCCAATTCCGTGTCATCCTGGGACATGGTGAGCGGCGAAACGGTGCCGCCGCCGGATAGGGATGGCCGATGACACTGGACCTCAAACCGCGCAAGCGGATCGGGCTCGTCGCCCACGACAACAAGAAGCAGGACCTGATCGAGTGGGCGCGCTACAACCGGGGCATGCTCGCCGCCCACGACCTCGTCGCAACCGGCACCACGGGCACGATGCTTCAGCGCGAGCTGGAGCTGCCGGTGACCTGCCTCCAGTCGGGACCGCTCGGTGGAGACCTCCAGATCGGGGCGATGATCGCCGACGGCAGCGTCGACTTCCTGGTCTTCTTCTGGGATCCGCTCGAGCCGCAGCCCCACGACACGGACGTCAAGTCGCTGCTGCGCATCGCCGTGGTGTGGAACATCCCGGTTGCCTGTGACCGGGCCTCGGCCGACTTCATGATCTCCTCGCCGCTGATGACCGGCTCGTACGAGCGAACGGTGCCCGACTACACGGCCCACAACGACCGGGAGCTCCCGATGGTCGAGGAGGCCGGACCTCCCGAGCAGGCCCAACCGGCCGAGCAGGCCCAACCGGCCGAGCAGGCCCAACCGGCCGAGCAGGCCCAACCGGCCGAACCCGGCGCGAGCCGGGGGTAGGTCGCCTTCGCCTGTTCGCAGCTGGGCGCCGGAGGTCCGGCAGAGAACGGGCGCGTCAGTGGGCGGGCGACCACTCCAGCAGGATCAGGGCCACCTGCTGGGAACCGCTGTGGGTGGACCAGAGCTTCAACACGCCGTCGCCGTTTGCGATCGGGAGCGGATCGCCGAAGAAGTCCAGGAAGTCGCCGTCGAGCGTGGGCGAGACGGCGATCTGGGTCGGGGGGGAGCCGTCGATCGGATAACGCCACAGCTGCTCTTCCGTGACGCCCTGGTCGCTGTTGCCCAAGACCTCCGAGTACGCGGCCTGCGTGTCACCGGCGACGACACCATGACCGACCTGGAGCGTGACCTGCGGAGTACCGCTCTGCGTGAAGTACTTGGCCGTCTTGGCGGTGCTGTCCGAGGCCCACAGACCGGTGCCGGCCGGCACGATCGAGAAGTAGGCGGTGAAGGAACCGAGAGAGTCGAAGGAAGTCGAGCCGGTCGTAAGCCGGAAGTAGTTCCTCTGCTCGTCGGCGTAGAAGAGGGCGCCCTGAGAGTCGAGAAGCCTGCCGCCAACGCTGGGCAGTGGAACGCTCGTGCCGGGCGCGTTAGTCGTCGGATCGATGCGCGTGATGACCGCGCCCTTCAGCGTGGTCGAGTCGTACTTGGTGTCGTCCTCGAACCAGAGCCCGTCACCGTCGGTGGCCGTCGGGCCGGCGGAGCCGAAGGCGTTGCACGGAACCGGGATGGTCGCCTGCTCGGCCAGGGTCCCGGCATCGAAGCGAGTGATGCTGCAGTTGTGGCCCGTTGCGTCGGTCTTCAGCCCGGGCAGCCAGACCGAGCCCGCTACTACGTGGACCGGGGTCGCCGCAGGGACACTCACCTGCTGGACGATCTTGCCCGCCTTCGGGTCGAAGGCGATCAGGCTGAACTTGTTGTCGCCGGTCTGGACCGTCATGTAGACGGTGTCATCCGGGCCAAGGGCGTAGCCGCCGATGAACGTGCCGTTCGTCACCGTCACGGCTCCATTGACGACGCCGGTGGGCGCGCTGGCAGTGGATCCGGGCGACGAGGTCGGGGCGGCGACCCCGCTGTCGTAAAGGAATTGGGTGGCCTGGTATGTGCCAACGAATCCAGTCTGGCCGGTGACCCCGACGTCGAAGACGCAGTCGTCGTGGAGGCCCTGATCGGTGATGGCCGCGCAGGCTGAGTTTCCGACAGCCGTCTGATCGGCGCTGAGGTCGGCCAGGGTCGCGATGTTCGTATGGACCGGGAACGGCCTGATGACGTAGGAGGCGGCCGACTTGCCCGGGTCGTAGTCGAAGAGAGTGGTCGAGTCGCTCACGCGCCAGGCGTCGGCGAATTGGCCGTAAAGGACGGCGTTGTGTTCCTGGTCGTTGGTGGCCGCCGGCAAACGAGTGCCGTCAGGGAGGGCCGGAACGCCGAGTCCACCCGGGATCACCGGGCCGAGCAGGCCGACGCCACTCGTCTTGAGGCTGTCAGAGGGTTTGATCTGGGCATTGATACCCCACGAGCCAACGGCCAGAGTCCACATCTGGGTGCCATCTGGGAAGTCGATCTCGAAGCCCTTGGAGACGGCGGAGATTCGTGCACCGCTGCCGAGGTCTTGCGGACCACCCGTCAGATCCACGACGCTGCCGTCCACGCGAGCCTGGAGGCCCGAGTCGACCACGTAGACCCCCACGCGGTGGCTGCCAACTTTCGCGGCTATGGCGGTGTTGATGGAAACCTCGGTGGACGTTTGGTACGGCTCCTGGCGGCCCTGGATCTCGAGGCTGTCATCCGCGGACCGCAGGAGAGTGAACTCACCCGCGGACTGGAAGTTGTAGCGGATCTTGTTGACCGTGACCAGGTGCGGGTCGCCGTTGGACTGCGTGCAGTTCTGCCCGCACGGGCCATACGACGCAGTGCCCTGCGGTGCCGGCGTGGCCTGACGCTTGCACAAGTGATCCAGGGTGTCGGCGATGATGGCGTACTTGGATCCCCCGACCGCTCCGTTGATGGCGGCGACGAACGGGATCTCGAGGTGCTGGCTGGCCATGTTCTGGCCGGCCAGGAGCGTTCCCGGGGGGCAGACGCAGCTGTCGACCGTGCAGAAGGTTTCGGTGTGGAAGGCAAGGTCCTCGTTTCCTGTTTCGTCGTGAACACTGGCGAGGCCATCGGTGGCGACGGTCACGACTTCTCCGGAAGTGTCGTCGACAATGAGGACCGTGTTGGCGCGGCTGTTGACGGTACCGGTCCAACTGGGGCTTGTCTGAGCCTCCACGGGATGCTGCTTGACCGCGGCAGTGTCCGGCAGGCCGAAGCCGTACATGATCCAGGGATCCTGCCAATCGGGCCGGCGCAGGTACGACTCGGCCCAGTTGTCGACGATGTCGGGCGCATCGCCTTGGAGCACGGCGATGAACGCGTTGGAGCGCTCGGGTCCTTTCGCCGCCGCCTCCCAGGCCGGCGCCATCAGATTCCACAAGTCGCGGCCTTGGTGGGCCAAAAACGCGAAGTAGCCGAACGAGTCGTAGGTGCGATCGACCAGCGCCGTTTCGTCCCGGCCGATGTAGCCCTTCGTCCAGACGTCGACCAGCGTCGGTTCGGCGACTTGCGTGTCGTCGGCGGCCAGGTACATCGCCGTGCCTTCTTTCATCCACGACGGAATGAGCAGGGCGGTGGCCATGCTGCCCCAGATCGTGTTCTGGTAGCAGTGCACGACTTCATGAGTGATCAGGACATGGAGCCGGGGCGAGACCCCGCCGCTGCCGTTGACCGCCTCGCCCTTCCAGGCGCTCGAATAGGCGGTTATGGCGCACGGCGCGAAGTAGCCGATGTTGGTGTTCTCGACGATCTGGGTCAGGAAGAGCGCGTCGCCGCCGTCGGCGTCGCTGAGCGTGAGGGTGATCGACGGATAGCCCGGCAATCCGATCCCGATGACGGGCAGGCCCAGCTTGGGGCCGATGTGAGCGATGTCCGTCACGACCTCCGAGGCCATCGCCATGGCGAGGTCGGTCGGGGCGTCCGGAGCCACGTTGGTGTTGATCGGCCATGGGTTGACGACGCCCTCCAGCTGGAATCGGGGCAGGGCCGCGCCTGCTGCCGCGGCCGTCGGAGCGGGCGTCATCTTGTTCGTTCCGGCCTCCGTGGCCGGCGGCAGGTAGCGGTTGACGACGGCCTGCTGGTCGGCGGTGAGGGCGTTCCAGTTGGCCTGCACCCAGCTCATCACCCCGGTGCCGGAAGTGGGCCCGTCGCCGCCCTCGGTGCCCTTTGGAACGGTCACGTCGGGGATGTCGACCTTGTAGACGTAGGCGAAGGCTTCGAGGGCGGCCTGCTTGGGGACCGTGCCATCGTGGATGCCGTCGGTGATGGCCTGCCAGATGGTCTCCGTCGGCGCCGGCGAGAGGAACTGGGGCACCTCCACGACGGCGATGCCGCCGCTGACCGCGAGGATGAGCAGGACCGCGAACAAACGCCGGCTGAGCCGGCGCCGGTCATGCGGGCGGTCGGCCGAGAGAGCGCTCGCGGAGGGCAGCACGGGCACCGCGGGATCGGACTTATGTGGTCGGACAGGGGTTCTTGCCACCGCGACAGACCTCTCACGGTCGTCCGAGCGGGTGGCCGACAGGGTGAGTCGGCCGCGTCCGCCGGATGTCTTCCGAGCCGATCCTGGCGAGCCGATAGGTCCTGTCAATCGAGCCACCCATGCGGCTCACGAGCCGCAACTTCCGTCTCGCGGCCGAGCGTGGGTTTGGTGACGGGGAGCAGTCGCGACGGGCCTTTCGCTCCAGCCTCCCATTTGCACGAACGTGCGATCCTGACACTGCAGCAGCGCCGATCCCGCGGCGGCGGGGCATGAAGGAGACGGCACGATGTCTATCCAGAAGGTCCGTTGGGGCATTCTCGGCCCGGGCCGCATCGCCGCGAGGTTGCTGGGCGATGTCGAGCACGCGGCCAACGCCACGGTCGTCGCTGTTGGGAGCCGGAACCTCGATCGGGCGGCGGAGTTCGCGTCCAGGTTCGGGATCGCCCGCGTCCACGGGTCGTACGAGGCGCTGCTGGCCGATCCCGGGGTCGATGCCGTCTACATCGGCACCCCCAACTCGCTTCATCATCCCCAGACGATGCAGGCGCTCGCGGCCGGCCAGCACGTGCTGTGCGAGAAGCCCTACTCGCGCCACCCGGAGCTGGTCGCCCAGGCGTTCGACGCCGCTGCGGCAGGCGGCCTGGTGCTGATGGAGGCGTTCATGTGGCGCCACACGCCCCAGGTCAGGCGCTTCATGGAGCTCCTGCCGGAGGTGGGCGAGCTGCAGTCGATCCGCGCCACCTTCAGCTTCGTGCTCACCGACCAGGGCGACGTTCGGCTGGAGGCCGGGCTGGACGGCGGCAGCCTGATGGATGTTGGCTGCTACTGCGTCAGCGGATCGCGCCTGGTCGCCGGAGCGGAGCCGGCGCTCGTGTTCGGCGAGCAGACCCTCGCGCCCTCGGGCGTGGACCAGGCCTTCTCCGGTCTGCTGCGGTTTCCATCGGGGCTCGTGGCCGAGATCGTCGCCGGGTTCACGTCCCACCATCGTTCGCTCGAGGCGATCGGCAGCAAGGGCACCCTGCTGCTGCGCGACCCCTGGCTGGGCGAGCTCGGCGGGATCAGGCTCGGCGATCGCGAGATCCCGGTCGAACCCGACGACGCCTACCGCCTGGAGCTCGAGAACATCAGCGCCGCGATCCTGGGCGAGGGCAAGCCACTGCTCGGCCGAGCGGACGCCCTGGGCCAGGCTCGCACGATCGACGCGCTCTACCGCTCGGCGGCCTCGGGCTCGCCGGTCTTGCTGGACGCCTGATCCGGGAGTGGCCCGCGGCCCGCGGCCGCGTCTGGGAGATCGTGGTCGGCCTCTCCGGCGCGCCCGATCCGACGCCCGGGCAATGGCAGCCCGTCAGCGGTGTGGGGCGGCGCACGTCGGACCGTGGTACGGAACGCCTCGCTCGTACAACCCCCCGCGGGAACCGCGGTACCGCGTCAGGCGTCCGGGCATCACGAAATGCTGTCGTGTCGCGCACCCGATAGCCCACAATGCCAGCGAGGCCCACGATGCGAAGACTCCTCCTGCTCCTCGGTGCCTGCCTGATGACTGCCGCCGCGTGCGTCGGCGCGGGCCCCTCCTCGCCCACTCCGGGCGGCTCCCCCACTCCGGGCGCCAGCCCAACCGCCGGCCCAACCGCCAGCCAGGCGGGCTCGCCCGGATACGTCGTGGCGACCCAACCGGACAAGCTGATCCTGCGCATCGCCACCGGCGGCGGCTTCGTGGCGCCGGGCTACCTGCTCTCCGCAGTGCCCGAGTTCGCCCTATACGGTGACGGCCGGATTGTCGTCCCCGGCCCGGTCGCCGAGATCTACCCCGGGCCGCTCCTGCCCAACCTGCTGGTCGAGCGGGTCACGCCGACCGAGATCCAGAAGATCGTGGCCGCGGCGGACGGGGCGGGATTGCTCGGACCCGACGCCAGCTTCGATGCGGTCGGCATCGCCGACGCGTCAACGACCGTCTTCACGACGGTCGTTGACGGGCGCGCGCATCGGATCAGCGCCTACGCCCTCTCAGAGTCGGGCGGCCGCGGGCCGACCGGCGATCCGACAGTCGAAGCCGCCCGGGCGAAGCTGGCGCAGTTCTGGACCCAGATGTCGGACCTCTCGACCTTCCTCGGCCGGCCGGTGAGCGACACGGAGGCCTATGTGCCCACCGGGATGCGCGTGTTCCTGGGCGACGCAGGCCCGGCCGATCCCGCGCAGCCGACCGCACAGGTCGTGGCCTGGCCGCTGACCGCCGACCCGGCGCAGGTCGGCCAACCGACCGCCGTTCAGGGCACCGTGTGCGTGGCCCTGACCGGGGCCGACCTGTCGATCTTCCTGGGGGTCGCAAGGACCGCGAATGCGGCTGCCGTGTGGACGTACGGCAGCGCTCGCTATGCCGTGACCGTGCGGCCGCTCTACCCGAACGAATCGGGCTGCGCAGGCGGCGCTCTCTAGTCCGACTCGTCCACCGGCAGTCGCAGATCCGACTCGAACAGCTCGTAGTGGTCGACGCCGACGGGACGTTCCAGGTCGATCAGCTCGGTGTCCTGGACGAGCCGATCGATATGGCCGCCCGTGGCGGCCAGCACGGCATCCCAATCGCGCCAGGCGGACAGGGCGACGACCGAAACCTCGTCGCTCGGACGCTCGTCGTCCAGGACCACGCCTGCCCGCGCGAAGATCAGGCTCTGCTTCCCCGACAAGGCGGTCATCTGCTCCGCCGCGCGTCCCTCCCATTCCACCACGGAGGCGGCCGCGACCTGGGCTCGATAGACACGCAGGATGCGCGCGCCGTCGGGTTCGTCGCCCAGGGCTGCCGAGACGCGGAATCCGGACGATCGCGGCTCGCTCAGGAGGTCGGCCTTGGGGGCGAGGTAGCCGGGCACTCCTTGCGGGTCCGTGCCGCGGGTGAAGGCTGCGCCGTCCCGCCAGCACGTGACGACGAGGTGCTCCTGCTGATGGCGGTTCAGACGGCTTCCCACGCATCGCATGAGGATCCCGGCGGAGGGTCGTCCACCGGGCGCGGTGTGGCGCAGGAACCCCGTCACCTCGGCCTCGTGGCCGGGCACCACACGGAACTCCAGCAGGTGGACGATCACGGTTGGCCCCCCGGAGGAACAGCAGGCCACGAATGATGCCCGCATTCTAACGGGCAGAGGCACGTGCAAGACAAATGCAACGCGACTTCGAGCGCGGCCCCGGCGAGCCGGTCTCCGCTCGTGTACCTTCGATGGCGCGCCGGTCGAGGGCCGCGACGGCCCCGCGCAACCGGACGCAACGAGCGAGGAGCCCCGAGTTGGCGGCGGATGTGATCGAGCTATCGGATAGCGGCTGGAAACGCCACGACTTCTACATGCGCCTGGCGATCGTGGTCGAATCGGGCGCGAAGTGCCTGGGGTCGCGAGTGGGGGCCGTGATCGTCCGCGACAACCGCGTTCTCGGCAGCGGCTACAACGGCACCCCCGCGGGCTACGCCAACTGCACCGACGCCGAACGCGGCTGCCGACGCTGCGCAATCCGGCTCGAGCAGCCCGACGCGAACCTGTCGGGCAAGCTCTACGACATCTGCCTGTGCGTCCACGCGGAACAGAATGCGATGCTGACAGCGGCGCGCTTCGGCACCGCTCTGGACGGCGCCTTCCTCTACACCACGGTTCAGCCGTGCTTCAACTGCCTCAAGGAGCTGATGCAGGTCCGGCTGTGCGGCGTCGTCTTTCGGCGCGAGTGGGAGGCCCGCCACCCCGACTACGCCTGGGTCTCGACCGAGTACGAACGCCTGGTCGACCACTACCGATCGACCGGCAACGTCTTCGCCCGGCTGGCCCAGGTCGAACAGCTGGAGGCCGTCCAGCTCGAGCTCGGCCACCCGAGCTGAGCCCGGAGGCCCGGGCGGCGCGGCGCCCGCGCCCCGGGATTCACGCGATCGCGATCATGCGCTCCAGGGCGAGGCGCGCCCTGGCGGCCACGTCGGCGGGGACTTCGATCGCATGGACGCCGTCGCGGAGTGAGTCGCGGACCTTCTCCAGCGTGATCAGCTTCATGTACTGGCAGACGGCCTCTCGGTTGACCGGCACGAAGCGCTTGCCCGGCGCCTTGAGGGCCAGCCGATGCAGGATGCCGATCTCCGTCGCGACCAGGAAGCTGTCGGCCTTAGAACGCTCGGCGTAGGTGACCATGCCCTCGGTCGAAAGGATGTGGGCCTGGTCGCCGGCGGCTTCGATCACCTGGCTCGTGCAGCCGCACTCGGGATGGACGAGCAGATCGGCGCCGGGTTCCTCGCGACGCCGGCGCTCCACGTCCTCGGCCCGAATGCCGGCGTGGACGTGGCACTCGCCCAGCCAGATCGTTAGCTTCCGACCGGTCACTCGCTCGAGCCACAACCCCAGGAACATGTCGGGCAGGAAGAGGATCTCGCGGTCGCGCGGGATGGCCTCGATGACGGCACGGGCGTTGCTGGAGGTGCAGCAGTAGTCGCTCTCCGCCTTGACGGCCGCGGTCGTGTTGACGTACGAGACGACGGCCGCGCCGGGGTGCTCGGCCTTCCACTGGCGCAGCTGGTCCGCGGTGATCGAATCGGCCAGGGAGCAGCCGGCCGCCAGATCCGGGAGGAGCACCGTCTTGTGCGGGGAGAGGATCTTGGCCGTCTCGGCCATGAAGGCCACGCCGCAGAAGACGATTGTGGACTGCGTGGCGCTGGCCGCAAGGCGGCTCAGCATCAGCGAATCCCCCACGTGATGGGCGACGTCCTGGACCTCCGGCCGCTCGTAGCTGTGGGCCAGGATGACGGCGTCGCGCTCGCGGGCCAGGCGGCGGATCTCGGCCTGGAGCGCCGGGAAGGTTACCGGGTCGCCGGATGGCTCGACCGGAATGGCGGCCGCCGCGGACGCCCGACCGGACGCCGATTCGACCGAGGCCGATTCGGCGGCGCGATCGATGACCGAGTCGGTCGAGCTCACGGCGCGACCTCGAGCGAGACGTCGAGCGCCCTGGGCGAATGCGTCAGCGCGCCCATCGAGATGTAGTCGACGCCAGTCTCTCCGACCCGGCGCAGGTTGGCCAGCGTGATTCCGCCGGAGGCTTCGGTCTCGACGGCGCCGTTGGCCGCGCTGTGGCAGAGCGCCACGGCCTTGCGCATCAGATGGATCGACATGTTGTCGAGCAGGATCCGATTGACGCCGGCCTTGAGCGCCTCGCGGACGTCGTCGAGCGTCTCCGCCTCGACCTCCAGGCGGAGCCTCGAATGGGCCTCGTGCAGCCGAGCGACGGCCGCGGCGATACCGCCGACCAGGCGCAGGTGGTTGTCCTTGACGAGCAGCGCCTCGCCCAGGTTGAGCCGGTGATTGGAGGCGCCGCCGCAGCGGACCGCGTACTTCTCCAGCTCCCGCAGCCCGGCCGTGGTCTTGCGCGTGTCGAGCAGGATGGCGCCCGTGCCCTCCAGCTCCGCCACGCAGCGCGCCGCCAGGGTGGCGATGCCGGACAGGCGGGCGAGCAGGTTCAACGCCGTCCGTTCGCCGGCGAGGACGGCGCGCGAAGGGCCGGCGATGCGGGCCACCTCCGCGGGGACCGTCTCGATCCTGTCGCCGTCGGCGTGCGTCGCCGTCACGACGACCCGTGGATCCAGCTCGGCGAAGACCGCGGCGACCAGGCTCAACCCGCAGACGACGCCCGGCTCCTTCTGCAGGAGTGTCGTCCGGCACGTGTCGTCCGGCCCGAAGAGCCCCTCGCTGGTGGGATCGCCCAGGGCCAGGTCCTCGGCCAGGGCCGCGGCCACGACCCTCGCCACGGCCGCCGGGTCGGGCGGACGGATCTTGCGAGGGGTGGGCGTCGGGGCGGCGTCGGGCGCGGGGGTCGGGGCGGCGTCGGGCGCGGGGGTCGGGGCAGGCGTCGTCAACTCCAGTGCTCCAGTGTCAGCTCCTGCCCCGGCCGAAGGACGAAGTGTCCCTCGAAGGCCGGGTCGGCGGTGGGGGCATCGATACGGTAGTGGACGCCGCGGCTCTCCGAGCGGGCCAGCGCGAAGCGGGCCACCAGCGCAGCCACGACGTCGGGGCTGCGGGCGAGATTCGCCAGGTCCGCCGGGTCGCGCATGACGCCGGCCTCGCGCCAGACCTGCTCGCGCAATTCCTGCGAGGCGGTGCGCTCGGTCGGGGCGACGACCGGCGGCGCCTCGGCGAGTGGGAGCGCGTCGGGCCGGGACGGCGCCGCGGGCTCGTCCAGGGCAGCGAGCGCGGCCCGCCGCCCGAAGACCAGGCACTCCAGCAGCGAGTTGGAGGCGAGCCGGTTGGCTCCGTGGACGCCCGTGGCGGCGCTCTCCCCGGCCGCGAACAGGCCCGGGATATCGGTCCGCCCGACGAGATCCGTCACCACGCCGCCGATCGTGTAGTGAGCCGCCGGCGAAACCGGGATCGGTTCTGTCGCCGGATCGAAGCCGGCCTTCTCGATCTCGGCCATCAGGCCCGGGAAGCGCGATCGATCGATGTCGCGCAGGTCTAGCCAGACGCTCCCCTTGCGGACGATCGCCCGGGCGACCTCGTCCCGCGGCGCCAGCTCGTCCACGAACCGCTCGCCCTTCGCGTCGATCAGCGTGGCGCCCTCGCCGCGCAGGGCTTCGGTCAGGAGCAGCCGCGAACCGGCGAGCACGGTCGGGTGGAACTGCATGAACTCCAGGTCCGCGACAGCCGCGCCGGCGGCGAATGCGATGGCGATGCCGTCGCCGATCTGGCCCTCGGGGTTGGTGCTGCGGGCCCACAGCGCCGCCGCGCCGCCCATCGCCAGGATCGTGGACCGCGCGGCGATCGGGCCGTCCGGCGTCACGACGCCCCGGCATCGGCCGCCCTCGATCCAGAGCGCCAGCGCGTTCGTGGCCTCGCGCGTGGCGATCCCCTCGGTCCGGGCGGCCAGCCGGCCCAACAGGCTCGTGACGGCCCAGCCAGTCGCGGCTCCATCGACGCTGGAGACCCGCCGCCGCGAGTGCCCGCCCTCGAGGCTCAGCTCCGGGTCGAACGGGACGCCCAGCGCGATCAGCTCTCGAACGCGTTCCGGGCCCTCCTCGGTCAGCACCTTGACCGCGCTCGGCCGGCACAGCTCGCGGCCGGCTCGCTCGGTGTCGACGGCATGCAGGGCGGCGGTGTCATCGTCCCCCACCGCGCCCGCAATCCCGCCCTGCGCGTGCCAGCTCGACGAATCCGGGGCGTGGCCCTTGGTGAGCATCAGCACCCGCGCGCCCTGCCCGGCCGCCGTCAATGCGGCCGTCAGCCCGGCGGCGCCGGCCCCGACGACGAGCAGATCGCACGGCGCCTCGGACATGGCCCTACCGCTCTCTTCGGAGCGAGACCGCACGCCGGTACGAGGCCGCGTACTGCTCCGCCGGCCCCGCTTCCCACGACCAGTCGATCGCCATGCCACGGTCCTGCAGCTCCTCCCAGGCCACGCCGCCGGCGTGGAAGTGCGACATCGCCCGCCGGCATGCCTCGAGCAGCGCCTTCGGCTTGGGCTCCTCGAAGACGAATCCCGTTCCCTCATCCGGCGAAGCATCCGCATCGACCACCGTGTCAGCCAGCCCGCCGGTTCGATGGACGATCGCCGGCGTGCCGTAGCGGAGGGCGATCATCTGGCCCTGCCCGCACGGCTCGAAGCGCGACGGCATCAGGTACAGGTCCGCGCCGGCGTAGATGCGGCGCGCCAGAGCACGATCGAATCTCTCGATCACCGCCACGGCATCCGGCCGCTTCCTGGCGAGGTTGCGCAGGTCGGCCATGAGCTTGGCGTCGCCGGTGCCGAGGACGACGATCCGTCCCCCTTCCACGAGCAAATCCTTCGAGGCGCCGGCCAGGAGGTCGAAGCCCTTCTGCGGATCGAGCCTGCCGATCATGCCCATCACCGCGCGCCCGTCCTCCGGATCGAACCCAACCTCGGTCAGCAGCACCCGGCGACACTCCGCCTTGCCCGCCAGATCGCCCCGTGAGTAGTTCGCCGGCAGCGCCTCGTCCGTGGCGGGGTCCCAGACGGCGGTGTCCAGGCCGTTGAGGATCCCGCCGAAGCGGTGGCCCAATCCCGCCAGCACCTTCTCCATGCCCATTCCGAAGGCATGGGTGAGGATCTCCGCCGCGTAGCCGGGGCTGACGGTGTTGACCAGCTCCGCCCTCTTGATCCCCTCGCGCAGGAGCAGCAGCCCGTCCGCGTGCGGGCCTACGAGCTGTGTGATCTCGTCCGGCGCGGCGAGGCCCGCCAGCTGCTCCCGCGAGAGCCAGCCCTGGTAGGCCAGGTTGTGAATCGTGACCATGACGGCGGCGCCCGAGATCCGCGGATAGCCGGCGTAGACGACGTCGCGCAGCAGGACCGTCGGCATGGCCTGCCAGTCGTGGAGGTGCAGCACGTCCGCCGGGCGGTCGTCGTCGAGAAGGGCCTCGAGCGCGGCGCGGCACAGCAGCCCGAAGCGCCAGCCGTTGTCCGGGTAATCGCCGTCGTCGGTGCCGTAGTAGCCCTCCCGATCGAAGGCGGGCGGGTGATCGATCAGGCGGACGCGGTAGCCGCGCGCCTCGAACTCGACGAGGTGCACCTCGGTGACGCCCTCAGGCGCCAGCGGGTCGGGGACGGCAAGCGGAGTGCGCGTCGCGCCCTCGGGGACGGCCACGCCTCGGTACAGGGGCAGGAAGACGTCGACGGGTCGCTCCACGAAGGCCGAGACGCCGCCGGGCGTCTGGCCCATGACGCCGCCGGTGCCGACCCAGACCTGCGACTGCACGACGTGATCGCCGGTCGACTCCGCCTCGGCGATCGCGGCCACGGCCCGCGCCAGCGCGTCGACGACGTCCCCGAGGCCGCCCGTCTTGGCCCACGGCTCGCACTCGGCGGAGATGCAGACGACGCGCATCCAGTTGCTCCTGTGTGCGGGGCGGCGTGCCGTGCGGCTCGAGCGTGCCGCGGGAGGTTGCGTTCCGGTCATGGTAGTCGCAGCCGCGTCGGAGGGCATCTGCGAGCCGACTATTCGGTGGCCTGCCAGCCCAACGTTCATCCCTTCGCTGTCGGATATGATGGGCGACAGATGGAGGCTGTCCGCGTTCCCACTCTACCGGGCGCGTCCTTCCGGCTGCCTCCGCAGCTCGAGGGATTGCGCCGGCTCGCCTACAACATGTGGTGGAGCTGGAACCCACGGGCCCGGGCCCTATTCAGCCGCATCGACGGCCTGGCGTGGTCGCGCTACCGCAACCCGATCGATGTCCTCTCGCAGCCGATCGCCTGGTCGGAGCTGCTCGACGATCCGGCCTTCATGGCCGAATGCAGCCAGGTCCTGGCCGAGTTCGACCGCTACTTGGCCGGCGGCAAGGAGCACTGGTTCAACCGCGAATACGGCGCCTCGATCAAGGGCCCGATCGCCTACTTCTGCGCCGAGTACGGCTTCCACGAGAGTGTCGGCATCTACTCCGGCGGCCTGGGCGTCCTCGCCGGCGACCACATCAAGTCGGCCAGCGACATGGCCCTGCCGTTCGTCGGCGTGGGGCTGCTCTACAAGCACGGCTACTTCCGCCAGACGATCGACGCCGACGGGCACCAGGAGCACGCCTACCCCGACTACGACCTGACGCGACTGCCGATCCTGCGCGTCGTGGGCCCGGACGGCGATCCGCTCACCGTCACAATCGAGCTGCCGGAGCGGATGCTCGCCGCCGCCGTCTGGTGCGTCCAGGTCGGCCGCGTGCCGGTGCTCCTCCTCGACACGGACATCCCCGACAACGACGAGTCAGATCGGCCGATCACCCACATCCTCTACGTCCGCGGCCGCGAGATGCGCCTCCACCAGGAGCTGGTCCTGGGCTCCGGCGGCGTGCGCGCCATCAAGGCCCTCGGAATCCAGCCGGCGGTCTGGCACCTCAACGAAGGCCACTCCGCCTTCCTGCTCGTGGAACGCACCCGCGCCCTCGTCGAAAAGGGAGTGGCGCTGGAAGAGGCCCTGGAACGCACCCGCGCCAACAGCGTCTTCACGATCCACACCCCCGTCTCCGCCGGCAACGAGCGGTTCGACGCGGACCTGGTGCGGCGGGTTGCCGGGCCGCTGTACGACGGCGACGGGCGCAAGGGGACCGGCGGCGTCCCGATCGACCGGGTGCTGGAGCTGGCCCGGGGCGTCGACGGCGACCAGCGCCAGCTGGACATGACGGCCCTCTCGTTGCGCCTCTCCAACGCCGCGAACGCGGTCAGCAAGCTGCACAGCGTGACCGCCAACAACACCTGGCAGGGACTGGGCGGGAAGCAAATCATCGCCGTGACCAACGGCGTTCACATTCCCACCTGGGTTGGCCAGCCGATCGGTGAGCTGTTCGAGCGCTACCTGGGCGCCCAGCTCGACAGCCTAGATGCCCGCAACGGCGTGGAGCGGTTCTGGGAGCGGACCGACGAGATCCCCGACGTGGAGCTCTGGAGCGCGCACCAGCGCCAGAAGCTCGAGCTGATGATCTTCGCCCGCAACCGGCTGCGCCACCAGTTCGCCCGCCACGGCGAGGCGCCGAGCGTGCTGGAGGAGCTGGAGTCGGTCCTCGACGTCGGAGCGCTGACGATCGGGTTCGCCCGCCGGTTCGCGACCTACAAGCGGGCCGGCCTGCTCTTCTCCGACATGGACCGCATCTCTCGACTGCTGTGGAGCAAGGAGCGCCCGGTCCAGATCATCTTCGCCGGCAAGGCGCACCCGGCCGACCGCCCCGGCCAGAGCGTCATCCAGGAGATCTTCGCTCGCTCGCGCTCGCCCCAGCTGCGCGGCCGGGTCTTCATCCTGGAAGACTACGACATGCGCGTCGCGCGCTTCATGGTCGAGGGCGTGGACGTCTGGCTGAACAACCCGCGCCGGCCGCTGGAAGCCTCCGGCACGAGCGGCATGAAGGCCTCTGTCAACGGCGTCGTGAACCTGTCCGTCCTCGACGGCTGGTGGGATGAGGGCTGGGTCGGCGACAACGGCTGGGCGATCGGCGGGCGCGAGACGAACCCGGACGAAGGCGCCCAGGACTACGCCGACGCCCAGGACCTCTACCGGCTCCTCGAGCAGGAGGTCGTGCCGCTCTACTACGGGCGCGACGAGGAGGACACGCCGACCGGCTGGACCGCCGAGATGCGCCGTTCCATCGCCAGCACGATCTGGAAGTTCTCCACTCTGCGGATGCTGCACGAGTACACCGAGCGGATGTACCTCCCCGCTGCCGGGGTCGAGGTCAGGCGGCCGGCCAGCCGCCGCACCGCCGCCGCCGAGCCCAGCTGAGCCCGGCCGTGGGCGGCCGAGTCTCGCTCGCTCTCGTGATCCATAACCATCAGCCCGTCGGCAACTTCGGCTGGGTGATCGAGGACGTCTACGAGCACGCCTACTCGCCGATGCTCTTGGCCCTGGAGCGTCATCCCCGGATTCGGCTGGGCCTCCACTACACCGGGCCGCTGCTGCAGTGGATGGCCGCCAACCGGCCCGAGGCTCTGGCCCAGATCCGCGTGCTCGTGGACCGCGGCCAGGTCGAGATCGTCGGCGGCGGCTACTACGAGCCGATCCTGGTGACGCTGCCGGACCGCGACCGCAACGGCCAGCTGATCCGCATGGCCGACGAGCTGGAGGGGCTGTTCGGGCGGCGGCCCGCGGGTGCGTGGCTGGCGGAGAGGGTCTGGGAGCCCTCGCTCGCCTACGATCTGGCCGCGGCCGGCTACGAGTGGACCGTGCTCGACGACAACCACCTCCGCGCCGCCTCGATCCGCGAGGACGAGATGTGGGCGCCGTTGACGACCGACGACCGCGGCCGGCGGCTGACGGTTTTCGGAACCGAGCAGGGCCTGCGCTACCGCATCCCGTTCCAGCCGGTCGAGGAGGTCATCTCGTACCTGCGCGAGCGCGCGACGCCAGACGGCCGGTTCGTGGGGATGATGGGCGACGACGGCGAGAAGTTCGGCGCGTGGCCGGGCACTTTCGAGTACTGCTGGAGCCGCGAGCACTGGGTCGATCGGTTGTTCGAGGCCCTTGAGCGCGAGAGCGGCTGGCTGGCCACGGTCACGCCGTCCGAGTGGCTGAAGCGACGACCGCCGACGACTCGGGCGTACTTCCCCACTGCCTCGTACGTGGAGATGACCGAGTGGGTCCTGCCGCCGGACGAGACGCCGGTCTTCGTGCGGCTGCTCGAGCGGGCCCGCGAGCTCGGGTTACCCGACGCGCGGTTCCTGCGCGGCGGCTTCTGGCGCAACTACGCCGCGCGCTACCGCGAGATCAACGAGCTCCACAAGCAGATGCTGCGGGCCTCCGAGAAGGTCGACGCGATGCCCGATGGACCGACGGTTTCGGGCGCGCTCGACCACCTCTACCAGGGCCAGTCGAACGACTGCTACTGGCACGGGCTCTTCGGCGGGATCTACATCGTCCACATGCGGATGGCCACTTTGTCGCACCTGATAGCGGCCGAGGACCTGGCCGACGCGGCTCAGGCCGCCGGCGGTGGGAAGCCGTACGGAGCGCGGCTGGCCGACACCGACTTGGACGCGGTCGACGAGGTGCTGGCCACCTCGCCCGGGCAGACGGTCGTGGTGGACTTGGCCGAGGGGGCCGGCATCTCCTCATGGGACCTGCGGGCTAGCCGCGTGGCGCTGGGTTCCGTGCTGCGGCGCCGGCCCGAGGCGTACCACGAGCGGCTGGTGGCCGCGGAGCAGGCGGCCGAGGTGGCAGCGCTCGGCGAGGTTCCCGGCGGCCACGCGGCGGCTGCCGCGACACCGGCCGAGGGCGAGGCGCCAAAGACGATCCACGACATGGTCAACGTCAAGGAGCCCGGCCTGGCAGCGTTCCTCCGCTACGACCGCCACGAACGCCGGAGTGGCCTCGTGCATCTGCTGCCCGAGGGCTGCACGACCTCGCTGGAGGCGTTCGTCGCGGCCACGTACGAGGAGCTCGGCGATTTCGTCGAAGGCGCGTTTGAGCTGGACACGCTCACGGGCGACCGCGTGTCGGCGCGCCGGGCCGGCTCGCTCACGGTCAATGGCCGGCCGGCGGCAGTCGCGGTCGAGAAGACGTTCCGCTTCGGCGGCTCACGTCTCAGGCCCGCGCTCGAGCTGGCGACCACGGTTGAGAATCGCGGGGAGGCCGCGGTCGCCTTCGAGCTGGCGATCGAGTGGAACGTCAACCTGCTCGGCGGCGGCCACAACCCCGCGGCCTACTACGAGACCGCGGTTGGCGAGCGGAGGCCGCACGACGTCGCGGGCGAGGTGACGTCGGCCGCCAGCCTCGCCTTCGGCAACGACTACGAGGGTGTGCGCGTGGAAGCCTCGGTCGAGCCTGCCGCCCGCCTGACCTGGTACCCGGTTGAGACCGTCTCCAACTCCGAGGGCGGCTTCGAGCGCGTCTATCAGGGCAGCTCGCTCCTCTTCCGCTGGCCGGTCTCGCTCGCCCCGGGCGCCTACGCCACGTTCACGGTCAGCTTCGCGGCCGCCCAGACCATCGACCACTCGGCCGTCGAAGCCGGCTGATTCGCCGCACCGTCGCAGAAATCGCGGTTGTCCGGCCACGACCGCCGGCCTTTCGTGGCAGAAGGTCATGGCTCAAAGCCGCTACCCCGGCCGAGGGGCTCCCGCGGCGCGGCCGGTCCGCTACCATCCGGCGAGTGAGCCGACCAAGGCTGGCCGTGCACGGCCACTTTTATCAGCCGGAGCGGCGCAACCCGTTCAGCGGGGAGATCGCGGCGCAACCGGCCGCGGCTCCGTACCGCGACTGGAACGCCCGCATCGACGCCGAGTGCTACAAGCCCAACGCCGAGCGGGGCAACCTGCGCCACATCTCCTACGACCTGGGGCCCACGCTCGCGAGCTGGATGGCGGCCAACGACGCCTCCACGCACAAGGGGTTCGTGGACTCGGATGCGCCGGCCGGAGTCGCCGACCGCGACTGCGGCAATGCCATGGCCCAGTCCTACCACCACGCCATCCTGCCGCTCGCCTCACTGGCCGACCGCCGAACCGAGATCCGCTGGGGCCTGCGCGACTTCGACCTCCGGTTCGGGCGCCGGCCGACCGGCATCTGGCTGCCCGAGACCGCCGTCGACCTGCCGACCCTTCGAATCCTGGCCGACGAGCGAGTCAAATACACGATCCTCGCGCCCTGGCAGGCGGCCGACAGCCGCCTCGACACGGGGCGGCCGTATCGGGTCGAGCTCGGCGGGCGCCGCCAGATCGTGGTCTTCTTCTACGACGCCGCGCTCTCCGCGTCGGCCTCGTTCGAGTCGGACGCGACCATGAACGCCGACGAGTTCGCGCGCGACCGGATCCTGCCGCGGTTCTCCGGCCCGGGCTTCCCCGACGGGACGCCGGTCACGGCGCTGATCGCCACCGACGGCGAGCTGTACGGCCACCACCAGAAGTTCCGCGACCTGTTCCTCGCGCGTCTCGTGAACCCCGATCCGGATGTTCCCGACCGCGGCTTCGATGTCACCACGGTCGGCCAGATCCTCGGCGATACGCCGGCCAGCGCCTTCCTGCCGGCGCAGATCGCGGAGCGGACCTCGTGGAGCTGCCATCACGGGGTGCTGCGCTGGACGGCCGAATGCCCGGACGCCGCCGACGGACGATGGAAGGGGCCGCTGCGCGCGGCGTTCGAGCGGCTCGCTTCGGCGATCGACGTAGTCGCGGAGGGCCTGGCGGGGGATTTCATGGAGCCCGGGGCGTTGTGGCGGGCACGCGACGAGTACGTGGACGTGATCTTCGGCGCGGAGACGCCCGACGGCTTCGCGCGCCGCTGGCTCCCCCTCGCCACGCCGGAGCAGCGCGAACGATTCCTGGTCCTGCTCGAGGCGGAGCGCTGGCGGCTGGCGATGTTCGCCAGCGACGGCTGGTTCTGGGGTGACCCGATCCGGCTCGAGACCAAGCACGTGATGTTGTGCGCGGCCAAGGCCGCCCGCCTGATCGATGGCGCCGCCGGCACGGACCTCGAAGGCCGGCTGGTGGACGACCTCTCGCTCCTGAGCTCGCCCTCGCGCCGGATCGACGGCTCGGCCATCTACCTCGAAGCCCTCTCGGACGCCGGCCAGCCGCCGGGCTGAGTCGCGATTGGGCCGCGGCGCGCGGTCGGGCGGGCGCGCGGTCGGGCGCCCCGGGGTCTCTGGCGTCGCCCGTCGCCGCCCGCGCGGCGGGCCATTCTACCCATCTGCTAATCCGGGTAGCGGGAGTCCAACCAGCCCGGGTCTTCCTGCCGCGATTCTGACCCGGAAGCCTAGACGCACCCGCGATCCACGCTCGATCGGGCATCACGCCACGCCGGCCGGGCCCATGTGGGGCCCAGACCCAGCCGAGGATCCGGACTCGTGCCACGGGGGTTTGCATGTGTCCAGAGTGGCAAGGAGTAAGAGGACGGGAGTCCCCAGACAAGCCCGACCGCGCGCGGATCGCCGAGTTCGGCTGGCGCCTTCCGCCTGCTAGACTCGATCCGGAAGCACCCTCGCTCGCAGCTTCGGAGAACCCGTGGCATTCGAGTTCCACGTTTCGAAGGCGGCCCGCGTCCGCTACGAGTTCGACCGAGCCCTGTTCCAGACGAGCGGGAACGTCATCGTCCCGGACTTCCCGGCGGCACGGGCCTTCGCCCGCCGCATGAACGAGCGCGCGGACACCGCCCGCTATCCCGATCGCGTCGTCCACGCCGCCGAGCTCAACGCCATGGGGCTGATCGACGAGATCCTCCACCATGCCGTCGAGATCTACCGCCGGACCGTCAACCCGAACGTCATGACCGATGCCATGGCCGCGCTGGTCGCGCAGCTCCCGCCGGATCGCCTCGATCACGCGCTGGCCCATTTCGTCGAGCAGTTCCCACCGCTGGCCGTCTACCGCGACGGCCAGGGTGCGGCCGCCTATCTGGCGGGCGAGACGGACGGCCACCCCAACCGCGAGGTTGCCCTCGAGGAGCTGCTGCTGCTCTGGCTGGCGAACGTCAACCCGGCCTTCTCGACCTTCGACGAGCTGTTCGACGACGCCGATCTGGCCGAGCGGACCGACTACGAGCACCTGATCGCCGGCCTCCAGGTGTTCTTCGAGAGCCAGCCCGGCTTCGGCCGAGAAGGCCAGTCGCTGATCGCCTTCCTTCGGGCGCCGGCACTCGCCGCCCCGGATTCGCTGGCCGCCCAGCTCCGCTACATCCGATCCCGCTGGGGCCTCGTGCTGACCAGCTACCTGGACCGCCTGATCGTCAGCCTCGACGTGCTCCACGAGGAGGAAGTCGCGCTGTGGATGCGGATGCATCCGACGCCCGGCCCCGGGGGCGCCACGCACGGCCCCGGTCTGGGCGGCATCGAGAACGAGTACGAGCGTTTCAGCCAGGACCGCGATTGGATGCCGCGGGTCGTGCTGATGGCCCGAACCACCCATGTCTGGCTGGATCAGCTCTCGAAGCGCTACGGCCGCTGGATCCACCGCCTGGACGAGATCCCGGACGAAGAGCTGGACCTCCTGGCGCGGCGGGGATTCACCGGCTTGTGGCTGATCGGCCTGTGGGAGCGCAGCCGGGCCTCGCAACGCATCAAGCAGCGGCGCGGCAACCCCGAAGCCGCCGCCTCGGCCTACTCGCTGATGGACTACTCCATCGCCGACGACCTTGGTGGCGAGGAGGCGTTCCAACAGCTGCGCAACCGCTGCTCGGCGCGCCGCATCCGCCTCAGCTCGGACATGGTGCCCAACCACATGGGCATCGACTCGCGCTGGGTCATGGAGCACCCGGACTGGTTCCTGCAGCTGCCCGACGCCCCGTATCCCGCCTACTCGTTCAGCGGCGGCAACCTCGCCGACGACGAGCGGGTCACGATCCAGATCGAAGACCACTACTGGGACGCCTCCGACGCCGCGGTCGTCTTCAAGCGCACCGACAACTGGACCGGCGAGGCCCGCTACATCTACCACGGCAATGACGGCACGAGCATGCCCTGGAACGACACCGCGCAGCTCGACTACCTCAACCCGGAGGTCCGCGAGGCCGTCATCCAGACGATCCTGCACGTCGCCCGCCAGTTCCCGATCATCCGTTTCGACGCCGCGATGACGCTCGCCCGCCGCCACATCCAGCGGCTGTGGTTCCCCGAGCCCGGCCAGGGCGGCGCAATCCCCTCGCGGGCCGAGCACGCCACTTCGCGCGCCGTCTTCGACGAGCGGATGCCCAACGAGTTCTGGCGCGAGGTCGTGGATCGGGTCGCGGCGGAAGTGCCCGACACCCTGCTCCTCGCCGAAGCGTTCTGGCTGCTCGAGGGCTACTTCGTCCGAACCCTCGGCATGCACCGCGTCTACAACAGCGCCTTCATGAACATGCTGCGCGACGAGGAGAACGCGAGCTACCGGCGGGTCGTCAAGGACACGATCGAGTTCGACCCGGAGGTGCTCAAGCGCTTCGTCAACTTCATGAGCAACCCCGACGAGCGGACGGCGGTCGACCAGTTCGGCAAGGGCGACAAGTACTTCGGCGTGGCGACTCTGCTGGCCACGATGCCCGGCCTGCCGATGATCGGGCACGGCCAGATCGAGGGCTTTGCCGAGAAGTACGGCATGGAATACCGCCGCGCCTATCGCGACGAGAAGCCCGACGACTGGCTGGTGGAGCGGCACGAGCGCGAGATCTTCCCGCTCTTCCACCGCCGTCACCTGTTCGCCGACGTGCACGACTTCCTCCTGTACGACGTGTACGACCCGGGCGGCTGGGTCAACGAGGACGTCTTCGCGTATTCGAATCGAGCCGGCGACGAGCGCTCGCTCGTCGTGTACCACAACCGCTATGCCGAGGCTCACGGCTGGATCAAGACCTCGGCGGCCTACTCCGTGCCGGACGACGGCGGGAGTGGCGGGCGGCGGCTTGTACAGCGGTCTCTTGGCGAAGGGCTCGGCCTGCACCCGGACGGCGAGTGGTACACGGTCCTGCGCGAGCAGCGCTCCGGGCTGGAGTTCCTGCGGCGGAGCGCCGACCTGTGTCGCGACGGGTTCTTCGTGGACCTGCACGCCTACGGCTGCCAGGTCTTCCTCGACATCCACGAGATGCACGACGGGCCTTCGGGGCAGCTGGCGCGGCTGTCGGAGCGCCTGGGGGGCGGGGGCGTGGTGAGTGTCGGGGCGGCACTGCGGGAGATGCAGCTGGCCCCGCTCCATGCCGCGGTCCGCGGGCTGGCCGAGAGCGGCACGCTTCGGCGATTGACGCAGATCGGGGCGGCGCGGGCGGAGGCTGCGTGCCGCAAGCCGGGTCGTGGCAAGAAGAAGGCGCCGGCGGCCCCGGCCAAGGTGGCGGCCCCGGCCAAGGCGGCCGCCACGGTGCCCGCCACGCCCGCGGCCACGCCCGCGGAGGTCGAGGCGCTCCTGGCGGAAAGCGCCGCGGCCGTGGAGCGGATGCTGCGCGCCCTCGTGGACGTGACCGGCGCCACGGGCGACGTGGCCTCCGCCGCGGCCGCGTTCCGGCTCGAGGGCCAATCCGCTCTCGAGCTGCCCCAGCTTCCCAAAGTTGCCGGCGTCGAGCGCCTGTGCGCCGGGCTCGCGGACCTGGCGACGTGGGTGGCGCTGTTCGGCCGCCTGGCCGGCGAAGCGATCGCGGCGGTCGCCGATCCGGACGACTCCAGCGGCGGCTCCGCCGTCGACGAGCTGCAGCTCGGGCCCGTTCTCGCCAGGGTATTCCGCGACCTCGGACAGGACGAGGCGTCCGCCTGGCGACTCGTGGCCTTGATTCGTCTCCTCCGCCAGCTCCCCCTGCCGAGTTCCGTGGCCGACCTGCCGCGTGCCGATCGAGCCCCCGCCCTCGTCCGCGCCCTGGTAGCCGACGAAGCCGTCAGACCCTACATCCGGGTCAACGTCTGGGAGGGCGTGAGTTGGTTCCACCGCGAATCGTTCGAGCAGCTGCTGTGGTGGATGCTCGCCCTCGACGCCCTGGACGCCGTGTCGAACAGGGCACTATCCCGCGCCCGAATCTCCGCCCGCCTCGCCGAAGCCGACCGTCTGACCGCGGTCCTAGCCCGCGCTGGCGAAGCCACCGGTTACCAGCTCGACAAGCTCGAGGATGCAGCCTCCGAGGCGGGTGACTAGCCGGCGGTCTCCAAGCGCGCGCCACTCCCAGCCGCGCGGCGCCCGCGCGCCACTCCCCCCGCGCTGCGCCTACTCCCCCAGCAGGATTCGCCGGATCAGGGGGATCGGCGGCGAGCCCTGGGCGATGACCGACTCCAGGTGCTCCTTGTAGTTGAAGCCCGGGGTCTTGCCGAAGCCGCCGACGACGCGCGGCTCCGGGACGGCCGAGGCTCCGCGCGGGTCGCCGGACGCGACGGCCAGCCGGCGGCGCCGCTCGCGCTCCAGGTTCCACATCTCCATCGAGCCGACGAAGTAGGTGGACAGCTGCGTGGAGGTCAGGCGCGCGCGATCCCACTTCTTGCGGGCTTCGGACTCCTCCTGGAAGCCGCCCTTGACCATCAGCTCCATGGCCTCGTTCTCGGTCATGGAGCCGGCGTGGATCCCGACGTCGACCATCGCGTTCGTGATCGCGCGCAGGTAAAACTTCCAGTGGATGAGGAGGAGCGCGGGGTCGTCGGCATGGAAACCCATGTCCATCACGACCTGGGTCACATAGACGGCCCAGCCCTCGACGAACACCCCGCTGCCGAAGACGGCGCGCACCACCGACGGACAGCGATTCGCGTTGACGAGCTGAAGGTAGTGGCCGGGCGTCCCTTCGTGGATCGTGGTCAGGGCGATCTGTCGATCGTTCTCCTCGGCCAGGTACGACTCGACCTGCTCGGGAGTCCAGTCGTCGGGCGGGGGCGTCATGAAGTAGAAGCTCTTCTGGCCTTTGTCGAGCGGACCCGGCGAGTCGAGCATGGCACCGGCGAACTCGCGCAGGAACGGCGGCGTCCAGTCGATCTCGAGCGGTTCGTCAGGGACGGCGATCAGGTTCTTGCGCTTGCAGAACTCGACGATCTCGCCGTACGACTGCCTGCACGCCTCGACCAGCTCGCCGGACGAGTGATGGGCCCGACCGATGGCCGAGGTCACGCGGCCGACGGTCTTCTGATCGGCCGCTTCCTGGCTGCCCTCGCTCGCCGCCGTCGGCAGCGGCTGGCCGGCCATCCACTCCTTCCAGATCTTGCGGGCGATCCGGATCATCTCCGCGCGAACGGCGTCGTACTCGAGGCGGGCCTGGGTCAGGATCTGCTCGTCGGTCAGGTCGCTGCGGAACGTGTGGCGGAGCTTGCGGGCGAAGAGTTCGCGCCCGAGGCGGCCCTCGCCGTGCGATTTCGGCGCCAGGTCGTCCCGCAGGTACTTGCCGAAGCTGGCGAGCGCCTTGCGGGCGGTGGCGGCGCTCTTCTCCAGACGGGGCCGGAGGGCCGCGACCGCGGGGTCGGTGGAAGCTGCCGCCCGGGCAACGGCGTCCTCCGCCAGAGAGCCGATCCCGGGCAGCTGCCGAAGCGCCATCTCGAGGTGCAGCTTCGAAACCGGCAGGCCGTTGATGCGGCCGAGCTGGCCCCTGGCGGCGGTGAGAACCGCCGGCAGGCGCTCCAACCGTGACGCGACGCTGGCCAGACGCACCGGCAGCGGAGCGAAGTCGCGGGCCAGCAGCGGGAAGATGCCGCCGCCCAGGAGGTAGACGTAGCTGAGCGGGTCCCAGCCGGCTTCGCGCAGCTCCGTCTCGTTGAAACGCAGCGCCGCCAGCTCCGAGACGAGGAGGTCGCGGTCGATCCGCTCATCTGGCGTCAGAGACGCGTCGGGCATCGCCCGCAGCTCGGCGTTCCAGTCATCGATGAAAGCCAGCCTGTCCGCCCGACCGGCGTCGGTCAGGTCGGGCCACTTACCGTCGTGGGCGTGATTCCCGGCGGCCGTCGCAGCCACCGGATAGAGGCGGAAGAAATCGCCCAGGAACGCGTCAACACGCTCAGCGAACACTGTCATCGTTTCCTCCGGGTATTGCTGGAGTGTAGCGGGCGGGCCCGCTCGCGGATCGGCAATCGCATGCGTATCCGGTGCGCTGTGCCACCCCTCGCATGGACGCGCGCGAATGCTCGACACCCCCTCGACGCGGGCGCTAGCATCCGATCATGCGGCGCGCGCCGCCCGGCGACGCCCAGGCTCGGAGGTATCGCTCATGATCGACCTGCTCATCAAGGTCGCCGTGAACGCCGTAGCGCTCCTCGCCGCGGCCAACGTGGTCCCGGAGTTCACGCTCAGGTTCCATAACGACCAGCCCGCGGACTGGCTCAAGATCGCGGCCATCGCCTTCATCTTCGCGATGGTGAACAGCTACCTCAAACCGATCCTCAAAGTCCTGGCGATGCCGATCGGCCTCCTGACCATGGGCCTGATCGCCTTCGCCATCAACGCCGCCATGCTGCTCGGGACGGCCTGGCTCGTGAGCCAGGCCCAGGGCACTCTGAACATCGGCTTCACCCTGGGCGGCTACCCGCCGCATTGGGGCTACGAAGCCATCGGCGTCGCGGTCGTCGGCTCGATCGTCATCAGCATCGTGGCGACCGTGCTCGACCTGGTGCTCGCGCCCCGCAAAGTCGTGGGCCTCTAGACCGGACGGGCACGGTCCTGCCACCGGCCGAACGCGGACGACTGTCCCAACGGCGACGGACCCGCTAGGCTTTTCGGCATGCCCGTCACGCACACCTCGTCGCCGCTGGAACTGTTCGCCGCGTCCGCCGCGAACGCCGCCGGGATGGCCGGGCCCGGCGCCCCCGGGGCGCTCACCGAACGCGAGCGGTTCCGCATGCAGCTGCGGCGCCGGCCGCTGCTCTTCGACGGGGCGATGGGCACGCTGCTGTACAGCCGCGGCATCCCCCAGCGGGCCTGCCTCGACGAGATCGTACTGACCCACGCGGAGGTCGTGTCCGCTATTCACCGCGAGTACCTCGAGGCGGGCGCCGACGCGATCGAGACGAACACCTTCGGCGCGAACCGCTTCCGCCTGGCCGAGTTCGGCCTGGAGCAGCTGGCCGGGCAGATGAACCGGCGCGGCGCCCAGCTCGCCCGCGAGGCTCGCGACGTCGCCGGACGCGAGGCGCTCGTCGCCGGTTCGATCGGTCCGCTTGGGGCGTCGCTTCGAATCCAGGACCGGCCGCACCCGGGGCTGGCCCGGGTAGCATTCCGCGAGCAAGTCGAAGGGCTTCTCGAAGGCGGCGTCGACCTGCTGGTGTGCGAAACCTTCAGCGACCTCGAGACGTTGCTGGCCGCGGTCGAGGAGATCCGGCGCGCCTGCGACCTGCCAGTGATCGCCCAGATGACCTTCGGCGAGGACCTGCTGCTGGCCGACGGCACCACTCCCGCCGCCGCCGCGGCCGCGCTCACCGATGCGGGCGTGGACGCCATCGGAGTCAACTGCGGCGCGGGCCCGCAGGCCTGTCTCGAGGCGCTCGTCCGAACCGGTCCGCCCACCGCCATCGTGGCGCGCTCGCTTCAGCCGAACGCCGGGCTTCCCCAGCGCATCGAAGGCCGCCTCGTCTACTCCGCCGAGCCCGAGTACTTCGGCGAGATGGTCCCGCGCATGCTCGCCGCCGGCGCCACGATCGTCGGGGGCTGCTGCGGCACGACGCCCGCGCACACCGCCGCGATGCGGGCCGCCATCGATGCCCTGGGCGCAGAGGGCCGTCGCGGGGTGGCCGTCGCCCCACGCCCCGACGACGCCGAGCGCGAGAATGCCGCCTCGGCCGCTCCCCGCACTCCTCGCCGCGAGCTCGGCGTGGAGGGCGAAGCCCCGCCGCCAACCGGCCTGGCTCGCAAGCTCGCAGACGGCACGTTCGTCATCTCGGTCGAGATCGACCCGCCGCGCTCGATCCGCATCGACCGGACGATCGAGGCCGCCCGCCTCCTGGCGCAGGCGGGCGTCGACCTGGTGAACGTCAGCGACTCGGCCACGGGGCGGGTCCGAATGGGCGCCATGGCGGTGGCCTTCGGCATCCAGCACGACCTCGACCTCGAATGCCTGGTCCACCTGACGACGCGCGACCGAAACCTGATGGCCCTCGAGGCCGAGCTGCTGGGCGCCCACGCCCTCGGCGTTCGCAACATCCTGGCCCTCACCGGCGATCCGCCCCGGGCCGCCGACCAGCTGACGACCACGGCGGTCTGGGACATCGACGCGATCGGCCTCATCGAGGTCATCCGGCGGCTGAACAGCGGCGAGGATCAGGCCGGCGCGGCCATCGGACAGCCAGCCGGCTTCACCATCGCCTGCGCCCTCGACCCCACGGCCGCCGACCCGGACAAGGAGTGGTCCCGCCTGGAGCGCAAGCTCGCCGCCGGAGCGGACGTGATCATGACCCAGCCGCTCTATTCGGTGGCGCAGGTGGAGGCGATGCTGGATCGGGCCCGCGGCACCTTCGGCCAGGGCGGCTTCCCCGTTCCGCTGCTGCTGGGCGTGCTGCCGCTCCACAGTTCCCGCCACGCCGAGTTCCTGCACAACGAAGTGCCCGGCATCACGATCCCCGAGGAGCAGCGGGCCGCCATGCGCGAGGCCGGCGCACGCGGCACGGAGGTCGGCCTGGAGATGGCGATGGACCTGCTCGAGCGCACCCAGGAGCTGGTCCAGGGCACCTACATCATGCCCAGCTTCGGACGCTACGAGCTCTCGGCCGAGCTCGTCCGGCGACTGCGGGCCCGAATGGCCGCCAAGTCCGCAGACCAGCGATAGGGAGGAGCGCGATGAGGCTCAACCATCACCGGGCGGGCGTCGGGATCGTGGCAGCCGCCCTCTGGTCGTTCTTCGCCCTGGCTTCGCTCGTCTCCGCGGCCAACGGCGCCCCACCGGCCGGACCGCCTTACCCCAACCCGGCCAACGGCCAGCGCGTGTACGACTACGCCGGCATCTTCTCCTCCGCTGCGATCGGCTCGGCCGAGGCGACGATCGAGGCGGTCGAGGTCCGGACGGGCGCCCAGGTCGCGGTCTACACGCAGGTCAAGCCCGCGAGCGACACGCTCGACCTCGCCAACGGCGACGCCCGGGCGCTGATGGACCAGTGGGGCGTCGGCCGGAAGGGCTTCGACGACGGCCTGGTGATCATCTTCGACATGCAGGACAACCTCCGGCACGGCGAAGTGTCCCTGTACGCGGGCAGTGGCTTCCGGGCGGTCTTCCTGACCGACGCCGACCGCCAGTCGATCTTCGACAACGATATGAAGCCCCGGCTCGTCGACGGCGACTTCGACGGAGCGCTGGCGATCGCCCTCGAGGACGTAGATGCGGCAGCAACCCCGGAGCACGCGGCCCAGCTCGAGCAGGCGCGCCAGATCAACGCAGTGGTGGGCATCGGCGTGTTGGCGCTTTCGATCTGGCTGATCGTCTTCGTCCTGGTCCGCTGGTACACCCGCGGTCGTGACCCGATCTACGTCGACGACAACTCGGTCCTGATGCCGGCGCCGCCAGACGGCCTGACCCCGGCCATGGCCACTCTCGTGATGAACGACAGGACATCCAATCAGACAGTCTCGGCCGCGATGGTCGATCTCGCGGCGCGCGGTCTGGTCCGCTTCCGCCAGGAACCGGCGTTCGTGGGCAAGACGACGGAGATCGGGGCGACCGGGAGACGCGAGCCCATCACGACACCGGAAGGCGGGGTCTTCGCGGCGATAGAGACCTGGTCCGGCAACGGCGAATACCTCGACCGGAGCACCATGCACCAGCTGGCGCCGGCGGTGAAGCGGTTCAAGAGCGATCTGGAGGACCTCGCGGTCCAGAAGCGCTGGCTGACGGCCAAGCCCTCGAGCGTAATCGGGCGGTGGGTCGCCGTCGCTGTCGTCGAATTCGCAGGCGCCGGCGTGCTCTTCTGGTGGACCCTCAGGCTGGAGGCCAGCGGCGGCCTGCTGGGAGGCATCGGCCTGGTCGCGGCCGGCGCCGTCACCCTGGCCATGGCGGGGCTGATGCCGTCGCGCACCCCGCTCGGCTCGATGCTGCGGGCGATGCTCGCCGCGTACAAGCGGACGCTCGCGGCGACCATGGCCACGTCCTCGTCGATGGACGAGGTTGCCCGGCGCAGGCCGTTGCCCTGGGTGGAGACGCCGGACGCGGCGATGGCATGGGGTGTCGCGTTCGGGCTGAACGCGGAGATCGACGCGGTCATGCGCCGCACCATGTACGAGACGCAGCGCATGGGCCGGCCCGCCGGCTGGTACCCGGTCTGGTGGTCCACCCCCCAGGGCGGGAGCTTCTTCGGCAGCGCAGGCGGAGGGGCGGGCGGCGGCGGCCTCTACTCCGCGAGCGCGATCCCCGACATCGGCTCGATGGTTTCCGCCATCGGCTCGGTCGGCTCGTCCGCATCGAGCAGCGGAGGCGGGGGAGGTTTCGGCGGTGGTGGTGGCGGTGGGGGCGGCGGTGGGGGCGGGGGCTTCTAGACGCGGCTTCTTGACAACGATCGCGGCTGTCGTCCAGCCGGGCCAGGGAGGTTCGAAATGAAGCGTTTCGCAACCGTGGGCGCCGCGGTCGTGTGGGCCTGGCTGCTCCTGGCGGGACCGGCCCTGTCGTCCACCCCGGCCGGACCGCCGTACCCGCCCGCCGTGGTCGGCGGGAGGGTCTACGACAACGCCGGCATCTTCTCTCCGGAGACGGTCTCGACGGCCGAGTCCATCATCGCCGGGATCGAGCAGCGGACGAAGGCCCAGGTGGCCGTCTACACCCAGGTCAAGCCCGAGAGCGACACGCTGGACCTGGCCAACGCCGACGCTCGGGCGCTGATGGACCAGTGGGGCGTGGGGCGCAAGGGCTTCGACGACGGCCTCGTGATCATGTTCGACATGCAGGGCAACCTGCGCCATGGCGAGGTCTCGCTGTACGCGGGCGCCGGATACCGGGCCGCGTTCCTGAGCGACGCCGACCGCCAGACGATCTTCGACGACGACATGAAGCCGCTGTTGGCCGACGGCGACCTGGACGGCGGGCTGCTCGCGGGCCTGCGCGACATCGACGCCAACGCGACGCCCGATCACGCGGCCGCCCTCGAGCGCGACCGCCAGATCAACGCCCTGGTGTTCGTCGCCGCCCTGCTCGTCGGCTGGGTGTTGATCCTGGCGGCGGTCCTGCGCTGGCTCCGCCACGGCCGCGACCCGGTCTACATCGACGACAACTCGATTCTCATGCCGGCCCCGCCAGAAGGACTGACGCCCGCCATGGCCACGATCCTGATGGCAGATCGGACGACGAAGCGAACGGTCACTGCCGGCCTGCTGGACCTTGCCGCCCAGGGCGCGATCGCCTTCAGGCAGGAGCGCCGTCAGATCGGCGGCAACCCACTCCACACCGGCATCACGTACCTGGGGCGGGGCAAGGGACCGCTGCAGGACCCGGAGCACGAGTTGCTCGACGCGATCGTCGAACGGTCGAAGACATTCGACAACTACGTCTCGTCCACGCGCCTGTACCGGCTCTCCGACAACTTCGACACATTCGGCGAGCAGCTGGAGACGGCGGCAGTTGCCAGGGGCTGGCTGACCGAGCAGCCCGGGCGCGTGGTCCTGCGCTGGGGCACGATCGGCGGCACGGAGATAGCGCTCGCCATCGTCGCGGGCATCCTGTGGCTGGTGTTCCTGGCGAGCGCCCTGTTGGTTCTCACCATGAGCCTGGTGGTGGCAGGAGCGGCCACGCTCGGCCTGGCCTACTTCATGCCGGCCCGGACGCGTCAGGGCGCCATGCTGTACGCGATGCTCTCCGCCTACAAGCGGACTCTCGGGCTGACCATGACCGCGTCCAAGTCGATGGGTGAGGTCGTGCAGAGGCACGCTCTGCCATGGATCACCACGCCCGATGAGGCCATGGTCTGGGGCGTCGCGTTCGGGCTCGACAGGGAGGTCGAGCTGGTCCTGTCGCGCACTCTCGCGGGGACCGAAGGCGAGCCCACCGACGGCGAGCCCAGCGAAACGTCCACCTACTGGTATCCATCGTGGTGGACGATGGCGAGCCATTCGAGCGGCGGGCACGCCGGCGAGACGGTGGCCTTCTCCGCCAGGTCGGCGGGCCTCTTCTCTTCATCGCCGATTCCGGATCCCGGCTCGATCATGGCCGCCCTCGGCTCGATCGCCTCGCCATCATCTCCCGCAAGCAGCGGCGGCAGCAGCAGCGGCAGCTCATTCAGCAGCGGCAGCTTCGGCGGCGGTGGCGGTGGCGGTGGCGGCGGAGCGGGCGGCGGCTTCTGATCGAGACCGGGCCATCGGGCCGCGAGGCCCAGTGGTGGGCCGACCTGCGGGCCGATCGACGGTCGGTCGCGTCGGCTAGAATCTGGCCATGGGTGCAGTCGACACGATGGAGATGTTCTTCGACCTGTTGAACTCGGGCGATCGCGAGGGCGCGGTCGCGCTCATGGACGAGAAGGCCGAGATGCGCGTCCACGTCGGCGGCAACGCCCGAACGCTTCGGGGGCTGCGCGAGATCGGGGGCTGGTTCCTCCGCGCCGAGTCAGGCTTCCGAATGATCCCGGGCGACGTGCGCGACATGGGCAACACCTACCAGGCGAATCTGCTGATCGTTCGCCCCGGCGTCCCCAGCCAGCAGCTGGACGCGAGCTTCCGCGTGGAAGCCGGCAAGATCACTGCGATCAACCTCACGCCGCGCTGACGCCGGCGGCGTGGCGGCGCGCTCTGCCCCGTGGCGCGCGTGTCCGTGCGCTGTTCCATCGGTTCCCGGACTGGCTACGCGCGATCGCGACTAGTAGGTCGGCGTGGGCGTCGGGGCGGGCGTGGGCGTCGGCTTCGGCGTCGGGGACGGGGTCGGCGTGGGCGTCGGGGCGGGCGTGGGCGTCGGGCTCGGGAGCCAGGTCTGCCACGGGATGTAGATGGTCATGCCCGGGTAGATGATGTTGTAGTTGTGGCTCGCGAACCCAGATAGGGGGTTCGCCAACTCGAGTTGCGTGAGAGAGATCCCGAACTTAAAGGCGATGCCGCTCAGGGTCTTGTCCTTGGTCGTGACGTAATACACCATCAGGGTCCTCTCGGCCTCTGGCGTCGGGACGGGCGTGTCCGTCGCGGCAGACGACACCGCGCCGCTCGCGCCGCTTGCGAGCTGCGACCCGCTGGCGCTGGGGTTCGCGCCGTCGCCGCTACCGGTCTTGCTCGTCAGCAGCGGGACCACGATGAGGACGACCATCAGAACGGCAACGCCCAGCGCCGCCAGCAGGAGCGGCTGGTTGTTGTTCCGGTCCTCGCGGGCGCGCAATCGCGGGAAGTTGTCCAGGCGAGGTGGATTCTCCCAATCCGGGCGAGTCGGCTGGCGCCGGGCCATGGTGTAGGCCGGGGTCCCCGGGGCAGGAGAGCTGGAACCCGTGGCCGGGGCGGTGACGGGGGCGACCGTGCGCTTGGGCGCTCCTTCGAAGCCCCACAGGCCGGAACCCGGGTCCGACGTCGAATGCGGCGTCACGGGCCCCGCCTCGGCGGGAGTGGTCCGACCGCGGCTGGCGAGGAAGGCAGGCGTCTCGACCGAAGCAACCCTCCCGGCCGAGGCAACGGTCTGGCCAGCGGCCGAGGCCGCGCCGTTGGTCTTGGTCGCGACGCCTGCCGCCTCCTGGCGCGCCCAGTCCAGGAAGATCGGGCACTGCGCGAAGGCGGCTGAGAGGCAGAACCGCTCCTGGTGCGGAAGCGCCCTTGGCTCGGGCTCAGCCGCGGCGAAGCAGCGGTGGCGGTAGTCTGGGTGGTCGGCTCGGTGATCTCGGTCGTCCTCGAAGGCGACAAACGGGCAAGCCGCATGTCCCTCGTGGAACGACGTGACAGTCTCGTCGCTCATCGGATAGATCATACCCGTGCCGGGTAGGGCCTGTCTCGCCAGCGTCGGCCCAGCCGCCTCTTGGGCGGTAGAGGGAGGTTAGGTGCGGTCGAGGCAGGATGAGCGCCAGATTCCGCAAGGTTCGCCTCCCGGGCCGCCCAAACGACTCCGGGTGCCGATTCGACGGGCTCGGCAGATAATCCAGGGGAAGTTGCCCCTCACCGGGAGATCCACCGATGAGTCGCCCCCACACCGTTGTCCGGCACCGGCCCCTCGTCCTCGCTGCCGCCGCCCTGGGCCTGGCGCTCGTCGCCGCATGCGGCAGCACGCAGCCAACGGTGACGCCACCGGCCAGCGGCCTGACCTCGGTCCTGCCCCCCGCAACCGCGTCACCCACAATCGACGTCGGCCCGAGCGCCACTCCGGCGAGCCCCAGCGCGTCGGCGACGGCAGCTGCCACGCCGACGGCAGCGGCCACTCCCCTGCCGGCGGTCGAGATCTCCCTGGCGAAGGTCGTGGGCGGCCTGCCCCGCCCGATCGGGCTCGCCAACGCGGGCGACAGCCGTCTCTTCGTCATCGACCAGGACGGCAAGATCCTGATCGTCGACGGCGGCGCGGTGAAGGGCACCTTCCTCGACATCACCGGCCCGGTCGCAACCTCGGGCAGTGAGCGCGGCCTGCTCGGCCTGGCGTTCCACCCCCAGTACGCCTCGAACGGACGCTTCTTCGTCCGCTACACGGTCGCTTCCGGCGACGTGCGCGTCTCCGAGTTCCACGTCAGCTCCGACCCGAACAAGGCGGACCCGGCCTCAGAGAAGGTGCTGATCACGATCCCGCACCGCTCGGCCGCGAACCACAACGGCGGGACGATCGCCTTCGGCCCGGACGGCTACTTGTACATCGGCACCGGCGACGGCGGCGGCGCCGGAGATCCCTACGGCAACGGCCAGAAGTTGAGCGTGCTCCTGGGCAAGATGCTGCGCATCGACGTGGACCACACGTCCGCCGGCCACAACTACGCCATCCCGCCGGACAACCCGTTCGTCGGGCAATCCGGCAAGCTCGGCGAGATCTGGGCCTACGGGCTGCGCAACCCGTACGGCTTCAGCTTCGACAAGGCGACGGGCGACCTCTGGATCGCCGACGTGGGACAGACCCTGTGGGAAGAGGTCGATCGGGCGACGGCGGCGAGCGGGGGCGGCCGGGGAGCCAACTTCGGCTGGAGCGTCATGGAGGGGAACCACTGCTACAAGCCGGCGTCGGGCTGCCACACCACGGGCCGGATCCGGCCGCTCGCAGAGTACAACCACGGATCTCGGGATTCGATCGGTTGCTCGATCATCGGCGGCTTCGTCTACCGCGGGACCGCCCATCCCGAGCTTGTCGGCCGCTACTTGTACAGCGACTACTGCAGCGGGAAGATCTGGGATCTCGCCGCCGGCGGATCGTCGACGCAGACGGGGCAGCTGCTTCTGTCGAGCCATCTGGCGGTCTACGGCTGGGGAGAGGGCGCCGACGGAGAGCTCTACCTGCTGGCTACCAACGGCATCCTGTACCGCCTGGTCTGACCATCGCGGGCTCCGTCCGAACTCCGTCGCAGGTGGACGGAGCCGGCTTTGCGCTACCCTGTGGGCCGACAAACGTCGAGGAGGACAAGATGCACGCCCATCTCCCAGCCCGCCGATCCGGAGAACGCAGAGTGGCCCGCTCGGCGTCGCTCGGGTTGATCGCCATGCTGGTGCTCGGCGCCGCGCTCGCAGGTTGCTCCGGCCCCACCAAGACGCCGGTCGTCGTTTTCGTGACCCCGACCCCCAAGCCCACACCCGTTCCCACGCCCACGCCGGAAGTCACCGAGGCGCCGACCCCCACACCTGTCCCGACCCCCAAGCCCTCGCCGACAGTGGGGCCGTGCTACGGCTCCAACCTCAAGATCACGATCACAGTCTCGGGCGGACTTACCTGGCAGAGCGGCGCCGGTCACGAGATGGCCACCTTCGAGCTCAAGAACACCGGCCCGGTGCCCTGTCTCGTCAAGTCCAAAAGCCAACCGCTCCTCCTCAACGGCGACGACTCGATCCTGATCACCGGCCCCGACCCGGGCTCCGCGCCGATGCTTCGGCTGGAACCGAACGGCACGCTGTTGGCCTCGGTTCAGACGTCGAACCTGTGCGCCGCCCCCCCGATCGTGGCGCCGGTCCGGGTCGCGTTCGTGATCTCCGGAACGGGCATGGTCACGGCCGACCCCGCGTCCCCGACCGACCTGGCCGGCGTCCCGCCGTGCATGGCCGACAACAGCGTCCCCTCCGGCGACATCCAGATGACGTCCTGGGCGCCGTAGTCGCCTGACAGCCGGCCCATTCCTGCGTTGACCTGGGCTCGTCGGACCGGCGATCCGGTGGATGCGGGCTACGCGCCGGCCTGATCGAGCGCCGACTGAAGCGACTGCAGGTAGCCCTCGCTCGTGTAGGTCGCGCCCGAGATCGTGTCGACCTGGGCGCTCTGGGCGGCCAGCACCTCGCTGCGAAGCTGGGGGGCCGCATACTGGCTGATCTGCTGCGTACGGCGCTGGTCGTTCGGCAGCTGGAGGGGCTGCACGTCGGTGATCTTGCCGTTCTGCAGCGTCACCTGAACCTGCACGGTCCCAAACGGGATCCGCACGGCCTGGCCGGTCAGCTGGCCGCTGAAGGAGCTCGGCCGTCCGGTCGCGGAGCCGGTCCCCGTGGTCTGCTGTGCCTGAGTCCCGGTAGTGTTGCCGGTCGTGCTGCCGTTCGTGCTTCCGGTCGCCAGTCCGGTCACTTCGGGCGTCTTGAAGCTGAGGATAAGGGCCAGGGCGACGGCGGTCAGCGCTCCGCCGATCACGCCGCGCTTGGGAAGGAGGTTCATGCCTGGGTCCTCAGAATGTGAAGCGTTCGTAGTGGATCTGGGTCTCGGGGATCCGGAGCCAGTGGAGCCCGCTCAGGACGCGCTCCATCATCCCGGCCGGCCCGCAGACGTAGACGTCTCGATCGCGGAGGTCGGGCACCAGCCGGCGGAGAGCCCTCGGGTCGAGCGGATCGGACGGCATCTCCTGAGAGCCGCGGCGGCCGACCAGGTAGTGGACCGTGGCGCCCCGCAGGCTGGCCAGCTCGTCCAGCTCGTTGCGGAAGACCACCTCGTTCTCGTGGCTCGCCCGGTAGACCAGGGTCAGGTTCCCGCGCGCGGCCGGGAGCTCCTCGAGGAGCGCCCGAAGCGGCGTGATGCCGATCCCACCCGCGACCAGCAAGACTCGCGCCTTGGTTCGGGTGGCGCCGGTGAAGACCCCGTAAGGGCCTTCGACGAAGACCGACGTTCCGACGCGGACGTGCTGCAGCATCTTCGTGTAGTCGCCCAGGTTCTTGATCGTGAAGCGCAGGTACCGACCGTTTGGAGCCGCCGAGATCGAGAACGGATGAGCCCGCCACCAGCCGTTCGAGGTCATGAACCGGAGGCGGAACCACTGGCCGGCCCGGACCGGGAGGCGGTCGAGCTCGCGACCGGTGAGGTAGATGGAGACGACATTCGGGCCTTCCGTGACGACGTTGGCAACCCGGAGGCGGTGGCGCCAGGAGACCGCGATCGGCTGGCCGAAGCGGAAGACGAACAGCAGCCCGAAGGCCAGAACGTACAGGGCGATCCAGTAGACGCGGGCGACCACATCCGTGGTGAAGTCGACGCCCACGAAGAGCTGGTGCAGGAAGCTGAGGGCGATGGCGAGGTACGTGTAGAGGTGGATCGCGTACCAGGTCTCGTACGACGCCCTCTGGCGTGCGGCGCGAACCGACGTGATGCCCACGACGACGAACAGAACCAACCCGACGCCGGACCAGAGAACGTAGGGATACGACGTCAGGAGGCTGATCCCCTCGGCGACCGGGCCGCTGCCGTCGGCCATGCCCCAGCCTACGGTCGTGAAGACGAAGTGGCCGACGAGGAGCCAGATCGCGCCGAAGCCGACCCATCTGTGGGCGGCGACAAGGCGGTCCTGACCGAAGATCTGGTCGAGCCAGGGGCTGCGCGACATGAGCACGAGCTGTATCAGGACCAGGAACGTGCCGTAGAGCGCGGCGAGCTCACCGATTGCGGTCACGATCCCGGCCGGCGTCGCCAGCTCGTGGAGGTTGCCGTGGCGGATCCACATGGCCAGGATCACGAGAGCGTTCCCGCCCAGGAAGGCGTAGACGTCGTAGTCCTTGATCGGCCAGACCCGGGGCGCGGGGACGCGGCGAGCCTTCCGAGCAGGGGCCGAGTAGGCCACTCCGCCCGACGAGCTCGCGGTTGCGGGCGCGGGGACGGCGCTCGCCGCCGAGACAGTCGCGTCGCGGGGCTGTGTTTGTCCGTTCATCGAGTAGAAGTTGCTCCCTGGTGCTGCTGCTCGGTGATCCTGGGCCCGACGACAGATTATGCGCGGCTGGATCGGTACAAATGCTGTGTTCGCAATCTGCAGCCAGACTGAAAACCAGATGCAGGAACTGTGGGTTTTCCGTGGAGAGAGGACGCCCGAATCCGGCTGGCGGTTCCCCCGGTCCCGGCAGCCGCATCGGCGGCCCGGGCGATCGAGACGCGGCGGCCGGATCGGCGCGGCGGCTGGATTGACACGGCGCCCGGAGACCTCAACACTTGCACACGGCCGAGGCCCAGCGAAGCTGCCTGCTAGTCCCCGCCTCGCCTGTCGTCCCATGCTGGGAGGAAACCCGATGTCCCTGGTCACGCGCTGGCTGAAGCCCACCACCACCGTCTACGCCCACTGCGACGTTCCGTGCGGCATCTACGACCCGCACCAGGCCGAGCTGGCCGCCCGAACCGTCGCTCGCATGGTCGAGCTCCTCGGCCAGCTGCCCAAGGAGAACCCGACCGAGGCGGATCGCCAGAAGTTCGTCCGTTGCGTCGCGGTCAAGGAGCAGCACGCCGAGATCGTGAAGCACGAGATCCAGGTCATCTGGAGCGACTACTTCAAGCCCGAGCACCTGGAGCGCTACCCGGACATCCACGATCGAACCTGGAAGATCCTCAAGCTCGCCGGAAAGAACAAGCAGAACATCGATGCCCAGGCCGCGGCCGAGCTCGAAGCCGCCGTCAAGGAGTTCGCGGACATCTTCTGGTCGACCAAGAAGTAGTCGATCGAGCCCCAGCAAGCGCCGTCCGGGGGGAGCCGCCAATGAGCATCGCCGAAACATGGAGCCGCATCCGGCGAGGTCCATGGCGCGTGGCCGTCGCCGAGGACAGCATGACGCCGGCCCTCCAGCCGGGCGACTGGCTGCTCTTGGATCCCGCGCCGCGCCGCTGGCCTCGGCGTGGGAGCGTGGTCGTGGTACGCCAGCCCGGGACCGGGCTGCTCGCCATCAAGCGGATAGCGGCCGGGCCCGGGGATGTCGTGCTGGCAGGGACCGAATACGTCAAGCTCGGAGATCAGGCGTGGCTGCTCGGCGACGGCGGCGGCCACTCCGTCGACTCGCGGCACTACGGGCCCGTGTCGCTCGACGCGCTGGTGGGGCGAGCGTGGTTCCGCTACTGGCCGCCGCGCCGGATCGGGCTCATTCCGCGGCGCCGCGCCAGCAGCGCCAGGGCGCGAGCCAGCATCGCCTCGAAGGGCAAGCTTCGGAAGTGAGCCCGGATCCCAGGGCCGCGACGCCACGCGCCGCGCCCTGGGAAGCCAGCGGGCCGCGGCTCTCGCCTCAGACTCTGCCGATGAGCTCCCGGGCGATCAGCTCGATCATGGCGTGGTCGCGCGGCAGCATGGTCTGGAGCATGATCCGGTCCGCGCCGGTCGCGGCGAACCGGGCGGCCATGGCCCGCGCCTGATCGGGCGTCCCGACGATCCACCGCGGACGGTGCTCTTCCAGCCAGGCCGAGGGATCGGTCCCCTCTTCTCCGATCATCGCCAGCAGATCGCGGATCCGCCGCTGGAACTCGGCCTGGTCGGCGCCGACCAGGAACCCGACCATCACGGACTTGCGCATCGTCGCCGGATCGCGGCCGATCTTGCGGCACTCCTCGTCCAGCTGGGCGAACCTCTCGATGCACTTCTCGGGGCCGGCCACCGACATGTTGTACTCGTCGGCGTAGCGGGCGGCCAGGCGCAACGATCTGGGTCTGCCTTCACCGCCGACGATGATCGGCGGACGGGGTCGCTGGACCGCCTTGGGGTGGAAGCTCGCGTTCCTGATCGTGACCTGCTTGCCCTCGAACGACCAGCCGTCCGGCTCCTCCCACAGACCGTGAAGGATCGCCAGCTCGTCTTCCATCAGGTCGGCCCGCTGGGCGACCTCGGGGAAGGGCAGGCCGAGCTCACTGTGCTCGAGATCGTTCCAGCCGGCCCCAACGCCGACCTCGACCCGGCCGCCACTCATCTCGTCGACGGTGGCCACGACCTTGGCGAACGACCCGGGATGGCGGAACGTGACCGGCGAGACGAGCGTGCCGAGACGAATTCGCTCGGTCTCTCGGGCTATCCCCGCCAGCACCGCCCAGGCGTCGGTCGTCGGCTTGTCCGCGGGGCCGGGGAAGCTGCGGTAGTGGTCCGATCGAAAGAGGGCCTCGAAGCCGAGCCTTTCCGCCAGCCTGGCAATCTCCAGCTGCTCCAGGTAGGACAGGCCCTGCTGGGGCTCGATCATGAGCGCGAAACGCATTGCATCCTCCAGCGTCCGTAGGCCGGGCAGATGGCGGCGGAGACCCGCCATGGAGGATCATGCATCCGATGGCGCGATGCCGCCGGCGTGATGCAGAAAGTCACGCTACGGGCTAGACTGCGCGGGTCCGTTATGGGGGCGGACCCCTTTCGGGCATGGTCGTTGGGCGAAAGCTGTGCATTCTTCTCAGGCGGGCCGGCTCCCCCTCACCGGCCCGCCTCCCTTTTCCCGGCCGAGCCGAGGCCGTGGCGCAAGCCGGGGCCGGACGCCGGACGCGGCATACTTGACCCATGTCAGAGAAGCTCACGCCGCCCGATCCGCCGCTCAGTGACGGCATCGTCGCCCTCCGGCCGTACCGCGCCGACGATGCCCCGGCCGTCACCGTCGCGTGCCAGGACCCTGAGATCCAGCGCTGGATCCCGATCATCCCCGTGCCCTACACCGAGGCCGATGCCCGGCGCTTCATCCTGATGACCCTCCAGGCCTGGCACGATGGCACGGGCTACGAGTTCGCCATCGTGGACGCCGCCACCGATCGGTTCGTCGGCTCGATTGGGCTCCACCTGGGACCGAACCCGCGGCTGCACGCCATCGGCTACCTGGTCGCCCCGGAGGCCCGGCGGCGAGGCGTCGCGTCCCGAGCCCTGCGCCTGGTGACGCGGTGGGGTTTCGAGCACATCCACATCGAACGTCTGGCCCTGTGGACGCTACCCGGCAACGTGGCCTCCCAGGCGGTCGCCGAGACAGCCGGCTTCCGCTTCGAGGGACTGGTCCGCAACTGGATCTCGGATCGAGACGACCTGCCGGCGGACGCCGTCATGTACTCGATGACGCCGGAGGATCTGGCAGACGCGGTGGCGGCCGACTCCACTTCGGCGGGCGTGCCGATTGCCGCGGTGCCGCGCGAGCTGCGGGCCTCCGGCACGCGAACGGCGCCATTCGTAGAGGTCGCCGCGATTGCCGAGCTGAAGCCCGGGTCGATGCGCCGGATCACCCTGGCGGGCCTGGATCTGCTGGTGGCGTGGACGCCCGACGGTATCGTCGTGACGGACGACCGCTGCCCCCACATGGCGGCGCCACTTTCTGTCGGGGGCCTCGACGGCTGCGTCGTGGCCTGTCCGCTGCACGAGGGCCGCTTCGACCTGTGCACCGGCGAGACGGTCCAGATGCCGACGACCGGCGGGCTCGACGCCGATGGCAGGTACCACTCCCCGTGGTCGCCGTCCGGGGCGGAGGCAAAGCCAGAGCCGCCCTCCAGGAAGCTCGAGGCTCGACGCCTGACCCGCGTCAATCGGCTGCGCTATTACCCCGCCCGCATCCGCGACGGCCACCTCGAGGCCCAGCTGCCGATCCTGCCCGAGTAGCCGGGGGCGCTATCGTCCGGCCGCGCCCGCGCCCCTGCCGCTACCTCGGTCCGGCAGTCTTCTCGGCCGCCTTGTCGGCCCTGGCGGCCTCGGCGGCCCGACGAGTGGAGCCGGCGGTCAGCATCGCGCAGGCCTCCACCATGTCGTCGGTGCACTGGATCAGCTCGAGGTCGTCCGGAGCAACGTTCCCATGCCGCACGGCTTCGTGACGGATCCAATCGAGCAGGCCGGCCCAGTAATCGGTCCCGACCAGGACCACCGGGAAGTGGCTGATCTTGCCCGTCTGGATGAGCGTCAGCGACTCGAACAGCTCGTCGAGCGTGCCGAAGCCGCCGGGAAAGATCGCGAAGGCGTCGGCGTACTTGACGAACATCACCTTACGGGCGAAGAAGTAGCGGAACTCGACTCCGAGATCGACGTATGGGTTCACCGCCTGCTCGTGCGGCAGCTCGATGTTGCATCCAATCGAGAGCCCGCCCGCCTCGTGGCAGCCGCGGTTGGCGGCTTCCATGATGCCGGGCCCGCCGCCTGTGATGACGGCGAACCCCTCGCGGGCGAGCAGCCGGGCCAGCTCCCGAGCCTTGGCGTAGTAGGGGTCGCTCTCGGTGATCCGGGCCGAACCGAAGACCGTGACCGCCTTGCCGACGGCCGCCAGGGCATCGAACCCCTCCACGAACTCGGACAGGATGCGCAGCGAGCGCCACGGGTCCGAATCGAGGAAGGCCGGCCGATGGCGCGGCGAGAGCAGCCGCTCGTCCTCGGTTCGGGCATGGACGGTGAGCATCGCCGCCGCCTTGGGCCGGTAGGTCACGCGACCGCTTCGGCGGCGCTCGTGGTTGCCGTTGCCGTTGCCGTTGTGATTCGCGGTCCCGTTGGCGTGCGGTGCCGAATTGGGAGTCTCCGGGGCCGAAGGCGCCTGGGCCTGCGAAGGCGCGGGTTGCCCCTTCCCGGCCGGCCGACCGCCGCCCTTGTCCCTCTTGCTCTGCGAATGAGGCATGTATCTCTCCTGTCGTACCGTCAGAGGATGCCACGCCGGTGACACCTCCGTACGGGGCGACTCCTTAGGGATCGGCTGATCGGGCGGTTTGATCACCCACTGCAACGAGTGGCACCGCGGCCCGACGGCCCCGACCCTGCTCCCCGACCCTCGCCGGGGAGCGGTTCCCGCTCCCCGAAACGACGCGAGGCGACTCGAACCGGCCGCTACCCGGTTATCTCGGCGCGATCCGAGAAGAGCGAGGCGACGAAGAGCGACCCGATGAGCCAGACGATCACCAGGACGAGAGCCTGGTCGGGCGGCAGAGTGGCGATCGCCGACCCGCCGCGGCTGCCAACCTCCACCGATCCCGACGCCACGGCCGCGTTGGCCACGCTGAAGGGCATGTACTTGACGATGTCGGGCAGGAAGATGCTGGCGAAGCTCTCGCCGAAGTAGAAGGCGATCCCGACGCCGATGCCGGCGAGCTGGCTGCGCGCCAGAGTGGCGATGGTGAACCCGAGGGCCGCCTCCTCGAGGACGGCGACCCAGCCCTTGAGAAGCCGCTCGGGCAGGTGGCCGAGTGTCGCCGTGTCGCCCAGCCCGCTCGTCGAGATGTTGGCCAGGTTGGCCGCGACGATGGCCGCGACCACGGAGATCGCGAAGGCGATCACGATCCCGATGGCGATCATCAACCCGATCGACGCGAACGATAGGAGCATGTAGCGAACGCGACTCTCGCCTCGCGCCACGGCCGATTTCAGCGTGCCCCAGCTCCACTCCGAACCGGCGATCGCCGCTCCGTAGATCATGGCGAAGAGGCCGCCGAGGCCAAGGATGAACCCGAGCATCCGTTCATAGGCGCCGGGGAAGGTGAGCAGCTCCCGGGCCGCCGCGCCGCGTTCGGCCCCGTTGGCGTTGCCAATCGTGCTGTTGGCCGTGGCCCCGACCGCCAGAACGATCAGCACCAGCAGCCCGACCAGCAGCCCGAAGGTGACGAACGTCGCCGGCCGGCGGGAGAGCTTTCGAATTCCGGAGAAGAAGAGCCTCATGCCGCGGTCCCCTTTCCGGCGGGGGCGCCGCCATTCTGGCCGCCGTTGAGCGAGCCCAGGCCGACGAAAGCACCCTCGCTACTCGAGGTTCCCTGACCGCCCGTGAGCTCCAGGAAGAGCATCTCCAGGTCCGTGCCCGACTCGAGGCCGGAGGCGTAGATGCCCGCGCCGGCGAGCTTCTGATTCACTTCTTCGGCACGATCGGTGGCGACGCGAACGGACAGCCAGCCCTCGTCGCGGTCCGTCTCGGTGAGCCGTTCGGCCGGGGCGAGCGGAGCGAGCGTCTCGATGGCGGCGTCCACCAGGTTCGGCCGGACGCGAACCTTGACCACGCCCTGCATCGACAGGAGCTCCCTCAGCTGACCCTCGCGGACCAGTTTTCCCGCGGCGATGATGCCCACCACGTCGGCCATGACCTGGACTTCGGCCAGCAGGTGGCTCGAGACGAAGACCGTCTTGCCCTGGGAGGCGAGCGCCTTGAGCGTGTCGCGCATGGCCACGATGCCGGCCGGGTCGAGACCGTTGGCGGGCTCGTCGAGCAGCAGCAACTTCGGATCGCTGAGCAGCGCCGCGGCGATGCCAAGCCGCTGCTTCATGCCCATCGAGTAGCCCTGGACCTTGTCCCTGGCGCGGTCGCACAGGCCCACGAGATCGAGCAACTCCTCGATGCGCTTCGAAGACACGGGGGCGCCGGATGCCGCCAGTTCGCGAAGATTGGCGCGCGCCGACAGGTACGGGTAGAAGGTCGGGGCTTCGACGAGCGCTCCGACCTCGTACAGGCGATGGCGATCGCCGCGTCTGAACGGCTTGCCGAGCATCTCGACCGTGCCGCCGTCCGCGTGGATCAGCCCCGTCAGGACTCGCATGGTCGTGGTCTTGCCGGCGCCGTTGGGACCCAGGAAGCCGTACACGACGCCCGCCGGGACCGACAGGTCGAGGCCGTTGAGCGCGCGCCGGGATCCGTAGCTCTTGCGCAGGCCGCGCGTCGCCAGGGCGAGGCCGTCCGTGCCGCTCATGCCGGTCCTCCGCCAGCATCGCCCGCCGGGCTCGCGGGTGGCCTTCCGAGATTCACCTGGGTCCCTCCTTCTGTCGAAGCCGACGATTGGATTGCGGCCGACAAACGCTCGGCCATGATTCGAAGCAGGTGATCGAAATCTGCAAGCTCTTCGGGGGTCAGGAGCGCGAACACCTGGCGCATCGCCCCCTGCCGGGCACCCTGGATCTCGGCCAGCAGGCGAGCGCCTTCCTCGCTGAGCCTGCAGTCGACCACGCGCCTGTCGTCGGCGCGGTGGCTGCGGATGGCGAGACCGCGGCGCTCCACGCGATCCACGAACTCGGAGGCGGTGGCGTCGGCCACGCCCAGCATGTCGGCGAGCTGGCCGATCGAGACCGGCCCGGATTGCCCCAGCAAGAAGAGCAGCCGCAGCTGCCCGAACGTGAGGTCGTGGTGGGCCCACTCCGGCGGTCCCTTCGGCATCAGCTGGAACAGGGCTTCGGCGTGAGCGTCGATCTCCTCGAACGTTACGGCATGCCCTGATGTTTCGGCCATAGCCTTATCTTATGGCACATTCCTCAGGAAATCCTGAAAGAGCCCGGCCCGACAGTTAGACCATGGAACGGGCCGCGGGGTTCGGCGCACCGGGTCAGGGTTTGCCGGCGGCCAGCCAGGCCTTCCACGTGGCGTCGGCCGGGCCGGCGGTGAAGGCGTTGCCGAAGCGGACGAGGGGCAGCCGGAGCAGCCCGTTGTTGGCGAGCAGCCGCTCCACTATCTCGTCGTCGCCCATGCGCATGTAGGCCAGGCCCAGATCCTTGTACTGGCGCCCCTCGATGTCCAGCAGCTCGGCGGCGCCGATACGCTCCACAAAGCGGCGCAACTCCCCGGGCGCGATCGGCTTGCGCCGCAGGTCGACGAACGTGACGTTGACGCGGCGCTCCTTGAAGAGGCGCAGCGCGGCCTGGGTCGGGCGCGAATCGACGAGTCCGAACATCTGGACGGTGGGAGCGATGGGCGCGGGCATGAGCAGAAGACTAGCGCGCGATCCGGGCGCGATTCGGATCTCGCCCACTCCCCTCCCCACAGTCGGCTGCGGCGGGTACCATCCGCAGAGGAGGTGCGGCGTGATCTGGTTCACTGTTCAGCTGGACGACAAGCCCGGGGCTCTGGCGCGGATGGCAGGCGCCCTGAGCGAGCGAGGCATCAACATCACTGCCATCGTCGGGATCGCCGAGGACACGGACGGCGCGCTCATGCTGACGACGAGCGACGCCGCCGCGACCCGCAAGGCCTTCGAATCCCTGAAGCTCGCTTTCGAGGAGCACGATCCCGAGGCCGGCATGACGCTCGACGACATGTCGCGGGCAACCGGCCTGTCGGATCACGGCATAAGCGTCGGGGGCTGACCATGGCCCGTTCCGAGCACACCGCCCCAACCGTCGCCGTTCGCCTCGACTACGCCGACCGCCCGGCCGCGATCGCCGAGATCGCCACTCGAGTGGCCGCGGCCGGCGGCACCGTCCGAACTCTCAGCACCGTTCGCCGCTGGACAGACGCCGAGGCGGGGCCCCTGGTCGAGATCGAGCTGGAGGTCGAAGGGCTGCCCGACGAGCGGGTCACCGAGATCCTCGACCGGCTGCCGAACCTGCGGGGCTGCCGCAAGACCAAATCCCTGGACAAGGTCTTCGGCAAGCGGCTCATCGTCATCGGCGGCGGGGCGCAGATCGCCCAGGCAGTGCTCGGAGCGGTGAGCGAGGCGGATCGCCACAACATCCGTGGCGAGAAGATCAGCGTCGACACCATCCCTCTGGTCGGTGAGGAGAACCTGGCCGCCGCCGTCCGCGCGGTGGCCGACCTCGACCGCGCGCGCGCCCTCCTGCTCGCCGGTTCGATCATGGGCGGCGACATCACCAAAGCCGTGCAGGAACTCCAGGCCGTCGGCATACCGGTCATCTCGCTCAACATGGTCGGCACCGTGACGGACGTCGCGGACCTGGTGGTCACCGATCCCGTCCAAGCCGGCACGATGGCGGTCATGGGCATCGCCGACACGGCCAAGTTCGACTTCGCCCGCCAGAAGGGCCGGCGCTACTGAGCCCGGGCGGCCGAACGGAGGCGCGGATGCGCATCGCGACCTGGAACGTCAACTCTCTCAAGGCCCGGCTGCCGCGGGTCGAGGAGTGGCTCGCCCAGCGCGCCCCCGACGTCCTGCTGATGCAGGAGACCAAGCTCGCCGATGAGGCGGCTCCCGAGATGCCGTTTCGAATGGCGGGCTACGAGCTGGCCCACCACGGCGAAGGGCGCTGGAACGGCGTCGCCATCGCGAGTCGCGTCGGGATCTCGGACGTCGTCGCGAACTTCGGCGACGGGCCGGTGCGCCACTCTCCGGGCCCCGAAGGAGCCACTCCGATCGCCGGGGCGCTCGAGGCCGAGGCTTCGATCGCACCCGGCGACGAAGCTCGAATGATCTCGGCCAGGTGCGGCGGGGTGCGAGTGGTGAGCATCTACGCCCCCAACGGTCGAGCCCTCGCCACGCCGTTCTATCGGGCCAAGCTGGCCTGGTTCGACCGCCTGGCCCGCTGGCTGCGCGAGACACAGGATCCGGCCGAGCCGCTGCTCATCGGCGGCGACTTCAACGTCGCGCCGGCGGACGAGGACGTCTACGACCCGCGCGACTTCGTCGGCGCCACGCACGTCTCCGAACCCGAACGCGAGGCGGTGGCGGCGCTACGCGACTGGGGCCTGGTGGACGCCTACCGCCTACACCACCCCGAGCCGGGCAAGTTCTCGTGGTGGGACTATCGCGCCGGCAACTTCCACAAAGGCCTCGGCATGCGCATCGACCACCTGTACGTGACCCGCGCCGTCGCCGACCGCTGCACCGCCGCCGAGATCGACCGCGACGCCCGCAAGGGCCAGCTCCCCTCCGACCACGCCCCGGTCTACATCGACCTGGCGGACTGACGGCCCTCAGTCGAACGCGCCCGTGGCAGTCGCGCACGCCCAACCCGATTGGATGGCAGTATGAGCGCTATGGAAATCCGCTTCCTCGGCGCTGCCAACACCGTCACCGGATCCCAATACCTCCTCATCACCGATCGAGCCCACGTGCTGATCGACTGCGGCATGTTCCAGGGCGACCCGCACGAGGTCGTGCGCAACCGCGTATCCCCGTCCTACGACCCGGCCGCGATCGACGCGATGGTCCTGACCCACGCTCACCTGGACCACTGCGGCCTCATTCCGCACGTCGTCGCCGAGGGCTTCAACGGGCCGATCTACGCGACGAGGGGCACGATCGAGCTGGCGGCGCTGGTGCTGCTCGACTCGGGCAAGCTCCAGGAGGAGTATGCCAAGCGGCATCGCCACTGGGCGGCGAAGAACCCGGACAAGGCTGCCCGGGAGGACCAGAAAGAGCTGGCCCAGATCCAGGAGCAGGAGCAGATCGCCGAGCAAGAGGACGAAGCGACCGCGGTCGCCGCGCTCCACCCCGGCGACGTCACGTCGGACGGCCACGTCGTGGCTTCGGGATTGGACGAGCTGGCCCTTCGCGACGAGCAGGCCCTGGGCACGCGCCTCGGCTACCCGCCGGTCGGCCACCCCAATTACGCGGCTGCCATGGCCGGCAACCCTGCCCGCCCGAACCTTGTCATTGAGGAGCCGCTCTACGACCAGGCACAAGCCCAGACCTCGCTGGCGCGGTTCAGGCCGGTGGAGTACGAGCGCCAGGTCGCGGTCGCGCCCGGCATCACCGCCGTCTTCCACGACGCCGGCCACATCCTCGGCTCCTCGATCGTGGAGCTGCGCGTCGAGGCGCAGGGGAGCACCCCGGCGCGGACCCTGATCTTCTCCGGCGACCTGGGCCGCATCGCCGCCCCGATCCTGCGCGACCCCACAGTCCTCACGGCGGCCGACTACGTATTCGTCGAGTCGACGTACGGCGGCCGCACTCACGAGCCGGAAGAGGAATCGCTCACGCAGCTCGCGCAGGCCGTCAACGACATCATCGCCCAGAGCGGCGTGCTCCTGATCCCGTCGTTCGCGATCGGCCGAACTCAGGAGGTCGTCTGGGCCCTCCAGCATCTCCTCGACGCCGGCCGGATTCCGAAGATCAAGCTCTACCTCGACTCGCCGATGGCGTCGAAAGCCTCGACGATCTACCGCGAGCACCGCGACTACTACGACGCCGAAACGCTGGCCCTGCTCGGCAAGGGCGAAGGCCCGATCGATTTCCCCAACCAGCAGGAGACGCCCCTGGCGGCCGACTCCGAGAAGATCGATCGCTCGCGACGGCCGTACGTCCTGGTCGCCTCGAATGGCATGCTCACCGGCGGCCGCGTCCTGGGCCACCTGCGCACGCTGATTGGCGACACGAAGGCGATGATCCTCTTCGTCGGCTACCAGGGCGAGGCGACGCTCGGGGCCCACCTGCAGGCGGGCGTCAAGACGGCCCGACTCGACGGCCAGGAGTACCAGGTCCGATGCGCCGTGCGGTCCATCAGCGGGTTCTCCGCCCACGCCGACGAGCCACAGATCCTGGCCTGGCTGAGCCACTTCGTCGAGGGTCGAAAGGCCGGCGACCCGGGCGTGCCGAGGCAGGTCTTCATCATCCACGGCGACCCGGCCGCGCAGGCGGCGATCGAACCCAAGATAGCGGCACTGGGCTTGCCGGCGTCCGCGCCGCACTGGCACGAGCACGTCAAGCTCGACTAGCCCGACCGAGCCTCTGCCCGCCATGCCCGACGCCACGCCCCACGCCACGCGCGACGCCACCGCAGTCCGCCGGACGATCCGCCCGATCCGACTCGAGGAGCGCGGCGAGCTCGACCGCGTCATCGCGAAGAGCTGGGGCTCGCCCTACGTGGTCAGCCGCCTCATGCTGCATCGCGTCTCGGAGCTGCCATGCCTGCTGGCAGTGGACGGCGATCGCTGGCTGGGCGTGGCCGCGTACCGCCTGGCCGCGGGAGCGTGCGAGCTCGTCCTGCTCGAGGCATTCGAGCGCGGCCGCGGAACGGGGACGGCGCTTCTGGACGAAGTCGTGGCGAAGGCGCGCTCGGCGGGCGCTCGCCGCCTGTGGCTGGTGACCACGAACGACAACGTCGACGCGCTGCGCTTCTACCAGCGCCGCGGCTTGCGCCTGGTGCGCCTGTGGCCCGACGCCGTGACGCAAGCCCGCAGCTTGCTCAAGCCGGAGATCCCGCTCACCGGGGACCACGGCATCACCATTCGAGACGAGCTGGAGCTCGAGCTTCCCCTGACCGACCCGGCCCCGGCCGCTGAGAACGCCGCTACTTCGTGAACGTGAGCGTGGCCAGGATCTGAGCGGCCATGGCGTCGGTGGCGGCGTCCTTACCCTTGATGCCGAAGAACGAGAACGCGTAGATCTTGCCGGCATGTATGACGACGGTCTCGCTCACGTAGTCTTTCTGCGCGGAGCGGTGGACCCCAAAGTGGGCCGCCGGCTCACCGCCCACGGTCGTCGCCATCCGACCCTCGGCCGGATCATGGAAACTGCCGATGACAGCAGCGACCGTTTGGTCGAGGGTCATGCCGGCGGCGTCCTGGGTCACGTAGACGATCTGGCCGGACGCACCGGCGTAGGTCGTCGCACCGATCGTCTTGTTGACGTCGCTCTCGGACCAGTCCGAAGGCGCACCGAAAGCGACCCTGGCGATGCCGTCGACGATCCACTGCCACGGGTTGCTCGGGGCCGTGATCGTGACGCCCGAGGACTTGCTGAACACGAACTCCTGGGCCGTCGTGACGTGGGCCTGGACGCCGTTGACTTGCTCGTCCCAGGTCCCCTCCATCCGGAAGACGACCGGCGTGCCATCGTCCTTGGTCCAGAAGACCATCGTCACGCGAGCGCCGCTGACGGTCCCGATAGCATCGACTTCGGTGCTGAGAGCCGCCGAATCTGCGACCTCCAGCCGGTGGAGCGCTCTGCCGTTCTTGGTCTCGACGCCGGTGTCGACGAAGAGGCGGGAGGACGAGAGGAAGATCCGCCACTCGGCGGTGTCGGACGGCTGGCGCGGCTTCTTGATCCACGGGCCGCCGTTCGAGCGCTCGTACGCGAAGCTGCCCGTGTAGACGTTGTCGTAGGCGACGGTCTTGCCCTGCGAGGTCATCTTCGTCGTATCGGACTCGTCGCCGGCCCTGTAGCTCAACGAGCCGCTGAGCGTGAAGTCAACCGACAGGTTCGTCCCCGTGGCGGACTGCGACCCGGTCCCGGTGGCCTGGAACTGGAAGTCCTTCCTGGCCAGGTAGGCCTGGAGCTTGCCGACCAGGGGCGAGAGGGTGGGCGCCGACGTGGGCGAAGGCGAAGGCGCCAGGCTCGCGGAGGCGGCCGGGCTTCCGCTTGCCACAGCCACGACGCTGACAGTCGGGGTTGGCGACGGCTTCGACGAGGCCAGCAGGTCGGCCGGCAGGCGCATGCCGGCGGCACCCGCGATCAGGACGGCCGCGGTCACCCACAGGCCGAATTCGCCAACGGCCGCGATCCTATCTCCGGCGCTACTCATCGATTCCCTCGACCTCCCCTGATGCCGCTGGCGCGCCCTCGCATTCCCCGTGGACCGGCGACGCGACCGCGAACCAGCATACCCACCTGGTCCGGCTCACGCGACCCTTACTCTTCGCGCCTCACCGCTAGCCCGTTACGCCGCCGGCGGCGCCGGTGCTGCCCGGCGCATGGAGCGGCATTCCGGCTTTGCAGGCCGGGCACGTCTCGGGGCCCGGATCGTAGGTGGGAAGCTGGAGCTGCCACAGCGCGCGGAGCGGGTAGCTGCGCCCCGTCAGCGGGGAGCTGAGCGCGGCCAGCCCGCCGGAGCGATCAGCCAGGACGACGCACGAGACGATCTCGCCGCCCAGGGCCTCGACCGCGGGGATCATGGCCAGCAGCGAGCCGCCGGTGGTCAGGATGTCGTCCACGAGCAGCACCCGCTCACCCGGGGAGATCGTGAATCCGCGCCGGAACTCGCGCCGCATGGCGCCGTCGGCGTCCTTGACCTCTTCGGCGAAGATCGCCCGCACCCCGAGCTGCCGCCCCGTCTCGAAGGCGAGGACGATCCCGCCCGTCGTGGGTCCCGCGACGAGGTCCACGAGCGGCGCCCCGCCCGCGTCACGGTTGCGCGCCGCCCAGAAGCCGCACAGCTCGCTGGTGGCGGCGGGATCCTGCAGGACCAGGAACTTCTCGAGATACCGCTCCGAGTGCTTGCCGCTCTTGAGCAGGAAGTGGCCTTCCTTAAGCGCGCCCGAGCGCCGGAAGAGATCCTCGGTTCGCGACCCGATGGCCTTTGCCGCGGCAAGCTCGGCCGCCGCTCGAATGGTCGTCATGCCAGCCTCCCTTCGGCCCGCGGCCGGTCGCTCCGCGTGCCGCTCACGGTCGGTACTCGGCGCCCTTGGCGGACGACGCCCCGGCGCGCCTGGGCAAGGCGGTGCCGACGAGCGGCGCATACGAGGTGAACCCGCGCCGCAGGCACTCCGCCCGCAACTCGTCGGCGAGGCGGACCGGCAGCTCCGGGTCGGCGAAGATGGCCGTGCCGACCTGGACCGCGACGGCCCCGCAGGCGAGGAAGTCGAGGACGTCCGCGAGCGAGGTCACGCCGCCGATCCCGACGATCGGGATTGAAACGACCTGCGCCACCTCGTAGACGATCCGCAGCGCCACCGGCCTGATGGCCGGGCCGCTGAGCCCGCCGTACGTGTTACCCAGGAAGGCGCGAGTTCGATCGGGCGAGACGGCCAGCCCCGAGAGGGTGTTGATCGCCGTGATCGCGTCCGCGCCTGCCTCCTCGATCGCTTTGGCGATGGGCCGGACGTCCGCCACGTTGGGCGAGAGCTTGACCAGCAGCGGCAGGTCGGTCGCTCGTCGGACGGCGGCGGTGACGGCGCGAGCGGCGTCGCGGTCGATGGCGAACTGCAGCCCGCCCTTGCCGACGTTGGGACAGCTGATGTTCAGCTCGATCCCGGCCACGCCCGGCACGCCGTCCAGGCGGCGCGCTACCTCGACGTAGTCCTCGATCGATTCGCCGGCGACGTTGACTATGACCGGCACCTTCCAGCCCTGCCAGATGGGGCCGTACTTCTCGATGACGGCGTCCACGCCGGGGTTCTGCAGCCCGATCGAATTGAGCATCCCGCCCGGCGTCTCGGTTACCCGCGGCGGCGGATTGCCGGCTCGCGGCCGGAGGGTCGTGCCCTTGCAGCAGATCGCGCCTAGGCGCTGGACGTCCACGACCTCGCCGTATTCGACGCCGTAACCGAAGGTGCCGGAGGCGACCATGATCGGGTTCGGCAACCGAAGCCCTCGCCCGGGTGCCAGCTCGACCGAGAGGTCGATCCGATCGAGCGCCTCGCGCTCCGCCAGGGTCGGTCTGGCGGCAACGGGGGCGCCCGAGTCGGCGCCGGCCGCCCCGCCGGTCTCGACCCGTGCCCGGCCCCCGGAGGCGGCCTTCGTTCGATCCACCGGCACGATCGCGCTCTTGATCGTTCGCACCGTCGGCGTGCGCTTCGGCTTGTCGATGCCCCTGGCGGGCCGGGAAGCCCTGGCGGCGCGAGCGTCGGCCGAGGTGACGACCTTCTTCTTCGCCTTCACGCGATCGACTCCCAGGCGATCTCCTCGGCGGCGAAGACAGGCCCCTCGCGACATACCCGCTGCGGGCCCTCCACGCCGATCACGGTGCAGCCAAGGCAGGCGCCGACGGCGCAGCCCATCGTCTGCTCCATCGAAACCTGCAGAAACGCCTTGCGCCGAGCCGCGGCCGACCCGAGTGGATCCTGCTTGCCGCCGCCCCTTTTGCGACCCAGCTTCGCGACGCCGAGACGTTCGCGGCGACCGGCAGCTAGAGCGGCGAGCCGCTTGAGCATCGCGTGCGGGCCGCAGGCGAAGGCCTGGTCGGCCCAGGCCTCGTAGTCGGTTACCAGCTCGGTCACGAAGCCGTGGTGCCCGAGCGACCCGTCGTCCGTGGCGACCACGTACTCCACTTCGTCGGGCAGCAGGCTGGAGGGATAGACGTGCGCCGCGCTCTGCGCCCCGAACAGGATCACGACCTGCCGACCGTCCCGAACCGCCTCGTCGGCGAGCATCCGGATGCCGGCCATCCCCAGGCCCCCGGCGATGAGCAGCAGGTGGCGGCTGCGCGGGTCGACCTCGAAGGGGCGGCCCAACGGCCCGAGCATGTCCAGGCGATCGCCCTCGCGGGCGCGCGTCAGCCACTCGGTGCCGCGCCCGACGGTCCGAAAGTGGAGCGTGACGATGCCCGTGGCCGCGTCCGCGGTGTTGATCGAGAAGGGCCGCCGCAGGATCAGGCCGGAGTAGTCGCCGGTTCGGACGTGGACGAACTGACCGGCCCGGGATCCGGTGGCGAACTCAGGCGCGTCGAAGGACTGGATCCACTGGCCCGGCAGAATCTGCCGGCTTTCGACGAGCTCGGCCGAAACCAGGCGCATCGTCACCGGCGGTCGCCGTCCTCCTTGGCGTCGCCCTTGCCTTCGACGTCTTCTCCGCCTTCCTTGCCCTCGCCCTTGTCCTCGGCCTCTTCGGCCTCGCCCTCCTCTTCGGGCTCTTCGGGCTCGTCCGAACGTGGCTCCTCGGCCAGCTCGGGGAAGGCCTCCGCCAGGGCATCGGCCAGATCGCCGAACACGTCCGTCGGGTCGTAGAACTTGACGATCTCGTCCGGGCTGTCGAGCTTCTTCCACTGGCCCGAGTCGACGTCCTCTTCCGAGACCACCTCGGCGGCGAAAGCGCCCGAGGCGCGGAGCGTGAGGCGTTCGTCCTCGTCGTCGACAACGATCAGGTCGCCGAGCACGGCGGTGAGCTGGGAGGCCGCCGATTCGAACTGCTCGAGGAGATGGGCCTCCGTCTGCTGGCTGCGTTCCTGGAACGCGAGGGCCAGGTCGTACAGCCGCTCGGCAGCCTCTTCCTCCGTCTCTGGAGCTTCCTCGAACTCGTGGGCCGCCGCCCAGTCGTCGGCAGCGGCGGCGTACGGGTTTTCGGCGCCGAGCGGGATGGTCTCCTCCGGGGCGATATCCGCGGAGCGGAGCAGCTCGCCGGCGGCTGTGGGCTCGGGCTCCATGCCGGCCTCGAGCTTGGTGGCCTCGGCGAAGGCGGCGAAGACGTCGGCCAGGTTGTACAGCTCGACGAGCTCCGCGGCCGATTCGATGACCTCGGTGTCCGTGACCCACTTGCCCGTGGTCTCGTCCTGGTAGCGGCTTCGGCTGCGGAAGGTCATGTCCTCGGCGATGGCTAGGTAGTCCACCTCGTCGTCGATCAGGACGACGCCACCGAGCTCGCGGATGCGAGCTTCGTTGCCGTCGAGGAAGCGGCCCAGCTGCGCCGACGCCGACGCCAGGAAGTCGGTTCGCTCCAGAGCGGCGTCCGCAGCGAGTTCGCCGAGCAGGTCGTTGCGGCTCGTATCCATCGCGGTCGTCTCCCTATCCCTTGAACTCGAGGTCCGGGCCGATACGCTCCCGGAGGAACATCGAATGGTGCCGCTCGAACATCCATTCTCCGGCGCGGTGGCCCAGAGCGCGGGTCGCCTCGTCGCGTTCGAGCTTGTCCAGCGTGGCGTAGTCGGGCAGGTCCAGCAGGATCACGTTGTCGAAATCCCAGCCATGGGCAACGTTGTACCAGCCAATGAACTTGATCCCGAACTTCTCCTCGTACTGCCTCATCTGGCGAGGCAGCAACGTCTTCATGAAGAACTTGAAGAAGGGGTCGCGTCCTCTTCGGACTGAGAAGAAGGTCGCAAGGACTGGCACGGGCTCTGCGTTCTCCTCACTTCGGTGCGGTCACGGTCGCCTGGCCGACCCGGGGTCATCCTGGCTCGCGGACGCGCGGACCCCTATTCTCGCACGAGAAGCGGTAACGCCGACACCGCCGGCTGCGAGCCGCGCGCCCGGCCTCGATCTGGCCTACTCCTCGCCGGCCTGTGGATCCTCGTAGGCGAGCCGGCCGCCGGCGATCGTGAGCAGCACCCGACCGGGCAGCTCGCGACCGATGAGCGGCGAGTTCTTGCCCTTGGAGCGCAGCGACTCCTCGGTGACGATCCAGCGATCGGCGCGGTCGAAGACGACGAGATCCGCGGGAGCGCCCTCCGTGAGCCCTCTCTTGCGGGCGGCTGGGGTCGTGGCAGCGGCCGGCCAGCCGGCCACGATCGCGGCCGGTCCCGTGGTCAGCGCGGCGATGGCGCGGGCGAGAGGCAGCTTGGCGGCATCGACGAGCGCGAGCAGCACGCCCAATGCCGTCTCGATGCCGCTGACGCCGTTCGACGCCTTGCCGAACTCCACCTCCTTGTCCACGACCGTGTGCGGGGCGTGATCCGTGACAACCGCGGAAGCGGTCCCGTCCAGCAGCGCAGCCAGACATGCGGCGGCGTCGGTGGGAGTTCGGAGCGGCGGGTTGACCCGCAGCGACGTGTTGTACGGCGGGGCGGTGAGGGCCCCGTCGGCCCACGGGTCGCGGGACGAGCCGTCGGCGGCGAGCGCCTCCCACGCCCAGCGCCGCGCACCGGCGATCCACTCATCGGCGAGGGCCAGGTGGTGGGGCGTCACGTCGCAGGTCACGGGCAACCCGGCGGCCTTCGCCCGGCGGACCAGGTCCAGCGAGGCGGCGGTCGAGAGATGCGTCAGGTGGAGTCGCACACGGGGCTCGTCGCGGAGCGCATCCGCCAGCACCGCGAGATCGCGCGAGACGGCGTTCACCTCGGCGGCGGTCGGCCAGCCCGCCAGCCCCAGGACCGAGGCGACGTAGCCCTCGCTAGCTTCGGCGTTGGCGGTCAACTCGAGGTCCTCGGCGTGCTCGACGATGGGCAGGCCCAGCATTCCGGAGTAGAGCAGGGCGCTGCGCAACAGCGTGGGCGTCCGAACCGGTGCGCCGTCGTCCGAGTAGCCGATGACGCCGGCGTCGGCCAGCTCGCCCATCGCGGAGAGCTGCTCCCCCGCCCGCCCGGCCGAAACGGCGCCGAAGGCAAGAACCTCCACGGGCGATCCGCTCGCTCGGGCAGCGGAGCGGATCCGCTCCAACACGCCCGGCTCGTCAAGAGCCGGCGAGGTGTTCGGCATGACCGCGACAGTAGTGTAGCCGCCGTGAGCGGCGGCGGCGGCGGCGGTGGCAACTGTCTCCGCGTCTTCGAAACCCGGCTCGCGAAAATGGGCGTGGAGATCGAAGAAACCCGGGGCGACGACGACTCCCTTGTCGGTGACGCCCTTCGCCTCTTCGCCCTCGAGCCAGACGACCGATTCGAGAACGCCGTCGATGACGACGATCTCGCCGGGACCTTCGCGGCCGGACACCGGGTCGACCAGCCAGGCCTTTTCCAGCTCGAACCGCTCGACGACATCGCCGACCCCGGGGCCGAGCGCGTTCACGCTGCCTGCCGTCGACAGGGGCTCACCGGGCCGCCTCCCGAGCGTGGGGCGCTTCGTGCGCGTGACCGGCCTCGTGCGCGTGAGCCCCTTCGTGCGCGCCGGCGAGCAGATAGAGCAGCGCCATTCGAACGGCGACGCCGTTGGCCACCTGCTCGGTGATCACGGCTCGACCGCTGATCGCCACGTCCGGCGCGATCTCGACGCCCTCGTTCATCGGTCCGGGGTGCATCACGATCGCCTCGCCCTTCGCCCGCGACACGCGTTCCGCGTTCAGCCCGAAGCGGGCCGCGTACTCGCGCAGCGACGGGAGCAGGCCGCCCTGCATGCGCTCGCGCTGGATCCGCAGGGCCATCACGACGTCCGCGTCGCGCACCGCCGTGTCTACGTCGCTGGTCACGTGGAACCGGCCGTGGCCGGGGATCGCGCCGCCGCCCCACGCGGTGGCCCAGCGATCCATTCCCCGCAAGAGAGTGGCCGGGCCGCACAGCCAGAGATCGGCTCCGGCCGCAGTCAACGACCAGATGTTCGACCGCGCCACTCGCGAGTGGAGGATGTCCCCCACGATCGCGACCTTGCGGCCGCGCAGGTCGCCACCGGGGAGATGCTGGCGCATCGTGTACAGGTCCAGCAGGGCTTGCGTCGGATGGGCGTGCCAGCCGTCGCCGCCATTGAGGACGTGCCCGCCGAAAACCTCGGCCGCCAGATAGGGCGCGCCGGAAACGGAGTGGCGCATCACCAGGATCTCGGCGCCGAGGGCTTCCAGCGTCCGGATCGTGTCCACGAGCGACTCGCCCTTGGTCACCGACGAGGTGGCGGTGGAGATGCTCACCACATCCGCGGAGAGGTTGCGAGCCGCGGTCTCGAAGGAGACGCGGGTGCGCGTCGAGGCTTCGTAGAAGAGCGTCGTGACGCGGCGACCGTTGAGGGCCGGGACCTTGCGGATCGGGCGGGCGAGGATCCCCTTCATCTCGTCCGTCGTCCGCATGATCAGCTCGATCTCGGGCCAGGTGACGACGTCCACGTCCAGGAGATGGCGATGGTGCCAGACCACTTCCTGCGTCGGGGCGGAGCCGGCGGCGTGGGCGACCGCCGCGGGTTCTGTGTCCACGCTCATGGGTGCTCCGCGGCCGCGGGCTCGCCGGCCCGGAGCTGCCGCCCGATGGAGACCTCGTCGTTGCCATCGATCTCCTCGACGCGGACCATGACGATCTCCTCGCGCGACGTCGGCACGTTCTTGCCGACGTGGTCGGCCCGGATCGGGAGCTCGCGGTGGCCGCGGTCGATGAGCACCGCCAGCCGGATCGCCCGCGGCCGCCCGAAGTCGATCAGCGCGTCCATGGCGCAGCGGATCGTCCGGCCCGTGTACAGCACGTCGTCGACGAGCACCACCGTGGCTCCGTTCAGGTCGAACGGGAGATCCGTGCCCTTGACGATCGGCTGCTGGGCGACGAGCGAGAGGTCGTCGCGGTAGAAGGTGATGTCGAGCGCGCCGACGGGGAGTCGGACCTCTTCGTGCTCCTCGATCGCGGCGGCGATCCGCCGAGCGAGAGGGACGCCGCGGCGCTGGATGCCGACGAGCGCCAGGCCCTGCGTGCCGGCCTGCTTCTCGACGATCTCATGGGAGATCCGAACGATGGCTCGCCGGATCTCGTCCCCGGTCATGATCTGCCGGTCGGTCATCGATTCTCGCTGCCCTGCACAGGCGCAGTCCTCCTTCCCGGCCTCACGGTGCCGGTCGTTAAAGGTCGTTGGAAGGATACAGCGCATCTCGCCGTGCCGCCGGACCGGTGCATGGTTCGAACCCGCCGCGAGGACGCGGGGGCCGCGCGGCGCGAGGCGGGAATCGGGGCGAGAGCGCAGGCGTGTGCCCGCCAGCGTGGAGGGCTAGCTTCCCGGTCGATCGGTCGAGACGGGCAGCTGCTCGGTCGCGGCAGGTTGGCCCGAGCCCGAACCGGCGGGCGGCGTGGTGAGTTCGGGCGTCGCCGAGGGAGCGGGCGGAACCGCCGGCAGCGCGAAGAGGTATGTCTTGCCGTCGCCGTTCGGAGCGGGCGAGGTGTAGACGAACTGCGAGTCGTCGAACTGGATGTTCGACCGGGCCGACGCCGAAAGCAGCACCCCGTCCACGTTGAGCAAGGTCGTGCCCGGAATGACGTTGAGCAACGTCACCTGGCCGACGTCCGTGGCCCCGGCTTTGGCCACCCAGATCGCCACGTACTGCCCCGTGGAGTTCCAGCGAACCGACCAGCTCGTTACGGCACCCGGGGCGGAAGCGACCGGCACGCGCTGCGGCAGGCCGGTCGAGCTCCCCGGCTGCGGCGAAGCCAGCCCTCCCAGCGAGGGCGCGACCTGACCGCTGACCGCCTGATCGGAGACGGCGACCGGGCTGGCGCTATCGCTCGGCTGGGCCACGGCGGGCGGGGTGTCGGACGCGGCCGCGGTGGGCTCGGGAGTCGGCGTTTGGTCTCCCCCTGCGCCGAGCTGCGCCGCGACGAGGTGGAGGTTGGACCAGGCGTCGAAGTTGAAGTCGCCCTGACCGGGCCCGTACACTCCGGTCGACGGGTCGAGCTCGACAGTGCCGGACCAGTACACGACGTAGCGGCCGGTCGGGTCGACAACCGGCATCAGCATCGGCCGATCGATCCGCCGGACCCCGGCCGTCCGGGGATCGTACAGGTAGGAGATCGCCGTGACGGCGGTCGCCGACCCCGCGACCGAAGCCAGCGTCGCCGGAGCGTCCGTGGCGTCGGCCGGAGGCGCCGAGGATTCGGGGGTCGCCGCCCCCGAATCCGACGCCGCGAACTCGCTGATCAGGACCCTCGGCCCGAGCCAGCCGGCGAACAGGTCGGCGTGGCTGGCGGTCACGACCTGAGCCCTCTCCCAGCCGACTCGCCATACGAACACGTCCGAGCCGGAGCTCAGATTCGCGGATCGCGCGGAGAAGGCGACCCACAACCCGTCGGCGGAGAACTCGGGGGCCCGGCCGACGATCTTGTAGCCGTCGAGGATGGCCGTCGGCTGAGCGTCCGTGCCCGGGGTCGCGGCCGAGGGCGCGGGAGTTGCCGGGGCGGCGCTCTCAGGCGCCAGCGTCGTGGCGCCTGCAGTGGCGGCCGGCTCCACCGACGCGGGCGGCGTGGTGAGATCAGCCGTGGCGAACGGCGTCGCGGTGGGGGTCGCCGCGGGCAGCGCAGTGGGCCGTGGGGTCAGCAGATCGATCGCCACGGTCGTCGGCGCCGACTGCGTGAGCGGCAGGATGACGATCTTGTCGGCGTTCCAGACGGCCGCCTGGGTCGCATTCGGGGAGATCACGACCGACACCGCCGACTTGCTTGCGATCGAGCCCACGACCGTGCCGTTGCCGTTCGTGATGGCGCAGCTCTCGGACGATCCCGTGCAATGGGCGCTGCCGCCCCTGATCTGATACACGCCGTTCTCGGGCGCGACCCAGTAGCTCGTGCCATCCACGACGGCCAGGGCCGCCTGCGTGCCGCCGCTCGGGGCGGCGCTGGCGACGGCGATGGTGGTCGCGTGGGAAGGGGCGGCGCTGGGGATGAAGAGGGGCCCCTGGGAGAGCAGCGACAACCCGACGACCAGGACCACCACCCCGACGGCCGTGGCGGAGCCCATGGACGACCGGTTTCGGGCGAAGTTGCGCAATCGAAGCCCGGCCAGGCCCAGGCCGGCGCGACCGGCGCTCGCTCGATCGACGGCGTCGAGGGCCGCGGAGGTCCTGGCCCACAGGTCGCGCGGGGGTTCGGGCGTGGCCAGGCCACGGAGCTCGTCGCGGAGGGCGTGGTACTCGTCTGCCACGGACTGGCAGCCGGCGCAGCCACTCAGATGTCTCGCCAGCCACGTGGCATCGGCGGGGGCCAGCTCGGCGTCGATCGCATCCGAGGCGAGCAGGCGGGCCTTCTCGTGGGCGCGCTCGGCGGCCTTCTCGGCGGCGCGCATGGCGGCGCGATCCAGCTCGGGGCTCATCGGTCGATCCCATCCGAGTCATCGGCGCGGCGGCGCGGGTCCGAGCGGCGGCGCGGGTCGCCGGCCTGGGCCTTCGCGGCGAAGGCGGCATCGATTGCGGCCTCCCGCTCCTTCTCCTGGCGCCTCTCATCGGCGAGGGCCTGGCGGAGACTCTCTCGGGCGCGCGTGAGGAGGGCTCGAGCGGCCACGTGGCTGACACCCAGGGCAGTCGCCAGCTCCAGGCCGGTGAGGTCGCCGACTTCGGCCATGAGGAGGGCGTTTCGCTGCCGCTCTGGGATTCGGGCGAGGGCGCGCGCCAGCGGGCCGGACAGCCGCATCTCCATCGCCAGGTGCTCGGCGGACGGAGCGGCGCCGTGGGACTCCGTGGTGAGCGGCAGGAAGTGGATGATGCGCCGGTGGCGGATCTCGTCCAGGGCGATCCGATGGGCGATCTGGTACAGCCACGCGCGGGCCTTGGCCCGGTCCTCCAGGCTCTCGATGGCGCGGTAGGCGCGGATGAAGGTGTCCTGGGCCAGGTCGGCCGCAACGTCGGCGTCCCGCATCATGCGGATCAGGTAGGCGTAGATCTCGGCATGGTGGCGGGCAAAGAGCTCCTCGATGAAGGCGCGGTCAGCAGACCTTTCGGCCGTGACCGTCACGCCGATCCCCATTCGCCAGGTCGTGGTTTGGAGAGCCAAGTCGATCCCGCCGCTGCCCCGGATGCCAGCACGTGCAAGCGCGCCGGCGCGCGCCTGGTTGCTGTGACGGCGCCGACTTTGCCGCTGTGACGCCATGACGCTCCCCCTCTTCTCATGGCGTTCCTGCGGCTCCCCCTTCGAATCGGTGGCGTAGCAGTTCCTCGACGGCCTCTTCCGGAGATACCGGATTCACCGGCAGGCCCGTCCCAAGCTCGAGGCCCGCGATCTCGCGCAACCGCGGGTGGATCTCCCAGTGCCAATGGTACGTCGCGTCGACCTTCTCGCGGAGAGGCGCCGTGTGCAGGACAAGGTTGTGCGGAGGGCCATCGAGGCGGCCCAGGCGCCCCAGAACCTGGCGCAAAGCCTCGGCTGTGGAGGCGATGTCGACGTCCAGCGCGCGACCGAAGTCCGCGACATGGCGGCGCGGCACGATCCACACCTCGAACGGCGAGCGCGAGGCGAACGGCGCGAAGGCGACGTTCGCGGAGTCCTCCCAGATCAGCCGCGTGCCGGCCTTCGACTCCTCGCGCGCGATCCGGCAATACGGGCACTCGCCCTCACGGATCAGGTACCGCGCGGCGCCGCCTATCTCCTCCGAGACGCGATGTGGGATCTGCGGCAGGTCGTACAGATCCAGGCAGAGGTGGTTGGTCCGCGCGCCGGCCTGCGCCCCCCAGTTCTGCACGACCTGCAGGTACTCGGTCTGGCCAAGCTGCGTGGCGTCGGCGATCGCCCCACGCGCGACCGACAGCAACTCGCACAGCAGCCCGGTGCCGATGAGATGCAGAGGCCGGTGCTCGCCCGGAGGTGCGACGATGGTGCGCCAGCTGCCCGAAGCTCTCGCTTGCGACAGCGCCACCTGGGCCAGGCTGCGCTCCATCTCTCGCGCTTCCTCGTTCGTGCCGACAACGTGGAAGGCGTAGTCCTTGAGGATTCGCACGCGAACCCCGTCCCCCGGAGGCTCGGTGCAGTTCTGGCATGCCCCGCCGTCGTCCACGGGCTCGGCGCGCAGGGAGAAGCGGCCGCGGTTGAACTGGCGGTCGACGACCGTGGCGACCCACCAGCCGGTGATGGCGTCGCGGCGCAGCTCGAAGAGCCCGGCGCCCATCAGCGTGCTCCAGCTGTGGTGGCGGACGCCTCGGCCTCGAGGAGCTGCTCCAGCTCGCGCCGGGCGCGGGCTGGGTCGGCCCGCGGCGGTAGGGCTCCTGCGAGCGGGGCGTCCAGAGCCAGGGCAAGCGCCCGGGCGAATTCGGTGGCAGCGGTCGCGACCGATTCGGTCGGGGGCTCGGCAGCCTCGTCTCGCTCGCGCGCGATCGAGGTCGATTCGACCCCGGGCATGCCGCAAGCGTCGATCAAGTCGAAGTCGGCGAGCCGAACTGCGACGTTGAGGGCGATGCCGTGGTAGGTCACGCCGCGCTCCACTCGAACGCCGACGGCGCCTATCTTGCGGCTGCCGTCCGCGCACCAGCAGCCGGGGAAGGCCTCCTTCGGCCCGGCTTCGACACCGAACGCGGCGCACGTCTGCGAGAGGGCGGCCTCGAGCGCCCGGACGAACGACCGGATGTACAGCCCGCGGTCGGCCAGGCGGACGATCGGGTAAGCGGTCAGCTGGCCGGGGCCGTGGTAGGTCACCTCGCCGCCGCGCTCGGTCCGTATCAGCTCTATGTGGCGGGCGGCCAGCTCGGCCGGACCGACGAGGACGTGGCTGGGGTCGGAGTGGCGGCCGAGCGTCAGGACCGGCTCGTGTTCGAGGAGCAGCAGCTGGTCGCCGATCGCGTCCGCGGCGCGGGCCGCCACGAGACGGTGCTGCAGGTCCCATGCCTCGCGATACGGCGTCCGTCCGAGCCACCACGCGGCGATCGGCGCGGCCGTGGCGGCAGCCCTTTCTGGCGACGGGTCCTGCGCGCGACGATCCATGTGGGCCACGATATCAAACGCACGCTTCGACGCCGCGGCACGCCGCGCCTGACGAGCGAGCCGAAACGCGCCCGCGTCGTTGCGCCGCGCGGGAGGCGCCGAGCGCGGCCTGCGCCTGCCCGCGGATGTGCTAATGAGTGGAGCATGGAGATCACGCCGCGAATCCGCCGCGTCGGCGGCAACAGCATGGTCAACGCCTACCTCGTCGAGGTCGGGAGTGAGATCACGATCGTGGACGCCGGCCTGTCCGGGCTGTGGAACGACCTTCCCGCCGAGCTCGCGGCGATGGGGCGCAGCCTCGAGGACGTCCGTTCGATCGTGCTGACCCACGGCCACGGCGACCACATCGGCTTCGCCGAGCGCGGTCGAACCGAGCGCGGCTGGCCCGTTCGAGTCCACGAGCTGGACGCGGCGCTCGCCCGCGGCGAGGTGCCAAACCCGGCGAAGGGCGGTGGCCCGATGCGCCCGCTGCCCATGCTCAGATTCGGCTGGTGGGCGGCACGCCATGGCGCCCGACCACGCCACCTCGGCGCGGTGGCGACGTATGGCGACGGCGCGACGCTGGACGTTCCGGGCTCGCCGAGGGTCACGCTCGTTCCGGGGCACACGCCGGGCAGCGCGGTCCTCCACTTCGCCGGCCACGACGCGCTCTTCGTCGGCGATGCACTGTGCACGTACGCGGTCACGACCGGCCGGACCGGGCCGCAGATCGCGCCGTTCTCGGCGGACGCGGAGCTGGCGCTGGCGAACCTGTCGCGGATCGAGGGGATCGAGGCGACGCTAGTCCTTCCAGGGCACGGCGAGGCATGGACTAGCGGCGCCGCGGAGGCGGTTCGGGCGGTCAGGTCGATGGCGCGGGCGGCCTAGGTTCCGCCGTTGTCCGTCCAGGCCCCTGATCGACGGATGTGGCGCACGCCTGCGGCCAGTCCGCGCGGCCACCTTGATCTGCGACAACTGTCGCTGCTCCGAGCGGGGGTAACCCACTCGATCCATGCCCAAGCGGACTTGGGACTGGTGTTCGAACTCCGCGGCAAGTTCGCCGACTTCGCCGTCGGAATGCAGCTGGGCTCACTCGGTAGGGCCACGGAGACGAAGCTCGAGAGCGCATCGTCCCCAGGATGAGAACATCGTGCAGTTGCCCTGTGTGTTGCTACAACGGTTCCGGCGATCTTTCGGCCGCCCAGCCTGGATCTTGCGGCTAGTGGCGTGTCGCGGTGCTGACCCGTCGAAGATGCGATCGGTTGACCAGGATCGCGTCGTGCCGAACGTCCGTCAATATCACCTCACCAACCTCGACGGTGGGGGAGAAGACCGGCAGGAAGAACTCTGCGCCTCGCTCTGTCAGCAGGAACGGATCTTGTGACGGGAGCAGGAGCACGATGCCGGCGACCTTGAACGGCGTGGCTTCGAGGGTCACCTCGTAGGTGACACGCCACTCGTGCCAGGCCTCAAGCTCGGCCGCGCTCACCACTGGATCGCCGCCCTCCGCCGGCATCCCGATGATGACGGCGCGAGGATCGACGCTCTTGACGTTGGGGGCAGGTGTAAGCGGGCCCGATCCGTCGTTGGGGCCCTGAAGAACGCTGTTGACGTCGATCGGGGCGCGCCTCTCGAGCGCGTCGGTGAGGCTGAGTCTGCCCTGGGCGAGCACGGCGTCAATCCGGAGGT
>Ga0187878_1000204_pt1 | contig 75703 bp, 69 predicted proteins | sample June2016WEW_17_1_FD_132979 | JGI IMG/M metagenome (GOLD analysis project Ga0187878, IMG submission 132979) | Peatland microbial communities from SPRUCE experiment site at the Marcell Experimental Forest, Minnesota, USA - June2016WEW_17_150 | ecosystem: Environmental > Terrestrial > Soil >... | reverse complement strand
TGTAGTTGATTTCATATCCCGCCGGAAGCTTCGTTTCATTCAAAAGGCTTCGCACGTTCCGCACGACAGCGACCGTGTTGGAGGTCGCGGTTTTCTGGATGGAAACCAGAACGACGGGTTTCCCATTCACGCGCGCGTAGTTCGTCGAGACGGGCAGGTCCCGCACGGTCGCGATATCGCTCACCCGGATGCCCCGGGCAGGGTCCACGAGCGTATTCGCTATCTTCTCCGTGTCCGCGGGAACGTTTTCCGTTGCAAACGTAAGGGCGTTGTTGTGGCTGTTGATGGTCCCGATCGGTTGGTTGATGGCGGATGCCGAGATGGCGCCGACGACGATCTGCGGGGCCAGATCGAAATACTGCAGCCGGTCCGGATTCAGCAGGACCTGGAACTGGCGTGACGGCCCTCCGTCCACCTGGATATTGGCCACGCCGGATACCCGTTCGAGCTGAGGCGTGAGCTCGTCGGTCACGTAGGTGCTGACCTCCCCGAGGCTCGCCCCCGCTCCCGATACTCCGAACTGCACAACGGGGATGGCGCTGGGGTTGAACGTCTGCACAATGGGCGCATTCACCCCCTGCGGAAGCCTTCGGGCCGCCGCTGACACAAGGGACGCAACCTGGTTCACGTCGCTCGCCTGGTCGGTGGACTGGTCGAAGCTGATGGTCACCTGGCTTGCCCCCGTGGAGCTCGTGGAGCTCAAGTCCGTGATTCCACTCAGAGTGGAGACGGCGTTCTCGATCACCTGCGTGACCTGCTGATCGATGACGCTCGGCGAGGCTCCCGGGTAGGCGGTCGTGACCACGACGAAGGGGAAGTTGATTGATGGAAACTGGTCGACCCCTATGTTGAAGAGCGATATCGCGCCGAAGGCGAAAATGGCGACGAACACGCCGATGGCGAACACGTAGCGGGTCACGGAAAAACGGACCGCGGGATTGATCCTGTTGAATATCCGGGCCTGGAAGTCACGCGTGGTTTTCATTTGGTTCCTTCGGCAAGAGGCAGGGTTTTCACGGTGGACCCGTCCAGGAGCCCCGGCGGCGGATTCACCACGACCAGGCTGCCCGCGCTCACCCCTGTCACGGCAGCGGTGCTCCCGCTTTCCGCCAGGACCGTGATATTCCGCCCGAATGCCTTTCCCCCTTCGACTACGTACACGAAGTTCTGGTTTTCGTTCGTCTGGAGGGCGCCGGTCGGGACCTGGGCTCCCCGGGCAAGGGTCATTGAATAGCTCAGGGTGCCGATGGCCCCAAAGGGGATCGGAAGGGAGCCGGGGACCGCTGCCACCAGGGGGACCACTCCATTGACGGGCACTTCGGGCGCCTGGCTCACCCTCAGCGAGTGACGCGTTCCGTTCAGGGTAAAGGTCACCGGCGCTCCCACGGGCAGGCTCGCCGCGTCCGCGGGGGGCACGTTGAAATCCACTTCGCGATCCTGGCTGGCGATGACGAAGGCCGGCGCGTTCGGAGAGACAAACTCGCCGGTCATGACATTCACCGTGACGAGTCGTCCCGCGTAGGGGGCCTTGATGGAAGCGTGCTGAAGGTTGAGCTGGGCCTGCTGGAGCGCGAAGTCCGCCTGCTCCACGGCAAGCTTCAGCTGCGCGATATTCTGGGTCGGTGCCTTCTGATTCTGATCCAGAGCCGTCCGGGCAGCCTCGAGGTTTGCCTGCGCCATGTCCAGATCGCTCTTCGCACTGTCCAGGTCGGAGCCAGTGGCGCCTCCCAGGTCGAACAGGGCCTTGCGAGCGTCATAATTCCGCTGCGCCACCGACACCGCGGATTCCGCCGCGCGGACCTGCAGGTCCAGCTTGGGGCTCGCCTGCGCCGTCGTGTCCTGTCCGGTGGCAAGATTGATATTCGCCGCATCCAGGGAGGCCTGGGCGGTCTTCACGGAAAGCCGGTACTGGGCGTCATCGAGCTGAATGACGACGTCTCCCTTGTCAACCCGGTCACCGGCTTTCCTCAATACGCTTGCCACGACGCCGCCCACCTGTCCGACGACCTGGCTCTGCATGACGGGTTTTACCGTGCCGGATGTCTGGCGCTCCACCACCAGCGGAGCGACCACTACCGGCACTGCCTGGACCGCGATCTCCGCCACGCCGGGCCCGCGCGCGGTGCGGGCGGCGCCGCCGGAAGGGTCGGCCGATTTTTGTTTCGGCGCGCAGCCCGTCGCGGCCAGAATGAGCGCCAGAGCAGAGAGACCTATGCCTGTGCACACCAGCCTCGAAAGTCTTTTCATCGCGTTTCTCCTAATATCCAATGGCGTTGCTCAGCTGCAGGACGGCAAGCTGGGCGTCCCTCTGCGCTCCGGCCAGGGCGGACTGCGCGTTGGCGGTATCGACGGATGCGTCCAGCAGGTCCTGGTTCGTCGCCGCCCCGTATTGCGCTTCGGTCTTCTTGAGCTTGAATTTGAGGTCGAACTTTTCCGCGGTGAGCTTCGCGACCTCGAGCCTTTCCAGGTTGATCTGCATAAGCGCGTATGCCTGCTCGACATCGGTCGCGATGCCGGCGCGCAGCTGCGCCTCCTGGACGCCGTAGATCTGGTCCTGGATTCGATTGGCTTCCCGCTGGTGAGCGGAGGCCCCGGCATCGAGAATAGGAAGCCCGATCGTCACACCGGCGCTGCCCTGGCCCGCGGTGTCTCCCTGCCAGCCGAGGATGAGGCTTATGCCCCCGCTCACGCTGACCGTGGGTGACGTCTGCCCCTCAATGAGCGCGCGATCCACTGCGGCGGACTGTCGGTTAAGCTCGATCTGCCGGATTTCCGTTCTCCGCTTCAGCGCCTCCGCCACGGCCTCCTCCACGCTTCCTGCCGGAATGTTCCGCACGTCCTCTTCGGCAACGGCAAACTCCCTGTCACGCGGCCAGCCGATAAGCTGCGCCAGCCTGATCCGGGCGATGCGAAGGTCATTCTCCGCGCTCCGCACGTCGATCGCCGCGCTCTCCGCATTGATCTGCGCGCTTCTCAGGTCCACATCGCTTGCCTGCCTGAGCTCATGGATCGCGCTTATCTGCGCCTTCAGGGCCTCCTGCTGCGCGAGAATCTGCTTTTTCACGGACAGGTTCCGCTGGGACCCGAGCATCACGAAGTAGGTCTGGGTCAGCGTAGAGACGATGTTCAACCTGCCGGACGCGGAGGAAAGCTCCCTTCCGCGCAGGGCAAGGAGGCTCTTTTCCATCGCGGCGCGGGCCGTGCCTCCCGGGTAGCCGCTCCACAAGGTCTGGCTCAGGCTGAGGCCGACATTGCTCGTGGGACCGGACGGCAGGAACGATGAAAAGGAGGGAAGGGCGGCGGCCAGAGGGCTCTCCGCGACGTACGGGGATACGCTGAGTGCGACGCTTGTCAGCGGCGCGGCGAGCGAGAGACCGGCCTGGGGAGTCTGGGCGAAACCCGACGGGAGAGAGCTGCCGGCGAGCAGTCCGGAATTGCCGAAGCCGTACGTCGCGCTCTCTCCAAGGGACCCTCGGAGAGTGAAGGAGTTCTGGGAGACGCTGAGCCGGTACTGCTCCCTGCCGATATCGAGGTTCCTCTGCAGAACAATGCTGTCGGCCCCCTGCGCGAGCGCGGCATCAACACTCTGGGCGAGGGAAAGCGTGACCGTGGACTCCTGCGCCGAGGCCGGGACCAGCGGGAAAAGAGCCGTGGCAAGCACGATGACCGATAGTGCCGCCACTGTACTCAGTGGCATTCGTGCCGCCACTGTACTCAGTGGCATTCGTTGCGCTCTCATGACTTCCCCTTGTGGGCGCCTAATTCTTCCTTCAGGAAGCCCTTGAATTTCCTGATGATGCGCAGGAACGTCGCCCGGTCGCCGGCGGAAATGCCGTCGAAAAACCGTCTCATCATTGCCTCCATCTTGCGTTCCATTCCGGAGAGCGTCGCGGCTCCGCGGTCGGTGAGCGCCAGCAGGACGACCCGCCTGTCACTCTCATCGAATTTCCGCTCCACCAGCTCGAGGTGGATCAGCTTATCGACGATCCCCGTCGCCCCCGCGGGTGTCAGCAATCTCATTGCCGCGAGATCGGACATTTTGCACATCTGTCCCTGGTCTTTCAGGGTTCTGAGAGTAAAGAACTGCGGCGGGGTGATGCCTTCTTCACCCAGCATTCCCTCCAGCATGTGAATGGCCAGTGAGTTGATCTCGTTCTGCGCGTTGAAAAACTCTCCGTATCCCGCGGCGTCTTTGGTCATTATTCCCCCCGGGCCCGGCTCCTTCGCAGGTGCGCGGAGCCCCGATGCCTTATGGTGCGTAATATACACAAAATAAATAGTTTATGATACTGAATATCTACGAGAAATGACCGTCCCGCGCGGCAGTGCCTTCATACTGCCCGCATGCGGGGTTTCTTCGGGTCGTCCTCGATCTCCGCCAGGTTGAGCGCCGCCATGATGGGCGGTATGTACGCGGCGAACCGGCCCCGCAGCCCTTTTTTCAGGCCATACCAGCCTTTGACGGGGTTCTTCGGTGAGCGGGCCCAGGCTTCGACCGTGCCTTCGGCGGCCGGCGCCTGTTCTTCCGCGATTCCCAGCGGCATCCAGTCACCATGGGCTTTCAACATTTCATCCAGATCGTTCAGGCAGCGCAGGTGATAGCTGAGCTCGGTTCCCCCCGCCTTCACCACGATTGCCGGCGGATCCCGCATGGGGTCCCTGTACGCTCTGAACCCCGATACGCCACCGGGAGTGTGCAAGACCCACGGCCGCGCCTTTGTTCCCGTAATGTCTCCCATGTCCGCGCTCATCATGCCTCCTACTTGATCTTGAAGACCATCTGCGTGGGGCTGACGAATCTCAGGGCCACCACGAGGCACGCCATGGCAGTGAGGAAGTAGATCACGGCAAGCGCATCCACCGCCTGGGGCGGCCGCGCGCCCGCCGCATATGCGTCGGCATACAGGGCGACAACGATCGTCTGCGACCTTCCGCCCGCCACGAGATACGTCAGCTCGAACATCGATATCGTCTTCACCACGGAGAGGATGCCGGCGGTCAGGATCCCGGGCAGGGTGAGGGGAATGAGGACCTTGCGAAAAACGGTCAGCCGCCGCGCGCCGAGCATCTGCGCGGCGGATTCGAGATTGACCCCCACCTGCTCGATGAAGGGCATCATGACGAGGATCATGAAAGGAACGATGGGAACGAGGTTCGCCAGGATCACACCCGTGACGCGCGCCGCCAGGTGGAACTTGTACAGCACCACGGCGAGTGGAATGCCATAGGTCATGGGAGGCACGATCATTGGCAGCAGAAAGACCGAAAGGAGCGCTCCCTTTCCCTTGAAGTCGCGGCGGCTGAGGGCATAAGCGGCGGGGAAGGCGATCACGATGGAAATGGCCACGACGGAAAGGGCCACCAGAAAGGTGATGAAGAGCAGATGCGGGATGTCGTGCTCGGCCGCCACGTAGCCGTACCATTCCAAGGTCAGGTAGTGAGGAAGGACACCGGAATACCAGCCCTTCGAGGCCGAGTTGAGCATGACGGTGAAGAGTATGCCCAGGACGTTTCCCACGTAGACGACCATGCCGAGAAAGAAGAACAGCCGGCCCAGAGTAAGCCCCTTCTGCTGCATGCGGTTATCCCTTCCCCACCATTGACGCTCCCCGGTAGATCCTGTTCCGCCAGACCAGGACCGCGGAGATGACAAACAGCTCTATTGCCGCCATGACCATCGAGATGGCGGAAGCGATGTTGAAGTCGAATTTTTCCAGCGCCCACTGGTAGGCCGCGTACGCGATGACGCGCGTGGGGCCGGACGGCTCTCCCAGGAGCACGGCGGACGGAAACACGGAGAACGCCATGACGAAGTTCAGGCAGAAACAGATGGCGATGCCGGGCACCATGAGCGGAAACAGCACACGCACGAAGGTCTGCGCGCGGGACGCGCCCAGCATCTGGCTGGCCTTTTCCAGGTCCGGATTGATGCCCGACACGTACCCGAGGATCATGAGGAAGGCGAACGGGAAGCCCTGGATCACCAGGGAGATCAGCACTCCCCAGTAGTTGTGCGTGAACCGAACAGGCCCTTGCGTGATGCCGACCGCGCGAAGAAGCTGGTTGAGCCACCCGTTCGGTCCCATGTAGCTGAGCATTCCTTCAGACACGAGCACGGTCCCCAGCGTGAGGGGAATGATCAGGAAGAAGGTGATGAGCTTTTCTCCGCGCATTCCGTGGCGCATGTGGTAGGCGAAGGGGATCGCGAGGATCACGTTGATGAGGGTGGCCGGCAGCGCGATCCAGAGCGTCACCCAGATTGTCCGGACCTCCCACCAGTCGGTGAAGAAGCGCGCGTAATTGGCCAGAGTCGGAGCCCCCTCGGGACTGGTGAAGCTGAGATACAGGCCGTAGAGGAACGGATAGACGAACAGGAGGATGACGAACACGATCGCGGGCAGGAGAAGAAGGATGCCGCCCCCTTTCAAGCCTTTCTGCATGGCCTACCCCTCGCCCGGCGCGAAGACGAACACTTTCTCCGGCGCGATGTTCAGCTCGAGCGTTTCTCCGATTCGCACCGGCGTCGACGGCCGCAGCTCCACCGGCGTCTCATTTTCCATGAGCGCGCTCACGTAGCTGGTCTGCCCCTGGTACTCCACGAGGGTGACCCGTGAACGCACGGGAGCGCCTCTTTCGTCCCTGCCCACCCTGATGTCCTCAGGACGGATCGCGGTCTTCACGGCCGTGCCTGCCTTGAACGCGGCAACGAGCGCGTCCCGACGCGGGTCACCCTGAGGGTAGCGCAGGCGCGCCTTGAGCCTCAGGCCCCTCACCGTGAGCTCGGCGTCCAGTGTGTCCCCGTTCTCACGCAGGGACCCGAGCGCGGCGTCCCAGATGTTCTTGAATCCCATGAAATCCGCCACGAACAGGTTCGCCGGGTCCGCGTACACCTGCCCGGGCGCGCCGATCTGCTGGATATGGCCCAGGCGCATGACAACGATCCTGTCCGAAAGGGCGAGCGCCTCCTGCTGATCGTGGGTGACGTAGATGGTCGTCACTCCCAAACGCCTGTGCAGGGTGTGGAGCTCGTTTCGCATTTCGGTGCGGAGCTTGGCATCCAGGTTGGACAATGGCTCGTCCAGCATGAGCAGCCGCGGCTCCAGCACGATGCACCGGGCAATCGCGACCCGCTGCTGCTCGCCGCCCGACATCTGGGTGGGAAACTTGTTTTCGTGACCTTCCAGGTGCACCAGCTTGAGCGCCGCCTGGACCTTTTCATGGATGACCGGCTTCGGCAGCCTGCGCAGGCGAAGCCCGAACGCGACATTGTTGAACACGCTGAGATGGGGGAAGAGGGCGTAGTTCTGGAAGACCATTCCGAACTCGCGCTTTTCCGGCGGGATCTTGTTCCTCCCGTCGTCGATGCATTCTCCGTCTATCGAGATCTCGCCGTGCGTGATCGGGATCAATCCCGCAATGCAATTGAGCGCCGTGGACTTTCCGCAGCCCGAGGGACCGAGGAAGGTGATGAACTCGCCATTGGCGATCTCCAGGGAGAATCGCGAAAGGGCGGTTTTACCGTCGAACTCTTTCGTCAGGTCCTTGACGATGAACCGGCTGAATTCCTTCATGCAGACCTCACGCTAATGGGAGCGTCGGACGCTGTCGCCTCCGACGCCCCTTGGATTGGCCGGATCTATTTCTTTATTTTCGCGCCGACCAGCTTGTCCCACATATCGAAGGCGGCGACAAGAGGCTTGGCATCGAGCTGCGAAGCATTGGGAAGCTTCATCACCGCGTCATCGTAGGCGCTCCGCATCGCGGGCCGGATCCGGTCCTGGCTCGCCTGCGGCGCCATGGTGAGCGGCACGCCCTTGATCGCCGGGCCGGGATAGAAATACCCGTCGTCATAAGTGATGGCCTGCTGGGCCGGCTGCATCAGCCATGCCATGAGGGCAACGGCCGCCTTTTCCCGGGCCGGGTCCAGGCCCTTCGGGATGACCATGAACTGGGTGTCGTTCACCCAGGTGGTGTTGTCGAGGAAGAACGCCTGGTAGGTACCGGGAATCGTCTGGAGAATCCTCTGGTTCATGTCCCACCCCAGATGGCTTGCGAGTATCCACCGGGTCCCTTCGGCCAGCTCCTTGAACGTAATGGCGGTTCCCGAGGGATAGTAATCGATATAGTTGTCCAGTTCCTTCAGATAGGCCCAGGTCTTGTCCCACGTCGCGGGATCTTTCGGATTCGAGTCCCCGAGGATATAGGGCAGGCCCTGGAGGAATGCGCGTCCCGGTCCCGAGTTCGCAGGCCGCGCGTAGAGGAACTTGCCGGGATTGGCCTTGGCCCAGGCCAGAAGAGCTGCCGCGGTTTTCGGCGGATGGGGCACCTTCTCCGGGTTGTAGGTGAACATGGGTCCGCCCGGGCAGAACACATAAGCGATTCCGTAGCCGTCGAACAGGTTGTATGCCGACCTGGCACCTGGAACGTATGCATCAACCGATTTCTGGAAGATCTCCTTGTACTTGGGCATGACCTGGACCCAGATCCCCTGCTCCTTGCCCGCCGCTATCCCGTCGTAGCCGGTCAGTGCCATGGTGGTGTCGAGGTTGCCCGCCATCTGCTGGGCCTTGATCTTGGGCACGAGCTCGGGAGCGGTCAGGGCGATGTACTCGATATCAGAAACGATATTCGGGTTGGCGGTCTTGAACGCCTCGATTGCCGGCTTGGACAACCGCAGATTTCCCGCCACGTCGATGATGCTGAGCGTCACCGGTTTATCCGCGGCGAACAGAAGCGCGGGCCCGAGGGCCAGGACAAGAATGAGACCTGTCGTGAGAAGAGTCTTTTTCACATTTCCCTCCTTCGAATTGACCGACCGTTCATGAAATGACTTTCGTGAGCCTGCCATGCGCCTCCTCTCTGATCCGCGGATCTTCCGTGAAAAAATGGGGAGGGTAGTCGTACACTACCCGGTTGATCAGCGTCCATGTCAGATGGCTGTCGACGATTTCATCAACCGTGTCGATGATCCCGCCCTCGATGATCTCCCTGATCCGGCAATGTTCGAGGATCACCTTGTCCAGGGCGATCGGGATCACCATGGCGCGCAGCCTGTCATAGTTGTAGTCCAGCTTCTTTATGTAGTGCCAGCTCCGTTCTTTTCCGCACGCGCGGAAGATGATGCGATGGAAGTCGTTGTCCACGGCCAGCATGTGATCATAGTCCTTCTCCCGCTGGCACGTACGCTGCGCCTCGATGTTCGACCCCAATTCGGCACGGTCCGCCGCCGATAGCCTGCCCGAGGCCTCCTTGATGACTGCCTTCTCCAGCGCGAGGCGGATGAATCGGGCCTCTTCAGCCTGGTCCAGGTCGATGAGGGAAACGGTCGATCGCTTCTGCGGGGTGACTTTGATGAGACCGTCCTCTGCGAGCCTGATAAAGGCCTCACGAACCGGTGTTCTGCTGACGCCGAGGGCTTCGGAAACTTCGTTTTCGCTGATTCTTTGGGCAGGCTGCAGGTGGAGCTTGATGATATTGGACCTGAGAACCTGGTACACCCACTGGTGTATGGGCTGGTTTTTTTCCTGTTCGAAGACCTCGACCTTCAGCTTCTCAAGCGCTACCATACTTGTATGGCAGCGATTTTGGACTCGATCTGCCGGCTTGTCAAGAAAAAAAATTGCGCAAGCTCGCGCGGGCCCTGGATCTGAATCCAAAAAGGAGGACAACATGCGATCCGCCGACTGGCAGCGTTTGGTCAAAGCCGCGCATGGAGAACGGCTCCCCGCGCCCCCGGTTGCCCTGATCGTGGACAGTCCTTGGATACCAGGATACCTGGGCGTCTCCACGGTGGACTATATTGCGATCCCTGAGGTCTGGTTTCAGGCGAACATGACTGTGATGAATCGATTCCCTGAAGTCATCTTCCTGCCCGGCTTCTGGGTCGAGCCGGGCATGGCCGCTGAGCCTTCTGCGTTCGGCTGCCGCATCGCCTTCCCGGCGGATCAACCCCCTTCGATCCGCCCGATTGCCGCGGACATTGCCGAGCTCGACGGCCTTGTTCCCGTCAACCCCCGGCAGGATGGGTTGATGCCGCTGGTGCTCGCCCAGTACAGGAACGTCCTTCCGAGAGTGCGCGCCGCGGGCATGGACATCAGGATCGCGGCAAGCCGCGGCCCTCTTGCCCTGGCCTCCCACCTTCTGGGTCTCACCGCGTTTCTCGTGGGTCTGAAAACCGAGCCGGAACGGACGCACAGGCTGCTCAAGATTACGACGCGCACGGTCAAGGAATGGCTGGAGGCCCAGGCCGAGGCTCTCCCGGGCATCGAGGGGATCATGCTTCTGGATGACGTGATGGGATTCCTCTCACGCGAGGACTATCTCGAATTCGCCCATCCCTGTTTCAAGGAAGTCTTTTCGACGCCCGCGGCACTGAAAATCCTGCACAATGACACTGATTCTCCGGTGTGTTATGAGTTTCTCGGCGACCTTGGGGTGAATGTCTTCAATTTCACCCACCTTCAGGGCATCAGGTCGGTGAGGGAACGGGTGGGGGACTCCGTCTGCCTGATGGGAAATGTCGCTCCCCTGGACGTACTGGCCAGGGGCAGCGCGGAGGAGACGGTGAAAAGCGCAAGGTCGTGCATCGCTGAAAACAACGGCCACCCCGCATTCCTCCTCTCCGCGGGTGGGGGAGTCTCGCCGGGCACGCCGGAAGAAAACATCCGTGCGCTTATCGCGGCCGCGACAGGAGGTTAGCACAATGGGAAAACTGGTGATCCGGGAACCGGGCAGCTGTCGGTACGATTTCATGGCCGTGGGAGCCCTCGTGCAGCGTTTCGACCCAGGGGTCGTGCCCCTGCACGAGGCGCACCATTTCGAGCGCCATTGCTCGGGAGCGGAATACAATCCGGCGGCAAATCTCGCGAAGTGCTTCGGCCTGCGGGCGGCGATGGCCTCGGCGAACGTGCGCTATCCTCCCGGGTGGTGGGTTGAATCCGAAGTGCGCAGAGCGGGCGTCGAACCCCACTTCAAGTGGTTCGACTACGACGGAGTGCGGGGCCCCCGGATTGCGAACACCTATTCGGACCGGGGCATGGGGGTGCGGCCGCCCGAGGTGTGGTACGATCGGGCAAATGAAGCCGGCGCCCTGCTTGCGCCGGGAGATTTCGACTGGAAGGACTTCTTTCAAACCCGCGGGATGCGGTGGTTCCACTCCGGCGGGATTTTCGCGTCACTGTCACCCGGTTCGTCGGCGCTGATCGAAGAGGGAATGGACAGCGCGCGGCGCGCGGGAACCATCACCTCCTACGACCTGAACTTTCGCAAGAAGCTCTGGGACGCCTCCGAGGGGGGCTCTGCGCGTGCCCGCGAAGTGAACCGACGAATTGTCTCGCGCGCGGACGTGTTGATCGGCAACGAGGAGGACCTCCAGCTTGCACTCGGCATCCCCGGCCCTGACCCGTCCTCCCGGCAGTCAAAGCTTGACACGGCAACGTTTCACGCGATGATCGAGAAAGTGCGCGCCGAGTTTCCCGACATCAAGCTGATCGCCACCACGCTCCGCGAGGTGCGCTCCGCTTCCCGGCATCTCTGGAAGGCCGTTCTCTGGTACGACGGCCGGTTTCACGAGAGCGAGGAATGCGAGCTCGACGTGTATGACAGGATCGGAAGCGGCGACGGCTTTGCCGCCGGTCTCATCTATGGCCTGCTCACGGGCCAGCCGGCCGAGCGTGCCCTCAGGCTCGGATGGGCTCACGGGGCGCTTCTTACCACGTATCCAGGGGACATTTCCATGGCGCGTCTGGACCAGGTCGAGGCCATGGCAGAGGGACGCGGCGCCCGGGTCGTGCGGTAGTTGCAGGAGGTGACGAATGAGCTGGCTCGATGAGAGGTTCGGACTGGAGGGAAAGACCGTCGTCCTCACCGGAGGAAGCGGTGTGCTCGCCGGCTCCATGGCGGAAGCCCTTGTACGCGCGGGCGCCAACGTGTCCCTGTGGGGACGGCATGAGGAAACACTGAAGGAGGCGGCGCATCGGGCAGGCTCCGCCGCGGGCGGAAAGGGGAGGGTCGACTGGGTGGTGGGGGACGCATTCAGTGAATCCTCCGTGGCTGATGCCGTGCGCGCCACTGCCGAACGCTTCGGCAGCCTTGACGTGCTGATCAACGCGGTGGGCGGAAACCGGAGCAAGACGGCTTTCGTGGACACGGACACCGCTCTCTTCGAAGAGGTGCTGAAGCTCAACCTCGTTGCAGGGCTCATGGTGCCGACCAAGGTCGTCTGCCGCTGGTGGATCGAAAAAAAGGCGCGCGGCTCGATCATCAACCTGGCATCGATGTCTTCCTATGTGCCGCTCTCCGGGGTATGGGCGTATGACGCGGCCAAGGCGGGCGTGCTGAACCTCACCATGGCTGCCGCAAAGGAGTTTGCTCCTCACGGCATCAGGGTCAATGCCATCGCGCCGGGCTTCTTCCTGGGAAAGCAGAATCGTGCCCTGCTCGTCGACGAGAAGACAGGAGGGCTCACCCCGCGCGGGAAGGATATAATCGGCAGGACCCCCTTTGCCCGGTTCGGCGAGCCGGACGATCTTGCAGGCGTCGTCGTGTTTCTTTCCAGTGAAAAAGCCTCGGGATTCGTCACCGGCATCTGCATTCCCGTGGACGGCGGATTCCTCGTGGACTGCGTATGAAGCTCGGCATCGGGCTCTACCGGCACATGCTGACGCCCGCGCACTTCCGGTTCGCGCGGCAGATCGGCTGCACCCACGTCGTCGCGCATCTCGTCAACTACTCTTCGACGGACAACCAGCCGGTGGGGAGCGAGGAAAGCGGGTGGGGTGCCGCGGGGGATCCCGATGCGTTGTGGACCACCGAAGAGCTGGCCGGTTTGAGGAAGCAGGTCGAATCTGAGGGTCTCAGGCTGGAGGCCATCGAGAACTTCGATCCGGCGCATTGGTACGACGTGCTCCTGGACGGGCCGAAACGGGACGCGCAGATGGAGGGACTGAAGCGTCTCGTGCGAAGCATCGGCGAGGCGGGAATTCCCATCATGGGGTACAATTTCAGCATCGCGGGGGTGGCGGGCAGAGTAACGGGCCGGTATGCGCGCGGAGGGGCGGAGTCGGTGGGCGTCGAGGAAGTCGACCAGACGCCCCTCCCGCTCGGCATGGCGTGGAACATGATCTATGATCCGCGCGCTCCCCGTGGAACGCTGCCGCCCATCACTTCCGAGAAGCTGTGGCAGCGGCTTGCCCGGTTTCTCCGGGAGATTCTGCCGGTGGCCGAGGAAGCGGGCGTCGTCATGGCGGCGCACCCCGACGATCCTCCGGCGCCGACGGTCCGCGGCACTCCCCGTCTCGTCTACCAGCCGCACCTGTACCAGAAGCTCCTGGACATCGCGCCCAGTCCTTCCAATGCGCTCGAGTTCTGCCTGGGCACGATCGCCGAAATGACCGAGGGGGACGTGTACGAGGCCACGGAGCGCTACAGCGCGCAGGGCAAGCTTGCTTATGTGCACTTCCGAAACGTGCGCGGGAAGATCCCCCGTTATCACGAGGTGTTCATCGACGAGGGGGACGTGGACATGGTGAGAGTCCTCGGAATCCTGAAAAAGAATCGCTACGACGGGGTTCTCATTCCTGACCACACGCCGCTGGTGGATTGCAGGGCCCCCTGGCACGCCGGCATGGCCTATGCGGTCGGCTACATGCGCGCAGCCTTGAGGGTGATCGGGGATTGAGAGTAGAATCCTCACTTACCATGAAACCGTCTGCACCAGGGATCCGGGGGACCGAGATACTTCTCTCCGAGTATGGCTGCCGGTCGCGTTCGCCGTCACCGGTGAACCGGATGATGTCGTCCTTTGCCGCCGATTTCCGGGAGGGAGTGGACATCAACCTCGGCGTGGGTTACGTGAACGAGAAAACCATCCCGCGGGCGCAGATCCGGGAAGCCCTCGAACAGGTCCTCGCGCAGCCGGGGAAGTACAAGTCTCCCCTCAACTACGGAGGCCCCAGGGGCTCGCCGTCGCTCATCGAGTCGATCCGCCGTTACCACGTCTCGCGCGGAGTCGGCGGGCTTACGGACAGCGTGCTCTCCCGCAAAGAGATCATCGTCGGCCCCAATGGCGCCACGAGCCTGCTGGAGGGGCTCGCGCACGTTCTTCGCCCCGGCATCGTCCTCACATCCGATCCCATGTACTACATCTACTGCGACTTCCTGGAGCGCAAAGGCTTTACGGTCATCACGATCCCGGAGCGCCTGGACGGCCTGCATGCCGGGGACGTGGAGGCGCGAATCGAAGAGCTGGCCGGCGATGCGGCGCGCATCAGCTTCCTCTATGTCGTCACCGTGAACAACCCGAGCGCAACGATCATCGCCAACAAGGAACGCGCCGGCCTGGTGCAGGTGGCGACCCGGTTGTCCGGAAGGCTGGGAAGGATCGTTCCCCTCATACTGGACAAGGCGTACGAGGACATGATCCACGACCCGGCCGTGGAGAAGCCCCGCTCGGGTCTTCTGGACGACGAGGAAGGGGTTGTCTACGAGATCGGCACTCTGTCCAAGATCATCGCCCCCTCCCTGCGCATCGGCTACATGATGGGCGCCGACGGCCCGTTTCTCCAGGCCATGATCCAGCGGACAAGTGACGCAGGCTTCAGCGGCCCGCTGATCAACCAGGAAATCGCGAGCTGGCTCCTGGACAATGTCCTTGATAAGCAGCTTGCCGATGTGAGGCGCGGCTACAGGGAGAAAGCCCTGGCCGTGCGGGGCTGGCTGGACGCGATGCTGGGGGATGCCATCGCGGAGTGCAGGGGAGGGCAGGCAAGCTTCTACTACTACCTCACGCTGGACGGCATCCGGACCGATGAGAGCTCCCCGTTCTTCCGCTGCCTGGCCCGGGCCACGGGTGAGCAGGAAGTGGACGGCCCTGCCGAAGGGAAGCTGCCGCGTGTGGCATATATCCCCGGAGAGTTCTGCGTGCATCCGAAGGGCGCCATGGTGGAGCAGGGCACGCGCCAGCTTCGTCTTTCATACGGATACGAGGAGCTCGGACACCTGGAAGAAGCAATAGGCTACATGGCGGAAGCCGTGCGATACACAAAGACGCGACGGACAGGGGAATCCCGATGAATCGCGCCCCACGATCCCTTGACCGCTTCATGGCGGCCAACCGTATCCACCCCTCGCGCATCGACTTCCCCCGCCTCTGTGACGCCTTTCTGCTGGAGATGCGCCGCGGCCTCGAGGGACGGCCATCTTCTCTGCCCATGATTCCCACTTTTATCGAGACGGCGCGGGAGGTGCCGCGCGGTGAGAAGGTCATCGCGCTCGACGCGGGCGGCACGAATCTGAGAGTGGCCGTGGTGAGCTTCGATCCTGCGGGGAAGCCCGTGATCGAAGATCTGGCGCGGCACCGGATGCCGGGCGTGGATGAGGAGCTCGGCAAGGATGAGTTTTTCAGGCTGATGGCCGGATTCGTCCTCCCATTTGCCGGCAGGGCTGACAGGATCGGCTTCTGCTTTTCCTACGCCGTGCAGATGATGCCGGACAAGGATGGGAAGCTCCTGCATTTTTCCAAGGAAATCAAGGCGCCGTCAGTGACAGGCGAGCTGATTGGTGGGAATCTCCGCCGCGCCCTGGCGGAGGGCGGCTTCCGGGAACCTCCGCGCATTGTGCTGTTGAACGATACGGTGGCAACGCTTCTGACGGGCCGCAATGCCCTGCCGGGCAGACGATTCGACGGCTTCATCGGGCTTGTCTGCGGCACAGGAATAAACGCGGCGTACGTGGAGTCCAACGTGAACATCCGCAAGACCCCCGGCCTCGATGCATCGGGATCGCAGATCATCAACACAGAATCCGGATCCTTCGGCGGGACCTTCGGGAAGGTCGACGACGAGTTCGACTCCACCACTGCCGTTCCCGGGAAGTACCGGCATGAGAAGGCGATCTCGGGCGCGTACCTGAGCGCCCTGTGTCTTTTCACGGCCCAAAGCGCGGCGCGCGAAGGCTGCCTGTCCGCGGAAGCGGCGCGTGAGCTCGCCCGTGTGCAGTCGCTCTCCGGTCGTGAGTTGAATGATTTCCTGCTTTACCCCGATGGGAAAGACAACCCGTTGGGGGCTGTATGCGGCCGCGTTCCGGCGGAGGACGCACGGGCACTTTACCGACTTTGCGATACCCTCGTTGAGCGTGCGGCGGCCCTCGTGGCCATGAATCTCTGCGCCCTTGTGCTGAAAACGGACAAGGGCCGGGACCCCCGGTACCCGATCTGCATCACCGCGGACGGGAGTACCTTCTGGCAGCTCAGATCTTTCCGCATGCGGGTCGAGTCGCACATGCGCGGATTCCTTGCGGGAAGGAACGAGCGCGCGTGGGAAATCACCTCCGTGGAGGACGCTCCGCTTCTGGGAGCCGCCATCGCCGCATTGACCAACTGAGAGACCCCGCATACTTTAGGAAGTCGGAGGAGACCGCCCATGCAACAACCCTCGGCCGATACAATCGCCCGAAACTTTGAAAACGCCAAAACCACGTACGCCCTCTGGGGCATCGACGTGGAGAAGGCGCTCTCCACTCTCGCCTCGATCCCGTTGTCCCTGCACTGCTGGCAGGGAGATGACGTGGGAGGGTTCGAGAGCGCCGCCGGTCTCACCGGGGGCGGCATCCAGGCCACGGGCAACTACCCGGGCAAAGCGCGCACCGCGGAGGAGCTGCGCGCGGATTACGAAGTCGCATTTTCCCTTATCCCCGGCCCGCACAGGGCCAACCTGCATGCCATATACGCGGAAACGGGAGGACGGAAAGTGGAGCGCGACTCGCTGGCACCCGAGCACTTCGCCGCCTGGATCTCCTGGGCAAAGAAACTCGGCATCGGGTTGGATTTCAATTCAACCTTCTTCAGCCACCCGATGGCGGACTCGGGCTTCACCCTTTCCTCCCGGGACCGGAAAGTCCGCGATTTCTGGGTGAAGCATTCGCTGCGCTGCCGCGAGATCGGCGAGGCCATGGGAAAGACGCTCGGCACTCCCTCCATCGTCGACCTCTGGATTGCGGATGGGTACAAGGACTCCCCCGCGGACCGGCACACGCCCCGCGCGCTCCTGAAGGAATCGCTGGACCGGATATTCGAAAAGAAGCTGGACCCCCGCTATACCCGTGATGCCGTGGAGGGCAAGCTTTTCGGGATCGGGTCCGAGTCCTACGTGGTGGGCTCGCACGAGTTCTATCTGGGCTACGCCTTGAAGAACGACATGATGCTCTGCATCGACATGGGGCATTTCCACCCCACCGAGTCGGTGGCGGACAAGATCTCGCCGATCCTGCTCTTCTGCAGGGAATTGCTTCTCCACGTGAGCCGCGGGGTCCGGTGGGACAGCGACCATGTCGTCATCCTGAACGACGAGGTGAAGGCGGTGGCGGCCGAGGTTGCCCGCGCAGGCGCATGGGAGCGGGTGCACGTGGCTACGGATTATTTCGACGCAAGCATCAACCGGGTGGCTGCCTGGGTGATCGGAGCCCGCGCCACGCTCAAGGCAATTCTTCTGGCGCTCCTCGAGCCGACCGAAATGCTCAAGGCGGAGGAGGCCTCGGGGAACCTCACTGGCCGTCTGGCCCTCGGGGAAGAAGTCAAAGACCTGCCCTACGGCGCGGTGTGGGACCGATACTGCGCGCAGCAGAGCGTGCCCGTCGGAACGGCATGGCTGGACCGGGTGACGGAATACGAGCGCACGGTGCTCGCAAAGAGGCGATAGCGTGGACCTGACAGAGCTGATAGAAGTCTCTCGATTCTTCGGTCTCGGCAGCGACTTTACCGTGGCCGGCGGCGGCAATACCTCGGTCAAGGACGCCGCGCGGATTGCCATCAAGGCGAGCGGCGCAGGTTTGAAGGACATCACCGAGGCGGGGTTCGTCGAGCTCTCCCGTGAGGCGGTCCGGCAGGTCCTCTCCCGCACCTACAGCGAGGATCCGTTCAAGCGGGAGGCGCAGATAAAGACAGATCTGATGGCAAGCCGGACGGACCCCGAAAAGGGCGGCCGGCCATCCGTGGAGACCTCGCTGCACGAGATGCTTGCCTGGCGATTCGTCGTGCACACGCACCCCTACATGGTGAATGCGCTCACCTGCGCGAAGAATGGGGAGGCCGCGGCGCGAGAGCTTTTCGGCAAAGAGGCCCTGTGGGTGCCTTACACGGACCCCGGCTACCGGCTGGCCAAGCTCATGCAGGAAATGCTGAAAGAGTGCCGTGCCGCGCACGGCCGGGACCCTCGGATCGTGCTCATGCAGAACCATGGACTTGTGGTGGCGGCCGACACGACGGCCGAAATCCGCTCTCTCACCGACGAGGTGCTCCGCAAGATCTCCGCGCGCTTCCGGGGGACGGTTCCCCGGGAAGAGCGTTCCGTGACGGACGCAGTAGTGCGCGTGCTGCCCGGCCTCCGCATGCTGTTCTCGGGGCAGGGTGCTGCAAAAGTCGTCGCTGCCCGGAACAACGCGCTTGTCGAGCACTTTCTCCAGCCGGATCACCAGCAAGGCGTGACCCTGCCGTTCATGCCGGATGACATCGTCTATTGCAAGTCCGCGCCCCTGCTCCTCCCGTTCGGCGGCGATCCTGAGGAGCTGTTCAAAGCCATTCCCGCAGCGCTGCAGACGTACAAGGAGAGATGGGGCTATGCGCCGAAGATACTGCTCATTGCAGGACTGGGCGTCATTGCGGTGGAGGACACCAAGCGCTCCGCCGAAACCTGCCTGGACATGTTCGAAGACCTGATGAAGGTGAGCTTTCTTTCCGACGCCTTCGGCGGACCGCGCTTTCTCTCCGACCGCGACATCCAGTTCATCGAGACTTGGGAGGTGGAAAGCTACCGGGCCGCCGTGGCAAAAGGCGCCGCTGCCCGGCGGCGCACGGAGGGCAGGATAGCTCTTGTCACGGGCGCGGCGCAGGGTTTTGGGAAGGGAATCGCGGAGGGTCTTTTCCGCGAAGGGGCAAACGTGGTGATTGCCGATCTGAATGAGGCGGCGGGCCGGTCTTTGCAGGAGGAGCTCAATGCCGGGGCCGGCGCAGCGGGTTCGACGAACCGGGCCCTCTTCGTGCCCGCCGATGTGACCAGTCCTGACTCCCTGCAAAACCTCGCCCGTGAGTGCGTGAAGGCGTTTGGAGGCCTGGATATCCTCGTAAGCAATGCCGGCGTGCTGAAAGCAGGAAGCCTGGATGAGATGAGCCCGGAAACCTTCGATTTCGTGACCCGGGTCAACTATTCGGGCTACTTCCTCTGCGTGAAGTACCTTTCCCCGATATTGAAGCTGCAGCATCGATTCATGCCGGATCGGACAGCGGACATCATCCAGATCAATTCCAAGTCGGGCCTGGAAGGGAGCAACAAGAACTTCGCGTACGCGGGGGGGAAGTTCGGCGGAATCGGGCTCACCCAGTCATTCGCCCTGGAGCTCGTGGGGGATGGGATCAAGGTCAACGCGATCTGCCCGGGGAATTTTTTCGAAGGACCGCTCTGGGCTGATCCCGAAAAAGGGCTCTTCGTCCAATACCTGCGGGCGGGAAAGGTGCCGGGCGCGAAGACCGTGGAAGACGTGCGGCACTTCTATGAGTCCCGGGTCCCAATGGGCAGAGGATGCAGGGTGGAGGATGTTCTGAAGGCGATCTACTACCTCGTGGACCAGGAGTACGAGACCGGGCAGGCCCTGCCGGTGACAGGCGGCCAGGTCATGCTGGCATAGTGAGGCACAGCCTTCGAGGGCCGGCAATGCCGTGGCAGATGCCGCAGCCGATTCTTTTTCTTCCCAATAGTCCCCCTTTACATAGAGCCCCTTTTTCTATATGTTTTTGCTTCTGGTTAACTTCGAAATCCAAGGCAGGCAATCAATGGCACGCAAGTGTGACATATGCGGAAAAGGTACGGTTACGGGGAACAAGGTGAGCCACGCCAAGAACAGGACGCGGAGGGTGTGGAAACCGAATCTTCTGAAAATCCAGACCATGGTGGGCAAGACCAAGACGACGATCAAAATCTGCACACGCTGCCTGCGCTCCGGCAAAGTGGTAAAGGTCGTATAGCGCCCCTTCCCTTTTCAGTTTACAATCTTCGGCCATGAAAGAGATACTCGTCGAGCAGTTCGGGGGCCCGGAGGTCATGCACCTGCGCGAGCGGGAGGCACCGGCTCCTGGACCGGGGCAGGTCCTTGTCCGCCAGGAAGCTATCGGCGTCAACTTCATAGACGTATACCGTAGGACCGGGTTGTATGAGGTGCCGCTGCCCTCCGTGCCGGGCATGGAGGGGGCCGGTACGGTCGAAGCGGCAGGGCAGGACGTCCGCGGCCTGCGTGCCGGGGACCGGGTGGCGTACGCCAACATTCCCGGCACCTATGCGGAAGCGGTCCTCGTGCCCGCGGACAGAGCGGTCCGCCTGCCTGCGCGCATCACCTTTCAGCAGGCGGCAGCAGCCATGCTGCAGGGCATGACAGCCCATTACCTCGTGCAGGACACCTACCCGGTGCAGAAGGGCGATACCATCCTCGTACACGCCGCGGCAGGCGGCGTGGGGCTCCTCCTCGTGCAGGCGGCACGCATGCGCGGCGCGCGCGTCATCGCCACGGTTTCCACCGAGGAAAAGGCGCAGCTTGCGCGCAATGCGGGTGCCCAGGACATCATTCTCTATTCAGAGAAGGATTTCCTGCTGGAAGTGAAGCGAATCACCGCAGGGGTTGGCGTCAAGGCCGTGTACGACTCGGTGGGCGTGACGACTTTCCTGAAAGGCCTGGATTGCCTGGCGCCACGGGGCGTGATGGTATTGTTCGGCCAATCCAGCGGCAAAGTCGGCCCCATAGAGCCGGGGCTCCTTGCCGCAAAGTCCCTGTACCTGACCCGCCCCACGCTCGGTCATTACATCGCGGACAACGCGAGCCTGCAGCGCAGGGCGGCGGATGTGCTTCAGTGGGTGGCCAGCGGCAAGCTGAAGGTCAGGATCGGCGCGACTTTTCCTCTTGCCGAGGCCGCGGAGGCGCACCGGCAGCTTCAGGATAGAAAGACGACCGGCAAGCTCCTCCTGATCCCGCGCTGAGATCTCCTCAATCCTGTATGTCGATGGCCTGGTCGGCTGACATTCCTTCCAGCACCGGCCGGTCGAGCTGCTCGCTCAAATGCTCCTTGCCTGCCGTGTCCAGGAGATGTCCTGACTTCTCTTTCTTTGTTTCGAGATAAAACCTGTTGTACTGATTGGGGGGGATGACGAGCGGTATGCGCTCCGTCACCTTCACGCCGAGCTGCACCAGACCGTTTATTTTTTTCGGATTGTTCGTCATCAGCCTTACCGATTTCACTTTCAGCGAATGGATCATGTGTGCCGCAATGCTGTAGTCCCGCTCGTCATCGCGGAACCCGAGGGCCAGGTTGGCCTCCACAGTATCCATGCCATGGTCCTGCAGCCCGTACGCCCGGATCTTGTTGAGCAGGCCGATGCCGCGCCCTTCCTGGCGCAGGTAGAGGAGCAGACCGTTCTCCCGCCGGCCGAGCTCCTTCAGGGCGGCCTCCAGCTGGTCCCGGCAATCGCAGCGCAGCGAGCCGATGGCGTCTCCGGTCAGGCACTCCGAGTGCAGCCGCACCGCGACGTTCTCTGCGTGCGCGACGTCACCATGGACGAACGCAGCGTGCTCCTTGCCGTCGCGGTTGTTCCAGAATGCCACCACCTGGAACTGACCGAACCGGGACGGCAGGTCTGCGATAGCCGCGATGCGGACACAGATCTTGTCCCGTCCCATTCCCTCGCAGTCATGGAGACGATTTTCGTCCAGAAGCTCTTTGATCTGCAGTCTTGTCATTGCCATGATGCGTCTAAGATACTGAATACGGGCTTTCGCGTGTGCTGGATTCCTGCCGGGGTATCGACTACAATCCCCGGCACGCAGTGAGGAAAACATGAAGTTAAAAGGCAAGGCGTGCGTCGTCACGGGCGCGGCGAGGGGAATCGGGCTTGCCGTGTGCAGGAGGCTCGCGCGGGAGGGATGCGCGCTCACCCTGTGGGACATCGATGCGGAGGTCCTCGAGCAGTCGAAGCGGGCGCTGGAAACGCTCGGCGTTCCTGTATTCGCGCACCGCTGCGACATCACGGACAAGTCGGAAGTCTACCGCATGGCCCGCCTGGCCGCGGAAGAGATGGGCAGGGTCGATATCCTGGTCAACAACGCCGGCGTGCTGTTTGGAGGAAACATTCTGGACCAGCCGGACGAGAAGTGGGAGAGAATGATCGACGTCAATCTGACCTCGCTCTTGTATACGATCAGGGCGTTCCTGCCGGGAATGATGGAGCGGGACAGCGGTCACATCGTGAACGTGTCCTCAGCCGCGGGCACCTTGGGTGTGGCGGGGCTGGCCGTGTATTGCGCGACCAAGTGGGCCGTCTGGGGACTTACCGAATCGCTTCGGCATGAGAGCCTCAACGCCGGCAGGCGCGGCGTCAAATGGTCGTCTGTTCATCCCAATTACGTGGCGGAAGGAATATTCGCAGGCGCGCGCCTGCCCGGACTGGGCGGGCTGATCAATCCGGTGTTGCGCAATCACGATGTTGTCGCAAAGGCGATTGTCGAGAGCGCCCTCAAGCGCGGGCGTCATTCGCCCAAGCGACCTCGCTCGGTCAAGCTCGCATCCCTTCTTCGCGGGCTGTTGCCTGACGGGGTTTTCAACCGTGTGATGCGTTTGCTGGGTGTCAACGCGAGCATGGAGTCCTGGATCGGGCAGGGCTCCGCGAGGAGCCACGAAATGGGAAAAGAATCATCGGTCTTTTTGAAGAATCCGGCGACCGGGGAGAAGATCGGTCCGCTGCGCGTGCACAGCGTGGAGGATCTGAAGTGCGCGGCGGAGAGTGCGCGCAAAGCGCAGCCGGCATGGGCCGCGACGGACGTGAGGAAGCGCGCCGCGCTCATGCGCGTCCTGAGCACCTCCATCGCTTCCCGCGCGGACGAGATTGCCGAGGTCATCTCACGTTCCACGGGCAAGACGCGTGTGGACGCGATTTCCGGCGAGGTGCTTGCCTCTGCCATGGCGGCCGCGTACTACGCGCGCATTGCCGCGCGCGTGCACCGTCCCCAGAAACTGGAAATGGGCAATATCCTCCTTTTCAACAAGGCCTCCACGATCACCCGTGTCCCCTTCGGGGTGATCGGAATAATCAGTCCCTGGAACTACCCGTTCTCCATACCCTTCCACGAGGTCGTCATGGGACTGCTGGCGGGAAACGCCGTGATCCTAAAGGTGGCAACCCAGACACAGCTCGTCGGGGAGCAGATTGCGGCCCTGGTGAAATCCTGCGGAATTCCGGATGGTCTTTTCCACCTGATCCATCTCCCGGGGGCCGTTGCCGGCAAGGCCATGCTCGAAGCAGGGATCAACAAGCTTTTCTTCACGGGCTCCACGGCCGTGGGCAAGGAGCTCATGGAAAGGGCGTCCCGTACGCTGACGCCCCTCGTGCTGGAGCTGGGCGGCAATGACGCCATGATCGTGCTGGACGATGCGAACCCCGACCGGGCAGCGGCAGGCGCCCTGTGGGCCGGGCTCTCCAACGCGGGGCAATCCTGCGCGGCCGTCGAGCGTCTATACGTGTTCCAGGGCATTTATGACAAGTTCCGCGACCGGCTTCTGCGCCAGATCGAGAACCTCCGCATCGGACCCGACACGTCCTTCGACGTTGACGTGGGCTCGGTGACGCAGGAACAGCAGCGGCAGAAGATCGAGCAAGCGGTTGCAGACGCCGTGGCAAAAGGCGCGACCGTTGCCTGCCGCAAGGCCGTGGTCGGGAAGACCGGCGGCATCTTCTCACCCATTCTCGTACTGGAGGAAGTGAACGAGTCGATGCTCGTCATGACGGAGGAAGTCTTCGGCCCTGTTCTGGCCCTGGAGAAGGTCCTGGATGACGACGAAGCGGTTGCCAAGACAAACGCCTCCGCGTACGGCCTGTCCGCATCCGTCTGGAGCGCGCACCCCCGACATGCGCGCCGGGTCGCGGAAAGGCTGGAGGCCGGGACAGTGACGATCAACGACCACCTCATGAGCCATGGAATGGCAGAGACTCCCTGGGGAGGTTTCTAGTCTTCGGGAATCGGCAGGAGTCACGGAGAGCTCGGCTTTTTGGAAATGACCCAGCCGCGCGTGATTATTTATGACAGGCTGCACCGCTTGCCGCGCAATATGTGGTGGTATCCGCACGGGAGAAACGTCTATGAAGGGCTGAAGAGCGCCCTGATCTTCCTGTACGGCAGGGGGCTCCTCAAGCGTGCGGGGTCTCTTGTCCGGCTGGTCCGCCTGTACATGCGGAGCTTCAGTCGGGCAAAGTAGCCCGCTCGCCGGGAGTCGAAGACGCGCACGTCGCGCAGTGGCGACGCGCGCGTTTCGATTGCGCGGCTGGAATGCAGCCGGCCTACCGGGAGGCTTCCAGGTTTGCCGCAACCTGTTCCCAGGACACGATATTCCAGAACGCGGTGATGTATTCGGGTCTGCGGTTCTGATACTTCAGGTAGTATGCATGCTCCCACACGTCCAGGCCCAGCAGAGGCTTCAGACCCTGCGACACGGGGCTGTCCTGGTTGGGGAGGCTCACGACTGAGAGCTTGCCCGCGGCGTCCGAGGCCAGCCACGCCCAGCCGCTTCCGAACAGGTTTGTCGCCGCATTCACGAACTGCTCTTTGAACGCGTCAAAGCTGCCGAAACTCTTGTCGATGGCGTTTGAAAGCGCCCCTGTCGGTTTCCCCCCGCCCTTGGGCGAAAGCAGTTTCCAGAAGAGACTGTGGTTGAGATGTCCCCCGCCGTGGTTGCGCACCGCGGTGCGTACGTCTGCGGGGATCGAGTCGAGTGATTTCAGGATCTCCTCTATCGGCCTTCCCTGGAACGACGGGGCTTTTTCGAGCGCCGCATTCAGCTTGGTCACGTATGTCCCATGGTGCTTATCATGGTGAATCTCCATGGTCTTTGCATCTATATGCGGTTCCAGGGCATTGAAGGGATAGGGAAGGTCAGGCAATGTGAAAGGCATCAAACACCTCCTATGTGATCGATGGATTAATATTAGTATTTTGCTCAGGTATAGGCAAAGATTTTAGCGGGAAACGCGGGCGCGAAGGAGAAGTGCATGGCTGCGAGAATCAAAGAACGGCTGCTGGCCGAAAAAATGGACGCAGTGCGGAAAGCCGGGGAGTGGTCTCCGAATGTCCTTGAAAAGCTGGAAACCCTCATTCGCGCGGGAGATGACTACGAGCTCTTCCGCATCAATCCTCTGCGATTCGCCGCGGACCGGGGGATTGCGGAGAACGAAGCAATCGATGCTTTCCTTCACGGCGCCCGAGAGGGCATGTTCCAGATGGAATGGAACCTCGTCTGCCCCACGTGCGGCGATTCGGTGAACAGCTTCCGTTCTTTGAACAGGCTCAATTCCCACTTCTATTGCACGGTCTGCGATCTGAACTCGGAAGCGACCCTTGACGATTTCATACACATCAACTTTACGATCTCACCCGAGATCAGGGTAATCGCCTATCATCACCCTGAATCGCTGTCCATCGAAGACTATCACCTGAAGTACCATTTCAACCGAAGCGCGGCGATCCCCAACGGCCCGCGATTCATCGACGCCGTTCCCGGCCTGGTGAAGGCACTTTCCTGGCTCGGGCCGGGGCAGAGAAAGCGGTTCGTGCTGGACGCCGCGGGCGGCAGTCTCACCTTCAACGATTTGATGCACCACCTGAGCGCAGTGGTCACGGTGAGCGGCGCTCCCGCGGAGAAGCCGCAGCCTGTGACCGTCCGGCTGGAGGGTGGGAATCTGGTTCCGGGGCAGGCGGTGGTGGCCCCAGGCAAATTGATATTCACGGTGGAAAGCCGCACTGCGGACAGGGCATCCATGATGATTCTCAACTTTCCGCAGGGCTTCACCAGGACGCCCCTTGTTTTCGAGCCGTTCCTTTCCGGAAAGAGGCTGATCTCTCTCCAGACCTTCCGTGACCTGTTCAGCTCCGAAGTGATCCAGGAAACGGAAGGAATCGGGATCCGGGATATCACGATCCTTTTCACGGACCTGAAGGGCTCCACTGCCCTCTATGAGCGCATCGGAGATCTGCAGGCGTTTTCCCTCGTGCACCAGCACTTCGAACGGCTGGGCACCGTCATCAACGAATGCTCCGGCGCGTTCGTCAAGACCATCGGGGACGCGGTCATGGCGTCCTTCCTCAATCCGGTGGACGCGGTGAAGGCCGCGTTGGAAATGAACAAGGAGATCGCGCGCTTCAACCGGGCATTCACCCGAAGGGACTTGATCCTCAAGATCGGGATCCACAAGGGCGCCTGCATTGCCGTGACGCTGAATGACCGGCTGGACTACTTCGGCCAGACGGTCAACACCGCTTCACGCGTGCAGGGGCTGGCGGGCTCCGAAGAGGTGTACATCACGGAGGAGGTGTTCACCTTTCCGGGCGTCAAGGCGCTCCTCAGGGGCTACAAGGTTTTTGCCGGCAGGGCGAAGCTGAAAGGCATCCAGGAGCAGATCCAGGTATACAAGATAGCCGCCGCTCCCGCCCGGGACGGAGCCGGGGAGATGGAGTCCGTTGACGCGGCGTCCCTTGACGCGGGGGACGCCGCGGCCTGTCTCAAAGCATCAGCAGCCCCAGCGGCTTCGAAACGAGCTCCATGAACCGGGCCAGGAACTTGCAGGCATAGACGCCGTCGATCAGACGGTGGTCGACCACCAGCGAGAGGGGGAGGAGCGAGGCGGGGACCACTTTGCCCTCCCTTACCACCGGTTCTTCATGCACGCGTCCGATTCCCAGGATGCCCACCTGCGGCGGAAGGATCATGGGGTTGCCGTACACGCCCGAAAATGACCCGAAGTTCGATATCGTGAATGACCCCCCGCGTATCTGCTCCAGCGCAAGAGTCCGCGATCGTGCCTTTCCGGTGAGACGCACGATTTCGGAATGGATGCGGGGAACCGACAGACTGTTGGGATCCCTGACCACGGGAACCACGAGCCCTTCCTCGGTGTCCACCGCCACGCCGATGTTCGGGACGGGGAAGGATTCGTACTCTCGACGCTCCGGCGCGTACAGCGAGCTCAGGAGTGGGAAATCCCGCAGCGCAACCGCCGCTGCTTTGACGAAAAATGCCAGCAATCCCACCTTTTCCCGGGCAGCCTCGTTCATATCGCGCCGCAGCTGGAGCAGCTCATCCACCACGGTGTAGTCATGAACCGCGGCCGCGGGAATAGCCTGGCTTTTCTCCATGGCCTTTGCGATGGCAAGCCGCAGAGTCGAGAGCTTCTTCATTCCCGGGGAGACGCCGGGATCCGTCGATTGAGAAACAGGCAGCGCCGCCTCCCGGGCTTCGAGGTCTTTCTTGAGAATCCTGCCCCCGGGCCCCGTGCCATTCACCCGGCTGAGATCGATCCCCGCGTCCGCTGCCAGCTTCCGGGCCACGGGGGAGGCGCGCACCTTTCCCGTGCGTGCCGCATCAACGCGCTCTCTTCCCGCTGCTGAAGGGACATCCGTCCTGTTCCGAGCCGGCCGCTTCTGCGGGGAAAGGCCTTCGGTGCTCGCAGGCAGCACGCCGTGCGATGCGACCGCGAGCTGCCCCACGACGGTCCCGCCGTCAGGGGAGCTCTCCACGATCGGGGCAGGATGCAGGCCTGTCCGGATCTTCGCGACAATCTCGCCGACCTGGACGACCTGCCCCTTGGTGATGGGCAGCTCCACCACCACCCCTTCCACCGGGGAGGGCATCTCGGTGACGACCTTGTCCGTTTCCACGATTGCCAGCGCCTGGCCCTGCTTCACATTGCTGCCCGTCCCCACTTTCAGCTCGACGATCGTGCCTTCTGTAAGTCCTTCACCGATATCGGGGAACCTGAACTCGAACAGCGCCGTTTCATGGCTCATAGTCGAGCACCCTCCTTGCTTCGGTGAGCACGTGCTCCACGGTCATGAGGTAGTGGCGCTCCCCCCGCGGCATCGGGTAGATGATGTCGGGCCCGGTCAAGCGTGCGGGGGGAGCTTCCAGGACGTCGAACGCCTGTTCCAATACGGTAGCGACCAGCTCCGAGGCCACGCCGAAACTTTGCGGGCCTTCGTGGACCGCGAGGAACCGGCCTGTCTTCCGCACGGAGTCCACTACGGTCCGCGCATCGAAGGGATGGATCGTGCGTAGATCGATCAGCTCCACGGACCGGCCTTCGGCGGCAAGCATCGCGCGCGCCTGCCGCGCCTCGATCATCTGCGCGCCGTAGGAGACCAGGGTGAGCTCGTCTCCCTCCGCCTCGATTTTCGCCTTGCCGATCTCCACCGTGTAGGCCTCTTCGGGGACCTCCTGGCGCACGGCGCGGTAGGCGCGCGCGGGCTCCAGGTACACCACCGGGTCAGGATCCCGGATGGCGGAGATCAGGAGACCCTTTGCGTCGTGGGGAGTGGACGGGATCACTACCTTTAACCCGGGAATGTGCCCGAACAGGGCCTCCAGGCTCTCCGAGTGGTGCTCCGGCGCGCGGATGCCCCCGCCGTAGGGCATGCGGATTACCAGGGGCGCGGTCAGGGCGCCCCGGGTTCGGTTTCTGATGCGTGAAACGTGACTGGCTATCTGGTTGAATGCGGGAAATGCGAAGCCCGAAAACTGGATCTCGACCACCGGCCGAAGCCCCGCCACGGCCATTCCGACCGCCGCTCCGACGATCCCGGATTCCGCGATGGGAGTGTCGAAGCACCGCTCCTCTCCAAATTCCCGCTGCAGCCCGGTGGTGACGCGGAAGACCCCGCCCTCCAGCCCCACGTCCTCTCCGAACACGACGACGGACCGGTCCGACGCCATCTCCGTGCGCAGCGCGTCGGTAACCGCCTCCAGGAGAGTGAGCACTTTCATGTCTTCCTCCGCTGCATCTGCGCGGCGAGCATGTCCGGCATCTCGCGGTACAGGTATTGAAAGGTGTCCTCCCTCGTCGTGTCCGCCGCCTGTTCGACTTCCTCGAAGCTCGACCGCGCGCAGTCCAGGGACTGTTCCCGTATCTTCACGATATCGGCGTCGGAGAGCAGACGCTTTTTCAGCAGATAACGCTCCAGCCGGAGAATGGGATCGCGCGTCTCCCACTGTTGCACTTCTTCATCCGATCTGTATTTGGTCGGGTCATCCGACGTGGTGTGCGCTCCAAGCCGGTACGTGAGGCCTTCAATCAGGGTGGGCCCGCCTCCTTCCCGCGCGCGCTCCGCTGCCATCTGCACGGCGGCGTAGACGGCAAAGATATCGTTCCCATCCACGCGCACACCCTCGAACCCGTAGGCGAACGCTTTTTCCGCAAGCGTCGCGCTTGCGCTCTGCTTCGACCAGGGCAGGGAGATCGACCAGTGGTTGTTCTGCGCGTAGATGATGACTCCGGCCTTCCAGACCCCGGCGAGGTTGCACGCCTCGTGGAAGTCTCCTTCGGAGCTCGCCCCTTCTCCCATGAATGTGAGCGCAATACGGTCGGAGCCTTTGTAACGCTCCGCCCATGCGAGGCCCACGGCGTGCAGCATCTGACTGCCGACGGGAACGGAGATCGGCATCATGTGGAATTTTTCAAGGGGAAGATGGTTCGCCGCCTCGTTTCCGTACCAGTACAGGTAGTACTGCTGCAGGCTCACCCCGCGCACGAGCATACCGCCGAACTCCCGGAACGCCGGCACGAACCAGTCGTCGGGGCGCACCGCCATGAGAGCGCCCACGGAATTGGCCTCCTGACCCTTGTTCAGAGCGTAGGTGGGCAGCCGCCCTTGCCGGTTGAGGCTGACCGCCCACTCGTCGCCCTGCCGGGACATGACCATGGTCCGGTACGCCGCGAGTGCCTGTTCGTCGCTCATCAGGGGGAATCCCGCCGGGGGCGGGGCAAGCTTTCCCTCCACATCCAGGAGGGAAAAGAGACGACCCTCCCGGGGATCGTAACTTTCGAACATCCTGCCTCCTCAGTTGCCCGGCAGAGTCACAAGAAGAGCGTGCCAGGCGAGTGTCGCGCACTTTACCCGGACGGGAAAACTCGAGAGGCCCTTGAAAGCCACAAGATCGCCCATCCCATCCAGAACGTCAACGGGTTCTTCGCCGCGCAGCGCGCGGATGAAGCTGCCCGCAAGCTTCCTCGCCTCGGCAACGGAAAGCCCCCGCACCTGCTCCGTCATCAGGGAGGCGGACGCCGTGCTGATGGCGCAGCCCTTGCCCTCGAAGCGCACCCGCTCCAGTTTCTCTCCGTCTCCCATCACGACCTCCAGCTTCAGGGAGTCTCCGCAGGTGGGGTTTTCATGCGCCAGGGTCTGCGGGATGTGGTCCAGGCGTGCGGTGTTGCGGGGCGTGCGGTAGTGGTCCATGATGATTTCCTGGTACAGCTCGTCGAAGGCGCTCATGCGTAGAACCTCAGCGCGCCATCCAGCGCCGCCACCAGGCGATCGATTTCAGAGAATGTGTTGTAGAAGGAGAGGCTGGCGCGCACCGTGGCCGGCACGCCCAGCTTCCGCATGAGCGGCTGCGCGCAGTGGTGCCCCGCCCTGACCGCGATTCCCTCCCGGTCGAGAAACTGCGCCACGTCGTGGGCGTGCAGGGACCCGAGGGTGAAGGAAAACACCGGGCCGCGCCGGGGAGAGTCGCCGTAGAGCGTGACTCCGTTCGCCGCGCCGAGACTCTGCAGGGCGTGGCGGGAGAGCTCTTCCTCCCATGCGGCAATGGTGCGGAACTCCAGGCCGTGAAGATAGTCGATGGCCGCACCAAGGCCCACGGCGCCCTCGACATTCGGAGTGCCGGCCTCGAACTTCCACGGCAGGTCGTTCCACGTGGACTTCTCCGGCCAGACCGCGCGGATCATCTCCCCTCCGCCCATCCACGGCGGCATGGCATCCAGGAGGCGCTCCTTGCCGTACAGGGCGCCCATGCCCATGGGACCGCACATCTTGTGGCTGGAGAAGGCGAAAAAATCGCAGTCGATGTCCTGCACGTCCACCGGGAAATGCGGCACGGACTGCGCGCCGTCCACGAGGACAAGGGCGTCGCGCCGGTGCGCAAGCCCTGCAATCGCCTTCACGTCATTAATGGTGCCCAGGACGTTCGACATGTGCGTGACGGCCACAAGACGCGTTCGCGGGTCCCAGGAGCGTTCGAGTTTCGGAAGATCCAGGGTGCCGTTCGCCTCCACGGGGATGAACCGCAGCCGGCTTCCGCTGCGCGCGCATGCGAGCTGCCAGGGAACGAGGTTGCTGTGGTGCTCCATCTCGGTGAGCAGCACGACATCGCCTTCCTTCAGCCCCTGCGCGCCCCACGCCGATGCCACGAGGTTGATGGCCTCGGTGGTGCCGCGGGTGAATACGATCTCGGCCGGCTTCTCCGCGTTCAGGAATCTCTGGACTTTCTTTCGCGCCTCCTCGAACGCGGCCGTGGCCTCCTCCCCAAGGGTGTGCAGGGCCCGGTGCACGTTGGCGTTGGAGAGCTCATAGTAGACCCTTATCGCGTCAAGGACCTCGCGAGGCTTCTGGGATGTCGCGGCGTTGTCGAGATACGCAAGGGCCTCGCCTCCGATGCGCCGGGTCAGGAGAGGGAAGTCCCTGCGCACGTCTTCCACGGTACGCGGTCCCATCATTTGGACTCTGCCGGCCGCCATGCTACCCAGATCCCTCCGTTCTCGATTTTTGCGTTCCACGTGCGCACCGGCTGGGTGGCCGGGAGCCCGGTGACCGCGCCGGTGCGCAGGTTGAACCGCGAACCGTGTTTCTGGCAATAGACCTCGCCCGCCCAGATCTCCCCTTCTGACAGCCGGGAGTATTCGTGCGAGCAGATGTCGTCCAGGGCGAAGATGCCCTCTTCGGTGCGGAAAAGCGCCACGGGGTGGCCTTCGACGCTCACGCTCATGCTCGTCACGAGGTCCTCCTCCGAGGCCACCCGGACCCAGACATCCGCTCCGGCCCTGGGGCCCGCGTCAGTCGGCCTGCCGCCGTCAGGCCTGCCGCCATCAGGCGGCATTCGCATTCGGGAGACGGAGTTTTTCGCGGATCCGGGCAAGGGCATCGTCGCGGTACCTTTCGGGGGCGGATGCCAGCAGATCTTCGAAGTACCCGATCACGAGCATCTCGCGGGCGTCGACCGCGGAGAGGCCGCGGCTCTCCAGGTAGAAGACTTCATCTTCGCTGAGTCGTCCCGTGGTGGACCCGTGACTGCACTTCACGTCATTGTTTCCGATCTTCAATGTCGGGATGGAATCCGATCGCGCCGTCTCTCCGAGGATGAGGTTCCGATTGGTGAGATACGCGTCCGTGCCGGATGCGCCGGTGGCCACCTCGATCAGCCCCTGGAAGACCGTGCGCCCACTCTCAACGGCACCCTTGTAGTACGCCCTGCTGGTTCCTTTGGGCGCGCGATGATGCTGCACCGTGCGAATGTCCATGTGCTGGTCTCCACGGCAATAGTACACACCATCAAGATACGCTTCCGCGCCCATTCCGGATAGCGAGCATTCGATGCGGGTCTTGGTGAGCCGGCCGCCGAACGCCGCGTCGATGTGTCTGAGCGAGCCGTCCCGGCCCACGTCCGCCCGCGCATGGCGGAAGTACAGTGAGCGGGGGCCCAGCTCCTGCATTTCGCAGAACCTGAGTGCGGACGCGTCTGCCAGCTGCATGTCCACCGCGGCATTGCAGAGGAGCCCGGTGGGTCCCTCCGCAGATTCTGCGCCGCGGTACTCCGCGGATTCTGCGCCGCGAATGTGCTGCACCACGGCTGCGCGCGCTCCCTCCCCGAGAACCACGGCCACGTGAGGCGCGCTGAAAAGGCCTTCGCCGCGCTCCGCAAACTCCATGAAGAACGGCTCGGCTATTTCCAGGCCGGGAGGCACCCAGAGGAACGCGCCATGACTCCACGTGCCGTAGTGCCAGGCCAGGAACCGGTTGTCGGCATCCTTGATGGAGTCATGGAACAGCTTGAAAAGCGGAATCTCAAACTCCTCCAGGGCGAGGTCGAGGGGCAGGAGACGCACACCCTTTTCCTGCCACCGTGCGTCCAGGGCAACTTCGGTACACTGTCCCGCGTCAAATCGTATGGATCCTGCCGCCACGCCCGGGTCAGCCTCCCGCGGGCAGGCCGCCTTCGGTGCAGGCGCTGGCGCATATGAGTCCAGCCCGAGCCGGCTCACGTCGGTGCGCCGCCACTCTTCCTCGGCCGGGCTCGGCCACTGCATGGCATCGAAGCGCTCCCGGGCCTGGGAGCGCAGGGTCCGCATCCATGCGGGTTCGACGCGTTCTGCCATCATCCCACCGTCCCCGTCATCTCCAGCTCGATCAGGCGATTGAGCTCCACCGCGTACTCCATGGGAAGCTGCTTGACCAGCGGATCGAGGAAGCCGCTGACGATCATGAGGGAGGCCTCCTGCTCGCTCATTCCCCTGCTCATGAGGTAGAAGAGTTGCTCCTCGCTGATCCTGCTCACACGGGCCTCGTGCTCGATGGAGACGTGGTCGGAGTTGATCTCCATGTACGGGTACGTATTGCTGCGGGACTTCTCGTCGAGGATCAGCGCGTCACAGACCACCCGCGAGCGCACATCGTGAAGGCCCTCGTTCACTTTCAGAAGACCCCGGTAGCTGGCCACCCCGCCGTCCTTGCTGATGGACTTTGCCGTGATCACCGAAGAGGTGTGGCTTGCCGCGTGCACGGCCTTGCCGCCGGTGTCCTGCTCCTGGCCTTTTCCCGCGAACGCGATGGACAGGACCTCGCCGTGCGCCCCTTCCCCTACCAGATAAATCGAAGGGTACTTCATGGTGCGCTTGGATCCGAGATTGCCGTCCACCCATTCGACGATGGCGTCCTTGTGCGCCACCGCGCGCTTGGTGACCAGGTTGTACACGTCGCTGGACCAGTTCTGGATCGTGGTGTAGCGCACCCGAGAGCCCGGCAGGGCGATTATCTCCACCACGGCGCTGTGCAGCGATTCGGTGGCGTAGATGGGGGCGGTGCACCCTTCGATGTAGTGGACGAAGCTCCCCTCGTCCGCGATGATGAGAGTGCGCTCGAACTGGCCGAAGCTCCTGGCGTTGATGCGGAAGTAGGCCTGGAGCGGCACGTCCACTTTCACGCCCTTGGGCACGTATACAAAGCTCCCTCCGGACCAGACGGCGCTGTTCAAGGCCGCGAACTTGTTGTCCAGGTAGGGGATCACCGTGCCGAAATACTGCTTCACCAGGTCGGGATGCTCGCGCACCGCGGTCTCGGGGTCCGTGAAGATCACCCCCTGGCGGCTCAAGTCTTCCTTGATGCTGTGATAGACCATTTCCGAGTCGTACTGCGCCCCCACGCCGGCGAGGAACTTCCTCTCGGCCTCCGGGATCCCGATGCGTTCGAATGTCTCCTTGATATTGGCCGGCACGTCCTCCCAGCGCCGCGACTGCTGCTCCTGAGGCGCCGCGTAATAATAGAGAGAGTCGAAATCAATGTCGGAGAGGTCCGCGCCCCAGTTGGGCATGGCCTTCTTGCGGAAAGCGGCCAGCGAGCGCAGCCGGAACTGCCGCATCCACTCGGGCTCCCCCTTCCGGTGCGATATGGCGTTGACGATATCTTCGTTCAGTCCCTTGCGGGTCTTGAAAACAGACTCGTCGGGAAAATGATACCCGTGCTGGTATTCGCCAATTTCAACGGCTTGGGACTGCTCGCTCACTTGCTTCCTCCTCGATCCCGTACTGTTCTTTGATCCAGTCGTATCCCCTGTTTTCAAGGATCTCCACCAGGTCTTTCCCGCCCGACGTCACGATCCTGCCCTTGTACATGATGTGGACGTAGTCGGGAACGATCTGTGTCAGGATGCGCTGGTAATGAGTGATAATGAGAGCGCTGAATCCGGGGCCCCGCATGCGGTTCACGCCGCGTGCCACGACCTTCAATGCGTCGATGTCCAGTCCGGAGTCCGTCTCATCAAGGATGGCCAGGGACGGCTTCAGCATCAGCATCTGGAGCACTTCCATGCGTTTTTTCTCCCCGCCGGAGAAGCCCTGGTTGAGGTACCGGTTGATGAAGACCTGGTCCATCTCCATGAAGTCCATGGCCTCCCGCAGCTCCTTGATGTATGCGGTGACGTTCATGCCCTTTCCGTTCCCACGGAGCTCGATGGCCCTCTTGAGAAACTTGCCCACCGTCACCCCGCCGATTTCCACCGGGTACTGGAACGCGAGAAAAACCCCGCGCAGCGCGCGCTCACTCGGCTTGAGGGCAAGGTAGTCTTCTCCGTCGAGGAGCACGCTCCCTCCGGTCACCGCATAGGAGGGGTGGCCCATGAGCACGTTCGCAAGAGTGCTCTTGCCGGAGCCGTTGGGGCCCATGAGCGCGTGGATCTCTCCCGCGTGAATGTCCAGGTCCAGGCCCGCAAGGATCGGCTTGCCCGCGATTCCCGCCTGGAGATCTCTTACCTGCAGATGGTTTGCCATGATTTTTCCTTTGTCGAATTGTCAGATGGGATAGCCGAGCCCGACGCGCGCTTCCTCGCTCATCCGCTCGGGTCCCCACATCGGGGTCCACACCGTGGTGGCCTTCACATCGACGATGCCGAAGGCATCGTGCAGCGTTTCGATTATGTCCCGTTGAATAATGTCCCCTGCCGGACAACCGGGATACGTGAGAGTGAAATCAACTTCGATCGAGTTTTCGCGCGCTTCGACCCTGTAGACGAGCCCGAGCTCGACGATGCTGATCGCCAGCTCGGGATCTTCAACGTTCCTGAGCACGTCCAGGATTTCTTCTCGGGATACCACTTCAATCCTTCCTTCACTCACATATAAATTGACAAACCTGACTAAATTAGTCAAGTTTAAAGCAATGAAGATTGTGCAGGTGCTCTGCCATCCGCGCCCCGAAAGCTTCAATCTTGCGCTGGCCGAGACAGCGCAGGAGGCGCTGCGATCGCTCGGGCACGAAGTCTTCGTGCATGACTTGTACAAGGAGGGGTTCGATCCCGTGCTTGGGGCGCCCGAGCTTGCCAGGAGCTACAGCCTCGACGGTTTGGTCCAGGCGCACTGTCAGGAGCTGGCAGCGTGCGATGGTCTTCTGATTTTCCACCCTGATTGGTGGGGACAACCACCGGCTGTTCTCAAGGGATGGCTTGATAGGGTGTTCAGGCAGGGCGTTGCGTATGATCTTGATGGCGACGCAGAAGAGAAGGACTGGGCGCCCCTTTTGAAGGGCAAGAAAGGCCTGGTTTTTTGCACTTCCGACGCGCGTGATGAGGAGGTGCCCCGAACCCTCGAGACCCTCTGGACCGATGTCATCCTGGGCAGGTGCGGCATGAAGGCGGAATGCCATGTGATCCGGGACATGCGCCGGACCGACACCGCTGCCAGGAGGGCGTGGCTGCAGTCCATGATCGAAACGATCACGGACTGGTTTCCCGCAACTCAATCGAAGATAAGCACCGCCTTCAGCGCGTCGCTCTGAATGGTCCCGCTCTGGACAGGCGGCATGCCCGTGGGGTGGGAGCGCCCCTGGAACCACCACTCCCGAGGCAGCGGGATGAAGAGTTCCTGCGTGCCTGCCTTTTTGCCCCATGCAATCCGCTTCGTGCCGTTCGTTGATTCTTCCACGCCCACGTCGAGCAGAAGATCGGCCGTGTGCGCTGTTTTGCTCTGGCGCAGGAAGAGATAGCCCGCGTTCCTCGAGTTCCACAGGAGCTGGATCTGCACCTTGTCCTGTACGGCGAGCAGGCTCTCCAGCGCGCCGTTCCCCGATTCTTCGGGGTTCACCCAGACCTCGACTGCTGACCCCGATGCAAGGGCCTCCGCAAGCGCGGCCTGCACGTCAGGAATCACGCGAGTGGCTGCGCGTTGCGCGGTCTCATCGTCATGACCGGCGATCCACAGCTCCGCAATGCCCAGGCGGCGCTTCCTGTACGCCTCGGTAAAGGCAACGTTGTTCGACGCGGCAATGTCGCCGATGAGCAGGATCAGCTTCTTCTTTTCGTCGCCGCAGCCCGCGGCTGCGCGCGCAGCGAGCTCCGCCCACCGCGGGTCCAGCCGTTCCAGGCCCGCCGCACGCACCGGGATCCCCTTGCGGCCCGCCGCTTCGAGGAACGCGTCGATCGCTTCACCGCACAGGTAAGGGGAGATCCTCATCACCGGGCTCTTCGCCTTCTTCAATAGCCCCGCGACTTGTGTGCGCGTCTTCACCAGGTCTATGGCCGCGGTCACCTCCGCGTCATTGAGGAACTCGTGGCCGAACTTCCCCTTCTTGCAGAGCTTGCCGTTGTTCGGAACGTCGTAGCGCTCGGTCACCCGGGTGAAGAGACTCCCGTGCCAGTGGTAGTCGATGCCGCAGCCCACCGAGCAGCGCGCGCAGGTGCCTTCCACGATTTTCTCAGGCAGGGGCACGTTCTTCCGTGCCGGCAGCTTCTCGGTGAGCGCGCCCACGGGGCAGGCGGAGACGCATTGGCCGCAGGAGATGCAGGTTGCGTCCTCACCGAATGGGATGCCGAAGGACGGGGCCACTACCGAGGAGAACCCCCGGTACATGTAGCCGAATACGCCGATGCCCTGCACCTCGAGGCAGATCCTGATGCACCTGCCGCAGAGGATGCACTTGGAGGGATCCCGGCTGATGAAGGGGTGAGAGTCGTCCACGGGGTGGACCGTCACCTCGCCGAGGAAGCGTTTGGCCACGGCATCATACTCGGTTGCGTGCTGCTTCAAGGCGCAGTCCTTGACGTCCTGGCACCCGCACTCCAGGCATCGGGCCGCTTCCTGCGCCGCCTGCGCGGCGGGCAGGACCGACTCGATCTCGGCAAAGTTTTTGGCACGGGGCGCGGGCGCCAGGACGGCCGGCCGGGCGCGCGGCGCGCGCGGCGTTTCGGCGAAGTCCGCAGCCGTGGGCTCCTTGAAGTCGGCTTTCTTGCTGAGGAACTCTTTCGGCTGCTGGTAGGTCCGGCCGTCCATCCAGGCCAGCGCCGCGCGCGCCGCGTGCTTGCCGCCGGCAATGGCACGGATGGCGATGTCGGTGCCTGTAAGCAAATCTCCGGCGGCGAACACCCCGGGGACTTCCGTGCGGCCCGTTGCCAGGTCCGCGTTCAGATTGCCCTTGTCATCAGTCAGACCGGCGACACCCGAGAGCAGACGCGTGTCCGCGTACTGTCCGACCGCCGAGATTATGGTGTTGAGCGGTACGGAGAACTCCGAGCCGTCCACGGGCACGGGCCGCCTGCGGCCCGAGGCGTCAGGCTCGCCCAGCTCCATGCGGAGAAGGGTGAGCGTATTCAAGGTGTCCCCTTCCGCCTGGATCGAGACGGGCGCGACGAGGTATTGGATGTCTATGCCTTCCTCGAGTGTCTCCTCGATCTCCGCATCAGAGGCAGGCATCTCTTCCCGTGTGCGCCGATAGTATAGGGTGACCTTCGCCGCTCCGCGCCGCAGCGAGCAGCGCGCGGCGTCCAGCGCAGTGTTGCCGCCGCCGATCACTGCAACGATCTTGCCCACGCGCACCGGCGTGCCGGCGTTCACGTCCCGCAGGAAATCGATGCCCGAAAGCACGGCCGGGTGATCCTCACCCGGGATGCGGAGGGTGCGGCCCTTCCACGCGCCTATGGCAAGCACAACCGCATCATTTTCCGCGCGCAGCTTCTCCAGGGTCGTGTCCCGGCCGAGCCGCACGCCGGTGCGCAGCGTCGCGCCCATGCTCGTCGTTTCCGCGATCGCCCTGTCCAGCACTTCAGGCGGGAGCCGGTAGTCGGGTATGCCGTAGCGGAGCATTCCCCCGGCCTTTTCCATCGCCTCATAGAGCGTGACGTCCACCCCCTTTTCCGACAGGTACCACGCGGCGGAAAGACCCGCAGGGCCCGCGCCCACAACCGCGGCCTTTTTTCCAGTGCGCGCGGGCTGGGGCCGCGGGGGCATGCCTCCCGAGGCCGCCTCGAGGTCCGCCACGAACCTCTTGATGCCGTTGATGTTGATCGGCTCCTCCACCAGGCGTCTCCGGCATTCCTGCTCGCAGGGGCGCGGGCAGATGCGCCCGATGACGGCCGGCATCGGATTGTCCCGCCGGATGAGCTCCACCGCTTCGGCGGTCTTCCCGTTGGCCACCAGGCCGAGGTAGCCCTGGATGTCGATGTTCGAAGGACAGGTGAGGGTGCAGGGGGCCTTGCAGTCCCCGTAGTGATTGGAAAGCAGAAGGTCCAGCGCCATGCGCCTGGCCGCCGTGATGTCGGGCGCGGTGGTCGTGATGACCATGCCCGGCGCGACCTTGGTGCCGCAGCTCGGCACGAAACCCTTGGCGCGCTCCACCTTCACGAGGCAGACCCAGCAGGAGGCGTAGGGCTCGAGACGCCGGTCATTGCACAGAGTCGGGATGCGAACGCCCTGGCTCTCGGCCACGTCGAGGATGGACCTGCCCGGCTCGACCAGGATCTTCTTCCCGTCAAGGGTGATTTCGATTTTCTGAAGCGCCATTGTCATTCCCTACCCGACGTGATCCCGATAGCGTCGAACCTGCAGGCTTCGTAGCACAGCCCGCAGCGTATGCAGGTGTCCTGGTCGATCGTGTGCACTTTTTTCCGCTCGCCCCGGGCCGCCTTTGTCGGACAGACCTTTGCGCACATCATGCACCCCGTGCATGCGCCGGAGATCACGCTGAACCGGATCAGCGCCTTGCACTTCTTGGCGGCGCAGCGCTTGTTCCTGATGTGATCGTCATACTCTGACCGGAAATAGCGCAGCGTTGTGAGCACGGGGTTGGGCGCCGTCTGGCCCAGCCCGCAGAGGGAAGAGACCTTCACCTTTGCCGCCAGGTCTTCCAGCTCCGCGATATCCTCTTCCACGCCCTTGCCTTCGGTGATCCGTGTGAGAATCTCGAGCATGCGCTTGGTGCCGATGCGGCAGAATGTGCACTTGCCGCACGACTCGCTCTGGGTGAAGTTGAGGAAGTAGCGGGCGACATCCACCATGCAGGTGGATTCGTCCATGACCACCATGCCGCCCGAGCCCATGATGGCCCCCGAGGCGGCGAGGGAATCGTAGTCGATGAGCACGTCGGCAAGGCTCTCCGGCACGCAGCCACCGGACGGCCCGCCCATCTGCACGGCCTTGAACTTGCCGTCTCCCTGGATTCCGCCCCCTATGTCGAAGATGATCTCACGCAGGCTGATGCCCATGGGCACCTCGATCATGCCGCCGCGCTTGATCTTGCCGGCAAGGGCGAAGACCTTGGTCCCCTTGCTTTTCTCCGTGCCGATGGCGGCGTAGCGCGCGCCGCCCATGCGGAGTATGGAGGGGATATTTGCGTATGTTTCCACGTTGTTGATGTTGGTGGGGGAATCCCACAGCCCGCGCACGGCCGGGAAAGGAGGCCGAAGCCGCGGCATGCCGCGCTTTCCCTCGATCGAGCCCATGAGGGCGGTCTCTTCGCCGCAGACGAAGGCTCCGGCGCCCTCCTTGATGTGCAGCCGGAAGGAGAAGGAGGTGCCGAGGATGCCGTCCCCGAGGAGGTTTCGCTCCTCCATCTGCTTCAAGGCGATCTGGAGTCTCTTGATGGCGAGCGGATACTCGGCGCGGACATAAATGTATCCTTCGTCGGCTCCTACCGCGAACGCGCAGATGAGCATTCCCTCCAGCACGGCGTGAGGATCGCCCTCGAGAACCGACCGGTCCATGAATGCGCCCGGGTCTCCCTCGTCCGCGTTGCAGATCACGTACTTCTTTCCCGTGGCTGATTTCGCCTCACGGGCAAACGCCCATTTCATGCCCGTGGGGAAGCCGGCCCCGCCCCGGCCGCGCATGCCCGAAGTCTTCACTTCCTCGATCACCGCTTCAGGGGTCATGCCGGTGAGCACTTTCTTCAGGGCCGCATAGCCGTCGTGCGCGATATACTGTTCGATGGATTCGGGATCAATGACGCCGCAGTTGGAGAGCACGATCCTCCGCTGTCGGGCCAGGTAGGGGTAGTCAGCGGGGACGAGCATCTCACCGACAGGGGTGCCGCCGACGAGATGGGCCTCGACGATGGAATGCGCCCGTGCCTCGTCCACGTTCCCGTAGAGAAAGGTCTTCCCGTCCGCCTGCCGGACCTCCACAAGCGGTTCCGCGTGGCAGGCGCCGATGCAGCCCGTTGCCACCACGGAGAAGGGAAGGCCGCGGGCAGCGACATCTTTTTGCAGAGAATCGAAAACGACCCGGGCCCCCGCGGCAATGCCGCAGGAGCTCATGCCGACCGCGACTTCCGCGCGCGCGCTCATGTGACACTCCCGACCGTCTTGATGATCTTGCCGAGCTTGTCGCCGCTGAGCCTTCCGTAGACCTCACCGTCGATCATGACGACCGGCGCCAGCGAACAGCATCCCAGGCAGGCCACGCGCTCCACGGTGTACTCGCCGTCCGCGGTGTTGTTCCCGGGAGCAACCCCGAGGCGCTGCTCCACGATAGTGTCCAGCGAATCCGCGCCCTGCACATGGCAGGCCGTGCCGTGGCAGACCTTCATTACGTGCTTTCCCATGGGAGTGAAACGGAACTGGGCGTAGAATGTCGCCACGCCGAATATTTCGGAGACGGCCTTGCCCGTCACGCGCGCAATCTCGCGCATGGCATCTTGCGGGAGATACCCGAAGATATCCTGGGTCTTCTGCAAAAGCGGGATGACGTTCCCTTTGACGCCCTTCCACTCCCCCAGAAGGGCTTGAAACGCCTGTTCCATGTGGTCTCCTTCGGCACTTATGGCGCGGTATCGGGGTCGATTTTTCTTCAGACGGGAATTACCAGGACTGTAGCACGCCAGCGCAAGTGATGCAACTGCAAGCAGCCTGAATCTCGGGCCCCCTATCAGGACTGGGGCTGATCTGGCTGCCGCGCTGGAGGAAGAGCTCCGGCTGCTTGCCGCCGATGCAAGGTGAGCCGCCCTTTCCACAGTCCGCGCGCGGGGAGGGAGAGACTGCCGGCAGCCAGAAGCGAGCGTATCGCAGTCTCCACCTCCTCCTTTTCCCATGAGTCCAGGCTCGCGTAGCCGGGGACGCAGTCGTGAAAGGCGCGTACCGCGCGGGGTCCCGGCGCGCCGCAGAGGATTTCCGCGGCCTGCCCAACGGAGAATCGGCGCCGGTGCCTGCGCACAAACCACAGGATCTCGGCCTGACCCGGGGGCGTCGTGACAACCCTGCGCTCGCAGACGTCGCAGCCCGCGCATTGAACGGGATCCTGCCCGATGAGAGACAGGAGGTGGCTCCGTCTGCAATTCCCAGTCTCCCGCGCATAGGCAAGCAGGCGCTCGTACCGCTGCCGGGCAACGGGGTCCACCAGCCCCGAACGGAACAATTCCTCGTCATGGGAAAGGAGGAGGATCGCGCGTGATGGCCTGCCATCCCTGCCGGCGCGCCCCGATTCCTGCAGGTACGATTCCACGCTGGAGGGTATATCCGCATGGACGACCGAACGAATATCCGGCTTGTCCACTCCCAGACCATATGCACACGTGGCGACCAGGGCTCCGTCACGGGAATCGAAGAACCACTTCTCCACCCGGGTCCTCTCCTCCCGGGTCAGCCCGGCGTGATAGAAGGCCACCGGCAGATCGGGAGATCCGCGTCTCATTGCCCGGGCAGCCGCCTCCGTGCCGTTGCGGGTGCGGCAGAAGACGAGAAGGGGCCGTTCCGCCTCGCGGGCCATCTGCACAAGAGCATGACCGCGTGAAAGAACCGGCTGGACCGCGTAGTTGATTCCGGGCCGGTCCGCGCTCCCTGCAACAAGCCTCACCTCGGCATCATTGAAGAGCAGGGCCTTGATCCGTTCGACCACGGCCGGCGAGGCTGTCGCGGTGAATGCGCTCACCATCTTCACGCCGATCCTGCCGGCCAGGGTACCTACGTCGCGGTAAGTAGGGTGTATAACTAATATAACCCCATTTTGGGGAGTTAGAACTTTGAGTAAACGTTCAGGATGAGTGCTTCCACGTGTGCGGCCACCATATATTCTCCAAGTTTCAGAGAGGTTGGATGGCCGCAACCATTCCGCAGATCGAGACATTCTGCGAGTTTCTTTTTCACGTTCTTACCAATTACTTTGATCGACAGAAGAACCTCCAAGAAGTCGGTCTCTTTCATTCTACCGAGGTCATCCGTTGTTCTTGCCGCAGTCCACCACTTTGGAAACCGACGAACTGACTCACTGTTGAATTCAGTAAGCTTTTTTGAAATGATGTGCTGCTGAAGGATGGCCACGGCACCAACCCAGGCTAGAACAACGGCGGCACGAAGGAGCTTCAGTTCCAGGCAACGAATAGCTTCCTCCACGAAACTGACTACATCGGGGTCAGTAATAGTAGTTAGAGAATTTCTCAACTGCGCAGCCATTTTGGGAGCTGGAGACAGTATGGCAGGACCCGCTATAGATGCGACATATTTCTGTCCATCAGGTGACAGCTCCCAACCATCAAGAGTCCGAATTGCTTTGCCATCAGAGCGCTTAACTATGTCAGAGATGTTCCATCGATCAGCTTCTGTGAGACCGGCACTCTTCCCTATTTTTTTTATCTCTGGCCCTTGCTTTGGCTTATCTGCCTCAAAACCGAGACAGAGAAGGAACTTGTCGGTCGTTGACAGACCTTTCTTGTTCACAAGCCCTTTTAGGGCTTGTATGCTAAGCAATAGCCGCCTCTAATTTCGGTTTCTCTTTATCAGCAATGGTGTAAGTATTTGTGCCGGCGCTCAATAGCTTTCCGTCCGCGACGAGCCGGTCCAAATACCCGGACATATTATTGGTGTAGGACTTTTTGAAAACACCCGATGCAGTTTTCATTTCTGCAAGTAGTTTCTTCCTCGAAAAAGGTTCATTCTGGTCAACAAAAGTCAGCTTGGCGGCAGCCGCCATTATCAAGTCTGGGCCTGACTTATATTCCAGCTTCTTGGCGATGGCCAAAGTTGTGATCCCGGTGTGCATCTTGCCACCTTTGGCCACGGCACCGTGTGTCGGGGTATCCAAGGGTATTCCAGAAGTCTTCAGTAGATCTGCAAGTTGTTTGATCAACGCGAGCAAGTCTTTCTTTATGAACGCACTTTCGCCTTCGTATTCGACCTCAATGGAACCCATTTTGATCTTGATGCGGCTTTCCACTTCTTGACCCTCCGACCTAACTCTTTTGGACATATTAGCAGAATGATAGATACACCGTCAAGACCTTTCCTTGTTTACGTCAGCCCCCTAATATTATAAAATAAAGAAAATAGAGAAAATTGGTAAATGGAGTAGTCCGCTGAGAGCATACGCGGGGCGGAAGCTTTCACCCCACTCCGACACGCAGTGCGCCTCGTCCACGACCATGTGGGCGAAACCGCAGGAGCGGAGCGCGGACAGGTTGGGCTCGGCCATGCACGCCTCGGGGGTGGCCAGGACGAGCCGGATCTCTCCCGCGCGGACGGCGCCGAAAAGACTCGCCTTGTCTGTCGGGGACAGTCCGCCGCGGAGCGACCCCGCGGGGATATCCGCTTCCCGCATCCTGCGCATCTGGTCGGAGAGGAGCGAAAGGAGAGGCATCAGGACGAGCGTCGGCCCGTCCAGAAGCAGTGCGGGGAGCTGGAAGCAGAGGGACTTCCCCGCGCCGGTGGGCAGGACGACGATCTGCGGCTTTCCCTCCAGGACATTGGACATGACGAAGCGCTGGATCGGATAGAGGTACGTGACGCCGAACCGGCTTCGGGCGAGCTCTTCGACCGGGTCCTCAGGCTCCTGCGGGAGCGACCCGGGCTTTTCCCTGTATGCTTTGTCTGAAAAAGTAATCATCAACTATTTCAATGAGCTCCGGAGTGAACTCGATGGAGATCGTGGCGTTGACCTGCGGGCCCTCGCCGCGTTCCATGGCGGCCACCGTGCCGCTTGTCGTGAACTGGTAGACCTGGAAATACATACGTACCGAGCATTGCGCCCCTTCCGCCAGGCCGGGGGGAGCGGCGGCCAGCTTGACGGAAAGGGTGTTCACGGAAAGGGTCGCAAGGACGGCGCGCGCCCGTGTCGTGCCGAGCACGAGCTCCACGTAGTTGTTGAACCGCATGAGCTTGGCTGACTGCTCGTCGATCGGGATCGCCTTGCCGCTGAAGGTCTCATACTGTTTTTTCAGGCCTTCGAAAGCGATGATGTAGTCCCCGATGATCTCCACGAGGTCATTGGGGCACGCCTTGATGGCGGCGTCCATCATGCACACGTTCTGTTTTCCCTTGACCGGGCCGATGCGCTCGAGGGTTCCGCGCAGCAGGAAGCTCAGCGGCTTCTTGCTGCCCGTTTGCTGGAACGTGAGGTTGATCGTGCAGAGCTTCTTCTGGAACTGCTGGAAAAAGGTGATTTCCTGGGCGCTGAGCACGACAAGGAAGATGCCGCGCTGGATCGAGAGCTGAAACGGGGCGCAGATGAGAAGATAATCCTCGATCTTGAGAAAGACCTGGGACGGCACGAGGCCGGTTTTCTTCAAGGCATAGGGTGTGAAGCGGATCGGCTGATCGGAATACTTCTCCACGTAGTCCTGGACCCGCGTTTTTGCCATGGGGGGTATTCTAAGGCGACTCCGCGCCTCTGTTCAAGTGCGTTCTTGACCAACCGGGGCAAATCCCCGATTCTCCGTGAGTATGAAGCCGCCTCTGGCCGAAGGCAAGCTCCCGACGGAGCTCCTGGAGCGTCTCCTGCGCCACACCTCGCGCTCGCCGCATCTCGCCGTGGGCGCGCTGGCAGGGGAAGATGCCGCGGTGGCGCCGGGCGCGCGCACCCTCGTCATCACCGCGGATCCCGTCACGTTCACCGAGGAGAGGATCGGCGCATATGTCGTCGCGGTGAACGCCAACGATATCGTGGCCATGGGCGGGGAGCCCATCTACCTCACCACCACCATTCTTCTGGCGCCCGGGGCCACGGAGGACACGCTGGAGAAGATCTTCTCCGATATTGCGCACGCCTGCGCCCGGGCGGGCATTCTCTGGGTCGGTGGTCACACGGAGGTGACCCCGATTGTTTCCCGTACAGTAGTCTGCGGCCAGGCCGTTGGCTTCCTCTCCCGGGAGCCCCTCCAGACCGGCGGGGCGAAGCCGGGGGACTGCCTCTGCATGTCGAAGTGGATCGGGCTGGAAGGGACAACGACCATCGCGCGGCAGAAGCCTGCGGAGTGCCGCAAGGCGCTGGGAGAGGAGCGGTTTTCCTCGGTGCTCGGCTGGCTGGATGACCCGGGGATTTCGATCGTGGAGGAGGGGAAGGCGCTCGAGGGGCTCGCCCTCACCTCCGGGCACGACCCCACCGAAGGCGGGGTGGCCATGGGCATCCAGGAAATCTGCCGCAGGAGCGGCGCGGGCGCAGTCATTTCCCGTGAGTCCCTGCCCATCAGGGAAGAGACCCGCCTGTTGTGCGGGCTGTTCGGAATGGATCCGCTCGGCCTGCTCAGCTCCGGTGTCTTTCTGTTCACCGCGGCACGCCCCGTTGCCGAGCAGGCGTGCGCCGTGCTGGACAAGAGGGGTATCCCCGCGGCTGTCATCGGGACGATTACCGGTCCGGGGACCGGCGTGTGGCTCGCGCATGAAGGTACGCGCCAGCCGCTTGCCTTCTCCGAGCAGGATGAGATCGTGAAGTTGACGGGCCGCTGAGGGCTATCCGCCGGCGACCAGGCCGGCCCTTTTCTGCCAGATTTTCGCTTCGATGAATATCTTCACGAGCTCGGCGTCGAGCTTTTTTTCTTTGACCTCGTCGTTCAGGATGTCCAGAGCTTTTTGCTCGGATACGGCCGGCTTGTAGGGTCGGTCGGCGGCCGTAAGCGCGTCATAGATGTCGGAGACCGTCATCATGCGCGTCTGTATCCTGATCTCGTCACCGTGAATCCCCTGGGGATACCCTTTGCCGTTCAGATACTCATGGTGGCCATGGGCGATGTCGGGAATGTTGCGCATCTCTTTTGTCCAAGGGATGGTGCTCAGGAATTTGAAAGAATGGGTCACGTGGCTGTTGATCTGCTGCCGCTCCTTATCGTCGAGACTGCCTTTTGGGATCTTCAGCTTGAAGTACTCATCATCGGTGAGGAGGCGGATCTCCTTCCCCTCTTCCTCGAATTTTTTGCCATGGATTTCATCGAGGATCTGTGATGGCTCCGCGGCAAGAACCGTCGGGACATTCGCCGTTGTGACCGCCTGCAGGTAGCGTTCGATCTCGGAAATATACTCGGCTTCTCTTCGGTCGATGTCCTCCTTCACGCGCAGGTACCCGTCCTGCCCCTGCTCGAGGAGGGAGGCGAAGCGCTCTTTCATGAGGCCGTAGAGCATCGCCTTCCTCACGTACTCGAAGCGCATCTGCACCAGCTTCAGCTGGTCCGGATAGAGCTTGGCCGCTTTCACGAGGACGTGCTCGCGCACTCCGACCTTGCCGAAATCGTGGAGAAGACTCGCGTAGCGGATCTCCTTCATGTGCTCAGGGGTGAAGCTGACGCCGCGGTAGGACCCGCTGGTTGTCTTTTCCACCGCCTCCGCAAGGCTCACCGTGTAGACCGCAACCCTGCTGGAATGGCCCGACGTCGTCGGATCTCGTGACTCGATTGCCTGCACGGAGGCTTTCACGAACCCTTCGAACAGCGTCTCGATCTCCTGGTAGAGAAGGTTGTTTTCGAGAGAAACGGCTGCCTGCGACGCGAGGGAGAGCACGACCGGTTCTATGTCGTGGCCGAAGGGCACGACGAATCTCTCCGCGTCCTCAGGCGTTCTGATCTTCGCCGAGATGTCCGCTTTTCTGTTGATGAGCTGGACAACGCCGAGGATTTCTCCCTTGTGATCCTGCATGGGCACGGTGAGCATGCTCTTCGAGCGGTACCCGGTTGACTGGTCGTACGCGACGTTGAACCCGTACTCCCTGTCGGTCGGGATCTTGTAGGCGTCATCGATGTTGAGGATGATGCCGGTGGATGCCACGTAGCCGGAGACGGTCTTCTTGGACAGGGGCATCACGAACTCGGAATAGTCCCTCGGGTTCGAGTCGTTCTGAGTGATCTTGAACCGCAGCTTTTGCTCGCCGTTGGCTTCCTCGCGCTCCAGCAGGTAGAGAGTTCCCGCGTCGGCGCACGCGATGTGGCGCAACTGCTTCAGGATGTAATCGAGGAGCTTGTTGTTGTCGCGCTCCGCGGAGAGCGCAATCCCCACCTGGAGCAGCTCCGAGTTCTCAGCCTCCTTGGCGCGCAGCAGCTCATCCTTGCGCGCGAGCTCGCGCTCCAGGTGAAGCCTGCGGAAGAGGTTGCGCAGCGTTCGCTGGAAATAGGCGGGACTCTTGAACGAGGATATTTCGTCGAAAAGGGTTTCGTCGGGAAGCGAGTCGAGCGGAGGCGCATCGCCCTTCGGGTTCCACCGGAGAAGCGAGCCGGGGGCCAGACCCGCCGCGCGGATCGCCTCGGTGTTCGTGTCTATGAAATCCGAGTCGAGGAACCAGGCGACGAGATCGCTGCCGTTCGAGCGGGGAGGAGAGAATTTGCGGATCCGTTTGACCGACAGCCCTTTTTCCTTGCGGACCGCAGCGGGCAGTTCAGGAATGCCGTCGGACATGATCAAAACCAGCTTGGACAACGCGTCTCCTTTGCTCCCTCCCTGGTCGACACTAGTATAGTCTAATGAACGGCATACAGATCTGCAAGGACGGACTGTATCAGCAGCGCGCATCGCTGCTTTGTGCGTCCCCTGAGGGGAGGATCTCCTTCCCTCACCACGGTCCCTGAGCTGGTTTCCACCACTGCCCAGCGCACCGCGCCGTCGCTGCCCCGGGTCAGTCGCAGGGTATGGCGAAATCCGGCCCCGGGCCCCTCCGCGCACTCCGAGCGCGCCCTTCCCAAATATCGGAAGATAAGGGCTTTCTCCCGCGCCCTCCATCCATCGCCACGGAAATCAACGGCCAGCGGCAGGCCGATGCCGGCCTGGGGCAGCGCGCCGGGATTGATTGCGAAGAGACGCGCAATCGCCTCTCTGCGGGGATTTGTGGAGGCGGCCCCCTTCAACAGCGGAATCAGCGCGATGAGCGCTTCGGCGGCGGGCTCTTTCTCCCAGAAAGGATCGAATCCCGCAAGGGCCTGCTGGAGAAGCGCGGCGGAATGGCGCACCTTCCCTTCTTCCAGCATGTAGAAGACCTCGGCGTGCGGTGTGCGCGCGGTTTCCAGCGCCCGGGCCTCCGCCAGGTATTTCAACGCGACGTCAGGGTATGATTCGTTTCCCTTGTAGAACTCCCACCAGGCGTCCTCCAGGGAGCCCTGGTTGAGGTACTCCTTCCCCACCTGGAGGGAGGAAAGGTGAAACCGCTGGGCGTAGTAGCAGGAGATGATTTGACTGCGGGCCGCCGAGATGAGGGCAGTGATGCGGTCCAGGATACCGGTTGTCGGCCGGTCGGCCTCGCGGCGCGCAAGACCGCCGTAGATGCTCGCCAGAAGCTCGTACATGTCCTTGAAATGCCGCGTGATATCGGTGCCGTAATACACGAGCCAGGCGAGGTCCCTGGATGCCAGCACTTCCTCCGCGTAGCGCCGGGCCAGGTCCAGCCGCCCGAACTTCTGGAAGAGTATCGAGAGGTTCACCTTGGACAGGGGTGTGGAGTCCTTCGCGTATGCGTCCTGGTACTCCTGCTCGGCGGAATCGAATTCCATCCGCGCCTGGAAAAGCTCCCCGCGCGCGAGGTGTCCCGAGGGCCTGTCCCCCGTTGCGATCGACTCGTCGGTGAACCGGAGGGCCGAGTTGTAATGGAAGAAGTTGTGCTCCAGGAGCGAGAGGTTGTAGTAGGCGATGGCGGCAAACTCGCGATCCCCGACCCGCAGCGCCTCGTTCACGGATTTCAAGTAGTACTCGCGGGACCTGTCGTAGCGGTTCAGACCTGAGTAGACGGTGCCCAGCGTCATTGCCATGCCGCGCTGCATGCCCAGCCGCGCGATTCCCTTCAGGAGAACCTGCTCTCCCTTTTCGAGCTGGTGTGTCTTGAAATACATCCAGCCCAGATCGTCGACCGTGTCGGAGCTGTCCGGGTATCGCGTGAGGATCCTGGTCAGGTACTCGATGGCTTTTTTTTCCTGGTTGAGCTTTCCGAAGCAGCGTGAGATCTGGGTCAAGGTGCTGAAATCATCCGCCCCCTTGGTCTCGGCGTCCCGGTATTCACCCAGCGCAAGGGTGTACAGCTCCTTGTCATAGTAGAGGTCTCCCAGCGCAAGATTCGCCCGAGGCGAGGATGGGTAAAGCTGTTTCGCCCGTGAGAGTATTTTCACCGCCGTTTCGTAGGAGTTCTGTGAAATCGCTTCCTTTGCCTTCGAAGAAAGACTGTCCAGTGTATCCCCCTGTGCGGCCTGGGCAGCGAGCGCAAGCGGCGGGAGGAGCGCAAGGAAGGCGGCAAGGAGCAGCGCACGGTAATGCATTCAGGGTCTCCTCGCCAGGGTCCCCAGCGGGTTCACGATTCCCAGCAGCCGCCGCGGCCAGGCAATCTTCGCGCGATAGGACGCGGCGAACCCTTCATGCGCCGCGCGCGCGGACGCCTGGTCATCTCTTCCGAACGTGTCGCCGAATGATGCCTTGAGAAACATGTCGGCCAGTGGAGCAAGGGCGATGCCTCGGTCACGGCAGACCCGGGCGGCATGCTCGAGGGGCGACTCGGAGGCGCGGCGCATCATGCCCACGCCGGCCAGCGTGACCAGGCAAAGACGGTACGATGCCTTCACCCGCCTCCGCGGATTGCGGGACAGAAGCCCGGGAAGCCAGGGCAGAAGCTTCGCCGAAAAGAGGAACAGCGCATACAGAGCCGGCAGCGTGATGTACCAGAGCCGCGCGATCACGAGTGCGATCCGCGCGATCCGTGTTCCCCACCGGAAGGCGGACCCGACAAAGCTCGGCGCGGTCGGCGCCTTCTCGACCTGATCGGTCTGGTTCTGCAGTATTTCCGCGATCAGCTTTGCCATCCTGTCACGGTCCGGCGCGGGAAAGGGGACGAAATCTTCTCCCGGAGCCGGGGTGCGGGAGGTGGGATCGAACTCCACCCATCCGAGATTGCCGAAGTACACTTCCACCCATGCATGCGCCTGGAATGCGCGGACCTCGTAGAAGTTCAACACTTCCGACTGGGGATCCACGTAGAAGCCGACCGCCACGCGCGCGGGGATACCGAGGCTGCGGCACATCAGGGCCATTGCAAAGGCGAAGTAGGAGCAATAGCCCTTCTTGGAAACGAACAGGAAATGGTGAAGCTGGTTGCCGTCCTCCGCGATGCCCGGCTTCAAGGAGTACAGGTAGTGTGTCCTGAGATATTCCTCCATCGCAGCGGCTTTCCCGTAGTATGTAGGTTCCCCGGCCGTCACCTGCAGGGCGAGGGCGTGGATTTCCTCGTCGTTGCCCCCGCTGGTGTAGAACGAGAGCAGGTCCGGAGCCAGTGACGGTTGGGCCGTCACCTTCTGCGGTCCTGCCGCGGACCGTATGGCCCGGGAGTCGACCCGGTAGACCCGAAGGAAAGACGAAGACTTCCAGTTCTTCAGGGGCGCCACGCGCACCGGATAGTTCAGCGCGATGAGGGACGAGGGGTCGATTGTAAGGAAGAAATACTCCTGGCTGACGTTCTGTCGATCACGGTAGCCGGGGTCAGGAAACGTCTCCGGCGCATCGGGGACGACGGCGGGATACTCGTCGATCCCTTTGCCGCGCTCCATGAAGAAGTCCTGGTTGGGCGTATAGCCGGAAAGCACGAACCGCCTCAACAGGAACCTTTCTGCCCTGCCCTCCGTACGGAAGAGGAGAACGGCTTCGTCCGACGTGCGGATCTCGCTCTCCAGCCGCACGTAGGGGGCGAAATCGAACCTGAACAGCGTGGGCTTCATCAGCCCGCCCCCAGCTTTCACCGCCCCTTCTCCGTACTTGCCCAGGAGGAAAAGGAGAAAGACCAGCAGGAGCGGCACGAGTATCCAGGAGAAGCTGAGGACGGACCGGGCGTCGACGCGGTCTTTTCCGCGGCCGCGCTCGCCGGCAAGGAGGATGACGAAGAACTCCGCGACGATGAAGAGCGCAAGGGCCCAGGCAAAGAGGGAGGGATGGGTATAGAGGGTCAATCGATAGCCCGCCTGGGTCCAGAAAACCAGGACGATCAGAAGAGCGTTCAGCCCCGTTTCGACGATGATGAATGACCTGCGTCGCAGCGCGAGGAAGTTGAACAGCCAGGCGATGGCGTACGCCACGAGGGCGGGGAAAAAATCCTTGTCGAAATAGAAGAACATGAAATCCGTGGCGGGACCCGAGGCAATGGCGCGCTGCATCCGGAATACGAGGAAGAAGACGGCCCTCAATATGACGGGGAGGACCGCCGCGAGGGCCAGGGCAGGCACGATGCGCAGCCGCGCTTTCTCCATCCAGAGCCCCGCAAGCACGGCCAGGAGAAAGGACGCGCTCTGGAACACGAGGTCGAGCTGGTCGCGGAGCTGGAGGAAGGAGTTGACCAGGAGGAAATACAGGATGAGGTTTCGAATAAGGAAGAGCGCGAGCTCCCTGGCCCGTTCAGATCTCTGCCGCATGCCTCACCTTCCATGCCGGTCCCCGGTAGGTGGCCAGGTCCTTTGAAAGCGCGTCCGTGAACGCCGCTCTCTCCCGCCTGCCTGCGGCTGCCGGCGCGCCCGCGGCCTCCCCCTCGGGAAGGAACAGGAGCTCTTTCACGCGTCGACTCGGGGCGGGGACCTCCGCATCCAGTCCCTTGATGAACAGGCTCATGCTCCAGCCCAGACCCTTCACCCGGGACAGGATGCGTTCCAGGCCGGGAGAGCCGGGTGAAGAAAACACGGCGACGTGGAGGCTGCGTCTGCCGGGCAGCTCGGGTTTCCACGCGGCATCCGTCCACCACGCGTCGGCAAATGCCGCCAGGACCGCGGGCCGGGATTCCTCCGTATAGGACCGGCACGACGGCACCCCCGGCAGGGAGAGCATCACGTCGATTCTCCTGCCAAGGAGCGAAACGAGAAGGGAGGCGCAGGACTCCACCAGTCTGTCCAGGTAGTCCGCCGCGATTGCGCGCGGCACCAGCGGATTGGCCGTGCAGTCAAGGACAAAGAGGATACGGGACTCCGGCGGGGGCACCTCCTCCCCTATGCGCAGAAAGAGCTCGTTCATGTGGGCGAACACCTTCCAGTTGAGTCTCCGCACGTCGTCCCCTGGATAATACTTGCGCGCTTCCAGCAGCTCCTCGCTGCGCCTGCGCCGGGGCGCATATACCGCGGACTCTTCGGCCTGCTCCATGAAAGCGGCGGTCTCGGGCAGAGGGGACAGGGAGGGGAAGACGGTCAGCGTCTCACGAAGGGGGACGGAGAGCCGGTGAACCGTGAAGCCGAGAAGGTCCCGTACTTCGAAGAGCGCTTCCACGCTCGCGTACGCGCCGCGGCAGCTCGCGCTGAACGGAATGCTGCGCTCGTTTCTGCCCGGCGCAAGACGCGAAACGATTGCATCGACGCGCCGATCGTGCCAGGAGAGGGGGAGCAGCATCCTGACTCCGATCCCGGGAGGGAACGAGCGCGGCAGATGCGCCGAGATCTGGCCTTCCGCCCTCTCATCCGGGAAGATGCCGGCCGTCGGCAGGATGACGGACAGGAGCTCGGGCCGGGTGGCCTGCCGGCGGCGGAGAGAGAGCCGGAAGATGTGGCCGGCGGCAAGGGCATATGCGCTGAAGAGCAGGAAGCTCGATCCCCAGAAGAGCGCCGCCAGGTCGGCGCGGATCAGCCCCGCGGCGAGGATGACCAGGGAGAGCACGACGATGAGCAGACCGCGAAGGGTAAAGGGGAAGGCCGCCCTGGCCAGCCTGCCGGCGGCGGCCGCAAAACGCGCGGGCGTCATGGCACTTCCGCGCTAATAGGAGATGCGCGCGAGCTCAGACATGACGATCTCGCGCACGAGCGAATCGGCGTCCGTGCGCGCGTCCTTCAACCGCAATCGGTGGGAGATGACCAGGGGGGCCAGGTCGATGAGGTCCTGGTCGATGACGTATTCCCTGCCGTGCACCAGGGCAAACGCGCGCGCCGCGCGCACGAGCATGAGGCTGCCTCGGGGGGAAGCGCCCAGCGCGATGCCGCGATGCGCCCGCGTGGCCGCGGACACGCCGACAGCGGCCCGCATGAGCTTTTCATCGCAATAGATGCCGTCCACGCGCGTGCGCGCCGCCAGGATCTCGTCCTTGCCGCAGACGGGCCGCACCCCCGGCATCACGGTCTCCGAGGGGTCGTCCCGCACGATCCCCAGCTCGACCTCCGGGTCGGGGTAGCCGATGCGCAGTTTCATGAGGAACCGGTCGATCTGCGCGAGCGGGAGCGGGTAGACCCCCTCCATCTCGACCGGGTTCTGCGTGGCGATGACGAAAAAGAAGGGATCCATCCGGTAGGTCGTGTTGCCCACCGTGACCTGCCCCTCCGCCATGACCTCCAGGAGAGCAGACTGCACCTTCGGGGTGGTCCGGTTGATCTCGTCGGCAAGGAGCACGTTGGCGAACACGGGGCCGGGCGCGAAGACAAAAGTCTTCCGCGCCGGATCGAATACGTCCACGCCGGTGATGTCATAGGGAAGGAGGTCGGGAGTGAACTGGATGCGGCGGAACACCACGGCGCTTCCTTTGCGGGAGCGTGAGATCAGCCGCGCGACGGTTTTTGCCAGTGTGGTTTTGCCCAGACCGGGCACGTCCTCGATCAGGACGTGCCCGCCGGCCAGGATCCCCGTGACGAGATGCTCAAGGACCGCTCTTTTGCCCCTGATGACAGATTCCAATCCTTCCACGAGACGACGGGACAACGCGTGGGAGCTCTTGAAGTTCATTGGGGGCGGTGCTGCGGGATTCATCGCGCGCCGGCGAGGGGCAGCCGTGTCACCCATCGGCACGAATTTACCACCTTACTCGAGGAACGGATAGTACAGCAGCAGACAGGATTTCAGCTTCTGCGTGAGCCGCCGCAGCCGCTCGAGGTTGTAGGGGAATGTGAAGGCGACGAATTTTCTCAATATATATTGCTGGGCGTCGCGCACGCGCTTCTGCGGAAAAAGCCAGGAAATGCCCAGCCGTTCCCTGAGCACCGGGAGCAGGAAGCGCTTCACTGTCTTGTGGAATGTTTCCAGCTCCTGCACGCCCTGGAAAAGCTGTCTTTCCTCTCCCGGGTACAGCGAGGTCAGGGACACGAGCTCCCGGATGTCCCGCACCGTACGGAAATCGATGGGCATGCCGTCGATGATGAGGGAGAACCACGTCCGATCGAAGTGATTTTCGAATACTTCCTTGAGCTCGCTAATGACCCGGAGGATCTCCGTGTCGCGCTGCGACTGCTGGTCGATTGATTGTAGTGCGGCTTCCAACACGTGCTGCATTCTCCGTCCCTTTCCAGTATCGGACGGAGACGCCTTCCCCTTGAAGAGAGAGGTCAAAATCCGCGGAATACCGCGGCGCCCAAAATCTGCGGAAGGGGCTACGCGCGCAAGGCCAGCCCGTGGTAGGCTCACGCTGCGGTATTCCGCGGATCTAGAGTGCCGCTCCCGGGGGGAGGGTTGGGAGGTCACATAAACCGTAACAGGTTACGATCTTCCGCAAAGGCCCGTACAGAGGTTCGACTCCTTTGCCCCCCAAATTTTCCCTTCACGCATTATCTTCGGCTCTCACTATTTCATCCCAGTCATAGACGCCCGCGACTTTCTGTCCCGGCTTCAGGACCAGGAACTCCTCCGCATCCCAGTTCCCATGAACCAGATTGCGGATGAGGCGCATGTCGCCGGGGAGCTGGACGAACTCACGGCCGCTCGCCTCCGCCTCCGCTTTCGCCTTCTCTGCAAAACCGAGGTGAGAGAGCTCCGGCACGTCGATGAACACGATCTGGTTGTTCTGCCGCGAGGCGGTGAGCGTCTCCATGATGTACTTCGCGTTCTCCGCGCCATACAGGGCCGCGTACTCATCGTATTTCTGCGCCGCGGTACGGGAGTACCCGTTCGGCGGGTACGCCGTACTCCGCGGATTGTTGTCCAGGCCGGGCGCCTGGATCGCGCTCGCATCGTGGATCCACGTGCCGCCCCGCTCCATGTAGCCTACGGATGAGAAAGGGAGGCTGGGGTTGTCTGAAAAATGTTCCTTGAACGCCTGGCGCGAGCCGAGGAAAATGGTGCAGCAGTCGTGCGCGCGGGGCAGGACAATCGGCGTCTTTGTTGCCGCCGCGCCGAGCACGCCGTTCCCGCACAGCCCGAACCCGAGGAGTATGGCGTCATAGGCCACGCTGCCGCTTTCCGCGGCGTCGATCTTCGACTGCACCAGGGAGCGCAGGAAATCGCTGCGCTCGTGGGCGTTTTTTTCGGTGAACTCGAGATCGACCCTGTGGGGGGACGTGGCCACGCACAGGCACACCTCCCGGTAGAACACTTCGCATGCAATGAGCTTGAACACCATGAGAGCTTCAGCTCACTTCCAGTGACAGGATGAACGTGTCCACGTCCTTTCTCTGGGACGCCTCCTGGTCGCGAAGCCGCGCGATGCCCTCCCGGAGCTTCGCCAGCTCGACTTCCTGGTCCGTGAGTGTTTTTACGTACGTCTTGTACAGATCGGAGCTCTGGGAGAGCCTGTCCATGTTCGCCCCGATGCGTGACTGGTCGTTGACGATCTCGTTCACCCGCGTTTCCAGCCGCGTTCGCTGCGAGACGGTCTCGGAAACCTTCTGCTGGAGAGCCACGACCTTCTGGAGCGCGGTCTTGACCGCCTGGCTCACCACCTGGCTTGACAGGTAGAACGCGACCTGGTCGCCCCCGAGGCTGGACAGGGAAACGCTCTGTGCGACCGTGCGGGTCTCCACAACGGAGAGCTTCGCGGACTTTCCCGCGGCAACGGGGAGAGCGAAACGGTACGCGTCCCGTGTGCGCTCCGCCGGTTCTTTGGGTTCGGCCAGGGTCCAGTCCGACTGGAAGGGGTGCTCGAGGAGCACCGTCCGGTTCTTCGCGCCGCGGCTCTTGATGCTGTAGATCCGCTCCCTCTGCTGCCTGTTCGTGGAGAAGAAAACTCCCTTGCTGATCTTCACGGACACGAGCGTGACCGGGGAGGCGCCCTGCTGCGCCTCGACCTCGGTGTCCAGGTCCATCGCATAGGTGACGAGCTGCTCGGCCCCGGGGGCCAGATCCGTGATCTGGGCGTCACCCGCGTAGGTCCCGCCGTCGAACACGGTGAGGGGGCCCTGCATGAGGTGGAGGCTGCTCGTGTTTTTCAGCTTCACCGCGTTCAAGGGATACTTCGGGTGGGTGGATTCGTTGTACAGCGAGTACCGCTCGCCGGAGACCTGCTGATTAAGGATGGGGAGCATTGCGGACTGCTGACGGGGAAGGGTGACAGGCTTGTCGATGGCGTACTGGAAGAGCTCGCCGACCTGGGCCCCGCTCGCGGCGGCAGCCACGCCCTGAGAGACGGAGAACTCGCCTCCGCCCGGACCCGCGGCGAACCCGCTCCCTGCCAGCGCCCGGGGCGCGGCCGCGGATTTGGCTGCCGGGGCGGGTGCCGCCTCCGGCATGGGGGCCTCCTCCGCTAATGCCGAGTCGGCCGCCGACTCTTTCTCCTCCATCGACATCTCATTCGTGCGCGGCCGCAGCGACTGGTAGAGCTCGAGCTGCACGACAGGCCGCTGGAGGTAGAGGGGCTGGTAAAGATCCATGATGAATGTGATGGGCCTGCCCGACACGAGGGTAAGGGCCACGCTCCTCCAATCCGTGTCCGATGTGTTCTCCACCATGGCCCAGCCCTGAAGAAGGTGCGGGCTCTTGTCCGCAAGGACAAGCCGGTAGCTGGTCTTCCAGACCGGGGATTCCAGGATATAGCCAATGCGCACACGGCGCTTTCCCGTCCCCGTGAAGTGGAGCACGACCTTTTTTTTCTCAATACCGTGAGAGGAGGAAAGGACCTGGAGCGCCTGGGCCAGGTCCTCCTGCACTTCCTTGCGGAGGAACCTGATTCCCTGCACGTCGATCAAAGCCAGGCTCGTGATGCCTGTCTGCGTGTTCAGGGTCAGGAACTCTCCGGCCACGTCTCCCTTGGGGCCCGTCTGGGCCTGCCGTGTCTCGACGCCGATTATGGATCCGGAAATCCTGTTCCCGCCCGTCATGCTCACCTCGACCGACTCTCCCCGCGTCTGCGTGAGCAGGCCCGCCAGAGTGGGATTGGAGGTCAGGTCAATGGAGAAGCTCTTGAGGGTGCGGGTGATGGGGTCGCGTGACGAATAGGTGACGCTGGAGACTGCCCCCCCGTCCAGATCGCGCAGCACGAGGCTCTTCAGAAGGTCGTTGATCTGGTCCGAAGAGAAGGTGAGCTCCATGCGCGCGTTGCCGTCCACCGTGCCGTCGTGCTGGAAGTAGCCCACGCCGCTCGTGAACAGCACGAGACTGGAGATCGGGACGGTGACGTCCTTCTCCTCCGCCTGCGCGGAGGCGGACAGGGGCGCCAGGAGAATGAGCACAAGCAGGAAACCCGTGAAGGGACGCATGCGTTACTCCTTGGGGGCCGGTGCGGATGCCGGGAGAGCCGGCTTCGAATCGGCATGTGAGAAGAGAAATCCGAACAGCCCGCCGATGACCCCGCCCGCAATGTGGGCAAGCTGGGAAATCGTGTCGGGATTGAGGGCATTCACGAACTCGCGTACCAGGTAAAGGACGACGATCAGGATGAAGGTGAGGGGGATCTCTCCCTGGCGGATATTGGTGAAAGAGCTGAGCAGAATGAGCATGAACACGATTCCGCTGGCGCCGTACAGACCGGTTCTGACGATGAGCAGGTTCAGCAGCGCGGTGGCAAGCGCCGTGACGAGCATCATGAGAAGGAGCGGGAGCGATCCGTATTTCTCCTCCAGCACGGGTCCGATGAGCAGGATGAAAGAGAAGTTGCTGATCAGGTGGGCCCATCCCTGGTGGCCGATCACGTAGGTGAAAAGCCTGAGCCAGGAAAGCAGGGAACCGAATTGGAACGTGGGAGGCAGGACGAAAAACGTGCGGATGAATACGCCGCCGCTGATCTGGTCGATGAGCAGAACCACCGCGCACAGGAGGGCGAACGAGAGAATGACCGGTGAATTATAACGAATGCGCAGTCTCATCCCTTTCCTCCCCCGGGCTCACCGAGCCTGCGGGCAAGCTCCGCCTGGATGGCATCCGCGAACCGGGGGATTGCCTCGTTTCTGGTTCCGACCCCCTGCATACGGGCACCCCGACCCCCGCCCTTGGCCCCGGCAATCTCGAAGAACGCCGGGACGATCTGCGAGAGATCCAGGCTTTCTCCCAGCGAATGGGCGGCGATCCACTGGAAGCCGTCGGTCCCTCGATCGATGGCGATGACGAGCCTGCCGGGCCCGGCGATCACTCTTTCCGCGAAGGCCTTCAGGTAGTCGCCCCCCGCGGCGTCGAACACGCGTTTGACAAGAACGCCTCCTCCGATGGAGGGGGCGCCGGGCACCGACGCGTCCGCATCCAAGGCCGCCTGTGCCACGCGCAGCCTGCGCAGCTCACGGGCCGATTCCCTCTGACCATTCAGCAGCTCCGCCACCCGGTCCGGGACGTCCGCTTCCCCGCATGTGAGAGTACGGGTCAGGGCCTGCACAAGGGAGACCTTGCGGCCGTAATCCTCCATCGCCCGTTTTCCCATCATGGCGTGGATGCGCACTCTTCCCCTGATCTTCTCCTGCGCAACCGCCTTGATGAGAAACACGCCCCCCGTGGATGCAAGGTGCACGCCCCCGCAGGCGGCGTAGTCGAAACCTTCGATCTCCAGGATCCGAAGTCTCCCGGCGTCAGGAGGAGTGCGCCGCAGCGGAAATCGCGAAGCTTCCGAAGGGTCGATTTCGTGCAGCAGCACCCGTCGGTTCTCCTTGATGACGGCATTTGCAAGCTCTTCCGCTTCACGTAGTGTGTCCTCGGCTACGGAGTCCGCCTTGAGCTCGATGGTCGTGTCGTCTTCCCCGAAGTGCACCGATACGGTCTCCAGCTTTCCCGCCCGAAGAAGCGCCTGTGAGAAAATGTGCTGGCCCGTGTGCTGCTCCATGAAGTCGCGCCTGCGTTTTCCGTCCACCGAGCCGTGCACGGCGGCGTGCACCATCTCCGGGCCGAGGGCCGGCTCCACCACGTGCACGATATCCTCCCCCCGATACTCCACGGCGAGCACCCGCGCGCCGCCCAGCGCGCCCCGGTCACACGGCTGCCCGCCGCCGCCCGGGTAGAAGCAGGTGCGGTCGAGGAGGACCTCGCAGCGGCTGTCCCGCGTCTCGATTGCCATTGCGCGCGCGTCGAACTCGAGCAGCGAGGAATCGTCGTAGTAGAGCTTTTCCGTCACAGATAGTGCATACCTTCAATCGTTCTCCTTGACAAGGCTCCGGGCCCGATCCTACCATGCGCCTCATGGAAGCGAAGGCTATCGGAGCCTTTCCCGCGACCTGAAAGGGGAGTTCCATGCCGGCACTGGCGCCGCTCGAAGAATTGAAGGACGTGCTCGCGCGCCTGGAAGAGCTCAAGGCGCAGCACCCCGAGGCGTACGACGCCTTCGCGGGTCTTCTGAGAAAATATCGCAAGGTGGGCTACAAGAACATCTGCAAGCTCCTGCTCGGCGAATCGACACCGGAAAAGCTCAAGGGTGAGCAGTAGATGTCGAACCCGCCGGGTACGCGAGTACGCGTTCCGCGCGAATGCGGTACGTCGATGCAGAATCCGCCGGGTACGTCGACGCAGCAGCCGCTCATGGCTGCCTTCGACGTCGAGACCACGGGCCTGATTCCCGGCGTGGATCGGATCGTCGAGCTGGGCGCGGTCCTGTTCCAGGGAGAAGACGTGCTGGACACCTTCGACCAGCTCGTCGACCCCGGCATCCCCATGCCGCAGGATGCCCGGAAGGTCAACGGCATTTGCGACGGCATGCTGCAGGGAATGCCCTCGGTCGCCGCTGCCCTGCCCCCTTTCCTTGCGCTCGTGTCGAAAGGAACCCCTGTGGCGCACAACGCAGTATTCGACGTGGGTTTCCTTTCCGTGGACATCATGGCCGCGGGGCTGGAGGCCCCGCAGGGGCCCGTGCTGGACACCCGCATCCTTGCGCGCCGGGCATTTCCCGGGCGCTTCAGCTACAGCCTCTCGAACCTGGTGCGTGACCTTTCAATCGAAGTGACGGGCGCGCACAGGGCGCTCGCGGATGCGCACGCCTGCCGGCTCTTCTATCTGCAGTGCGTGAGGGCAGGGGGCGTTGAGAAGCTCGCCCGTTCGTGCGGAGAGCCGCTGGATTTCACCGTGCACGCGCCGCGCTTTGCGCGCACGGCAGCGCTGCTCCAGCGCGCAATTGCCGCGGGAGCCGAGGTGGGGATCACCTATCGCAGCGCGAGGGGCGAGAAAACCGAGCGGACCATACGGCCCCTCTCGTTCTCGTGCATGGGCGGGTCGGTCGGCGTGGTCGCCTTTTGTTCTCTCAGAAACGAGAAACGCACCTTTCTCCTCGACTCGATCACCGTGGAGCGCATGGTCAGGTGAGGCGCGCGATCTTCACCCTCGGGTGGCAGGGCGCCGCAAAATCCACGGCGTACCGTGGCGCGGTAACCCGCGGATTTGGCGCCGCATCTGATCAATCCTGCGCCGGAGAGTACGCGCTCATTGCCGCACTGCTTCCGGCGGGACGCGCGGGCTCTCTCAAGGCCTGGCAGGAGCTGGCCGACTCGCTTGATGTGGAGCTGTCCGCGTCCTGGCTCGTCTTCCGCGCGCCCGCGTCCCGCCCGGGGATTCCGGACGAAGTGCGCCGCGCCTTCTGCGGTGCACAAGCAGCGTCCACGCACAAGGAGCTTGTTCGCGCCATCCGCCGTGTGCAGGCGGCGGCTGCGCGCTCCCGCGTCGTCACCGATTTCGACCTTGTGGCCCGGCGATGCGCCGCCCTGCGGAGAGCGGGGAAGCGCATCGTGTTCACCAATGGCGTGTTCGACCTGTTCCATATCGGGCACCTCCGTCTGCTGCAGGCGGCGCGCGCGCAGGGGGACGCTCTTGTCGTGGGCATCAACAGCGACGAGTCCGCGAAGTCGCTCAAGGGAAGAGCGCGGCCGGTGGTGCCGCAGTTCGCGCGCGCGGAGCTCGTTGCCGCCGTGCGGGGCGTGGACTTCTGCGCCATTTTCGGGCAGGACGATCCGCGCGCGCTGCTGCGTGCCGTGAGGCCGGACATCCTTGCCAAGGGCTCGGAGTATTCGCTCTCGGCAGTGGTGGGCAGGCGGATGGTGGAGGGCTGGGGAGGAAGGGTCATTCTTCTTCCCCACGTCGAGGGGTGGTCATCCACGCAGGTGATCGGGAGACTGGGTTCTCGAACCAGGGGAGCCGTGCTACGCTCCCCCACGGGGGACGGCAAATGGCGGGACTGACACACGAGGCGACAGGGAAGATCGACGGCATCCTCGCAGGTGCGGCCCGCGAGGGCAGGAGCTCCCTGTACGAACACGAGGTATACGGCATCCTGGCCTGTCTCGGGCTCTCCGTGCCGCGGTTCATTTTCGTGCGGGACGTCAAGGAAGTGGGAGAGGAAGCGCTGCGAGGCTTCGGCCACTCCCTGATCGTGAAAGTCGTTTCCCCGGGGATACCGCACAAGCAGAAGCTCGGCGGCGTGAAAAAAATCTCCGCCTCCGATCCGCTCTATGTCCAGTTCGTGCTTGCCCGGATGCGCGAGGAGGTGCTGTCCCATTTCGAGGAGCATGCGCGGCCCGAGGTCGTCGGGTTTCTCGTCGCGGAGCACATCTCCTTCACGCAGGCCCTCGGCTACGAGGTATTGATCGGTTTTCGTGAAGATCCCGCGTTCGGTCCCGTGCTCACCGTGAGCAAGGGAGGGGACGATGCGGAGTTCTTCGCCGCGCACTACGATGCCGCGAATCTCTTCCTGCCCCCCATGGAGTACGCGGAGGCACTTGCTTTCACCCGTTCCCTGCACATCCGGTATAAGTTCGAACAGATCGGGCACCCCGAGTACCTCGCGCTCATGGCGAACGCCATGGCGGAGTTCAGCGGCCTCGCCCTGCGCTACTCGCCCATGGCGGAGAAGCCTCGGTTCGTGATCAAGGCCCTGGAAGTGAATCCATTCGCCATCTCGTCCGACGGAAGGTTCGTCGCCCTTGACGGCCTCGCGGAGTTCAGCCCCGCGCCCTCCCCCGAGGAATGGAACCCCCGCGTGGACCTCGGGAACCTGGACGCTTTTTTCCAGCCGCGGGGGATCGCGGTCATCGGGGTTTCCGCGGACCCGGCGAAGTACAGCCTTGCCCGCGACATCGCGGAGCTTCTTCACGAGCTGCGGCGTGACGACCTGTACCTGGTCAACCCGCACGGCGGCACGCTGCGGCTCGGCACGCATGACTACCCCCTGTACCGCTCGCTCTCCGAGGTGCCGGGACAGGTGGAGCTGGCGGTGTACGCGGCGCCGGCGCAGAGCGCCCCGGAATTCCTGCGCTCCCTGCAGGGCAGCCGCGTGCGCGCGGTCGTGCTCATTCCCGGCGTGCCTTCCTCGATTCCCTACGTCCAGTATGCGCGGGAGCTTCGCGGCGCGACGCCCACCGGAATCCGCGTGATGGGGCCCAACTGCATGGGCGTCTATCATGCCCCGGCCCGGGGCAGACCGGGCATCAACACGCTTTTCATCAATGAAAAAAGGCTCGAGGTCAGGTCCTCGGAGTCCGCCAACGTCGTCCTGCTCACCCAGAGCGGCGCCCTGGCGGTGACGGTCATCGACAAGCTGCGCTATTGCAGGCCGCTGCGCTCCGTGGTCAGCTTCGGAAACAAGTTCGACGTGAAGGTGGGAGAGCTGCTGGCGCATTTCGCGCGCGACCCCTCGATAAAGGTCGTGGCGGTGTACCTGGAGGGACTGGACGCGGGGGAGGGCCGCGCATTCTTCGAGCGCGCCCGGGAATCCACCAAGCCGATCATCGCCTACAAGGGCGGCCGCACGGAAGCCGGCGCGCGCTCCGCGGCGTCGCATACCGCCTCGATGTCGGGAAACTATGAGGTGTTCCGTTCGGCCTGCCGGCAGGCCGGCGTCATCCTCGCGGAGACCATCGAAGAGTACTACGATCAGATCAGGGCGTTCTCACTCCTTGCCGGCAGGCCGCCCCAGGGCAACAGGGTTGCCGGTGTCGTGAATGCGGGGTTCGAGTCGACCGTCGGAGCCGACGAGCTCAAGGGGCTCACGCAGGCAAAGCTCTCCGCCGCAACTCTCGAGAAGCTGAATACCATAAACCGGCACGGCCTCGTGGACACATCCTCCCCCTTTCTGGACATCACGCCGATGGCCGACGATGCGATGTACGCCGAGTTCGTGGAGGCGATAATCCAGGACGAGGGGGTGGACTGCGTGTTCGTGGCGGTTGTGCCGCACGCCGTGTCGCTCAAGACCGTGCCGGAGACCTGCCGCGATGCCGACGGCCTGGCGAGCCTTCTCGTGGGGATTTCCCGGCGGCATTCCAAACCCATGGTCGTGTCGGTGAACGCGGGCCGTCACTATGCGGATTTCGTCGCGGCGCTGGAAGAAGGGGGGCTGCCGGTCTATCCGGATATCCGCCCCGCCATCACCTCCCTGGACACTTTCGTCTCGTTCTGCCTCGGAAGGAAGGCGGCATCGGCGTGCGTTCCCCGGTGACCCCCCTCCGGTAGCGCTCCCAGTGGAAATGTTTCAGCTCGTCGACAGGAACGGGACGCCCGTCGGAACGGCATCCCGGGAGGAGTGTCACGGCAATCCCCTCCTCATCCACCTCGTCGTGCACCTGCACGTGTTCGATGCGCAAGGGCGGCTCTACTTGCAGAAGAGATCGATGAGGAAGGACACCAACCCCGGGCTCTGGGACACCTCCGTGGGAGGCCACGTGAGCGCCGGGGAAGACGTGGCGGCGGCCCTGCTTCGGGAAGCCCGTGAAGAGCTGGCCATCGATGCGGCAGGCGCGAAGTTCCTCTATGCGTTTCTCTACGAAGGCAGCTTCGAATCGGAATACGCTCAGTGCTTTTCCCTCACGTGGCGGGGAGAGATCCACGCCGACGCTGATGAAATCGAGGAAGGCGGATTTTTCAGCCTGAACGAGGTGGAGTCTCTGATCGGCACCCGGGCGCTCACTCCCCTGTTCGAGCGCGAGTGGCCGATGCTCGTGCGCGCCCATGGCACATCCAGATGAGAACGGGTCATCGTCGCTTTATTGTCAACAATCCTTACTTTTTATTGTCAACAACATGCCGAATGACGGCCTCGATGCCCGGCAGCACATTCACCCGTTTCAGTGCCACTCCCGGATGAGCCGTCGGAAAGACTCTGAAGATCTCGTCGGCGAATCCCTGTCCTATGGACTTCACCCTAGAGAAGTCAAGAATGACCTCACGGAATTGATCGAGCCGTGCAAGCAGGCGTCTGGCCTCCGACCGCGAGACATACTCGCCGGCGTAGAATCGCACGGTCACAAGGCTTCGTTCGAACCGGAACTCGAATTCCTCGGGCGCGAAGGCAGAGAACACGTCCTTGAGCTTGCGCCGCGCCGAGCGGCTCACCCACAAGGACACTTCGGTGCCTCGGAGAAAGGTGCGGACATTCACAAAAGTGTCTTTCTTCCGCGCGTCAAAGATGAGCTCAAGCCGGTGGGACCGAAGCGCAAAACGATCGCACGCCTTCGAGGTGAAAAAAATCCCTTCTCCGGCGTGCCGTTCCGGCACTGACGTGGCCTTCCCCTTGAGAAGCTCACCGATCGCCGCTTCCTCCTCGGGGAGGCGGTGGCGCTCCGCAATCGAGGTATACACGCCCACCCCCTGATCTCGTATCCGGGCGTGAACCTCGCGGTCCGCCAGTGTGACGTCCACCGCGCACGTTGGTGAATGTGAGTGCTCGATGGCGTTGTTGAGCATCTCGGTGAAAGCATAGGCGAAAATCTCATATGCCGCGGCGGACAGGGAGCGCCTGAGCGCGAGGCGCAGGGCCACCTCCGCGAGCACCGCGTCCTCCATGAGTCCGTCGATCCGATATTTCCCGTGAAATGGCTCCGGTGCAGGGGCGGTCGGCGCCCTGCCGCCGCGATCGGGAAGGCGGTACAAGACCCCCCTGGTTCTTCCGGTTCGCCTTAGGCGTCCCTCGTCCAGGAGGCGGACGAGATGGCGATGGGCGGCTTGCCGGGACAGCCCTAACAGCGCCGCGATCTGCGCACCCGAAAGGGAGTCGTGTGATCTCAGGGTCTTGAGGATCCGGCTCCTCGTGTCCATGCAGGTGACTTTGTGGCTTTGTCAGCTTATTGTCAACATATCAAAGATCCTATTGTCAACTATGCGAATGACTTCAGGCCCGGCAATGTGTGGTATCATTACTGCGGAGGATAAGATGAAGAGGCGGCGTGTCATTTTCGTCGTCGCGGTCCTGTTGTGCGCGGGTGCCGTCGGCGCGAGCGCCCAGCTCAGGCTCGACGTCGACATCGCCTGGCCGGTCTTTGCGGGAATCAAACTCGGGGACCTGGGCGTGCCGGGGGGCAGGACTATCGACCAGTACCTGATTCTCCTGCCCGAGATCGAAGCAACGTACCAGTTCGGGGAAGGCCCCGTGCGCTTCGGCGCCGGCGTCAAGGCCGTGACATTCATCGTCGAAAGCCTGTTGTGGCCCAACGCTTTCGTGGAGATAGACCTGAATCGCATCGTGATCCGCGGCGACCTTGGAGGGGGGCTGTTTTTCGTCTTCGGCCGTGCCAACCAACTGTTCAACACCAGCTGGACCTGGATCGTTCCTCAGATCGACGTCGGCCTGAAGCTCGGCGACCGGTTCAGGCTCGGCGGCGGGGCCATCGCGCTGGCTCCCTTCGACAACATGAACAACTTCGGCTTTCTCCTCTACGTGAACGCGCGCTTCATCGTTCTCTTCAAGTAGCCGCGTTCCGAGCGCCTGCCAAATCTCTGCGGGCCCGGCGCGCTCCCTTCATGTCACTCCCGCACCTCGTGGTACTCATCCGACGCCTGGCGCGCCAGGCCGAGGTACACGCGCGCATTCTCCCGGATCTTCTCCAGCGCGGCGTCGTCCACCACCTTGACCGCTTTTGCGGGGCTCCCCACCAGGAGGGACCGGGGAGGGAATACCTTGCCCTCGGTGACGAGGGCCCCCGCTCCCACGATGCTTTCTTTTCCGATCACCGCCCCGCTCAGAATCACCGCGCCCATGCCGATGAGGCAGTCGTCCCCCACGGTGCAGGCATGCAGCACGGCGTTGTGTCCCACCGTGACTCCTTGTCCGATCGTGCACGGAAGCCCGGTATCGACGTGGACGGTTGCGCCGTCCTGGATATTCGTTCCCCGGCCCACCGTGATCGGCGCAATGTCGGCCCGTATCGTCGCGCTGAACCACACGCTCGTCTCTTTTCCCAGCGTGACGTCCCCCGCGATTTCAGCGTTCCATGCCGCGAAGATCGCATCCTTCATGCGGGGGATCTTGTCCCCGATTCCGTGCACCATTGCGATCACCTCTCCTTTCCCGCAATCCGGGTCGCGACGCCCGATTTCACGAGTTGGGCGTTTATCGATATCCTGTTCTTGAGCACGACTCGCGCCCGGACCGCGGAATCTCCGTCAGGCTGGGCGTCCATGAGGAATACCTTCTTCTTCAGTACCCTTTGCGTCAGGTAGGAGAGCGCTGCCGCCGGGTCAGCAACGTGCACGTCCTGAAGAATCACGCGCATGCCGGAATCCAGCATGAGCGAGCAATCCTTCCCAACGGAAACAACGGTATGGAGCGTCGGCCCAGGGCGCGCGGCCGTTCCCCCTTCAGCGGGCACCAGGTCCGGTACCCTCGGTTTCCAGCCGCCGTGTACATCCGGGGAGCCGGCCTGCCGTGCTTCCCGGCATATGGCATCCGGCCGAAGCCTCTCCATGGCCAGACGGACGAACTCTTCTTTGATTTCGTAGCCGATTGCGTTTCTGCCTAGTTCCTTTGCCACCGCGGCCGTCGTTCCTGTTCCCAGGAAAGGGTCGAGCACGGTATCGCCGGGGAAGCTGAACATGCGGATCAATCTGCGCGGAATTTCCTCTGGAAAGGGAGCCTCGTGGCCTTTTTTCCGCGCTCCGCCGACCTCCCAATGGCCTGAAAACCAGCTTTTCCATTCGTCGCGGCTCATTGCAGCGCTCTTTTTCAATTCCGCTTCCTTCTTCTTCAGTGTCCCCGGTTTCTTGAAGAGCAGGATGTACTCGAAGTCTATCTCGACGATCCCGTTGGGCGGATGGGGATACGAGCCCATCACCGTTGCCCCGCCCGAGGTGTTCATCGTTGTTTTCTTTCGCCAGATGATCGAGCCCATGTAGTCGAACCCAAGGGCGGCGCATTGGCAGATCACCTCCGCGTGCAAGGGGATGACCCTGTAGCGGCCGTAGAGGCTGGCGCGGGCAAACTGGTCCCCGATATTCACGCACAGCCGCCCGCCCTCCCGCGTGACGCGGTAGCATTCTCCCCACACGAGGGAAAGGTCGCGGAGGTATGCGTGCAGTCCCTGGCCGTGCCCGATCTGCCCGGGCACGCCGTAATCCTTTATCTGCCAGTACGGGGGCGAGGTGACGACCAGCTCCACGCTGCTCGAATCGAGCTCGGCCATGCGCCTGCTGTCACCGTGATAGATGAGCGCGCTGATCCCCGTCGTCCGCATCGCGGGAGTATATCTCCGCGCGCGCGTGTTGACCAAGCCCCTGCAATGCCGTAAGGTCTCCGTCGTATCACGATGTGATATAAAAAAAGCAAAAGGAGTGAATCTATGAAGCGTGTGCTTGTGATCCTCTCCGCCGGCGTTTTTGTCTTGTCCTCGTGCATGAGTACCGGCACCTCCGTCTACCAGTCTCGCGCCCCTGAAACCCGCGGCGAGCGGGCCATCTCCTCCAATATCGAGCTCGTGAGCGAGGTTGACCTGGACGCCTCGATGCTCGGCGTGTTCTATTCACGGGAAACATACAAGAACGGAGACGCGCAGACCTTGCTTTTCACCCAGCGGGGGAAGGGCGGGTTCGGATCGAAGGCGGAAGGATCGATCAAGGACTATGACTTGAGCGAAACAGCCTCATTGAGCGTCGAGCAGGCCAGGAAATTCCTGAGCGCCATCGAACAGTTCATCGCGATGGATCCCAAATCCCTCGCACCCTCGAAGATGTTCAATTTCGAGCTGTACTCGGGCACCCTTGACATGACGGAGGGAAACGAAAAGTACCGTCCGTTCAAAGACCTGACGTTCATCGTCATCTGCTCCGTGACCAATGCCGGGAAAACCTTCAAGACTGTGTTCCCCATCACCGTGACCAACCTGTACGGCAATCGTATGACCTCGTACAAGACATTCGATCTGACGACGGAGCAGGTCCAGAAATTCCACGACGCCCTCACCGCGGCACTTGCGAAATCAACACCGGTCACCGCGCCGGCCTCCTCGGATCAGCCTCATACCTGACACGCGGCTCTTGCGAGAGGCGCGTCGGCCGGGCGGAGCGCCTCTCATCCATTCCCCCGGGTTGGACTACCGTCCCCCGTTTGACTCCCGCCGTTCCCGCCCCTTACATTTGGTCCTGGAGGATCTTGATGAACGTGATGCTTACCAGCGGCCAGAAGGCCCCTGATTTTTCACTCTCCGACCAGGATGGCAGGACGGTCAAGCTTTCCGCCTTCCAGGGCCGCAGGGTGCTGCTCTATTTCTATCCGAAGGCGGATACCCCGGGATGCACCACGCAGTCGTGCGCGGTCAGGGACGCAAGGCAGGATCTGAAGAAGCTCAAGGTCGACGTGCTGGGGCTCAGTCCGGATGCGCCGGAAGATCAGAAGAAGTTCGACGTCAAGTACTCACTCGGTTTTCCGCTCCTCGCTGACCTCGATCACAAGGTCGCCGATGCGTACGGGGTCTGGGGTGACAAGACGAACTATGGAAAGACGTACAAGGGCATAATCCGATCTTCGTTCCTGGTGGATGAAAAGGGCATCATCCTGCGCGCCTGGTACAATGTGAAGCCGGAGGATACCGTACCCAAGGCCCGGGAGGCTCTGGAGCAGCTCTCCACCGCGAAATAGCGCTTCCCAGGTCAGCCTCCAATCAGTCTGACCCGGCGGCCGGGGCCAGGTCGAGCGTCACATCGTTGTCGGCGGGCGCTTGGTCGTGCCAGAGACCCTCGACGAGGTCCCTTCTGCTTCCTGCAACAATGCCGGCCCACAGGCCCACGCCTTTCGTGCTGAGCGCCTCTGTTCCGGTGAAGTGCTCATCTCCGCGAAAATGCGCGAGGGACGCGTCGGCAACCTGGGAAGCGATTGTCGAGGCCTCTTTCGCCGAGATGCCGATGCCGCTCATCATTCCGGAAACTGTCTGCGCAATGCCTTCCGCCAGGCTGTTCCTTGCGTATTCCCAGAAATCAACCCCACGCGCGGCGAAAGAGGGCACGGTTTTGATGAATGAGGAGGTGACCACCATCTTCTGCTCCGCAGTGATTTCCACGCATCTCACGGGAACGGGGAACGTTACGAGAGAACCGGTCTCGATATCGTAAAGGAACTTCCCGTCCTTCATTTTCATTCCGGTGATGTCCTGCGCGTGGAAGTGCCCGGTGAACACGGCGCGCACATTGGAGGCGGCGAGCATCGCGGAGACCTGCTGCCATCCGTTGACCAGGTAGTCACTGAAGTATTTTGCCTGGCCCGCGAAGTGCTCCCGGACGCCGTGATGCATCATCATGATCACCGCCTTGTCACGCTGCATCGCTTCTTCAAGAACCGACTCGATCCAATCAATCCGTTTCCGGGTGAGCCCGGCTCCGGACACCGACGCGCCTTTCCTCATGTTCCCGGCATAGTCGGCGGAATCCACGGCAAGGAGCCACAGTCCCGGCGCCGGCTCCGCGACATAGCTCAGCGAGCCGGGGTCCCTCATCAGGGCCTCCCCGTAGCCGCACTCCCGGTAGATCTCTGCGAAGGAGGCCGGCGTGACCGTCAGCACCCGCTCCTTTCCCGATGCACGGAAGGCAAAGGCGCGTGGATTGAGGACATCGTGATTGCCCGGCACAACGTACACTTTGACTCCGGCCCGTGCGAGCCCTGCGAGCTGCCGCGCCATGAGCAGGTGATCCGGGAGCTCGCCGTCCTTGGTCAGGTCTCCCGGGATGAGCAGGAAGCTGACGGCAAGGCTTTCCACCCGCTGTATGGCTACGGAGAGGATCTCCCCGCTTTCCCGCAGGAGCTTGCGGTCGTTGTCATCCGTTCCGAGGCTCTGGTCGAAAAGGTGCGGGTCACTGAACACGGCAAAGCGCACCGCGGGATAGGAGGCCGCGTGCGCGGCCTGAGGGGCCCCACGCGTGCCCGCGCACGATCCGAGCAGAACCGCTGCGAGGCATGCCAGGACGGCGCGGATGACGCGTGGGGAGCTCATTCCCCGAGCATAAGACGCGGTTTTGACGCGTTTCAAGCGGCGCGGCTCACCGGACGGGGCGATTGACGGCACGAGGACGTCTTCTCTCCCGGCGTGGATGCTTGACCACCGGTTCTGTTTCGTGGCACATAGGGCACGATGAAACGACGCGCATTGCTGCTGGCGGGGCTTTTCTTTTCAGCCGTCGCATTCTCTCAAGCCATTCCCACCATGGGAACGAGCTCACGACGCCAGCCGCCTCTTCCGCAGGACGGGAAAGGGAAGGGCACTGCGATCGTGCCTATTCTGGTATACCATTCCATCAGACCCTACATACCGTCCGATACTTCAGGCGTCCGCAGGTATGTCGCGACTCCCTCCACGCTCGAGGGGGAGCTCTCCTGGCTGAAAACCAACGGCTTCACCTCGATCACGTTCGACGATCTTGCCCGCCACCTCGCGCAGGGCGAACCCCTGCCGGCAAAACCCGTGATCATCTCCTTCGACGATGATTGGGAGGGCCAGTACAATTATGCGCTGCCCCTGCTGAAGAAATACGGCTTCACCGCCACCTTCTACATCTGGGTGGTCGTGGTGGGAATGAAACACCATATGACCTGGGACGAGGTGAAAGAGCTGGACGCGGCGGGCATGCAGATCGGCTGTCACACGCTCACTCACCCCTTCCTCCAGCGCATCAGAAGCGACGTAACTCTGCGAAGGGAGATCGTCGTCGCCAAGCGAAGAATCGAGGAGCACATCGGCAAGCCGGTGACGAGCTTTGCCTACCCCTTCGGCCAGTACAATGCGAGGGTAGTGTCCTTTGTGAGGGAGGCGGGATTCACGAGCGCCCGCAGCACCTGGCCGGGTGTCGTGCACAGCAGTGACGGCCTCTTCAGCCTCACCAGCCTGATTCGCACCGAGGCAACCATGAGCCTGATCGATACGATGACGATGTATATGAATGAGGCCTTGGCGCGCGCAGTGGCGGATGCCTCGACCGCCCGGGGACTTCCCGCGGACGGGCCGCCTGCTGCCGCGACGGGCGGCTTTCCGCCATCCAACGTCACTGGCAGTGACAGGGCTACGCCCTGAGGGGCACAAGCAGCAGAGGCACGCGTGTGCGCGAGACGACGCGCGCGGCCACGCTTCCCTCCCAGAACGCCACTGTGCCCGCTCTCCCGTGCGTGCCCATGACCACCATATCCACGTCCAGCTTCCGTGCTGCCCGCACGATTGCCCGGGCAGGGTCACCGCGTGATGCCTCACTCCCTGCCGCCACGCCTGCCCGCGCCAGCTCTTCCGCCTTTGCCGCCAGGTAGTCGCTCGCAGCCGCGCTGTCCATCTCCAGCTTGATTCGGGTGGCCCCGGGGAGGAGCATCCCTGCCGCGGCTTGCGAGCCGGCCAGCTCTCCAAGGGTCGGCACGACCATGAGGAGGTGCACGCGGCAGGCGAAAGCCGCGGCCAGATCCGCCGCGACCGGCAGGCTCTTCTCGTGCGCGGGATCGCCATCGAGCGGAGCGAGAATCGTGCGCCACCGGTCGGCCGGGCCGGAAGCGCCGGAGGCGGCCTCCTCCGACGGCCGGACCAGGAGCACGGGCGTGTCTCCCCGGCTGAGGACCTGCTGGGCTATGGCCCCGAAGATGAGCCTGCGCGCGCCACCTTTTCCGTGCGTGCTCATGACCACAAGGTCAGGGGCGAGCTCCGCGGCATGCTCCGTGATGCTCGCTGCGACGTCGCTCACCTCCGCCGTGTGCACGTGCGTCTGGACGCGCAGGCCGACAAGGGCGGGGCGGCGCGCGACCTCCGCCAGGTACGCGGTCGCTTCATCGGCGGTCACCAGATGCCTGTCGCTGTGCACCTCGGCGGGCGCGTGCTTCTCTATGACATGCACGAGGGTCAGCTCGGCGCCCATGTGCGCCGCGATCTGGGCGGCGGCGGGGATGGCCGACTCTGACAGGCGTGAACCGTCCAGGGGGACCAGGAGATGCTTGAACATCGCATCACCCTCCTACAAAGGTCTGGTACAGAAGGTAGAGATTGAGGCCGACGATGATCGCGGCGGCCGCCCACGCGAGGATGGTGGTCACCGGGCGGTTGACCAGCGTCCCCATGGTCTTCTTGCGCTGCGTGAAGATCACCAGGGGGATGACGGCGAAGGGCAGTCCGAAGCTCAACAGGACCTGGCTGATGACGAGCGTCCGCGTGGGGTCCAGGCCAATGAAGATGACGACGAGCGAGGGGATCATAGTTGCCAGACGACGAATCCAGGAGGGTATCCGCCGCTTGAGAAAGCCCTGCATGATCACCTGACCTGCCATGGTGCCCACGGTGGAGGAGGAGAGACCCGAGGCAAGCAGGGAGAGGGCAAATACCCAGCTTGCCGCCTTTCCCAGGAGCGGCTCGAGAGTCTTGTGCGCTTCTTCCAGAGTGCCGATCTGCGTCAGTCCCTTACTGAAGAACGTGGCCGCGGCCATGATGAGCATTGCCATGTTGATGAGCCCGGCGATACCCATGGCGATTGACACATCCGCGATCTCGAACCGCAGGAGCCTGCGCAGCTTCGCGGGCTCTTTGGCTACGATGCGGTTCTGCATGAGCGAGGAATGGAGAAAAATAGCGTGCGGCATGACCGTGGCGCCGAGGATGCCGACAGCCAGGAGGATGCTTTCCGGGCCGGCGAGCTGCGGGACCACCGAATGGAAGAGCACCTGTCCGATCGGCGGCTTGTCCAGAATGGTTTCCACAAGGTAGCTCACCGCAATGATGCCGACGAAGCCGCTGATGACGAGCTCCAGCGGTCGGAAGCCGTACCGCTCGAGGCTGAGAATGACGAATGTGACAGCCGCGGTCAGGAGCCCGGCGACCCAGAGCGGAATTCCGAGGAGGAGGTAGAATCCCACTGCCGCGCCGAGGAACTCGGCCAGGTCGGTGGCCATGGCCACTATCTCCGACAGAATCCAGAGGAAAACAACGAAGGGCCGGGAGAAGCTGGTCCTGCAATGCTCGGCGAGATTCATGCCCGTTGCGATTCCCAGCTTGGCGGAGAGGGTCTGCACGAGCATGGCAATGAGGTTGCTCGCCACGATTACCCAGAGAAGCATGAAGCCGAACTGGGCCCCGCCTGAGATGTTGGTGGCGAAATTCCCGGGATCCATGTAGGCAATGCTGGCGATGAACGCGGGTCCCATGAACGGGAGGATCCGCTTGAATAAATTCTTCCTGCTCACACCGTCGAGCACTCTGCCCCCGGTTTGAGCTGTCTTCTCGCTCATCGACGAAGAGCGCAGTGGATTCACCCTCCCTTTGCCAGGTGTGCTTCCAGGTGCTCGATGCATTTCGCGTAGCCCAGCAGGGCAATGAAGCTCCCGATGCGCGGCCCTTGTGACTGGCCGATGAAAATGCGGTACAACGTGCGAAACCAGTCCTTCATTCTGATGTCCCTGTCCTTCGCCACCTGGAACACCATGGTCTGGAGCGTGTCGGCGTCCAGGGCCGTACCCGCCGCCGAAAGCCGGACTAGCTCGTCCCGCAGCACGGCCACGGCCGGGTCCAGGTCATGATCCGCATTCTCCGTCGTGCGCGCGGGGAGCACCACTTCCCGGTAATAGGCCAGGGCGTCCTCGATGAGCTGGTCGTAATAGGCAACGTTGCCCGCGATGTCCGGCTGGTACTGCAGGAGATAGTCGCGCACGACCCGGGCGTCATCCTGGCTGAGGGCCATGACCAGCTCGCAGATCATCGAGTAGGTGACGATCTTCTGGTTGGGAAGCCTGCCCGCATGCGCCCCCCGGGAGAGCCGTGAGATGAACGGCACGGGGGAATCCTCGGCGCCGTCGTCTTGCGCCACGAGGTCCAGGTACTGGTCCACGATCTCGGGCAGAAGGGGGAGACCCATTTTCTTGGCCTGCTGGGGCTTCACGTACATGATGTACAGGAGCGAGTCCACGGGAGCGAACCGCAGCCACTGCTCGATGCTGATGCCGTTGCCCAGCTTCTTGGAGATCTTCTTGCCTTTCTCGTCCAGGAAGAGCTCGTACTTGAAGAGCTCCGGCGGCTCGGCGCCGAGGATCTTTACGATCTTCGAGGACATGCGGGCGGAATCCAGCAGGTCCTCACCGTGCATCTCGTAGTCGATGCCCAGGGAGTACCAGCGCAGGGCCCAGTCCACCTTCCATCCGACCTTGCATTTTCCGCCCAGGACGCTCGTGGCTCCCTGGTGCCCGCACGCCGCGTACTTGCCCTGCAGCGGAGAGTCGCAGGCGTATGTGACGGAAAACGTTTGTGCGTCGAGCCCGGTGATGCGGGTCGAATACACGCGTCCGCAGTTCTGACAGACCGGGAAAAAGGGGCTCCAGGCGGCGCGCTTCTCCTCGGCGATACTGGCCTTGAACAGCTCGCTGATGGCTTCGTAGTGCGCCATGACCCTTCGCAGCCCCTCGTCGAACGC